>Ga0193726_1000228_pt1 | contig 75332 bp, 58 predicted proteins | sample H2c1metaG_FD_144928 | JGI IMG/M metagenome (GOLD analysis project Ga0193726, IMG submission 144928) | Soil microbial communities from a riparian zone of the East river system, Colorado, United States - H2c1 | ecosystem: Environmental > Terrestrial > Soil > Riparian zone | place: USA: East River... | reverse complement strand
CCGACGCGGATCACCGCGACGCCGCCTGCGAGCTTGGCCAGACGCTCCTGCAGCTTCTCACGGTCGTAGTCCGAGGTGGTTTCCTCGATCTGCGCCTTGATCTGGTTGACGCGTGCCTCGATGTCGGCTTTCTTGCCAGCGCCGCTGACGATGGTGGTGTTCTCCTTGTCGATCATCACCTTTTTGGCGCGACCGAGCATGGCGAGCGTGACGTTCTCCATCTTGATGCCGAGATCTTCCGAGATCGCCTGACCGCCAGTCAAAACTGCGATGTCCTGCAGCATGGCCTTGCGGCGATCGCCGAAGCCCGGAGCCTTGACAGCGGCAACCTTGAGGCCGCCACGCAGACGGTTGACGACGAGGGTGGCGAGAGCTTCGCCTTCGACGTCTTCCGCGATAATCACAAGCGGCTTGCCGCTCTGCACCACGGCTTCCAGCAAGGGAAGCAATTCGTTCAACTGAGACAGCTTCTTTTCATTGATGAGGACGTAGGCATCTTCCATTTCAACGCGCATCTTGTCGGCGTTGGTGACGAAGTAGGGCGAGATATAGCCGCGGTCGAACTGCATGCCTTCGACGACCTCGAGTTCTGTCTCGAGCGACTTGGCTTCTTCAACCGTAATGACGCCCTCATTGCCGACCTTCTTCATGGCGTCGGCAAGAAACTTGCCGATTTCCGCGTCGCCATTGGACGAAATAGTGCCGACCTGGGCGATTTCCTCGTTCGAGGTGACCTTCTTGGAGTTCTTGACGAGGTCGGCGACCACGGCGTCCACCGCGAGATCGATACCGCGCTTGAGATCCATCGGGTTCATGCCGGCGGCAACCGACTTGGCGCCTTCCCTAATGATGGCCGCGGCCAGCACGGTCGCGGTGGTGGTGCCGTCGCCGGCAGCGTCGGCCGACTTGGAGGCCACTTCGCGCACCATCTGGGCGCCCATGTTCTCGAACTTGTCCTCAAGTTCGATTTCCTTGGCGACGGTGACGCCGTCCTTGGTGATGCGGGGTGCGCCGAACGACTTGTCGAGCACGACGTTGCGGCCCTTGGGGCCGAGCGTCACCTTGACGGCGTTGTTGAGAATGTCGACGCCGCGCAGCATGCGATCGCGGGCATCGACGCCGAATTTGACTTCTTTACTAGCCATGATGTGTTTCCTTGAATGTTCTGGAGGGATTAGGCGCTTACGCGGCCTTCTTCTTAGCGGCGGGCAGATCGGTGAGAACGCCCATGATGTCGCTCTCCTTCATGATCAGCAGCTCTTCGCCGTCGAGCTTGACCTCGGTGCCCGACCACTTGCCGAACAGCACCCGGTCGCCAACCTTGAGGTCGATCGGGATCAGCTTGCCGGCTTCGTCACGGCCGCCCGGACCGACCGCAGTGATTTCGCCCCGCGAGGGCTTTTCCTTGGCGCTGTCCGGAATGATGATGCCGCCAGCTGTCTTCTGTTCGGCGTCGATGCGCTTGACCACAACGCGGTCGTGAAGCGGACGGAATTTCATGCGATCCTCCTCTTTGGCTTTTGTGATTATTTCTGGATTGGCAGTCGCAATGAGCGAGTGCTAGTCGCTCTTCACATAAGCCTATGACATACGGGCGCAAGGGCTTCGACGTGCGATGTTTGACCGCAACTTGAGTTTCTCGAGGAGGAACACTTGCAGCGATTGCTAGCAGGCGAAGTAACATGCTGCTAGCGCGTTGATTACTATGACCTATTGAACGTTTTCATTTTTGGCGCGAAAATCATGCATTGCTTTTTCAGGTTGGGCTGGAGGTTGGCATGGTCGAGAAAGATGAGGTTTCCAGGGATTTCAGGAAGCAGGTTTTAGGCTACGGGCTGACAACAGCGGAAATTGTGTATCGTCGTCCTGATCGTCACTGGCTCCTGCAAACTTATGTCTGGCAGGACTACGATCTGTTTCCAAATTTCCCGGCGCTAAAGGATTTCCTCGCGTTCTGGGAAACAAGGCTCGAAGGCCCGCTGTTTGCGGTTACCGTCGCGCACTCCAAGCTGATCAAGCCTGCCGAACTGCGCGCCGTGGACGGAGTCTTCCGGCTGCATTAACGCGAGGGCGCAGAGCTTCGGGATGATCTCCGTCGCTCATGCGCAGGGTACCGTCGACGCGATCTGACGACTGATTCAAATCAGCGCGGGATACGATCCGCCGTCGAGGTGGAGGTTCTGGCCCGACATGAAGCCTGCCAAATCGCTACAAAGGAACGCGCAGGTCGCGCCGAATTCCTTGGGATTGCCGAGCCGTCGCGCAGCGATCGATTCGATCTGGCGCGCGCGCGCTTCTTCATAGGAAATATTCTCGCGCGCCATCGCGGCCTTCGCCATCTGGTGCTGGCGATCAGTGTCGAACCGCTCGGGCAGCAGATTGTTGATCGTCACGTTGTCGCGCGCGACTTCAAACGAAAGCCCCTTCATCGCCGCAGTCAGGCCACCGCGCGCGCCGGAGGACAAGGTCATATGCGGGCGGGGTGTCGTTACCATCGCGGATGTGATGTTGACGATGCGTCCGAAGCGCCGCTCTTTCATAGCTGGCAGCACGGCGCGGATCAGCATCAGCGGCGCGATCATGTTGGCCTCGATCGTCGCCAGCCAGCGGTCGCGCTCGATGTCGGCGAAATTGCCGGGTGAAGGACCTGCATTGTTATTGACGAGAATGTCGGGCGAGGGACAGACCGAGAGCAGCCGTGCCTGACCGTCCGCGGTCGTGACATCGGCCGCGACCGCGGTCACATCGCCGCTGGCAGTCTCGCGCAACTCGGCAGCCGTCTTGTCGAGTTTTGCCGCATCGCGCCCGTTGATGACGACGTGCACACCTTCCTGCGCCAGGGCCTGCGCGCAGGCCAGCCCCAGCCCTTGGCTGGACGCGCAAACAAGGGCGGTGCGGCCTTCAATCCCCAGATTCATGTTTCTCGCTCCCCGAGCTTATTATTTGAAATCACTTGGCTTTCGGTCGAATATCACGGCAGCCTGTCATCTGAATAATCGATTATAGTGAAAATTACTATTGAAAATCGATTATTTTTCCGCGATGACTTGCGTCGACGAAATGGCAGGCGGCGGCGAAATCAAACCAGCCGCAGCATCAAGGGGAGGAGAGGATGACGCGACTTTGCATGGCATTGCTGGCGTGGTTCGCGGCGTTCTTGCCGCTGAATGCCGGCGCCGAGCCGGTTACTCTCAAGCTGTCGTTCTTCGCATCCGAAACCGAGGTCAATTACGCGCGCGCCATCAAGCCATGGATCGACGCCGTGAACGCCGATCCGAGCGGCGCGGTGAAGATCGAGGCCTATCCGAATGGCGCGCTCGGCAAGGCGCTCCCCGCACAGCCGCAGCTTCTGCTCGACGGCGTCGCCGACATCGCCTTCGTCAATCCGAGCCTTGGGCCCGGCCGCTTTCCGGACGATCAGGTGTTCGAACTGCCAGGCCTGCTGCAAAACTTGAAAGAGGGCGTGAAACTCTACGAAGAGTTGCTGAAGGCAAATCTCCTGCGCGGCTATTCCGATTATTACGTCGTCGGCGCCTTCATGAACCCGCAATACATGGTCTTCGCCCGCCGCCCGATCAAATCGCTTGCCGACCTCAAAGGCATGAAGGTCCGTATCAACGGCGCCGTGATCGGCCAAACCGTCAAGGAGCTTGGCATGGTGCCGGTCTTGATGCCGCCGAACGAGGTCGTCGAGGCGATGGGGCGCGGCACGATCGACGCTACCACCACCGTTCCGGCGGCAATCGTTGATTTCGGCATCGACCGCGTCACCAGCCACGACTATTTGCTGCCCCTCGGTGCAGGTCCCCTGGCCGTTTTGATGAATCGCAAGAAGTTCGATTCGCTGCCGAAGCCGGCGCAGGACGTGATCGCGAAATACTCGATCCGCTGGATCGACGACACCTATATCCGCGACCTCGGGCAATACAACGACGAGCTGATAGCGAAGTTCAAGGCCGATCCCAAACGCACCGTGACGTCTCCGTCGCAAGCGGATATCGCGAGCCTGCAGCCGGTCCATCAGAAGGTCACCGCCGAATGGATCGCCAAGAGCCCGGGAAATGCTGAGCTGTTGAGCAAGGCGCGCGAACTGTTGGCCGGGATCAGGGCCAAGTAGCGTGAAGGTGGCGCGAACCATCGTCACTGGCATGGCGAACGCATTCGCAGTCGCCGGGTTGTCGTTGCTGTTGATCCTTGCGGTGTTCACGCTGCTCGACGGCTTGCTCAGGGCTATCGCGAACACGCCGATCGACCTGGTGCGCGAAATCGGCGACATGGTCGCGGCGATCTGCGGTACTTGTTGCCTGCCGATCGTGCTGCTGCATCAGAACAATATCGTGTTGCGGATCTTCGATCATATCCTGTCGCCATCAGGCGTTCGCGGGATCGACACGACCGCGGCGCTGGTGATCGAGATCGTCATGATCGGCATGGCCTGGCAATTCTGGCGCTTCGGCATCAAGACAATGCGGGCAGGAGACGTCACCTGGCTGCTCAACTGGCCAAAGGCGCCGTTCTGGTTCGTGGTGGACGGCATCCTCTGGGCGGCGGTGGTCGTGCAGGCCTTTGTGCTGATCGAGGAGATGACCGGTGTTCGCCGGCAACGCGATCCGGAGCCCGTGGCATGACGGCGACCGGCATCGGCATCGGCGGCATCGTGGCGCTGTTCGTGCTGGTCGCGCTGCATATTCCGCTGGCGTTCGCGATGATCGTTGTCGGCATCGTGGCGTTCGCGCTGCAGACGGACTGGGCCTCGGCGCTGACCTTTCTCGCCACAGAGCCATCGCAGGTGCTAGGCAGCACAGACCTTGCGGCCGTGCCACTGTTCCTGATGATGGGCGCATTCGTGAACGTCTCGGGGTTTTCGCGCGACCTCTACGCGGCCGCCGCTGCGCTGCTCGGCCATCGGCGCGGCGGGCTGTCCTATGCGACCATCGGCGGTAGTGCTGCGTTCGGCGCGATCTGCGGATCGTCGCCGGCGACGGTCGCGACCTTCACGCAGGTGGCGCTGCCGGAGATGCTCAAGCGCAATTACTCGCCCGGTTTTTCCGGTGCGACCATCGCCGCGGGCGGTGCGCTGAAGGCGCTGATTCCGCCCTCGCTCAGCATGATCCTTTATTGCGTGGTGGCGCGAACCTATATTTTCGACGTGTTCATCGCTGCGGTAATTCCGGCGCTGATCACCATCGCCGCCAATCTCATCGCCATCGCCGTGATGACGCGGCTTGATCCGGCGATCGCGCCGGTCTCGGAACGCGTGTCGCGACAGGACAAGCTCACGGCCGTGCGACGAGCCGCGCCCGCAGCGTTGCTGATTGCGATCATCTTTGCCGGGCTCTACAGCGGCGTCTTTACCGTCAACGAGGCGGCCTCGGTCGCAGCCGTCGTATCGTTTGCGTTCGCATTGATGCGCCGCACGATCACGCCGGGGAATCTCGTCGTCAGCTTGCGCGAGACCGCGTTGATCGCCGGCATGATCTATTTCGTGCTGATCGGCTCGTCGATCTTCACCTATTTCATCAGCCTCGCCAAAATCCCCGAACAGCTCATCGCCTTCCTGGGCCACGTGGATCTGCCGCCGACCGGCATCATCGTGCTGATGCTGGGCGCCTATCTGGTGCTCGGCGCGGTGTTCGACGAACTGGCAGCCATGATCGTCACCTTGCCGTTCGCGCTGCCGATCATCGTCTATTTTGGCTATGATCCGATATGGTGGGCGATCATCAACGTGGTCATCGTCGAACTCGGCCTCGTCATCCCGCCGATCGGCCTTGTAATCCTGATCATCAATGCGATGCGGCCGGATATTCCATTGCGGGCGCTTTACCGGAACATCGTCCCTTTCGTGGCGGCCGACCTCGTCGTGCTCGCGTTACTGACCGCTTTCCCGTCATTGGCGCTGTGGCTGCCGGCGCTCCTGCGTGGCTGAACATGACAAGATGAAACGAAAGGTGAGAGAATGAGCCTCCCAACCACGAATTTCGAACCGGGATTTCACATCACGCGCGCAAGCCACGTCGTCCTTACCGTCCGCGACCTCGCGGCGAGCCGGCAGTTCTATCAGGAGGTGATCGGCCTGATCCTGACGGCGGAGGAGGGCGATACCCTTTACTTCCGCGGTGTCGAGGAGGCGTGCCACCACAGCCTGGTCCTGCGCAAGGCGAGGGATGTCTCGTGCGTGCGGATCGGGATGCGCGTGTTCACCGACGTCGATCTCGACAGGCTCAAGGCCTTCTTCGAATCTCATGGCTGTCCGGCCGCGTGGGTCGACGTGCCGCATCAGGGTCGAACGCTGCATGCGACCGATCCGGCTGGAACGCCGCTGGAGTTTTGCGCTGTCATGCCGGTGGTGCCGCGCATGATCACGAAATTCACGCGTCACGCCGGCGGCTCGGCGCTGCGGCTCGACCACTACCAGATTTTGACGCCGGACGTGCGCAAGGTGACCGAGTTCTACACGGCGGCAGGCTTTCGCTTGAGCGAATATATCGCGCCAGCAGGCACTTTCGACCTGCGCGGCGTGTTCCTGCAGCGCAAGGGCAACCCGCACGACATCGTGTTTTTCAACGGCACGGGTCCGCGCCTGCATCATTTTGCCTTCCTGGCGCCGGAGGTGCATCATCTGCTGTATGCCTGCGATGTCGCGGGTGAACTCGGATTCGGGACCGGCGTCGAGCGCGGTCCAGGGCGGCACGGGCCGGGTCATGCGATGTATGTCTATATGCGCGACCCGGACGGCCATCGCGTCGAGTTGTTCAATACCCACTACCAGATCATGGATATCGAGAACGAGCCGGTTGGCTGGGACCCTGCGGACCATAATATCGCCCACCCCTGGGGATTGCCGGCACGCCAGGCCTGGTTCGAGGAAGCAACGCCCTTCGCGGGGGTCGCCATCCGCGAGCCGCAGGTCAAGCCGAGCCCCATGACGCTCGAGAAATATCTCGCAAAGCAGAATGCCTAGAGGCTAGTCCCATGTCCGAGACCGCGCTCGATACCCCTGAAAGTGCCAAGGAGACGCTGGCTTCACTGGTCTACGACCGGCTGCGGCAGGACATCATCTCGGTGGCGATCGAACCGGGCGAGAAGCTGCATATCCGATCGCTGTGCGAACGTTTCGAGGTCGGCCTAAGCCCGATGCGCGAGGCGCTGAGCCGCCTGTCGAGCGAGGGGTTGGTCGCGCAGAGCGATCATCGTGGCTTCGCGGTCGCGCCGATGGGCGAGCAAGACCTCGTCGACATCACCCGTGCGCGTTGCTGGCTCAACGAGCTTGCGATCCGCAAGTCCATCGGTCATGGCGATGCCGCCTGGGAAGAGCAGGTCGTGCTTTCCTTTCATCGGCTGTCGCGTACACCGCGCTTCGAAGCTGGCAAGGAGCAGGAACGCAGCCCCGCATGGGAAATTGCTCATCGCAATTTTCACAGCAGCCTGATTTCGGCCTCGGGTTCGCAACGGCTTGCCCAATATTGCGAGCATCTGTTCGATTCCTCCGAGCGCTATCGCCATGTCGGCCGTAGGGCCGGCATCAAGGGCGCGAACCGCGAAAAAGAGCATCGCGCGCTGATGGAGGCCGTGGTGGCACGCGACGCCGATGCGGCGGCGCGGCTAATCACGGCGCATTTCGAGCGCACCGCCGAACTGGTCCGTCAGGTGCTGAGGGATCGCGTGCGTTGAGAAAACTCCCGAAGTACGACGTCGCAATCGTCGGCTATGGACCGGTTGGCGCCATCTTCGCCAACCTGCTGGCGAACTATGGCCTGAAAATCGCGGTGATCGAGCGCGCGGATGCCATTTATGACAAGCCGCGCGCGATCACCCTGGATCACGAGGCGCTGCGCGTGTTTCAGGCCTGCGGCCTTGCCGATGTGATGGAGAACGCGATCGCGCCGCATAACGGCTCGCATTATCTCGGCGTCGACGGCGAAGTGATAAAAATGTTCGATCCGATGCCGCCGCCTTATCCGCTGGGCTGGATACCGAATGCGACCTTCGTTCAGCCCGACGCCGAGCAGGCGCTTCGCGACAAGCTCGTCGGATACAGGGATGCGGATGTGTTTCTCTCGACCACCGGCGTATCTCTAGCGCAGGATGAAGCGTCGGTATCGTTGAAAGCGAGGGGGCAAACCAGCGACGAGTTCGAGATCAGTGCGCGCTATCTGGTCGGGTGCGACGGCGCCAACAGTTTCGTTCGCAAACACCTAGGTATCGCGCTTGAAGATCTCGCGTTCGACGAATGGTGGATGGTGGTGGACACGCTGACCAGCGAACCCGCCAAACGGCCCGCGAAGAGTTTTCAGTATTGCTGGCCGTCACGCCCCGGAACGTTCGTGCCGGGCCCCCGCAGTCTGCGGCGATGGGAAATCAAGCTGCTGCCGTGCGAAGACCCGGAACCCGCCGGCGCGCCGGACAACGTGCTCAAATTGCTGAAAGGCTTTACGGATACGTCCGACCTTACGATCTGGCGGTCCGCGGTCTATCGCTTCCACGCACTGCTCGGACAAGGCTGGCGCGATCGGCGTGTGTTCTTGATGGGCGATGCCGTGCATCAGACGCCGCCGTTCCTCGGACAGGGCCTCTGCGCCGGCATCCGTGACGCGTCCAATCTCGCCTGGAAGCTGGCGCTGGTCATGCGCGGCAAAGCCGGTGATGCGCTGCTCGACAGCTACGAGGTCGAGCGCAAGCCGCATGTCCGCTCCGTCGTCGCAAGTGCCAAGGAGTTCGGCAAGATCATCGGCGAGCTGGATCGCGAGGCGGCGGTCGCCCGCGACGCGCGGTTGCGCGCGGAGCTGAAGTCGGGGACGGCTGAGACCATCCGGCAGAAATTCATCCCCGATCTCACATCGGGCCTGATTGCATGTGGTGCAAAACTGGCCGGCGGGCTGTTTGTGCAGCCGCAGGTACGGGCGGCAGACGGGGGCGTGAGGCGCCTTGATGATTTTCTAAAGCCGGAATTTGCGGTAGTCACAGCGACGCAGGAGGCAATATCGTGGATGTCGGAAGCTTCACTGTTGTGCTGGCAGCAGCTTGGCGGTGAACGCGTGGTTATCGCTGGCGCCGGGGAAAGCTCTACGCGAGGCGGCATCTCGACCTTCGTCGAAACCGACGGGATATTTTCCAATTGGATCAGAGCGAGCGAGGTCAGCGCTGTCATTGTGCGGCCGGATCGCTATGTCTACGCTGGCGCCGGCGATGCGGATCAGTTGAATATATTGATAGCGCGCTTGATGGATGCGTTGCGTGGTCGGTAATAGCATTCTCAGAAATGTCCGCTGTTGCGCAAAGCGGACATTCGATGAGCTGCCGGCCAATTGGCAGGGCCTGAGGTCAGCTGAATTTTGGGGGAGGGCGCCTCACTGTTTGGGATGTCTTCCTGAACGCTGGTTTAAACCGGTAAGATGCGCGTTCTGAACCCAATGCGAGGTGCAAATCGGCGCCTGGTCTGGCGAACCTTCGCTACTCTAAAGAAACACCTCGGGCGGCGCGCCGAGCAGGATCTGCCCGACAGACTCGAAATGGGCGGTGCGTGCCTGGATCTGCTGAGAGAGCGTGTGCATGTCGCGGAAGCGGCGCTCGAACGGGCTGCCCGGGAAGATCGCGTCGACGCCCGCGCCCTTGTAGGCGAAGTCTGCCACCTCGGCCGCGCCCTGGATCGCGTTGGTGCAGGCGAGCCGCACGCGGGCCCGATCGGCTACCTCGATCGGCGCCACGTCGTCGGCATGCGCGTAGATCGTGGTGAGCGTCTCGATTAGGTAGGCGCGTGCCGAGCCGAGCCGCGCCTCCGCGCGCGCCACGTCGGCCTGCACGACCGCGTTGTCGGCGAGCCGGGCGAGGCCCCGCGGCGCCTTGCGGGATGCCAGCATGATGAACTCGGACAGCATCGCGCGCGCGATGCCAAGCCCCACAGCGGCGACCCCGGTCGCGTAGAGGCCCTGCATGGTAAAGGCATAGAGCGGACCGCGCTCGTGGCGCAGCGTCGGGTCCTCGCGTGTGGTGCTGAACGCCTCGGACACGAACACGTCGTTGACGCAATAGGAGTCCGACGCCGTGCCGCACAGCCCGATCGTCCGCCAGGTGTCGAGCAGGGTCGCCTCGCTCGCCGGAAACAGCAGCGTGCGGACCGTGGGGTGGCCGAAGCGGTTGAGCCGCAGCGCGCCGTCCGCTTCGAGCACATGGCAGTGCGCGCCCATCCAACGGGCCTGCCGGCAGCCGCTGGCGAAATCCCACTTGCCGGTCAGGTGATAGCCGTCGTCCACCGCTCTCGCGCGCGAAGCGTTTGGAGGTCCCCAGGCCACGATACTGTGCGGATCAGCGAAGACGGCGTGATTGACCGCAGGCTCCAGATAGGCGGCGATCAGGGAGGAACTGTTGGCGACGAATGCGTTCCACGCGATCGAGGCGTCGTGTTGGGCGAGCTCTTCGATCGCCGCCACGTAGACCGCGGGCTCCGTCTCGTCGCCGCCCGCCGAGCGCGGCAGCAGCATGCGGAACAGCCGCGCGTCATGGAGCCGCCCCAGCACCGCCTCGGGGATGCGCCGCGTGCGCTCGATCTCGTCGGCCGCGGCGGCGATCTCCGCCCCGAGCTCGCGCGCGCGGGCGACCGGGTCTGGACGGGTCTGGATGTCCATGCGCCACCTCAAGTTGGCAGGCCATTGCGGCCGACCGCCCAGGCGCTGTCAACCGTCTCGTCGGTGGAGTCAAGTCGTTGATGGACTGGCTGGCGAGGTTGAGCATTCAGCGAGGCTCCCTCACCCCGTCGAGCCACAGGCAGGCGGGCGGTCCGGGCGCGACGCGCGCCACGTCGCAGGCGCACGCATGCGGCCGATGAATGCGGTTGTACCCGCAACGACGATCTGGCCGCCGCCCGGCAATCAAAATATCCAACCTGACGCAGGCCCTTCGCGGAACTCATGGGCGCCTCGTGTCGATGCGCCGCCATCATGTGACAATAATCATGGCGGAGAAAGTCCTGTTGTAACCTTGCGGCCAAGAAGCGTCTGACCACCGGCGAATGGCCGCAGCTCTCCAAGTCCGTTCAGGGTCAAATGCGGCCCACACCTGCACTGATGGCGTCTGCGAAGCGGGATGTGACGACCGTAACGCGTTTGCCCAAGATTGAAATGATGTCGTAGGGTGCAGGATCTACGGTCGCGCCGCCGCCGTGAGCAAAGCACCGGCAACTAGAGAACGGCCATATGGCGAGCATCGAAGTTGGGCCGCAGACTTTACATTTGGAGGACACCGGCGGCAGCGGCCCGCGGTGCTGTTCTGCCACAGCTTCGGCATGGACATCACGCGGACCGCCCAATTCGGTCGAGAATGACCCAAATCTGATATCGAGCGGCGCACGGCTATTCGTCGAAACGTGAACCCCTTCACACTTGTAATCCGCCGGTCGTTCTACGCTCGCTTAACTAACGATGGGACTGTTCTCAAAGAGAGGAGGAGGCTGCAATGCGTGAACCGAACCTTGAAAAGTTGAACGCGCTCGTTGGAAAGCTGGTCGGCGACCTCGGCATCTCACTTGGCGGCGCAAGCATACTGCTCGGCGATCGCCTCGGGCTCTACAAGGCGATGGCGGATGGTGCTGTGGTCACTCCGTCCGAGCTTGCCAAAAAGACCGGTCTGCATGAGCGCTATGTGCGCGAATGGCTGTCCGGGCAGGCCGCCTCTGGATACATCGACTACCACCCCGAAAAAAATGGGTTCTCACTCTCGGCCGAGCAAGCCATGGCGTTCGCCGAAGAGGGGTCGCCAGCTTTCTTTGCCGGTGCATTCGATGTCGTGCAGTCCACCTATCTCGACGAACCCAAAATCGCGGAAGCGTTTCGAACTGGGAAAGGCGTTGGTTGGCACGAGCATTCGAAGTGTCTTTTCTCCGGCACCGAACGCTTCTTCAGGCCAGGCTACAACGCCAATCTAGTTTCGAACTGGATTCCGATGCTCGAAGGCGTCGAAGCGAAACTGAAAGCTGGTGCCAGGGTGGCCGATGTCGGATGCGGTCATGGCGCCTCTACGATTGTGATGGCGCAGGCCTACCCCAATTCAGAGTTTTTCGGGTTCGATTACCACAAGCCTTCGATTGAACGCGCGAAGGTCCTGGCGCAGGAAGCGGGGGTTGGAGACCGCATCACGTTCGCGCAGGCCAGTGCCAAGGATTTTCCGGCGAAAGACTATGATCTGGTGGCGTTCTTCGATTGCCTGCATGACATGGGCGACCCCGTGGGTGCAGGCAAGCATGTCAAGGAAACGCTGGCCAACGACGGGTCGTGGATGATCGTCGAGCCGTTTGCTCATGACAATCTGAAGGACAATCTCAACCCGGTCGGATGCATCTATTATCACGCCTCGACATTCATTTGTACGCCGGCATCACTCTCTCAGGAAGTGGGCTTGGGGCTCGGTGCCCAGGCGGGTGAAAGCAGACTACGTCAGGTCGCGACTGAAGCGGGCTTCAAGCGCTTCCGCCGTGCGACCGAGACGCCGTTCAACATGATCTTCGAAGTGCGTTCTTGACCGATCAGAGCAACGGTGCGCATCAGCCCGGATGCTGCAGGAAATGCGGCTCCCAGAGCCCTGCATCCACTCCGGACTGATGTCACCTATTGCCGCGCAAAGCGGTCATTCGTTCGTGCGCTGGTTCATAACATTCGATCCTGGCCTTTAGCTCGAGTCAGGCGATCGCCGCCTGGCCCCGTAGAGAGGAAAACTATCGATAGCCAGCGGCTTGCAATTCGAAGAGTTCTGAATAGCGGCCCGGTTGCGCCATCAGCTCATCATGTGTGCCAGCGGCTTCGACCATGCCGTCGGCGAGAACGAGAATGCGGTCGGCCATGCGAACACTGGAAAAACGATGCGAGATCAGGACGGCCGTCTTGCCGTCACTGAGTTCTTTGAAGCGCTTGAATACTTCAAACTCGGAGCGAGCATCCAGCGCCGCCGTCGGTTCGTCGAGGACCAGCACGGCCGCTTCGCGCATATAGGCGCGGGCGATCGCGATTTTTTGCCATTCACCACCGGAAAGCTCGACACCGTTTTTGAACCGTTTGCCGATCATCTGCTGATACCCTGTTGGCAGTTTAGCGATCACCTCGTCGGCTTGGCTGCGCCTCGCCGCGCGTTCGATCAGGGCGCGGTCGCCGCGGGCGGCAATTTTTCCTACCGCGATATTGTCGCCTGCGCTGAGATTGTAGCGAACAAAATCCTGGAAGATGACGCCCATATTGCCGCGTAACGCGTTGAGATCGTATTCACGCAGGTCGTGGCCATCAAGCAGGATGCGGCCTTCGTCCGGATCGTAGAGACGAGTGAGCAGTTTCACCAATGTAGTCTTTCCCGCGCCGTTCTCTCCGACCAGCGCGAGTACTTCGCCGGCGTGCAGTGTAAAACTAAGATGGCGCACGGCCCATCGTTCGGCGTCGGGATAGCTGAATCCGACATCTTCAAAATCGAAGCCTCGACAAATCGGCTGCGGGAACGGACGCGGATTGTCCGGCGACAGGATTTCTGGCTTGACCTCGAAGAAGGAAAACAGGTCGTTGAGGTAGAGTGCCTGACTCGCGGTGGTCGAGAAGCTCGTCAGAAGCCCTTCGAGAAGGGTGCGCAGACGCCTGAAGGAGCCCGCGAGAAAGGTGAGGTCGCCGACCGAGAATTCGCCCGACAGCGTGCGCCACACGATGTACGCATAGGCCAGATAATAGCCGACGGTCCCGATCGCGGTGAACAAGCCTCCCCACCCGGCGCGCTGCATCGCGAGCCTACGATTGGCGGCGTAAAAATCCGTAGCAAGGCGGGCGTAACGATCAATCAGGAAACCGTTGAGGCCGAAGATTTTCACTTCCTTGGCTGTTTCGACGCTGGCAGCGGTCTGCCTTACATAGTCAAGTTCGCGCCGCTCTGGCGTGCGAACGAAATCGAGCGAATAGCTTTGCGCGTTGAAATGCGCCTCTCCGAGGAACGCTGGGACCAAGGCCAGGAGTAGCAGGGCGATAAGCCAAGGAGCATAGAAAACGAATCCGGCGACGAAGCTCGCCACGGTGACTATGTCTTGCGCTTGACCGAACAGTTGTCCCATCAGGGTCATTCTTCCGCTGGTCTGCCGACGTGCGCGTTCGAGCTGGTCCTGAAATTCGGAGTCCTCGAAATCTTCCAGGTCGAGCGTAGCTGCGTGTTCCATCAATCGGACGCTTAAGGAATTCGTCACGCGCTCCGAAAGCAAACTGTCGACCAATGACACGATGCGTCCAAGAACGTCGGCCAGCACGGCCAGCGCGAATTCGGCGATCAGAAGCAAGCCCAGCCAGTCGAGGAGGCCGCCGTTCAGCCACTGCTGGAGCGTCTCGGGCTTATGTGGCGTCTGCACCAGCACCACCACGTCATCAATGATCAGTTTTCCGACAAAAAGGGTGATGACCGGAAGTAGCGCCCGCACCAGCCGCAACACAAGCGACGCGGCTGTCAGTTCTGGACTCGCGCGCCAGACCATCACAGTGAAGGGACGAAGGTTCTTGAGCGCCCCGACTCGCTCCTTGAGAGATTTGCTGGTCGCTGTGAACGGCCCTTGTGGCGTTCTGCCAAAAGACCCCCGAGCGTTTCGGCCGCCGTTACTGTACTGCCGCGGCATCCAAAGCGTTCCCAAGTTCGGTGAAGGGGCGTGAGTCGATCATCGCTGTCGAAAACGCTCTAGGGCTTCCCAGTCCGTCCGAGGTCCCGAATCGTCTTTCTACCCGGTTGGGCGGAATGACTTTAGACGCATCATGCAGAATGATGCACCTCGGAAAACAGCGTTCCGAAGCGGCGCATATGGGATAGCCCAAAATATCCGCTCGAAAATTGCGATTTCGGAGCGCAGCAGGATACCAGATATTCCGTTTTGTGCGAAGTGTAGACGCCCGGCTTATCTGCGACATCTCGGAGCCAGAGCCGCACGTTTGTAGGGTTTTTGCCACTCAGCTTGCGCCTTCTACAACCCAAAATCGCGAGTGGCAGCGAAATCGCTGCTTGTGGCGCGAAGCGGACGTCCGACGAGACGCGGGCGTCAGCCAGTGCCATCGCAGACGTCAGTTAAATAAATAGCCGATTGAAGCCATTGGACGCTGCCGACCTTTTTGCTAAAATGGTGGCAACGAAAAACCGGCCAAGAAGCCGGTTCCATGCCGGGAGGCGAGCTATGTTCGTGACCAAAGCGCTTGCGCGGTTGACGATGTGTGCCGGCTTGATGGCGCTGCCAAGCGCAATCTCCACCGCAGTTTATGCGCAGCAGACCGTGACGGTCGGCGCCACCGATATCGGCGGCACCGTCGTCGGGGCGGCAGGCCCCGAGGCTGGGGTCTGGGTGATCGCCGAAACGACCGACCTGCCGACCAAGTTCGCGCGCATCGTCGTCACCGACGATTCCGGCCGCTACCTCGTACCCGATCTGCCGACAGCAAGTTACAGCGTTTGGGTGCGCGGCTATGGTCTGGTGGATTCGGCCAAGCTCACCGCAAAGCCGGGCCAGCTTCTTAATCACACCGCGGTCCCGGCGACGAACGAAGCGGCGGCGGCGCATTATTATCCGGCGATCTACTGGTACGCGATGATGAAAATTCCGCCCGCCAGCGAGTTCGGCGGCAAGAGCAGCATTCCCGAAAAGCTTACGCAGAATGACTGGCTGAAGCAGATGAAGAACATCGGCTGCATCGGCTGTCATCAGCTCGGTCAGGAATCGACCCGTACGATTCCCGGCGCTTTCGGCAAATTCGATTCCGGCGAAGCTGCCTGGATGCGGCGCGTTCAATCGGGGCAGTCCGGCGAGCAGATGACCAACCAGCTTGCCGGGAATTTCGGCGGCGTCCCCTTCGGATATCTGGGAGACTGGACCGACCGCGTCGCCAAAGGCGAGCTGCCCAAGGCCAAGCCGCCGCGTCCGCAAGGCGTCGAGCGCAATATCGTGATCACTTCATGGGAGTGGTCGACGCCCGACAAATACCTGCATGATCTGATTTCGTCGGACCGGCGCCATCCGACGGTCAATGCCTATGGCCCGCTGTACGGCTCGCCGGAATATTCGACCGACAACATGCCGATCCTGGATCCGAAAACGAATACAGTGTCGGTTTTCAAGATGCCGGTCGCAGATCCCGAGATGCCGGAATCGTTGGGGCCCGGACATGCCGGCAGCGTAAAGCCGTTGGAGCCGTCGGCCTATTGGGGCGAGGGAAAACTCTGGGATACGCGCGCGAACAACCACAATTCCATGTTCGACGAGAAGGGCCGGCTCTGGCTCTCCGCCACCGTGCGCGGCATGGATAACCCGGCGTTCTGCAAACCGGGTTCCGATCATCCGTCGGCCAAGGCGTTCCCGCTGGAAAAGTCGGCGCGCCAAGTGGCGATGCTCGATCCCAAGACGATGAAGTACAGCTTTATCAACACCTGCTTTGCCACCCATCACCTGCAGTTCGGCTACGACGCCAATGATACGCTGTGGCTCAGCGGCACCGGCCCGGTTGCCGGCTGGGTCAACACCAGGATGTTCGACGAAACCGGCGATGCGGCAAAGTCGCAAGGCTGGTCGCCGTTCGTGCTCGACACCAACGGCAACGGCAAGCGCGACGACTATGTTGAGCCCAACGCCCCGCTCGATCCGGCGAAGGACAAGCGGATCGTCCCGGGTTCGGGACCTTACGCGGTGATGCCGTCACCGGTCGACGGCTCGATCTGGTACACCGTCGGCATATTCGGCGGGCCGCCGGCGTTCCTGCGATTCGATCCGGCTACCGGACTGTCGGAAGTGTTCAATGTGCCCGCGCCGGCGTTCGGAATCCGCGGCGGCGATATCGACAAGAACGGCGTGGTCTGGGCGTCGTTATCGAGTGGTCACCTCGGCAGCTTTGATCGCCGCAAATGCAAAGCCCCGCTCAATGGGCCGAACGCCACCGGCAATCATTGTCCGGAAGGCTGGGCGATCTATCAGTATCCCGGCCCCGGCTTCGAAGGTATCGGTGAGAACAGCGCCGAGTCGAGCTATTACACCTGGGTCGACCAGCACAACACGTTCGGGCTGGGCGAGAACATACCGATGTCCACCGCCAATCTCGGTGACGGCTTCGTGGCGTTGAAGGACGGCAAGATGGTCACGATCCGGATTCCCTATCCGCTCAGCTTCTATGCCAAGGGCCTTGACGGGCGTATCGACGATCCTAACGCCGGGTGGAAAGGCCGCGGGTTGTGGAGCACGAACGGCGACCGCACGCCCTGGCTCAAGGAAGGCGGCAAGGGCTCAAGGCCGCGCGCCGTGCACATCCAGTTTCGGCCCGATCCGCTGGCGAACTGAGGTTCGCTGAGAAATCTGAACGCCCCCGCGGCCCGTGGCTGCGCTGCGTTCGCTCAAACATACGTACCCAGTGACCGGATCTGGCGCAAAGCGGACGCTTGCAAAATCACCCAGGGTAGCCGGAGTCTAGTTCCGCTAGATCCGCATGTGAGCTTCTATCCGAGCCGCCGCTTCTGCATCGACGCGGGCGCTGTCGACTATCTCTCCTCGCTTGAAAACCAGATACCGGCTGGCGATGCCGAGTGCGAAAGGAAGATGCTGTTCGATCACGATCATCGACGTGCCGATATCGAGCCGGAACCGCGTCAGCACATCCGACAGGCGGTCAACCAAGGAAGGTTGCAGGCCCTCGGTGACCTCATCAAGCAACAGGATCTCCGGCTGTGCCATGAGTGCCCGTGCGACGATAAGCATTTTTTGTTCGCCCCCCGAGAGCGTTCCGGCTCGTTGCTGCAGGCGCCGCGTCAGCATCGGGAACCATTGGCCGACATGCTCGAGCGCCGCGCCGAAATTTCGATCAGACAAAAGGCCAAGCCGAAGGTTGTCGCGGATCGTTAGATCCTGAAACAGCGCTTGTTCCTGTGGTACATAGACGAGTCCCAATCGGCGCTTCAGATGCGGCGGCAAGCGAGTGACGTCTTTTCCGTCGAGCGTGATGGTACCGCGCCACGCCGGGAGAAACCCCAACACCGCCTTCAACAGCGACGTCTTGCCCATTCCGTTCTTGCCGACGACTGCGAGGACCTCGGACTTCGCCAGCGTGAAGCTGACGTCGCTGATCACCTCCGACGTACCATAGCCGCTCGCCAGCCCTTCGACCTGGAGTGCATTGGTCATGGCCCGACCTTAGAGGCGGTGTACTGCTGGCCTGTATAGATCTCTCGTACGAGCGCACTATTCACGACCTCGTCCACCGATCCGTCCAGGGCGATCTTACCCTGGTGCAGCACGATGATTCGCGACGATATTTCGCGAACAAAATCGAGATCATGTTCTACCAGCAGGATGCACAGGCGAGCCCGCGACGCCAGCGTGGTCAGGATGTCCGCAAAGCCCTGGCGCTCGGCGCGTGTGAGGCCCGCGGTTGGTTCGTCAAGCAGCAAAACCTCCGGCTCAAGTGAGAGAACCATTGCGAGTTCGAGCGCTTGCTTAAGGCCGTGACTGAGCTTGCGCGCTTCCTCACCTAGCCGATCCGCGAGTCCGGACTGTTCAAGCAGGGATATCGCGGCGACCGGCAACTCGAGCACCTTTGACGTCGACGTCAATGAGGGTCGAGCGCGATGGGTCCGGGCGACCCGCAGGCACTCGGCAACCGTTAGCGTTTCGAAAAACGAGGCAGCCTGAAACTTGCGCCCAAGACCAAACCGAACAATGCGATCCGGTGGCAGCCGGTCGATCGGCTGCCCCGCAATCGCGACGAAGCCCGTTGACCGCTCGCGCCCGTCAGACAAGCAGCGAATCAGGGTTGTCTTGCCGGCACCGTTCGGTCCGACCAGACTCAAGAGCTCGGCACGTCGCGCCGTAAACTCCACGCCGTCGAGGACCGATAGGCTGCCGAAGTGCCTGCCGAGTTCGCGGACCTCGATCGCTATGTCGCTTCCGCCATCCACGGCGGCGGAGACAGCGATCGGACAGAGGCGCGTCGCTGGCACGGTCCGGGGCTGCTGAACGCCACGCGTCAATTTGTGGATCACACCGACCAGACCATCCGGGAAGGCGAGAATGACGGCGATCAACGCAATCCCGATGATCAACTCCCAAACATAAGGCAAGCTACCGGAGAGATAGGCGCTCGCGACCTCGATGCTCAGCGCTCCCACGATGGCACCGATGATGGTGCCCCGGCCCCCGAGCGCGACCATGACGATTAATCGGGTTCCGAATGTGAAACTGGCATTCTCCGGCGCGGCCACTCCTCCAAAAGCGGCGTACCCGAAGCCGGCCAGGGCCGCAACGATGGCGGTGAGCACCAGGACGATGATGCGATAGCGCGACGTATTGATGCCGAGATAACTGCAGCGCTCGTCATTATCCCGCAACGCCTTGAGCAGGCGGCCGGTGTCGCTTTGCATCAAAACCAGCGCGACGGCGGCGACGGAGGCGAGGCCAAGGCCTGCCACACGGAACCAGCTCTCGAGCGATAGATCGAACGTCTCGAATCCGACGAGTCCACTGGACGATCCCGTGAATGTGCCGCCCGAGTAGAGAACCTGCACGAGTACGATCGGAACGACAAGCGACACGATCGATGCGTAGAGCGGCGTTGAACCCGGATAAAACGAGAGCCAGCCCGTAAGCGCGGCGACAACCCCTGAGACGATGATGGCCGCCGCCAACGCGAAAAGGATCTGCCAAGTGCCAAAACCGAATTCGGTGAAGACGATCGCAAGCGCATAGACACCAATGCCGAAGAAGGCCGACTGACCGAATGTCAGCGTGCCGCAATAGCCCCACATGATATCGACCGTGACCGCCGCAATCGCGACGAAGAAAGCGCGGATCAAGATGTTGAGCATATAGGTGTCGAGCAGAAATGGCGCGAGCAAGACAGTTCCGATGACCAGCAATGCAAGCACGGCCGTTCCCAATCTTGCAGACACGCCGATCGGCGTCACCGCTGCCGGGCTCAGCTGACGGACATCAGGCACGTGCGAATCCCTCTGGACGGATGCGAAGCACGATCGCTGCGCAAATGGCAATCGTTAGCCCGCCGAGGATCGGATTGACGAAGGTAGATACGATCACCTGAACTCCACCGAGCACGACGCAGGACGCGGCAAGTGCAAAAAGCGATCCGCCGGAGACCATTACGAGCATAAAGGCGCTGATCAGCCAGGGAAGACCCATGTTCGGATCGACGCTTGAAAGCGGCGTGATCAGCGCGCCTGAAAGCGCGGCTAGTCCGCTGCCGATCGCGAAAGTGACCAGCCGAACGCGCGAACTATCCACGCCGAGTCCCTGAGCGAGCATCTCGTTCATGATGACCGCGCGTGTCGTGAGGCCGAGGCGTGTGCCGCTGAGCAAGGCAGTGAAAACCACCGCGACCATGATGGCGGCGGCGATCATGACGATGCGATAGGCCGAATAATCGACACCCAACAGGCCGACAGTGCCGGTTATCGGTGCCTGAACGAACTGTACCTCGCGTCCAAAGATCAACGTAATGATCTGCCCGATGACAATCCCGAGGCCCCAGGTCGCGAGAATGGCGTCCAGAGGGCGCCGGTAAAGCCAGCGCACGATTGTTGCCTCCGTCACCGCTCCGCAAACGGCTCCGGTGACAAAGGCAAGTGGCAGGACAAGAGCCCAAGGCAGCCCGAGCCTTGAGCCGACGAGAGCGGCATATCCTCCAACCGTCACGAACGCGGCGTGGGCGAAATTGATGATCTTCATGACCCCGAACACGATCAGAAGCCCCGACGAGATGATGAAGAGCAAGGCGGCCGTCGTGACGGTATCGAGGATGAGTGTCAGCATGCTTGCTCCGGGCTGGATCGCGCGAAAGGATCTTACCGTTTCGCGCGATCCTTTCGCCTCAGGACTTCGGCGGGCACTGCGCGCCCGGATCCACGTTGGGGAAGCTCTGGATGACCTTCACGTTGCCGTCCGCCTGCACCTGGCCCAGGTACATGGTGAGCGGAGCGTGCCGCTGCTTGTCCATGCGGATGGTGCCACGCGGCCCGTCGACGGAAACCTCGGCGAGCGCCGCCAGCACCTTTTCGGGGTCGGTTCCACCAGCCTTTTCCACCGCCGCCTTGTAGGCATAGACGCCCTCATATTCCGGCACCGACAGGTCATTCGGCGTCTTGAGATCTGCGCCAAACTTCTTGCTCATGGACGCAAGAAACGTCTTGTTGGCGGCGCTGTCGATGCCGGTCACGTAGGAGGCCGATATATAGATGCCGGTTGCGTCGCCTCCCATGCTCTTCGCCGTGCCTTCGTCGACGGCGAGATTGCCGTAAGGTAGCGAGACCCCGGCGGCGCGGAGCTGCTTGGTGAGCGTCACATTGGGGGCGCCGCCGGCCGTGGACGTGACGATCGCATCGGCGCCTGATGCCTTCAGCTTGGAGATAATCGACGTCCAGTCGGAGCCATCCATCGGCAGATATTCTTCGCCAACGACTTTGCCGCCGGTCTTTTCGATGTACGCTTTCGTGAACGACAACATGCCCCGACCAAAGGCGTAATCGGATCCGATCAGAAAATAGCTCTTTGCCTTTTTCTCTTTGTTGAAATGGTCGACGATCGGCGGCACCTGCTGCTCCGGCACCCAGGCGTTCACATACAGATAGGGACTGCACGATTTGCCTTCGTAGAACGACGTATAGATAAAAGGTGTTTTTCCGCGGGCGACGATCGGCAGGCCCGCGTTGCGCGCAGCACTTGTCTCCATCGAGATCAGTACATTTACCTTCTTCTGAAAGACGAGTGCGTCGAACGCCTTCTGGGCACCGGCGGCGCCAGAACCGTCGTCGGCGACGTCAAGCGCAAGCGGCCGTCCGAGAACGCCGCCCTTGGCGTTGATCTCTTCGACCGCAAGTTCCGCAGACTGCACGACGGACGGGGCAACGACCGAGTTTGCCCCCGAGAGGCCCACCGGCACCCCGATCCTGATGGGATCGGCCGCCGTGGCCGGAGATAGCGCCGCGGCCAACGCAAGAGAGGCAAGAAGTAAACGCGAAGTCATGGTTCATCCTCCATCTGGTTACTAATGCTCGAACGTCCTTCAGTACCAACCACGCTTGATGCTGCTGCCGAGCATCTCGTCATAGAGATCGGAGCGGCGGTCGCGCAGAACCTGGTTGAAAGCGTTCCAGTTGCGGGCTCGCCGCGCCTCGCCCAGCGCAACGTCGGCAACAAGGATCTCCTCCTCGTCGCGGCTTGCGGGACCAGCCACCGGCCAGCCGGTGTGGCCGACGATCAGGCTCTGGCCTTCGAACGGCTGGCCGCGCTCCGTCCCGACCCGGTCGGCACAAGCGATGTAGATCGAATTTGAATGCGCCGCGGCCATCGCGAGAATATTTGCCATCGCCTCGCGGCCGGGGGCCTGGCCTGGGATCGGCACCCAGTTTGTCGGCACGCAGACAATGTCTGCGCCCTGGAGCGCAGCGAGCCGATAGGTTTCGGGAAACCAGCCGTCGTAGCAGATCGCCATTCCGATACGGCCAATTGCGGTGTGGAATACGGGAAAGCCGAGGTCGCCGGGCTCGAAATACAAATTCTCTTCGTTCCAGAGATGAACCTTGCGAAACGTTCCGATGTAGCCGTCTGGTCCGATAAGCACCGCACTGTTGAAGAGCTTGGCTCCGTCGCGCTCGCAGATACCGGCGACGAGATGCAGCTTGTGCTTCGAGGCTATCTCGCTCCAGGCTCCCGCCGTTCGTCCGTCGGGAATCGGCTCCGATAGAGCGAAGGCTTCTTCGCGCGACTGGAACATGTATCCGGTATTGGAGAGTTCCGGCAGCACAATCAGCTTTGCACCAAGCTCCGCTGCACGATTGATCAGTCCGATGCCATGCGCAACGTTCGCTTCGACCTTTCCGATCGCCGGCCGCATCTGGATGCAGGCAACCTTTACTTTCGCTTCATCGCTTGTCGTCGAGCCAGATGAATCCATCGCACTACGCTCCCATGCGCGCGCAAAACAAAAGCCCCCGAATGCGCCAAGCGACGCAGTTCGAGGGCTACACAGCCTTATTTCAAATGGCCGCCCGGCCATATTGGCGAGCAACAAACCGCCCGCACCAATCACAAATAATTCTCAATATGTACTTTGAGTCAATGACGAAAATGCAAAAAAATAAGGCCATTACTGCTCATAGGATGAGCTGGTTCGAGGCTGCGCCGTTGCATCAAGAACTCCAAATCCGCCAAGCGTTTCCTGCGCGTTGATAATCGAGACGGCGATATCGGCCATGGTCAATCGCCTCTGCGTCGCCTGTTGTCGGATCAGCTCATAGGCGTCAAATTCGCTGACTTTCTTAAGACAAACGAGGATCTTTACGGCCTTATCGACGTCGCGCCGCGCCTTCAGCGTCTCCTCGAGCTTCTGGACTTTGCCCTCAAGCCGCCGCGTGTACCCGCGCAACGATCGGGCGAGTACCAGCGAAGACAATATGCCGAACGAGCGGATGGGCTTATTGACAACGCCATGTGCGTTGCTGTCGAGCAGACGTTTCAGAATTGTGGGGTTCTCATAGTCTACGATCGCAACGAGCGTCAGCGGGTGCTCGTTCGAGCTTGTCGGGAAAATCGTGTCCTCCGATGTCTCGACGATTTGAAATACCGTGTCGATGTCATGCGGAATTGTTGCCGGCGGCGGCCATACGCCCCTCACATTGCAGCCGATGCGCCTCAGCTGGTCGATCAACGCTTCGCTTTCGGCGTCGCGCGGGTGAATGACGAGAACGCGCGCCCCTCGAAGGTCCTCGATGAGACGGCGGACCCCCGGTTTCATGCGGTAGCCGCCTCTTCGGTCAGCCAGCGTCCACCAATTGGAGAAATCGAGAGATATGGATCTGGTTTGATTGGACTCTTGCCCTCCCAGACAATATCGAACTCGCCGTCGGGACGTACTCGCCCGATGCGCGGCGTAAGCCACGCGTGATTGTTGTCGGGATCGATCTGAATTGGGCCTTCCGGTGCATCGAGACTGAGCCCCAAGGCTGCATCGACCAGCCGCTGGGTGTCGAGGCTACCTGCTTGGGTGAGTGCCCTCTCGAAGAGCTTCACTTGTGCATAGGCGCCGGCACTCCACATGCTGACTGGCCTGTCCTTTCCGTAAGCATTGGCGAACGCGGTCTTGAACCGGATGTTATTCTCACGCTTGAGCGAACCGAAATAGCTCGCTGCAGTCAGGTGACCGACACAGAACTCCGGTCCGATCTCGCGTAGCTCACCTTCCGCCATGGTCAGGCTCGCTATCGGCACCCGTGCAGGATCAAAACCCATTGTAGCAAAGAGCCGATAGAAACGCTGTGCCGTACGACCGACGATCGTTGAGAACACGACATCCGGAGATTGCATCCGGATCGCCTCAAGGGCTCGCGTCAGCTCCGGATCGCCGGCTTCCATGTTGACGTATTGTTCCCCAACTACCTGTCCCGAATAGGACTCCACCAGATCACGCATGATCCGGTTGGATTCGCGCGGATAAATGTAGTTGGAGCCGATAAGATGAACGCGTGGCCCGTTTTTTCGAACGATGTACTCGGCGAGAGGAAAACTGTTTTGGTTGGGACAGGCACCGGTGTAAATCACATTCGGCGAGTACTCGAACCCCTCATAGAGCGAAGGGTACCATAATAGGCCGTTGCGTCGTTCGATGGCTGGAAGCACGGCCTTGCGTTCGGCCGATGTCGAACAGCCAAAGATAACGGATGCGCCATCCTCAGTTAGTAGCCGGTCGGCCATCTTTCGGTAGGTCTCGGGTATCGAACCTGGATCGTAGGCGACGACCTCGATTTCGCGCCCCAGAATTCCGCCCGCGTTGTTAATCTCCTCTATGGCAAGAGCGGTCCCGAAGAAGTGCTCCGATTCCGAGACCGCCATCAATCCGCTGCGCGAAAACAGCACGCCGACGCGCCATACGTCCCGGTCGGACTGTCTTGCGCGCGGCCCTATCTTCGTCATCTACTTTGTCTCCAGCGTCGCCAAGCAATGCAAACGTCTACAAATCTTGAGCCAGTATTGCGGTTCGCCGGCACGTTGGCAACTCTTTGGAATTTAGCGCCGGCAGGCGAGGATCGATTGTATTGTGGTCGCGAGCTGACCTGAGAATAGCCGCGGCTCGGCTATATCCTGCGCGGTGGCCTGTCCCTCAATTGGACCGTTTCTCTCTCGCCTCTTCGCCACAAAATGCTAGAATTTGAATGTATCCTGGAACATTGAAAATGTATCCTGGAAGAAAATGTATCCTGGAAGATTGAATGACCCCGCGCCAGCTCATCGCTTTCGGCGCTTCGGCTCCAACTCGCCGGAATGAAGAAAAGAGCGCAGGCTCTCGCCATCGGCACAAGGGAGGACATCATCATGCTCGACAAAGCTCCGGACGGAAAAGTGTCTGATTTGCTAAACGCGCTCGACAAGGCGCTGTCCGCTGGCGAGGTGGAACACGCCGTCGATCTCTTTCAGGTGGACTGCTACTGGCGCGACCTCGTGACCTTCACCTGGAACATCAAGACCATGGAGGGCAGGGACCAGGTTCGCGACATGCTCAAGCTGCGGCTCGCCGATACGAAGCCGTCGAACTGGAAAATTGCCGAGGGTGAGGCCGCTTCTGAAGCGGATGGAGTTACGGAGAGCTGGATACAGTTCGAAACCGAGGTCGCCCGCGGCTTTGGCCACATACGCCTGAAGGACGGCCGGATATGGACGTTACTGACGACCATGAGCGAACTCAAGGGGCACGAAGAGCCGGTCGGCTTCGACCGTCCAATGGGAGCGAAACATGGCGCCGAACGCAATCGAAAAACGTGGAAGGAAGAACGCGAGGCGGAGGCTGCTGAACTCGGCTACTCGCGTCAGCCCTATTGCGTCATCATTGGTGGCGGTCAAGGCGGCATAGCGCTTGGGGCTCGGCTGCGCCAACTCAACGTGCCAACGATCATTATTGAAAAGAATGAACGACCCGGCGACAGCTGGCGCAAGCGTTACAAGTCGCTCTGCCTGCACGATCCGGTTTGGTATGATCATCTGCCCTATCTGCCGTTTCCCAGAAACTGGCCAGTGTTCTCACCGAAAGACAAAATCGGCGACTGGCTCGAAATGTATACAAAGGTGATGGAGCTCAACTACTGGGGTTCGACGGAATGCATAAAGGCATCTTACGACGAGAAGAGCCACGAGTGGACCGTTGTTGTGGAGCGCGACGGCAAGCAGATCGTTCTCAAACCAAAACAGCTCGTGCTTGCGACAGGAATGTCAGCCAAGGCCAACATGCCGAAATTCGAAGGCATGGGTATATTCAAGGGTGATCAGCACCATTCGTCGCAACATCCAGGGCCGGACAAATACAAAAACAAGCAAGCCGTGGTGATCGGTTCGAATAATTCCGCCCACGATATTTGTGCGGCGCTTTGGGAAGCTGGCGCGGATGTCACCATGGTACAGCGCTCAACAACTCATATTGTGAAATCGGACTCGCTGATGGAGCTCGGGTTGGCTTCGCTTTACTCCGAACAGGCGGTCCAGGCTGGGATGACGACGGCCAAAGCCGACCTGATCTTTGCCTCGCTGCCGTACAAGATTCTGCACGAGTTCCAGATCCCGGTTTATAACGCGATCAGGGAACGCGATGCCGATTTCTACAAACGTCTGGAGAAGGCAGGCTTCCTGCTCGATTATGGTGACGACGACTCTGGTCTGTTCATGAAATACCTACGACGCGGGTCCGGATACTACATCGATGTTGGTGCTTCGGAACTGATCGCCAATGGCAGCATCAAACTGAAGAGCGGCGTCGATGTCAAAAAGCTCACGGAACATTCCGTCATCTTGAGCGACGGGACCGAACTGCCGGCCGATCTCGTGGTTTACGCCACCGGCTACGGTTCGATGAACGGCTGGGCTGCGGACCTGATCTCCACGGAGGTTGCCAACAAGGTAGGCAAAGTCTGGGGACTAGGCTCGAATACGACCAAAGACCCGGGCCCATGGGAAGGCGAGCAGCGAAACATGTGGAAGCCGACACAGCAGGAGGCGCTTTGGTTCCATGGCGGTAATCTGCACCAGTCACGCCACTACTCGCAGTTCCTGTCCCTCCAGTTGAAGGCGCGAATGGAAGGCATTCCAACACCGGTTTACGGTCTTCAGGAGGTCCACCATCTTGGCTGATCGTTTACCAGCATGGGTGCGGAGACGGCACGAAGGATTGCGACCACGATATTCAAAAATTCGTGCCAGGCTTCGGCTGGCAGTCCATATGGCAATCGAGGGGGCAAATCTTGTATAAGAAAGTTCTTCTCGCCTATGACGGTTCAATTGAAGGACGACGAGCTTTGCGGGAGGGTGCCAAGCTTGCGCAATTGTGCGGCGCTGAGGTCTTCCTGCTAGCTGTTGTAGAAATTTCTTCCGGCGCTGTAACCTTGGAAGGAGGCTTCGCGGTCCCGGTAGAAGAACAGATTGCAACTTATAAGGGGATCCTTGCGGAGGGGGTGGACCGGCTCAAGGCTATGGGCTTCTCTCCGACGGCACGGCTGGGCATGGGAGCCGCGGGACAGGAGATCGCTGGGGTCGCCGAAGAGATCGGAGCAAACCTCGTCGTCGTGGGCCATCGTCCCACGGGGCCGCTGGCGCGATGGTGGTTCGGCTCAGTCGGCACCTATCTGATCAAGCATCTGCGCTGTAGCGTCCTGGTTGCGCAAACCGAAATTGGCGATGATCAATTCGCCCAACTGCTGACGATGCCCGCCGAGCAGGCGTGACATGTTTCCGCGATTAGCACCCAGGAGGCCTGGTCCGGACGCGATCGGCGCGCTCCCAGATCCACTCGTGCGGTTAGAGAGTGGTCATTGGCTGCGGGGTTAGTGGAGTGAAGAGCTTCAGATTCCTAATGGCGGCAGGTAGCAAAAGACGTTATCGGCTCGATTCAAAAATATGATTCCATGACCCACGGGATTGCCTTCGTTCCATTTGATCTTGTTTTTCGGAACAACAATCCTTGTTCCAATATCGCGGTGCCGTCTTCCTAGTGGCTCGTCGTCACGCGGATCGGTGATGATTGCGATATATTGACCGTCCGACGTTGCCTCAAAGGCATCGGCCCAATATGCGTCTGCTTCGCCGCAACACGACACTGCGGGGTTATCGGGTTGCTTTAAATCCTGATACCATCTTTTCAAATCGGCGTTGGCCGGATCGTCAAATTGGCCAAGGTCGCGTGCGTTGATTGCGGTGCCGGCAAGCAGCGCGACAACAACGACTAAAATTATTCTGATGATGACGACCTTGCGAGCCATATCGCAGCCCGAATGACGAACAATGAGGGAATGCACGCCAAGTCGAAGTCAAAAGTTAGGCGCCGGTATCCGGCGCTGCAATTATTCCGGATTGAGCCCGAGTATGGCGGTTGCCCCAAAACGGCAGCGCGACGCGGCCAGCCTCCTGCCGGAACCGACCGCGTCGGTGTTTTGGATCAGGTCTCGCCACCGGCGAAGATATCCTTCTTGATGACCGCGTGGACGACTCCATGGGAGAACAGGAACCAAACCCAATACGCCGTCACGGCAATCAGAACGATCGAAAAGACAAAAATAGACAGGCGTTCCTGCGTCACCGACAAATGATATCGCGCCCCCTGTAAAGCTACAACGAAACTCGCTCCTTAAGCTGAATACCAGCGTTGCGGGTTAATTCGGGAACCGCTTCGCTAATTACTGGTTCACCAATTTATTGAGTGCTGAAGCTTTCAATCGATCGATATCCCGCTCGCCGGTAGCGGCCTGAGCCAGCAAATGTTCTGCGATTTGCAGCGCTGACGTAGATCTTCGATTTAGAAATCTTGGATCTGTGAAAATATCGTCCAACGCGCGCCTTAAAATCGCGATCGTCTCAGCATCGTATTGCCGACTTGCAACCATGGTGATCTGAGTTTCCGACAATTGCCCTTAACGATGGCTATCGCAATCTCGCGGAACCATTGGTGAAGTAGCTCACAGGGTGCCAAACAAAAAACGACCGCCCGAAGGTGCGCAAATCCGCCTTACCTCTGGGTGCATCCGGACGAGACGAAGATTTCTGAACCATCGTAAGGTTGATCGGTTAGGTTAAATCGCAATCGCGGTTGTGTCGGTTGGAATCTCTCGTCAAGGTCCGCGAATCCTGAGAGAGGCTTACCATTGGCAAAAATTAAGATTTCGAGCACCGACCTGATCTGGATTTTTCGGGAGAAGTTATCGTCGTTCGACGACTGTTCGCCATCAATCGCTATTGCGATCGTACCGAGCAGTGAGGGTTGGACCGCCCTGACGACACACCGCGACCGAACCGGACACCCTAATTGCGTCAAGCGTATCGAGCAGCTTCAAAAGCATCTTCGTGAAATCTATGTGCTGGCGAAGGATTGAGAACGCCGCAGCCGTTCCTGGGAGTGGTGGGCCCCCGCCGCTTGCCATGCCCGGTAGCCAGATCAATCAAGGGCGCAAAGCTATTCGTCGGGCATTAGATTATGGGTCTTTTGATAATACCAACGAGCCCAAACGCCTTGTCGCTGCTGGCTAGAAAATTCAGTGATGGGTGGCCTCTGAGAACGAGTGGTATTCGGTGCCTGATTTGAGAAACGTTCCGGACGATGGCACCTTTACGGGCCGCCCTCTGTTGCCGAAAATCATCAGGGCGGCAGCAACTTCCGCTGTTCGACGAATCACTTTGACTGTGCATTGCGCCGCGCTCTTACTTCGTGAGACCGCACAGGATTGATCATGCTTACAGCTATAGCAGCGATTATTATCATTCTGAGCATCGGCATTTTAATTGCCCACGCTCTAGATGCCTTTCGGTCGGGTTAGTGAAACTACTCTTGAGCAACGTCCTCCCAAACCAGAACTGCAGCGATTAAAAAGTATGTAGTATCGTTTCAAAAGCGGCTCATTTTTTCCTTTAGCCCGTCTTCTGCAAGCGGACGATTGAACTTATCGGCGCGCCAGCCTGCCAGCGATCCCAGATCTCAGACCGCTGAGCCGCCTGGTATTAAATGCGACGTCGCTGTTTCATGGCCCACACTCCATCTTTGCTAAAAGATTAGTGTGGGCCCTCGGCCTCGATCCCTGGCGCCGCCGTGCCTGTCGCTATTGACGAGTAACAGCTGCGTCTGTTCGATACAGGAGCGGATGTCGTCTCTGGACTACGTCCGTCGTGTCGATCCGCGTCGCGCGTCAGGCGAGAGGCATCATGTATCTCGGTATCGATCTCGGCACGTCAGCGGTCAAAACCATTCTCGTTGATCATGAGCAGCGTGTGGTGGCAAGCCGAAGCCAATCGCTGACGGTGGCTTCTCCACATCCCGGCTATTCCGAACAAGACCCAGGGCAGTGGATTGATGCTACGTTTGCAACGCTGGACGCCTTGAAGGTGGATCACCCTCGCGAATTGGCGGCGGTTGACGGCATCGGCCTGTCGGGCCAGATGCACGGCGCAACTCTGCTCGATGCGAACTTCAAACCGTTGCGGCCCTGCATTCTTTGGAATGACGGACGGTCCGCTGCGGAATGCCGTATGCTGGAACAGCGCTGGCCCGCATTGCGTGCGACGACAGGCAATAAGGCCATGCCTGGATTCACCGCTCCCAAACTGGTGTGGGTTGCGAAGCACGAGCCGGAGATCTTCGCGGCCATCAAACTCGTTTTGCTCCCGAAAGCATATCTACGCCTGATTCTGACCGGTGAAGCGATCGAGGATGTCTCGGACGCATCGGGATCGTTGTGGCTCGATGTCGCGCGCCGGGACTGGTCGGATGAAGGGTTGTCAGCAACCGGCTTGTCGCGCAGCCAGATGCCGCGTCTCATCGAGGGCTGTGCGCCTGCGGCGCGGCTGCGTAGCGAGATGGCGCTTCGCTGGGGAATGACCAAACGACCGATGATCGCCGGAGGCGCCGGCGACAATCCGGCGGGCGCCATCGGCATTGGTGCGATACGGCCCGGCGCCGCATTTGTTTCGCTCGGAACCTCCGGAGCATTGCTGGCACCGACCAATGCAATTGCCGCCAACCCGCAGCGGGCCGTGCATACGTTCTGTCACGCCATCCCCGCAATGTGGATTCAGGCCGGTGCGATTCTCTCGGCGGCATCGAGTCTCGCCTGGATCGCGCGATTGCTTGGGGCCTCTGAGGCCGACTTGCTGGAGCCGCTCGGTTTGCGCCCGAAGGCGCCGTCGCATGTAAACTTTCTGCCGTATCTGTCCGGCGAGCGAACGCCGCACGATGACCCGGAGGCGCGCGGAATGCTCGACGGGCTGAGCCACGGCACCGATCGTGCCGCAATCGTGCAAGCCGTGCTTGAGGGCGTTGCCTTCGCGATCGCAGATTGTCGGGACGCGCTTGCCGACACCGGGATCGTGATCTCGGAGGCTGATGCGATCGGCGGCGGTTCACGTTCGCGGTTCTGGCTTTCTGTGCTGGCAAATGTTCTGAATATTCCGATTCATCGATTTGCCGACGGTGAAACGGGAGCGGCGTTTGGTGCAGCGAGATTGGGGCGCCTGGCTGTCACTGGCGAGGCGGTCGAAGCCGTCTGCACACGCCCTAAACGCATCGAGACATTCGAACCTGAGCACGCACCCGCAGACGCTTACGCCGAGCGGCTTCCCAAATGGCGCAAGCTGTATCGGCCGCGGCGCTAACGCCGCCCCCGACACTAGAGCGGGATGACTTTTCTTCGAATCGTCATCCCGCTCTATCTTTTTGTTTGAGCATGATCTTTTCGGAAAACCGGTACCCACTTTTCCGGATCATGCTCTAGTGCCGCCGATCGGTTGCCGCGAGTTCGTCCAAGGAACTTCAAATCGGAACTGCAAATCGAAACGGCATTAAGGATCATGGATTTGCCAGTGCCCTCTTGCCTTCGAAGTTCGTGTCAGAAGCTGCTGCGATGTTTAACGAACTTCGGAAAGCAGGGCTTAAGGCCGGTTCCGGAAAGCAATGTCCCGGTTTGTGGCATCGGCGAGCCGCCCTTAGGTTTCCTCGATATTGCCCTGCGCCGCCGACTTTTGTTTAATAAGCAAACCCGCGCTGCCTGCAAACGAGACGCGGATGAGAAACACATTGGCGCCGTCGGCGCGCCGGGGAGGAGGCACGATGAGCGACCCGATCCTCGAAATGCGCCGGGTCTCCAAGTCTTTCTTTAGCATCAAGGCGTTGCGCAATGTCGACCTGACCGTCTATCCCGGCGAAATCCACGCTTTGATGGGCGAGAACGGCGCCGGCAAATCGACGCTCATGAAGATCTTGTCGGGCGCGTACAGGCCCGATCCGGGTGGCGAGATCCGCATCGAGGGCAGGCCGGTGCGCATCGATGGTCCCCTCGGCGGTCGCGCAGCCGGCATCTCCATCATCTACCAGGAGCTCTCCCTCGCCCCCAATCTGAGCGTCGCTGAGAATATCTATCTGGGCCGCGAAATCTCACATTCCGGGTTGCTGGCGCGAGGCGCCATGCGAGCCGGCGTCGGCCCGATGCTCGAGCGACTCGGCGCGGATTTCGCGCCGTCGACTCTGGTGGCCCATCTGTCCATGGGCCAGCGCCAACTGGTCGAGATTGCCCGCGCGCTGCATGCCAGATCGAAGATTCTGATTATGGATGAGCCGACCACCGCGCTTTCGGCCGGTGAGAGCGAGAGGCTGTTCGCCCTGATCCGCCAGCTGCGCGCTGAGGGTCTCGCCATCATCTATATCTCGCATCGCATGGATGAAGTATATGCTCTCGGCGACCGGGTTACGGTGCTGCGCGACGGCGCGCTGGTGGGCTCGCTCGACAAGCCGCAGATCCGGGCCGACACCATCGTTCGGCTGATGGTGGGGCGCGAGGTCTCGTCCTTCTACAAGAAAGACCATGACCCGCAGGCGAGGTTAGGGCCCCCCGTCCTCGCGGCCATCGACATCGCCGATGGGCGGCGCGTCAAGGGTTGCTCCCTGACCGTGCATGCAGGCGAGGTCGTCGGGCTTGCCGGCCTTATCGGCGCGGGCCGCACTGAGCTTGCGCATCTCATTATCGGGGCTTCGGCCAAGACCTCCGGCCATGTCGAACTCGAGGGCCGTGCGGTCACCATACGCACGCCTGGCGAGGCTCTCGATATGGGCATTGCCTATCTTACCGAAGACAGGAAGGCGCTCGGCTTGTTCCTGGACATGTCCTGTCTGGACAACATCAACCTTGCAATGCTGGGCAGGGACGCGAAGCTCGGCTGCATCCTTGACAGGGACAAGGCCCGCGACCGTGCCAACAAGGCCTTCGCGGCGCTGGGCATTCGCGCCGCGGACGTCGGCGTCACGGCCGGTGGACTCTCTGGCGGCAACCAGCAGAAGGTGCTGCTGTCGCGCCTGCTAGCAACCACGCCCAAGGTCCTGATTCTCGACGAGCCGACGCGTGGCGTCGATGTCGGGGCCAAGTCCGAGATCTATTCGATCATCGACAATCTCGCAAAATCCGGCACCGCGATTCTCGTGATTTCATCCGACCTGCCCGAGGTCATCGGCATCTGCGACCGCGTCATTGTGATGCGCGCCGGACGTATCGCCGGCGAGGTGAGGCGAGCCGCGACGTCGCCGCTTAGCCAGGAGGATATCATGGCACTTGCCACCGGAATGGAGCAGCTCGATGCCTCATGACAATCCTTCGCCGGCGGAGGCCGCCTCCGCCGCCGCTCCCAGCTTCGCGGCCGCGCAGGAGACGAAGCGTCAGCGCACACGGCTGATCATACGCGCAGCCGGCATGCTGCCGGTGTTGCTTCTCTTGTGCATCGGTTTTCATTTTCTGTCGGACGGTCGTTTCTTCACCGGCCAGAATCTCGGCATCGTGCTGCAGCAAGCCGCGGTCAACACCGTGCTGGCCGCGGGCATGACCTTCGTCATTCTCACCGGCGGCATCGACCTCTCGGTCGGTTCCATCCTGGCCGCCGCCGCGATGGCCGGGCTGATTGTCTCCAAGTTTCCTGATCTTGGGTCGCTCTGGCTGCCGACCGCGGTGCTCACAGGCCTCGTCATCGGGGTCATCAATGGCGCCTTGATTGCGCTGCTGCGCCTGCCGCCCTTCATCGTCACACTCGGTTCGCTGACCGCCGTCCGCGGTCTGGCGCGCCTCCTGGGCGCCGACACCACGGTCTTCAACCCCTCCATTCCCTATGCCTTTATCGGCAACGGTTCCCTGACGCTCCTTCCCGGCGTCGTTTCGATTCCCTGGCTCTCTGTGATCGCATTGCTCGTCATCCTCGGCTCGTGGCTGGTACTGCGTCGCACCGTGCTCGGGGTGCATATCTATGCGGTCGGCGGTAACGAGAGTGCGGCACGTTTGGCCGGCATCAAGGTCTGGGCTGTGCTGATCTTCGTCTATGGGGTGTCGGGGCTGCTGGCCGGGCTTGGCGGGGCCATGCAAGCGGCGCGCCTCTATGCTGCCAATGGGCTGCAGCTCGGCCAGTCCTACGAGCTCGACGCGATCACCGCTGTTATCCTGGGTGGCACCTCCTTCGTCGGCGGTATCGGTTCGATCTGGGGAACGCTGGTCGGGGCCCTGATCATTGCCGTTTTGTCGAATGGCCTCATTCTCACCGGTGTTTCCGACGTATGGCAATATGTGATCAAGGGCCTGGTGATCATCGGCGCCGTGGCGCTCGACCGCTATCGGCTGCAGGGTTCGGCCCGCACTTGAAAGATAGGCGTGCGCAAGGTTCTATGTCGCCATGTCGGGTTCCGTTACGGCAGCTGGTCCGCCGTCCGGGAATTCAAAGAGACCAGGGAGGAAGCCAATGTTGAAGACGATCTCGTTTGCTGGCGCCGCCGCCGTTGCGCTCGTCCTGAGCTGCGCACCGTCCTTCGCCAAAGAGCTTAAATCGATCGGCATCTCGCTGGGCTCGTTGGGCAACCCGTTTTTCGTCGCTTTGTCGAAGGGTGCCGAATTCGAAGCCAGAAAGACCAATCCCAATGTGAAGATCACGACGGTCGGCTTTGAATACGACCTCGGCAAGCAGGTGACCCAGATCGACAACTTCATCGCCGCCGGCGTCGATCTGATCCTCTTGAACCCCGGCGATCCGAAGGCCGTCGGGCCAGCGATCAAGAAAGCACAGGCGGCAGGCATCATCGTCGTCGCCGTGGATACCGCAGCCGAAGCCGCCGACGCCACGGTGACCACAAACAATGTCCAGGCCGGCGAGATCTCCTGCCAGTACATCGTCGACAAGCTCGGCGGCAAAGGCGATGTGATCATCGAGAACGGGCCGCAGGTCTCCGCGGTGATCGACCGGGTGGTCGGCTGCAAGAATGTGTTCTCCAAGAATCCCGGCCTCAAGGTCCTGTCCAGCGACCAGGACGCCAAGGGGTCGCGCGAGGGTGGCCTGACCGTGACGCAGGGTTATCTGACCCGCTTTGCCAAGATCGACGCCATCTTCGCCATCAACGACCCGCAGGCCATCGGCACCGACCTCGCGGCGCGCCAGCAGCAGCGCAGCGGCATCATCATCACCGCGGTCGATGGCGCACCCGATATCGAGGCCGCGCTCAAGGACCCGGGGGCGCAGCAGATCCAAGCCTCAGCCTCGCAGGACCCTTTCTTCATGGCGCGCCGCGCCGTGCAGATAGCCGTCAGCATTCTCAATGGGCAGAAGCCTGCTTCGACCGTTGAGCTTTTGCCGTCGAAGCTCGTGACCCGGGACAATATCGCTGAGTACAAGGGGTGGACCTCGGACCGATCGCAGTAGTCGCGCTAGAGCATGATGCATTGGAGTTGGATCGATTCGCCGTGAGCGCGAAGCACTAACGATCTCGTGTCCCGGACGCAGCGCAGCGCCTCATAAGCGCGTTCACGCGCGTCTTCGACACGCTATGGGCGGTACACCGCGGAGCCCAGACACAAAATCGCGAAAACAACCCCATGCAAAGTAGAATGGGCCCCAGCCACCGCTTCCAATGCGCGCTGTTAAGGTTGCGGATATTCGCGGTCCCCGCCGTCCGGCGGCCCTGGCAGTTGGGTCGCAGCGGCGGCGGTGGCCGATTGCTCCAGCTCTTCAGCCGCGGGCTGAACGCCGTCATCGATGCCTGGCTTGGGTCCATTCGCGCCGGACGGCTGCGGATCCGCCAGGCTGAACGTTTCGGCGATTTTCCGGAACCGGCTCGTTGCGGTAGGCACGGAGTGCCCTATGAGCAAGTTCTCCAGGTCATGCGGGGCGCGCTCGGCACCGCGCCACAGCACGACCGGACGCCAACCCAGGGCGGTTAGGCGAGTCGCAACATCAGCGACCGTCTCGTCTCCGGGCGATATGGCTATGGGCTCCCTGATCAGGGCTACTGATCTTCCGTCTTTTTCAAGCACTGTTCCGTCGATGGCCGCGCGCGAAATGAGCCACCCGAGCGACTCCGCGGACTTAATGTCCGGCTCTGGACCCGTGTCTTGATTGGCCGGCGACGACCGCCGATTGCTGCGGCAAAGAACGGCGATCCCTTGACGCGCTTTTTCGGCAAATGCAGAGACATCGGCGTCTCGCAGTTCGTCAACGGACGCGACGATCACGTCGGCCTCTTGCCCCGCGGACGCTGGTGCTACGTCGCATCCGCTCTCGCGCAACTCCGAGACAAGACGATCTTCGGCCGATGATAGTTGTGTCGATTCCAGCCTCGGGTCGGTTCGAACAACAATGCCAAAGCTGGCCGAGGCCCCGAGCCATCGGTTTGGCCGTCCAGACACGGCTGCAGCAATTTCTGCATCTGACTGTCTGTGCGGCATCTCCAACACAATGGCAGTATCATGATGGGTCACACCGATCCGGTGCACCGTTGCTCCGGAAGTCTCCAAGGCACGGACCAGATCCAGCGGATAGTCGGACACGTCGTCGATAACAACGATATCAAATCGCGCAGGGCCGCTTATTCCATCAAAGGCCTCCTGAGCCGTCCTGGCGCGCCTTACGGATGCTGGCCATTCGGCGGCTTCGTGCTGTTCGATGAACGTCGTGAGTTCCATCAGCAGATCGAGCACTTCAGGATTGTACGGTTGACGAAGCAACGCCGCAGCCTCCGGCGGCGCTGCCGATGCCGATGCCGATGCCCGCTCAACCTTTTCGACAAAATCTCCGTTGGCACCGAGCAGATCACCGAACCCGGTGCTTGCGAACAGTTCTCGAAGCTGTCTCATCTCGGTGGCGGCCTTCACCCGAGGGTCCGGGGGCCCGCTTTCAAGGATTGAGGATGCTTCCTCAATAGCCGCTTTGAAGATGCGTTCGAATTGGGCCTTGGGAAGAGATGCACGGAGTGGTCCGAGATGAGCAGGGAGGTGCCGCGCGGCATATCGGGCTTCCCGCAGCCTCTGGATCAGGGTCCCGATCTCCTGCTGAGACTGGCCTTCCGCTGTCGGCACCAAACTGAAGCTTCCAAGCGTTCTGTGCCCGTGCTCTGCCAGTAGCGGTGCGAGCACGGCGCTGTCGTGGCGATAATCCTGCAGTGCCGCTTCGAATGTTCTGACCGATGCGCCTGCACCCTGTTCGGGCCTCATGCGTATGGAGTATTCGATTGCTTTTGCCGCGTCGGTACCGCTGCCGGCAGTGAGGGCCGCTTTCAAGCTCCCATGTCTCTTGATGAGGGCGATTGCGCTGCCAATCGTCCGAGCCATGAAGGAAGCATGCTTGTGGTATTCCGACAGGGTCCTGTCCGAGGACCTCGGGCGTAGCAGGCCCGCTACTGACTTCGAAAGCGCATGCTCCTCTTTCGACTCCTTGTGGCTCGATACGATTTTCGCGAGCGACGCTTCGTACTCCTGGTCACTCGACAGTATCAGGCTGAGCGCATCTTCCTTTGGCGGCACCTCGACAGGGCGGCCAGCGATCACTTCGTCGACGTCCTTGAGAGTGCGGCCCGCACGTCCATTACCCGACCAAAGCACTTTGGCGATCCGCGACGCGTCTTGGACCGCCAAGGACAGAAAATTCGCGGCCTCTGGACCTAACGGCCAGTCGACGGCCAAACTTTCCTCGATTTCGCTTGGCTTGAGATCATGCCTGGCCGCGAGCTCGCGAGCTCTCTGAAGCGTGCTCACGGCTACTCGGGCTCTCGCTGGATTCGCCCGGGCGCGAGCCTCGATGGGATCCCATTGAAGGACTCCCGAAGGCTGGACTTTGCTGGATCTCAAGCTGGGCGAATGGTCCAATTGGGCACGATCGGCCACAACCCGATGTATTTCGCCGAGCATCCCGTACCCGGCGGCTCGGTCCAGTATCGCGCTGGTTCCGATGAGCAGGCACGATTTTCCGGCCCTAATCGATTGTGAGGCGATAGCGTTCGCGAGGGTAGACTTACCCGTTCCGCTCAAGCCCGCGATCTCGACGGGCTCGACGGCGGACTTGCGTAGAGCGAGCGCCTGCACAGGGTCTAGGGTGATCATCGCAGACTAGCAACCCTGAACGCATATCGATCGAATCATGTTTGCGCCTCTGGGTAGCTTGCATTTTCAATTTGGATTTTCGTGCGGCGTGATTGTGACGCGGGACAAATTGGTGCGTAGTGTTGCAATCATCTGACAGTTGGAACGGGAAGAAAATGGAGTCGTTCGTGGGATCTTCACGGAGGAGGAGGACGAACCGGTCGGCACCCGGCGAGAGGCCGAGGCGGCCTCCCGGCCGGGTTCGCAACTACTTGTCAACCATATTGGGCTATTCTGCCCTCCATGGGGATCCGACCTGACGATTCCAAAAAAACAACGGAGCGAGCGCTTCGAGGGCGCCACGCTCTTCTTGACGCGTACATCGACATCCTGAACCGGCTCGATGGCCCGAGCCGCCGGCTACCCGAAATTCCGGCCAGATCCGCCGTCCCAACCAGAGAGCCCCATTCGGCGCGAACCCCGCGACGCCTAGCCGCCTACCCCCATGAGGGCCAAGTGGCCGCCCTTACCGCCAGGCTTCGGAATTTTAGTCCGCTCTGATCCGAACCTGTCGGATTCTCAAAGGGGACGAACGGCGGCTACAGGTGGTGGCAGGTTAGTGCCATCGACCGTGATCCGCTCAGCATTCAGCAGGGTTGAGGCGCTCGACCGGAAGCCGTGTGGGCGATGCGTGTCCTGATAGCCCAGGCTCTTGAGCGCGACCTCCAATGCATTCGTTGAGATCGGCCGACCCTTACGATTGGGAAACAGGTAACGACCATCGCCAGTCTGCTTTTTCAGCTCGCGCAGGAATGCCACCGCCTGTCGCGACAGCGGCACGTCATGCGGCTTGCCTGTCAGCTCCTTGATCCTCTCGCGGAATTTGCGCTGTTTCGGTTTCTTGAACGGGATCGTCCAAAGCGCACCATCAGGGTCGAACTCATCCTACTCGGTTTGGGTCACGGTGCCCGGGCGAACGAGGTCAGCGCGAGGAGGTCGAGCGCCTTGCGCACAAGCTTGCCTTGTCGTCCAGAATAGCCGGCGACATCGCGCAACAACTGTCCGAACGGAGGCTCGGGCTTCGACCACATGCGGGATGGTCAGAAGAAAAAAACACGAATGCTGCGTGGCTCATTTTTCATTCATAAGCACGAATATTCTTAGTACGACACCGTACGACACCTGGGACGGAAGAACGTGAGCGTTGGTCACGCCCTGTTGATTTGGTTCACTGAATGGCCACATGAGAATCAGACGCTAAACAAATTTCGTGGATACGAGTTTTCATAGTTTTTTCCAAACTGGAAAGGAATGACTATGCGCATTTTTACGGCATCCGTCATTATTGCGGTGGTCTCCCTCGGGACGCCGGCTTTTGTGCAGGCACAAGGAGCAGCCGCGCAATCCGAGGCGCAGACACCGTCTGCTCAATCCAGCACGGTCATTCGGAGCATACAGGTCGTCGACCTCAAGGAACTGCAACCAGCGGTGCGCTCGAAGGTCAGTGACGTCGTCGCGCAGACAAGCGAGGAAGATTTGCAGTCACTTCGCAAGTCTATTGACGCGACACCGGAGGCGGCATCCGCGCTTAAGGCCAAGGGCCTGAGTTCGTTACAAGTCGTTGCCATCAACATCGCCGACGGCGTCCTGACGCTGATCACCAAGACAGCTTAAAATCAGGATTACTAAACTAGCGTGGAGAGCCGCATGCGGGATCGTCAGGATCGGGAAGGCTCGACCAACTTTCGAACGTTCGCGGTTGTCGCTGCAGCGTTCATTCTGGCGGTTGCTATCCTCACACGGGGACCGTGGAGCACTACTCATGTTCCGTATAATCCCGGACCGAGTGGTACGCCGGGATCGACGACACTCAACCAGACCCCACCGCCAGCCGCCAGTCCCTCAGAGACAACCACAGGGGCGGCGCGCTGACCGCACCTTTATCAGCGGCTGCACACAGGCAAATTGAAGATCGCTGCAGCGCTGTCCGACGCGGGCAGGGCGGCCTATAACGCGCGCACCGGGACGCATGACGACTTGGTGCTTGCGGTGGCGATTGCGCCTTGGTGGGCGACGTCGAGACCGACGGCAATCGTGGAGCCGTTTCCGGCGATTTAGAATCTAGAAGGCGGTCTCGGCTTGAAAGCGAATACAATTCTCCCAGAAGAGCTTTGGAACTCTCAAATCGCGATGGTATGGCAAACCAGATCGTTGGACGGAAGAAGGGCTTGTGGAGTTCTACCTCTTTCGCGGATTGGCGCGGCGCGAACCTCCGCAACCTGATGCGACGTGATCCAGGAGCCTAGGCTGAAATTCCGTTGTCCGACATGACGCCAACCCGCTCGGCAACGGAGACAAGTTCCGCCAAGGATTGGACTTGCATTTTCTCCATCACCCGATGACGATGGGCCTTAATCGTGCGCTCCGCGCAACCCAGCGATCTGGCGGCATGCTTGTTGGTATGGCCTCGAACGACAAGCTCGAAGACTTCCTTCTCGCGCGGCGTCAATTTCGCGATATGAGCGAAAACCGTCTCCAGCTGGACATTCCGGCTACGGGCTACTTCATGAATTGCTACAGCCCTTTCGACTGCACGAAGAAGCGCGTCCGACGATACGGGCTTCATTAGAAAATCAAACGCACCCGCCTTGATGGCCCGCACTGTGGTTGGAATATCGAGATAACGGGTGATGAATATGATAGGCAGCGCCGAACCGAGGTCGTTCAGGCGCTTTTGGAGAGCCGGACCGCTCAGTCCTTGCATCCTGACCTTGAGGAGGATGCAGCCCAGCACATTTTCGTTCGGCAAATGACCCAGGAAATGCTCTGCCGAAGGATAGCTCGCGACTTCGTAGCCCGCTTGCTTTAGAAGATGTCCCGTCGCTGTCTGGAACGACGCGTCATTGCCGACAATGTGCACGACCGGGGGCATAAGTCCCTCCTAAGAAACAAATGGCAGAGAAAGGCGGAACACGGGCGCCGTCTGGTTCTTTGCGTACCTCTTGCTGCACGGATGCTCCCCCAAGATTAGGCGGGAGCACAACATTCTCAGTCACCGATGGACGAGAATGGGGCATTATTATACCGCAGCGCATGCGAGCGTATGGTCAAAATTGCTCATTCACGAAGATTTAGCGAATCGGGATTCTGCCATCAGATCAGGACGGCACCACTCATCACAATGTCGCCTTCTGGCACATTTCGGACATGGCGCGACGTCTGGCGCGAGTCCGGAATGCGCGTTAAGCCGGACATCGCTGCCAGCTTGAGTCATTGATCCCGAGTCAGCTTCTTGCGTCCCCAATGCCTTTCTTTACGCAACGGATCGAACACGCGTTCGACGTGGCGGTTCAATGCGCGCAGCACCCCGATGCGTGCGTGCGAGCCAGCACATCACCATCCAGGCAGCGGCAGCAGCATCCAATGCGATGCGGCGATAGCGAATGCGATCAGCGTTCCGACAGTGAACGTTGTTTCGGCTGCTGTGCTTGGAGGGAGTGTTTGATTATCGCTCATGCCATACCTGAACAGCACGAGAATACTTATTCCGAGTGTCAGACCGAACACGATGATAGCGACAATGAACGCCCGCATAGAAGGACTTGCCTTTAGCGGCTCACTTCTTTGCCTTCAGCCGCCGGTGTGAAAATGAGCTACGAACCGCCGAATATTCCGTTAGGCAGTCGTTGCCGTTTTGGCGGCATTTCCCCTTCGCCTTCCATCTCGCTTTCTAGGGCGGCCTGGACAGTTTCCGAGGATGTGTCTCGCGTCAGATGACCCTCAGATGTCCCAGCGTCGTTTTTATGAAGTGCAAAGCCGATAAATCCGACCACCACCAAGACGGCTCCAGCTACCATCAACCAATGCGCATATTGCATCGCGGAGCCTCCTAGTGGTTCCTCATTTCTTCCTTCAGCCCGATCTCGACCAGGCGGCGGATGGCTTCGGGAACGGACGGTGCCGGTCGCGGACGTTGACAGTTTCGCAACTTTCACGTCAGGCCAAAGAAAACCCCGTCCGAGGGGCTGGTTTCGAACGGGGCAAGTTCTCGGGGGCCCATCGTCGCTCATGCGCGAGCGCCGCGCGGGAGGGATACTTCCACCGGTTGCCACTAATTGTCTGCCCGGAACCGGACTCAGAATAACCTTAGGGGCGTTCTGCCTATGGAACACCCGGAATCTCGAAATGTTCTGGTTTCGAAAGAAACGGCCTCAGCGTAGGGGGAACGCTGAGGCGGCCTCAGTTGACGGCCTTTCGGCGCGCCCGATCATCAGCAGAATGCCGCCGATCTGCCCCGCCGCTGCCCTGCCCAAGCGCGCGTTCAATCGCGCTGCACCACGAGGCGTCGCGCGATCCGCATCGCGATGCCAGCAATTTTGGTGGGGTGACTTCGACGTAGCGCATCTACTATTTGTTGCGGTACGAAGGCCTCACACGGAACGGGAGGGTTTTCGACATGCGCGGAATGTTGCCGCCGAGTGAAGCCCGGATGCGAATGTGCGTCATGAAGGTCGCCGACCGCGGGCGGTGGACATACCGGGATTGGCTTCAATGGCACTTCCTGTGGAAGTTCTTTCCCTGGTACGCGCGCGAGATGCATTATCGTGGACATTTCTGCCTTGGACCGTTCTGCATGCACTGGTTCTGGGAGGACTCGGATAAGAAGGAGCGGGGTTATTGTTCGGCAGCGGTCTCGCGGACGCAGAACATGATGTGGGCGGAGGAATTGGAGGACCGTGGGCTCTGGAGCAACCGAACCAGCGCGGCTCCTCGACAGCCGGCTGCTCCGCCAGCGGCGGCTGGAAACGTTTCTAAATTTCCCTCGCGGCGGCCTTGAGGTTTGTGGCGAGGTTTGTGGCGCGGTCTGTCAGCGGCCCTTAACCCTTGATTCACAAGGGTCTCCGGCGGTTCTGACGGGGAGTTGCGGAGGGTCGCGGAGGGTTCTGAAAGGCCTGCTGGCTCCCCGGGCTGGATTCGAACCAGCGACCATTCGATTAACAGTCGAATGCTCTACCGCTGAGCTACCGAGGAACAGGCGAAACCCCATGGGGGTCGCGACGGGCTGCGTATAACAAAGCCCCAGAGCCTTGCAAAGCGGGAAATAGGCCGCTCGCACGCAACCTCAACCGGCGATGCAAACTCCCTGTGCGGCAAGGACTTGTTGCCGTTTTAGACAATGCGAAAAATGCAATCTAGCTCCGTGTCGGGCGATCCCGCACCACGGCCGCACTGGGAAACGAGCCCCAAAAAGACGCATTCGCACCGCACAATTAATAGCGCCGGGGTTCGCCTAGAGGTGATTCGATGCCAGACGTCCGGACCTTCCCGATGAGACCAGCGCCGTCGACGTTCCCAGACACCCCCGAGATGAGCGATGACGAGTGCCTCGTTCGGCTTGCACAAGCCGTCGCGGAGCACGATTCCGACCGTTTGGACGAAGTGGCGAGGTTGATCGGGCGCCTCGCCGTGCCGATCGAATAGACCCGCATTCCCCGCCAATCGGGGGCGAGCGCGGATAGCCGGTGTTGTGCTTCTCCAGGGCTTGTCTTGAGGGCTTGTCTTGAGGTCTGTCTTGGGCTTCGGCTTGCACGATGGGCGTGTTGCGTTTTGGCTGACCTTGTACCAAAGATGCCGCGGTTTCACGCTTCTGCTGCGGCAACGCCGGCTCGATCCCTACAGGTCCGCCCAAAAGTCAGTCCAAAGGTCCGTCCATGTCCGGTTTTTCGATCGCGCGCCAGAAAATGGTCGATGGCCAGGTGCGTCCCAGCGATGTCACCGATTTCAGAATCATCGACGCGATGCTCGCGGTGCCGCGCGAGGCATTTGTGCCGCAGAACAAGCAGGCGCTGGCCTATCTGGATATCGATCTCGACGTCAGCGAGGGCGGCTCGGAGAGACGGTTCCTGATCAAGCCCGTGGTAACGGCGAAAATGCTGCAGGCCGCCGATATCAAGGATACCGACAATGTTCTGGTGGTCGGTTGCGCGACCGGATATGCGGCGGCCGTCGTGGCCAGGCTGGCCGGGCAGGTGACGGCGACCGAAGTCGACCCGACCATGGTCGCCAGGGCAAAAGACGTTCTGGCCCAGCTCGGAATTGCAAATGTGACGGTCCGGGCCGCCGATCCCACAGAGGGGGACGCGGCAAACGCGCCCTATGATGTGATCGTGCTCAATGGCGCCACCGAGGTCACGCCTGACCGGCTTTACCGGCAGCTCAAGGACGGCGGCCGGCTGGTTGGGGTCTTTGCAATGGCCCAGCCGCAGCGGGCCATGATCGTGACACACTCCCATGCCGACTTCGGAACGCGGGCGCTGTTCGATGCGGCGGTCCCCGTTTTGCCCGGACTTGGACGGGTTCCCGCCTTCGTTTTTTAACTCGAACGGTACCAATTGCTGTTCTAAATCAAAAGTGTGGCCCGGATGCCCCACGTGAAGAGTTTCGACCACGTTTTGCCGCCGGGGGTTCCGTCCCGCTTGCGCGCGGAATAAGGTGTGAAGGGATTTTACTCGGAATCAGCCGGTTCGGACGCGTTTGAACCGGAGAACGCGATGGATGGATTGCCAGGGATGGGTGGTGTGAAGTTCGTTACCGGAGCTGCGGTTGCAGTCCTCCTGATGATGTCTATCGGTCCGTCGCCGGTCCTGGCCGACACGATCGAGGCTGCGCTGGTGCGCGCCTATCAGATCAATCCGCAGCTCAACGCGCAGCGCGCCTCGGTCCGCGCCACCGACGAGAACGTACCGCAGGCGCTGTCGGGCTATCGTCCGCGCGTCGCGATCACCGGCAGTGCCGGTTATCAATATACCGACACCAACACCACCTCGGGCGGCTCTCCCACCGCGATCGTGCGAACCGAAATTCACGGCACCAACGCGCCGCGCAGCGTCGGCGCCACGGTCACGCAGACGCTTTTCAACGGCCAGCAAACCGCCAACAGAACCCGTGCGGCGGAGAGCCAGGTCTCGGGCGCGCGTGAAGCGCTGCGGGTCCTCGAACAGGGTGTGCTGCTCTCGGCGGCCACCATCTACATGGATTATCTGCGCGATGCCGCCATCGTCGAGGTTCAGCGCAGCAACGTCCGCGTTCTCGAGCAGACGCTGAAGCAGACCCGCGATCGGTTCAATGTGGGCGAGGTGACCCGCACCGACGTCGCGCAGTCGGAGGCGCAGCTTGCCGCCGGCAAGACGCAACTACTGACCGCTGAAGCCAATCTGGTCACGACGCGATCGAATTTCCGCCGCATCATCGGCAACGAACCGGAGCAGCTCGCGCCGGGTTCGCCGGTGGACCGTTATTTGCCGGGGACACTGCCTGGCGCGGTCGATCTCGGCCTGACGGAAAATCCGAATGTGACCGCCGCGATGTTCGGCATCGATGTCAATTATCTCCAGGTCAAGGTGAACGAAGGCGCGCTACTGCCCACGGTGACGTTGCAGGCCTCGGTGCAGCAATCCTACGAACAGCAGCTGACGATCTTCAGGTCGTTCGGCGCCGCCGCGGTCGCGCAGCTGTCTGTCCCGGTATATCAGGGCGGTGCCGAGTATGCGCTGATCCGCCAATCGAAAGAAACATTGGCGCAGCAGCGCCTCAACCTCGAACAGGTTCGCGACCAGACCCGTGCCAACGTTGTTACGGCTTGGGGGCAGTTAGTGGCAGGCAAGGCGCAGGTCGCTTCGGCGCAATCGCAGGTGGCCGCATCCGAGATCGCGCTCAACGGCGTGCGCGAAGAGGCCAAGGCCGGACAGCGAACCACGCTCGACGTGCTGAACGCCCAGCAGGCGCTGGTCAACGCCCGCGTCGCGCTCGTCACCGCGCAGCACGACCGGGTGGTGGCGTCATATTCCGTCTTGAATACCATCGGCCGGTTGTCGCCGCAGGTGCTCAATCTGGCTACCACCGTGTACGATCCGAGTGTGCATTATCAGCAGGTTCGCGACAGCTGGATGGGCGTTCGCACTCCCGACGGCCGCTGATTGCCGCTGCTGGCGTCGAAGCACGGACGCCGTTCATAGCGCGCGCTCGGTTTCGCGGCCAAACCTGGTCGCTGGTCCGCAGATCGCGCTCTGGATTAATGAAGTGAGCGCATGGTGTTTTCGCCAGACCGCCCACACCCTCGGGACAAGCCCAAGGGTGTGTGTTGGCGGCTCAAGCGCTGGCGCGTTGCTTGCAATCAATTGTGGCCATGACGTACCTTTCTCAGGGGCAGCAGAGCGATTCGCGTCGAATTTACATCCTCAAGGCGCGCGGCGCTTCGGTGTCTGGGCAGGGGCGAAAATGGGGCGCGAGCCATCGAGCGGCGCTTGATCTGGGGACAAGTGGGCTGGTGCGATGGAAATCCCGGCCTGCCTATCCGGAATAGGCAAATCCTGTCTTGCTTGGTGTAAAACGCATACGAGGGCGTTGATGATGTGGGGTCGGAGATGACGCAGCCTGCAAAGGTCCAAGAGCCCTCGATGGAGGAGATTCTGGCGTCGATCCGGCGCATCATTGCCGACGATGAAGCAAAACCTGCGGGTGCCGAGAAGGCCCCCAGCCCGACGGCAGCGAAGCTGGAGAAGCCCGCCGCAGTGACGCCGGCGGTCAAGGCGCCGGTGATGACTAACATTCCGCCGTCGGCGATTCCCGCCGCGCAAGCGGCTGTTGCGAAGGCGCCGCCGCCGGCGCCCGCCAAGCCCGCGCCACCCCCGGCGGCACCCCCGCCTGCCGCGGCCGCCCCCGTGTCCAACAGCCAGGACGACATCGACGCTATGCTGGCCGGCCTCGATGAAGCGACGTCCGAGGCCGAGATAAGGCCGGCCGCGCCCGAGGTCGAGGTATTCGAACTTACCGACGAGATGGCGGTGCCGGAGCCACCGCAGCCTGCGTTCCACAAGGTCGAACCGCAGGACGATCTCGAATTCACCGAAACCGCCGCTGCCAGAGCCGTGCACCGGCGGCCGGCGTTCGAACCGCCGCCTTTTGAAAGTTCGGCGCCGCCGGCTCAGCAGATATTGTCCCGCTCAACCGTCTCCGCCGTCGAATCGGCCTTCAACAGCCTGGCCAATACAGTGTTGAGTAACAACGCGCGGACACTGGAAGATCTGGTCAAGGAAATGCTGCGCCCGATGCTGAAATCCTGGCTCGACGATAATCTGCCCGGGCTGGTGGAGCGCATCGTCAAGGCGGAAATCGAGCGGGTTTCACGCGGGCGCTAGCGCCCTGTTCCGCTCGCGGAGGGCCGGCCCTCGTTCAGCCACTGCATCCGGCTTAATCCTGCGTTCCACGCGCCTGTCGTGTTGACTTGGCGCGTTCCGGCGGCTTTCTACAGCATGATCCGGAAAAGCATGCCCTCGGACTTGATCCGAGGGTGGTACCGGTTTTCCGAAAAGATCATGCTCAAACAAAGAGATGAGATCATGATCCGATCCAATCGGTTCATGATCTAGCGTTCCATAGCCATGATTGCATTGCCATGATCGAGAAAAACTACCAGCCCGCGGATATCGAAGGCCGCATGTCCCGGATCTGGGAGGAGAGCGGCGCGTTCAGGGCCGGGCGCCCGGAGCGCCGCGACGCGAAACCCTTCACCATCGTCATCCCGCCGCCGAACGTGACCGGCTCGCTGCACATGGGGCACGCGCTTAACAACACCCTGCAGGACATTCTGTGCCGCTTCGAGCGGATGCGCGGCCGCGACGTATTGTGGCAGCCGGGCACCGACCACGCCGGGATCGCGACCCAGATGGTGGTCGAGCGGCAATTGATGGAGCGGCAGCAGCCGGGCCGGCGCGACATGGGCCGGGCCAAGTTTCTCGAGCGCGTCTGGCAATGGAAGGCCGAGAGCGGCGGCGTCATCGTCAACCAGCTGAAGCGGCTTGGCGCGTCCTGCGACTGGTCGCGCGAACGCTTTACCATGGACGAAGGCCTGTCGCGCGCGGTCGTGAAGGTGTTCGTCGAACTGCATCGTGAAGGGCTGATCTACAAAGACAAGCGGCTGGTGAACTGGGATCCGAAGCTGCTGACGGCGATCTCGGATCTCGAGGTGCAGCAGGTCGAGGTCAAGGGCAGCCTTTGGTATTTGCGCTATCCGCTGGAAGGCCGCACCTTCAATCCCGACGATCCCGCGACGTTCATCGTGGTCGCTACGACGCGGCCCGAAACAATGCTCGGCGACAGCGCGGTGGCGGTGCATCCGAACGATGAGCGCTACGCAGACCTCGTCGGCAAGCACGTGATCCTGCCGCTGGTGGGACGCAAGATTCCGATTCTAGCCGACGAATATTCCGATCCCGAAAAGGGCTCGGGCGCGGTGAAGGTCACGCCGGCGCATGACTTCAACGATTTCGAAGTCGGCAATCGGCACGGCTTGCCGCGGATCAGCGTGCTCGATCAGGAGGGTCGTCTCACGCTGGTCGGCAACGAGGATTATCTGCGCGGATTGCCGGAAGAATCAGAGTATTTCGCGGAGGAATTGAACGGCCTCGACCGGTTCGTCGCCCGCAAGCAGATCGTGGCACGACTGGAAGATTTCGGTTTCGTGGAGAGGATCGAACCCAACACCCACATGGTACCCCACGGCGATCGCTCGGGCGTCATCATCGAGCCGTATCTGACGGACCAGTGGTACGTCGACGCCAAGACCATGGCGCAACCCGCGATGGCGGCGGTGCGCAGCGGCGCGACCACGTTCGTGCCGAAGAACTGGGAGAAGACCTACTTCGAGTGGATGGAGAACATCCAGCCCTGGTGTATCTCGCGCCAGCTCTGGTGGGGCCATCAGATTCCGGCGTGGTACGGGCCCGATGGAAAGGTGTTCGTCGCCGAAACCGAGGACGAGGCCGTCGGCAACGCGCTTGGCTATTATGCCGAGCAGGAAGTCATTACACCGGAGCAGGGGCGCGAGATGGCGCTCGACCCGGCCAAGCGCTTGGGCTTCATCACGCGTGATGAAGACGTGCTCGACACCTGGTTCTCCTCGGCACTGTGGCCGTTCTCGACCCTGGGCTGGCCCGACGACGACACCGATGTGAAGCGCTATTATCCGACCGACGTGCTGGTGACCGGATTCGACATCATCTTCTTCTGGGTCGCCCGCATGATGATGATGGGCCTCCACTTCATGAAGGAGGCTCCGTTTTCGACTGTGTACATCCACCGCCTGGTTCGCGACGAGAAGGGCGCGAAGATGTCGAAGTCGAAAGGCAACGTCATCGATCCGCTCGGAGTCATCGATGACTATGGCGCCGACGCGCTTCGTTTTGCGCTGGCACGTGCGGCGGCGCAGGGCCATGACATCAAGCTTTCGCCGCATCACGTGGAAACCAATCGCAATTTTGCGACCAAGCTCTGGAACGCCTGCCGCTTTGCCGAGATGAACGGCTGCGTGTTGCCGCCGGGCTTCGATCCGACCAACGCGAAGGAGACGTTGAACCGCTGGATCGCGCATGAGACGGCGCGCGCCACCCGCGAGGTCACCGAAGCGATCGAATCCTGCCGCTTCAACGATGCCGCAGGCGCGATCTATCGCTTTGTCTGGAACGTGTATTGCGACTGGTATCTCGAACTTGCCAAGCCGGTGCTGATGGGCGAGGACGGCGCCGCCAGGTCCGAGACCCGCGCCATGGTGGCGTGGGCGCGCGACGAAATCCTCAAACTGCTGCATCCGTTCATGCCGTTTATCACCGAAGAGCTCTGGGCGGTGACCGCGACGCGCGACGGCCTGTTGGCGCTGGCGCCGTGGTCGCGCAAGGTGAACGCTCTCACCGACGAGCAATTGTCATTGATCGCATCGGGCGCGGAAGCCGATCCGCGTCTCGCGGCTGCGATTCTGGCCACTACCGAAGCGGCGGATTTCAGCGATCCTGCCGCCGAAGCCGAGATCGGCTGGGTGGTCGATCTGGTCACCGCGATACGCTCGGTGCGCGCGGAAATGAATATCACGCCGGCGACGCTGACGCCGCTGGTGCTGGCCCGCGCGTCCGCCGAAACCAGGGGACGCGCGCAACGCTGGAACGATGTCGTCAAGCGGATGGCCAGGCTCGCCGACATTGCCTTCGCCGATTCCGCGCCGGAGGGCGCGGTGCAGTTGCTGGTGCGCGGCGAGGTCGCGGCTTTGCCGCTCAAGGGCGTGATCGATCTTTCGGCGGAGAAGACACGGCTCGACAAGGAGTTGGCCAAGGCCGAAGCCGACATCAAGCGTGTCGATGCCAAGCTTACCAACGAGAAGTTTGTCGCCAACGCGCCGGAAGATATCGTCGAGGAGGAAAAAGAAAAACGCGAGGCGGCCGTGGCGCGGAAAGCCAAGCTTGTTGAGGCATTGGAGCGGCTCAAAAACGCAGCGTAGTGCATGATCCCGAAAAAGCCTGTCCCGACTTGATACGGGATGGATGGCGGTTTTCACTCGGGACAAACGCGAAGCGTTTGCCCGAAGATCATGCTCAGATGCAGCGAAGCTTTATCAGACCCTGGCGGGGTAGGCGATGCTCGATCATGTTTCCCTCACCGTATCGGTATTGCCGCGGCCGAGCCCTTCTACGACGCGATCATGAAAGCGAGCGACATTGGACAGCAACGTCTCAACTGAAAGAGGCCGCCAACTGAGGCGGCCCTTCACATAAATGCGATAATGAGCCCCATTCCGACTAGGGTGTATAAGCCTGCAACGGTTACGCCGAGACAAACATCGGCCATGACTCCCTCAGGTTCCAGCTTGATCTGTCTGTGGATCACTGCACTTCTCCGCGATTGTCCAACCCAAACAGATCATGCAGGAGATGGGTAAATCGTTCCGGCCGGTGTATAAAAGTGCACACAAATAGTTCGTGATCAAATTAAGCCCGTGCGAAACTCAAATATTCGGGGCGGTCGGCGTCGGTGTTGCCGATCGCGGGCGCCATCTTTTGGGCAACATCTCCCTCATCGCCGGTTCTGCATGCAAAGCTGGCCCCAAGCGGCTCGGCTACTATTGTTTGCTGTTCCCTGATATGGTTGCCCGTCACCATAAGTGCAGCTTGCCCGCGCAGTTCCCGATGAAGAGCGTTGCCACCGCCGCGACTAACGGCCCCGGTTCCGGTTCCTGCAAGACCGGCGCTAGTCGGAGAGGTCCGAGCGCAACGGTTCGCGGCGCCAAGGGACGACGGCGAACGAGCTGTGCCATCGATGCGACTGTCGCCGGAGCGGTTTTGCGATGATCGATGACATGGCGGGCCTGAAAAAGGCCATGGAGCAGATGGACGCGGAGGATCCTATCGTGGCCCAGGCCGCCAAGGACCGCGCCGCGCAGACCCTCAGCGATGCCAAGCTGAGCTTCTCGAAAATGGCCGACTTGATCGAACAGCGTCGATTGCTGCTGCGGCCCAGGATCGTGGCCAGCATCAAACGCATGGATCAGCCCGGCATGCTCGGAGACGCGGCATTCCGCGACGCAGGCAGCGCGCTGCGGAGAGAAGGTCAGACCTTTGGTCAAATTGCCGAAGCCATTGAACGTACCGGCGGACCCACGTCCGAATACGGGGATCCGGTGCGGGAGAGCGAACCGCTGGAGCAGATGGCGAGCGAGCCGGACACGCCCGCGTGGCGGAGGGCGCTCGGTTTTGTCACGCGCGCCGTTCTGCGAAATCGCATACTGTCCCTCGCGATCGCGCTCCTCGCCATATTGCTGTCCTACGCCTTCCCCGGCTTTGTTTCCCCCGGCCAGCAAGTTGCGAAATATGTCGACGGCATTGCCGCCGCCCGCCGCAGCACAGATCAGGCGATATCGTCGGTGAGTTCTTTCATCCATGAGCGGATCTTGCGACAATCCAAGGAGGCAACGGCGCCGCCGACATCCCCCGCCCCAATCGCGTCTCCTCCAGATGCGGCCCTGTCGCCGCCGTCCGCAACCCCGTTGGCCGTTCCTCCCACCGCGTCGGCGCCCCCCGCAACCGCGCCTGCTCCTTCGGCACCTCCATCGGCTGCTCCTGCAGGTCGACCGGTTTCACCGCCGCGTCGCGACGCGAGGGTTGACCCCCCGGCAAAATCGACAGCGGACTGTGCCGCAGCGCGAGAGGATCCCTGCGCTCGTCGCTCCACACCATCCGAAAACGATCGCCCGCGCGCTTCCGAGGACATCATACCAGAACGGATCCGCCGCAAATCCCACGTGGCGGGGCCGTGTAGCCATGGTGTCGGCGGTTGCGCCTGGGGCGGTCGTCAATACTGACCTTCTGCCGCGCCACCTGCCGTTTCTGCCCAGCGAGCGTATTGCCTTCGACCGCTATTGGGCCGCCCCGGGGAGCAAAAGGTTCTTAGGCTCTCAATCTTGTTGCGCTTGACTTGGCGCTCTTGCCGGAGATATTTTTGCGGTTGGTCGAGCAGGCGACCGACGGACCGCGTAAAGGGTTGAACCCACCTCCAGCACTTCGCTGACATCTCCTTCTTTCTTGCCCGAGAATCGCGGTCGCCGGGCGCAGGGAAAGAAGGTTGCCATGCCGCAGGCTCTGCCCGCGAATCCCAATCTCGATTGGCTCAAGAAGGCCGCCAAGCAGCGGCTCGTTCAACTACGCACCAGCCAGCCCGATGCCAAGCTGCACCAGGCTCAGTTTGCGGTCGCCCATGACTATGGCTTCAAGAGCTGGCGCGCGCTGAAGTCGCATGTCGACAGCATCGGTCCAACGTATCGCGACCGCGATCGCGTTTTCGAAGCCGCACGCGCCGGCGACGTCGAGGCCGTCCGTCGCGCCTTTGCGTCGGGCTTTGATCCCGCAACGCCCGACTCCGATGGCCGCACGGTACATCAGATCGCCAAGGACCGGAGGCATGAGGCGATCGAGGTGCTGGCCCGCAATCTCCAGGGAGGCAAAACCCGTCCGGATGACGAGATGCAGGCGATCCAGGCCGTCATGCGGGCAGCGCAGTCCGACGATCTCGACGCGCTCCGCGCCGGCCTCGACGCACATCCTGAGTGGATCGACGCACTCGGCGGCGGATTCCAGAAGGCCACGGCGCTGCACCTGGCGGTTCTGCGCAACCAACATGCCGCCACGCGCCTATTGATCGAGCGCGGTGCCGATCTCAACCGTCGTGACTTTCCGGACAACGCCGCGCCGCTGCATTTCGCAGCGCTACATGGCGATCTGGAGACAATCAGTCTGCTGGTCGAGGCCGGCGCCGATATCGACGGCAAAGGTGACGATCACGAGGTCGGCGTGCTCGGCTGGGCAACCTGCTTCGGCGATGTACGCCAGGAGGTCGCCACCTATCTGCTCGACCACGGCGCGAAGCTCGACCTTTGGACCGCGATTTCGCTCGATCGAGCCGATGACCTGCGCGCCATGGTAGCCAGAGATCGCTCCTTGCTGGCCGCCCGGATGACCCGCAACCAACATCGCTGCACACCGCTCCACCATGCCGTCAGGAAAAACCGGCCGCGGATCGTGCAGCTTCTGCTCGAACTCGGCGCCGACCCGAACGCGCGCGATGCGACCGGCGCAACCGCGTTGAGGACAGCGTCAGAGGAGGGCACGGACCCCAGCATCGTTGCGGCCCTTTTGGGAGCCGGGCTCATGCCCGACTTGCTGACGATGGTGAATATGGCCCGTTACGGCGAGGCCGAGACGATGTTGCGGGACGATCCCTCCCGGATCGGTCCTGACGGCGGCGATACCATCGCCCTGCATGTTTCCGTCAGCAAGCGGAACCTGGCCACCATTCGCTGGCTGCTGGCGCATGGCATCGACGTCAACGCCAAGCGGCCGATGTGGGACCTCAATCACACCGCGCTCCACATGACGATCGAAAGCGGCGCCATCGAGATAGCTCGGCTTCTGCTCGATGCCGGAGACGATCCGAATGTTCGTGACGACAGGGTTCACGCAACTGCATTGGGGTGGGCCGAGTTCTTTGGTCGTGACGAGATGGCGGAACTGATCCGCGAGAAAGGCGGCGTCCAGTGAAAACGAGGAAAACAAGTCGTCGCCAGGTGCTATTGGGCGCGGGAGCCACCGTCATGGCGCACTGGCCGAGGTCGTTATCCGCGGGGACCGCGGGATTGCAGGCGATCGCTCCGGGGGACGCAGGCTTCGCGCCGGATCTCGAAGCGCGGCTCGACAAGGCCGTTGCCAATAAGCGCATCTGGAATCAGCACGGGCTCATCGTGCTGCGCAATGACCGGCTGGTGCTGGAACGCTATTTTGAAGGCGAGGATAGGGCGCGCGGCGTCGGCGACATCGGCCACGTCACGTTCAAGCCTGACACGATGCACGATCTGCGCTCATGTTCGAAAAGCATCGTCGGTTTGCTGTACGGCGTCGCGTTGCAACAGGGGAAGGTGCCGCCGCCGGAAGCGCCGCTGTTCTCCGCGTTTCCTGAGTATGCCGATCTCGCCGACAAGGATGGCCGCGATCGGCTCACCATCCAGCATGTGCTGACGATGACGATGGGCACCGACTGGGACGAGAGCAGTTTGTTCTATAGCGATCCGCGCAACAGTGAAACCGCAATGGACAACGCGGCGGATCGCTATCGCTATATTCTGGAGCGGCGCGTCGTCGATACGCCCGGCGCGCACTGGAGCTATTGCGGCGGCGCAACCGCTTTGCTCGCGCGCATGATTGCGAAGGGCTCCGGCAAAACGCTGCATGAATTCGCGCGCGAAAATCTGTTCGACCCGCTGGGCATGGGTCCGACCGAATGGGCGACCGGCCCTGACGGCGAGCCGTTCGCGGCATCCGGCGCGCGAATGTCGGTGCGCGATCTTGCGCGCATTGGCGTGATGATGCTGCATGGCGGCAAGGTGGACGAGCGTGTGGTGGTTCCCGCCGACTGGGTGACGCGTTGCATCACGCCCGTCATCAGCGCCGATGAAGTTCGCCGCTATGGCTATCAATGGTTCGTTATGGACATCGCGTTCGGCAAGCCAAAGGGCTGGGCGGCCGGACGGCTGGAGCGCATGTGGTGGGCACAGGGCGAAGGCGGTCAGCGGCTGTTTGCCATCCCGGCGCTGCAACTCGTCGTCGCCATCACTTCCGGAAATTACGGAAAAGAGGACCAGGGAATACCGCCGGCGCGCATCTTGCGCGATGTGGTCCTGGAAAGCGTTCGCTCGTGATGCGGGTTATTGGGCCACAATGTCAGTTGGGCACAATTTGCAGGCCCCAGGGGGACGCAGCTGCTCGCAAACCCTTCGCATGGTTTTCCGCATCTGGATTGTCCGGATTGACCGGCGCACCAACCAGGGACGCCTGGGGCAATGGAGCGCGCAGCTTGGCCCGCTTGCCGCCGCTGGGAGCGGGAGTATATTAGATCGATGGCTGTCAGCTCTCCCGATCTGAAAGCATTCTTGCTCGCCACGCCTTTCTTCGGTGGCCTCTCGGACGCAAGCCTCGATCTCCTGGTCTCCATGCTGGTCGAGCGCCGCTTCGACGCCGGTGCCACTGTCGTGGCGGAAGGAGAACCGGGCCGCTCAATGTTCATTGTTCACACCGGCGAGCTGGTGGTGAGCAAGCTGACGGATTCCGGGCGCGCAATTCGCATGGCAGGTCTCGAGCCTGGTGATTTTTTCGGCGAAATGACGCTTATCGAAATGCAGAACCGATCAACCACCGTCGTCGCGGAGAGCCCAACCGTGCTGTACGAGCTCACGGCCCGAGAACTCTACAGGTGCTACAAGGCCGACATCTATGGATATGTGATGGTGATGCAGAATATCAACCGCGAGCTTTGTCGGCGGCTCCGCCGCGCCGACAATCGCATTGCCGAGCTGCAGATGCTTCACGCGAGTCAATGACGCAGGTTCGCGTGCGTCATGTGGGTTGAGAAGAAACCGCGACAGCGAAATGGGGCGCGATGGTTTAGTTTTGGGCTGCGAGAAGCCAGAGTCGCCCATGTCTCAGTTGGGCCAAAACCGGAAATTGCCCCGCCTGAACAGCATGTCCGTTCTACCCTCAGGAGATCGTGTGGACGCGCGGCATGTCCGTTTGGTGCCAATACCGGAAGTCGGGGACATCATTCGATCACCTCGTCGGCACGCACGAGCAGCGATGATGGAACTGTTCATCCAAGTGCTTTGGCGGTCTTGAGGTCAATTGCCAGCTGGTACTTTGTCGGTGCCTGCGCTGGCAGATTGGCAGGTTTCTCGCCTTTTGAAGATGTATCGCATCGAGGCGTTGTTGCGGAACAAGACTTCGATGATCACCGCCTCGACGGCTACCATTCGTCGTCGATCCATTCCCTTGGGATTCGAGGCCGCGCTCTCGCGTACGGGGACTGAAGCGTCCGTTCGGGCTTGCGCAAGGTCGGAGTCGGCTGCGTCGGAGGCGGTGACGTCCTGGGCGGGTTCTGCTCGGAAACCTTCGCGAGCACGCGCTTCATCTCTTCCTGGCTGGCCTTGAGCTCCCCAATGGCTTTTGAATTGTCGACGGCCATTTGTTGCTGGTTCGCCTTGAGCTGTTCGATGTTTCGCTCCAGATTCGCGAGATCGCGCGCCATCTTTTGCAGCAACTGTGTCGGATCGGGAAGAGCTGGGGTAGCTGTCGGCGCGGCGTCTTGCGGTGCGGTCTGAGCCAGGAGCGTTGCTTGCGGTGGTGCTGCCTCCGCAGCGGCCACTTGAACGGTAGATAAAGTGGGCTGCGGCGCCCAACGGGCCACAAGCAGCTTGGCCCCGCTACCATAGGACGAATACAAAACCAGGCCGGCGACAACGATGCACGCCGCCAGCGGCAAGCCGACGAAGGCCCCGCGCGCCGGCCTTCTGGGCGGTGATTGCGGGCGAGGTCCGGCCGAAGGGCGAGGTCCGGCCGAAGGGCCAGGTCCGGGCGAAGGGCCAGGTCCGGCCGAAGGTGGGCGCGGGGCATCGCGGTCCATTTTTGCAAGCTGTTCAGTCACACGCGCGAGCTGTTCATCCGCGCGCGCGATCTGTTCGTGGACGTGCGCGAATTGTTCATCGGCGCGCGCGACCAGGGCATCGCGGGGTTCAATTGCAGTGGGCGTGGAGTTCATTGGCGTTTCCTTTTTCCGTCCAATGTCATCCGAAGGTGGTGGTCGCCTCTCCATCAGGTCGACCAGCCGCCAACACTCCGCGCAGTCTTGCCCAAAGAATGGCCGTATGATGGAAAAGTACGGGATCCCATGGCGATAGCGTCCTGGAATCCGGGCGGGCCACTGCGGTGCAGCCGAGCGGCGCGGCAGCTCTCCTCTTTAGTCGGCAGGAGGCGCATGCGATTCTGCGGCCCAGGTCAGGTCGCATAAGGGCGCGCTGCGAATTAGTTGGCCGAAGTCAACTGTGGCCCGAAGAGCTGACATTCAAGCGGAAGACCGGCAGGTCCCGAGTCGGATCAAACTCGGAAGCAGCGGCGGTCAGGTCTGTTCTACCCCCAACAACAGACATTTGCCGCTCAAGCGAGCATGTCCGTTTGGTGCCAAGAAGCAGAAATGGATAACCGCTCGATGATCGTGGTCGGCGCGATGCGCTCGCCGACTCTCCGCACGGTGCCGATGTAGTGATATTTCTTTGTCGCAGTGTGAGCTAGATTACATGCTTGTGGTTGTACCCGCACTATATTCGCGTTGCTCAACCCACAACCCTTCGCGGAGGGCGAGATGGCTACCAATCAAACGCGCTCAGGGGATGACCGGCTAACGCATCCGCTTCTCGAGGAGCTCGGCGCGGTAGCGCCCCAAGCCGAGGTCTTCGTGTACAGCGTGAAGATCGTATGCGGTAAACAGATCGAGACAAACTGTTGTTGTGTCGCAGGCGCCCGGCCCGGCGTGTACGCGACCGAGGTCAACATTCAAAATATCGGTGTCCAGCCCGCGCGGGTTGTGAAGGGCTTCTTTCCGTTCATCAACTCGGGTGCCGTTGTTGGGCGTGAGCCCAACATCGCCGCTTTACGCGCGGTCGATAAAGTCCTCACACTTCCCCCGTTCGGGGCGACGATGGACGATTGTTGCCGCATCGCGGAGTTGCTGCTGGGCGCGCCCCCGAGCGGAGACACCGGGCTCACCATCGGCATCCTAACGATCCTGAGCCTCGGGGCCGAGCTCTCCGTCTCCGCGGTCTACACGGCGAACCCTCTGAGCGGGGACGGCATCAGCATCGACGTCGAGTACATTCCGTCGCGACGACTGGGACGTCCTGGCCCGGATTAGTTGGGTCTAAAAACGCCCAACAAGCGCATGTGATCGTCGGCGTGACCGCATCGGAGGCGAACCATGGATGACAAACTGAAGATCTGGACCACTGTCGGCTCGGCGGGAATTCTCAATCAAGCCGATCTCGCAAAGGTGACGCTCCACGGCTCGATTATCCAGCTCGGCGTTGACATCGCCCCGCCGCCACCAGCGGCAGCGGCCCGCCCGCTGAGTCAGATCGGTCTCCCGACCATACAGGCGGTTGCCCGCTACAACGTCACGCCGGTCGACGGTCTGTTCTTCGATCAGGTGGCCAGCAACAAATTTCACTACGGTCTTGAGCTCCGCTACTTGGGCCACGTGACGGCCAAGCTGAGGGAAGTGGACCTCCACACCGGCAATGACCCTGACGAAGGGCTCGTCCTTTTCGACAGCACCAAGTTTGCCGCAAGTCCGTCCTTCAAGGTTGAGACGGCCTTCGCGGCACAGTTTGAAGGCGTTCTCGATTTCGCGAATAAAGCCTATTACGTGGAGGCGACGCTCGTCGCATCTGCGCTGGTGGTCGGTCATCCGGCAGCCATCTCGATCATTAAGGTGGTGGCGAAGCAGCCAGACTTTTGAGTGAAGTGTGGCCAGGCTGATGGGTTAGCAGCGGATACAACTCGAAAGTCGCAGGTGAGCGATCCGAAGAGGTCGGCTAACGGCGCGTCTGGTTCGTAGCCTGCTGGATCGTAAGCGTCATGAATTGATCGCGATTTCAGGCAAGATCTGACGGTGGCGAGCTTCATTAGTCAGAAACCACGGTGCTCAATCCTTCCCATCGTCGAGAGGGATCCGGGCGTCCCTTGCAAACCTCGCTTTGCGCTTGCGGCCGAACACCTAGACGACAATGCCCATGATTGAGCGAGGAGGTCAGGGAGTGCAGGACCCTGCAGCCCCTGACAATGGCAAGGTGCGACCCCTTTTGATGTATTCGACCATCCCGGATGGCGGGAATACGCGGCAGCCCTCGACCATATCGGGCGAGGATGTCGGTTCAGTCATTGACTGTCGGCGAACTGCTCCCATCCCTGCTGCTGCGACTGCATGAGCTGTCTTCTTTCTTCCTGCAATTCGGCGAGACGCTTTGCGGCAGCTGTCATGGCCTGGGCCGCGGTATTGTAACGGTCCGCCGTACGTTGCAGCGGGAATATGAATTGACCATTGACGACCTTGTAGGCACCGAATTCGCCGGCCAGAATGCCGACACAGCCTTCATAAGCGCGATAATAATCGGCGCGCGCCGATAACATCCTGGAGGTAAGCGCGGTGGTTTCCGCGTGCCGCTTGTCGACGTCGTCCAAGAACCTGCCGACGATATCTTTTCCGGCATGGAGCGAGAGGGCGTAGGTTTCCACCCTGTCGCGCTCGGCTTTGATGAGGGCGATGGCTCGCGGCATCAATGTCGCCGCCTTGGCTTCCGCCGCTTTCAGATCGCGGCGAAGGTCCTCAAGATGACTGCGGCTCGCCGTACTGAGATCAATATCATTTGAAAGCGCCGGTGGTTCTGCTTCGTTCGACAATTTTTCGTTAGCAGCGCTGGTTTCATTGGCTGCCTTGGTTGCCATTGCGATCATCTGCAGGATTTTATTTGAGCGATGTCGCCGAAGCGCCTCATCGATTTGCCTAGGCGCCCACCTCGCGAGAATCTCTTGGGCCGCATCGCCGTAGGACGACTGCCAAGCGATGGCAGCGACACCGATGCACGCTGCCAACAGGAGGCCTGTGAGGCCGCGTACCGCCGGCCTGTCAAACAATGTTCGGTTGCCCGGGACGTGCTCTAACTTGGAAAGCTGTATCTCCGCGCGCGCGATCTCTTCACTCGCGCGCGCGATCTGTTCATGAGCGTGCGCGAGCTCTTCGTCCGCGCGCGCGAGCAGGACATCGCGCGGATCGGTTTGTTTCGGGTTCAGCGCAGTATCCATCAGCGCTCCGTCCCCAGTCCAATGTCACCCGCATAACGACGGCCGGCGGAGTTACGCTAGGTCGACAACGTTCTGCCACACTCCAGCCCGGTTTGACCAAAGCAAGGCGATACGATGGAAACTATAGGGCGGCTTATGCGACAGCTAGTAGCGGGGCCGGCCTGCCATCGGGCAGCATGCAGGTGTCGACCATCATGTCTCGCAGACGCGCGTACTGACGGGAAGGCGAGGGAGCCGGGCGCACGCCGTGCCCTCCGATGGTTTTGTAGATCGTTTTGGTCTAGCATGAAGCAGGGCGGCATTCGAACTTCATCCCGTGTGGACGGCGATCGTGCGGTCCGACCGTGAAGCTCCAGCGCGTGCAAGGGGCGGAGCCGCCTTCCGGGGCGGCGTCGAGTCCCCGTGGCCGTGGGCCGTGCTGGCGTGGGTCGCGCTGCTGGTGGCGATCGTCGTATCGTTCACGCCGGCGGTCCCGGTCATCTGGGGCGACACGCCGCCCTTCGTGGAATCTGCGCTTCGCACGCTCGAGGCTGGAAGGCCGACCGTGGCGGGTGGGCGCGATCCGGGCTACCCGGCGTTCCTGGCGATGACGTTCGCGTTTGGAGGCGACCTCGAAACGGTGGTGCGCCTGCAGCAGGCGGCGTGGGCCGTCCTGGTGTTGGCACTTGCAGCAACCGCCCAGGCGGCGACGCGCAACGCCGGTGGGCTCGTGCCGATCATCCTCGTGGCGACGTATCCGGGCCTGCTGCTGTTCAGGAACGTCATCACCGCAGAGCTTCTCTTTGCGGTCTTCCTCAATCTGGCAACGGCTGGATTGCTCGTTGCCACCTGCGTCGGCAAAACTGCGCGGTGCTGCGCGGTCGCTGCCTCCGTCCTGTGCGCGGCGCTCGCGGCGTGCTTAAGATCGCAGGGAGTGCTGGTCCCAATCGCAGCCGTCCTGTTGGGCACCTGCCTCGTCCGGCCATACACATCCGCGCGGCTTACCGTGATGGCCGTGTCCGTCGCGGCGGCGCTGGCGCTCCTCGCCGCCGGTTCCCGGTTCGGGACTTCCTACTCCGACCAAGCCTCGGCCGTGTTCGTCCCCAAGACACTGTTCTGCAATCACCTCAACATCGTGCTTGCCAGCGATGCAGCGCGACACGAGATCGCGTCGGCGGCCGGCGACCGCGCCGACGCCACGATGGCGCGGCTTGCCGCCGACTTCGCCGCGGAGCCGGGTCGCTGGCCCGTGCTCGGGTTCTTCGGCGACGCGTGCCTGTTCGACACCGCACTGGATCGAGACATCACCGGCGATAGCGGGAATGCCGTCGGCGCGGCCGCAGCCTATCGGCGCATCTTCCTGGCCGCCATGCGCGACCGGCCGTTGGCCTACGCGGGCAAGTTCGTCCGTCAGATGGCCTATGGGGTCTCGGTCGCGTGGCCGCCCTACGGACTCGAACCTGCCATACCGGTATCGACCGACGACGTGCCGCACGTGTCCGATATCATGACGCGGCACGGCCGGGTGGCTCAGCCGATCGATCTGCAAGGCGGACCAGTTCGGATCGGCCTGCTGGCCGATTCCCCGGGCATCTCCGCCTATCTGTTCAGGGCATTGTCCGCCGCCTTCGTTATCGCCGTCATATTTTGGACGGTGACCGCTGTGCGGCGTCGGCGCCCCGGGTTCTTGACGCGCGCAGGTATCGTGCTCGTGATGTGGGCGGCTTCGATCGCGACCGCCGCCGGCGCCCACACCCTCGACGTCTGGCGATATCTGATTCCCGCAGTGCCGATGGTGGGCCTCATGCTGTCCCTTTTCGCCATCGAACTGGCGCGTCTCATTCGATTACTTTGTCAGCACGCAGCACCAGCCCGACCGGAACTTCGTGGCCGATCGCCTGCGCGGTCTTGAGATTGATGACCAACTCGAAGTTGGTCGGCTGCCCGATCGGAATGTCGGCTGGCTTGACGCCACGAAACGCTTTGACAACCATCCGCGCTGCTTGGCGGAACGCTATAAGTCGCCGATGCTCGAGTGGTTTCCGATAGCTACGCTGGCTCATCCTCTCGTATATGTGGCTTATCGTTCAGGAGAGAGTTCAACAACGATTGGTGGACTTCGATCTTTCCGTTGTAATCGATGAAGCCTGATTTGCGGAATTTGTTCATGAAATGGCTGACCCGGGATCGCGTGGTGCCGACGACATTATTTCGAGCGACGTGAGCTCTATTGATCAGAACGTTCGGTCGCCAACGCGCATGTTGGCAAGATCACCGCGCTGCCTGTGGCACTTATCGGTGGCTGAGAGTTCGGTAACGCTCCCGCCTCATTGAGCTTGAGGTCTGCGATGGATCGTTACATCCACGATCAAAATCTTGCGCATTGCCGCGAAGTCCTGGCTGAAACGACCGACCCGGCAAAGCGGCGAGCGGTGCTGAAGCTGCTTGCCGATGAACAGGCCAACGTCCGCGCACCGGCAGAAACGCAGTGAACGATCAACCTCAATCGGAGGATGTCATGACCACGAGTTATGGATCAACTTTCCTGGCATGCGGAGGGATTTTCGCGCTCTCCTTCGTTGCAATTTGGGCGTTTTGGTTTGTGGAACGGTTGCGGGGAGCGAGCGCCCCGCATCTGTAAATCAGTTCTGTTCGGTGGGCCTTCGTTGGCTCGACGCTGAAGTGGAAACTGCGGCCGATCCCGCCATCCGGGTTTCCATTTCTCGGAGCGCTCGCGGCGGCGCCGCGGTCTGTGCGGTCTCTATGGGGCTGCGCCAGGGTCGTGGTGGGAAAGCACGCACGTTCCCTCATCCGAACTTGTCAAACGTCCGGACGAAAAGCCGGCGAACGCCCTTCGGTGCCCGGAACGAATCGCACCACCCAGCGCTTGAATCCAAGTTCTGTTGTGCGTGGCAGCGATGAATTGAGAGGCGAGAATGTTCCTGATGGTACTTGGCGCGCTGCTCGTTCTCGGCGGAATCCTGTACATGGCACGCACTGCCATTTGGCGGGGACCGCTGAGTGGCCCAGATTCCTCAGGGCCGGTTCGCGACACTCTGGAACCGCCACGGCGCAGCGTGCGATTCTTGGGGCTCGGAACCAACTGGCCGGGCATTCTCCTGATGGCAATCGGTGCGGTTCTGTTGGTATCGGGAGCCGGTTTGTAGCCTTGGCCAACCGTGCTGCAGGTAAGCAACGACCAGCCGCGCGCGGCGGCATCAGCGTGATTCCGCCGAAAAGCGCGCCGTAGAGCGGGATGACTTTTCTTCGAATCGTCATCCCGCTCTATCTTTTTGTTTGAGCATGATCTTTTCGGAAAACCGGTACCCACTTTTCCGGATCATGCACTAGACGCAGCCAATGCCACCTTCAATCTCGATCCACGCCTGGGCGATTTGCGCGATATGTGGCGCGATGCCGGCTCCCCTTTCGCTGTTACTTGCGCTCTCGGCTCCACGGGAACAGAGAGGCCGGGAAGTCTGCCGCATAGCGGTGTCCTTCTTTCGGCGGGCGGGGTTGTTCTTGTGGAGGATTCGGATCCGGCTCCACCACCTTCCGATAGACATGCCACGTGGCATGACCGAGCACCGGCAGAACGACGGCGAGACCGACGAAGAAAGGTAGCGAACCGAGCACCAGCAGCACCGCAACAATCACCCCCCAGGCCGCCATGGCAAATGGATTTTTCATCACGGCCCGCAGCGACGTCCGGATGGCGTCTATCGCAGTCGCATGCCGGTCGAGCAGCAACGGAAACGACACAACACTGACGCACAGGGCCACGATGGCGAACAGGAAGCCGATGCCGCAGCCGACGATAATGAGCGACCATCCTTCCGGCGTCGTCAACACGCGTGTCGCGAAGTCGGGGATGCTTGCAGCCGGCGCGTTGCCGAAGGTCGCGATGTAGATGGCGTCCGCGACGGCGATCCAGGTCCCGAACAGAATGAGCAGGAGCGTGCCGAGTTCGAGCATGGCGCCGAAAGACGGTGCGCGCAGCACGTGGAAAGCATCCCACGCAGAGACTTCCTCGCCGCGCTCGCGGCGGCGGCTGAGTTCGTAGAGGCCGAGCGCGGCAAAAGGACCAATCAGCGTAAAACCGGCGGCCAGCGGAAAGAGCAGCGGCAGCACCGAATAGCCAAGGACCATTCTGAACAGAACAAGACCGAGCACGGGATAGATCACGCAAAGGACAATGGCGTGACTTGGCATGGCCTTGAAGTCTTCCCAACCCAGGCGCAGCGCGTCGCTCAGGTCGGACAGGCTGATTTTGCGAATGACAAAGGGGCTGGCGACGTCGACCGCTTGTGGTTCAGGTCTTACGATGTTGTCGGAATAATGTGTGGCCATGGCCGCAGTCTCCCTTGCTTGTGGTCGCAGCGGTGAGAGCGGTGCGCCGCAAGTCTCGCGTATCGCCCCCATGTGCGAAAATCGCGATCGAGCCGAGTGCGGCAAAACCAAGTACAACGAAAAGCAGTTTCGCCGAACGAAACCAGTCGCGACCTGTACCGTCAGTCTAGCGCGAATGAAGCAGGATAGCACTCACTTGTTGGGTGAATTGTGCATCCGCACAAATCATTTGGTGCGTTGCGTCACAAGGATTGCTTGCGCGGAATCTGACACACGTGAGGCGAGGGGCGCGGCATGCACCTCTATTCAGGTATTGACGCCAAGCTCGACGAGGATCATCTTAAAATTCTAAACGCCCCTGGCTCCGACGAGGTTAGCGGCGTCACGTGTACTCTGTGTCATGTTTTGACGTCGCGACCGGGTTGATTGGGCGAGGCAAGAGGCACAACGATGGCGACTGTGAAGCCAGCCATCGCGACAGGTGTGAGCTCTGCCCTTTAATCCGTATCCGCAGCCTTTAATGGTGAGGATGAACAAGGGATGGCTGTAGCAATCATACTGCTTCTGGTCGCGGTCGGCTCGGTGCTGTTTCACATCTTCAGCCCGTGGTGGTGGACGCCGATCGCCACTAACTGGCGCTACATCGACGACACGATCAACATCACGTTCTGGATCACCGGGGCGGTGTTCTTCGCGGTCATCGCGTTCATGGCCTATTGCGTCTTCCGCTTTCATCACAAGGAGGGAAGGCGGGCAGCCTACAATCCCGAAAACAAGAAGCTCGAATGGTGGCTCACCATAGGGACTGCGATCGGCGTCGGCGCCATGTTGGCACCCGGCTTGGTTGTCTGGCACCAGTTCGTCACGGTTCCAGCGGACGCGACCGAGATCGAGGTCATGGGCCAGCAATGGCGCTGGAGCTTCCGCCTCCCTGGGAAGGATGGCCGGATGGGCACGTCCGACGTCCACAACATCAGTTCCGACAACCCGTTGGGCTTGAATCCGAACGATCCGCACGGGCAGGACGACGTTGTGATCGAAAGCGGCGACTTGCACCTCCCAATCGGGAAGCCGGTCAAGGTTTTGCTCCGCTCCGTCGATGTCTTGCACGATTTCTACGTGCCCGAATTCCGGGCCAAGATGGATATGGTCCCAGGCATGGTCACCTATTTCTGGATAACCCCGATCCGAACCGGAACGTTTGATGTTCTCTGCGCCGAGTTATGCGGCATGGCGCACGCGCAGATGCGGGCCAAGGTTATCGTCGAAGAAGAGAGCGAATATCACGCCTGGCTGGAGAAGCAGCAGACGTTTGCGGACTTGTCAGGCCGAAGCGCCGTTATGAGGGCGACGTACAAATCCGGCGGTGAGTAAGAAATGCCGCTGCGAAGATAGATTGGGCGCGTGAGGCCAACTCATCGCCCCCTGGTGGAAACGACCGAGGAGGCATTTCGATGGTCGATGTCCCGTATGATGCAATCGCAGACGCTCCGCCTGCCGAAGTGGCGGAAGTTGAACTCTATCACCCCAAGAGCTGGTGGACGCACTACGTCTTTTCGCAGGACGCCAAAGTCATCGCCATCCAGTACTCGCTGACGGCGTCGGCAATCGGACTGGTGGCTCTGGTGTTGTCGTGGCTGATGCGACTGCAACTGGGGTTTCCCGGCACATTTTCCTTTATCGATGCAAACCAATACCTCCAGTTCATCACCATGCACGGCATGATCATGGTGATCTACCTGCTCACGGCATTGTTCCTGGGAGGCTTCGGCAACTACCTGATCCCGCTGATGGTCGGCGCCCGGGACATGGTTTTCCCCTATGTGAACATGCTGAGCTACTGGGTCTACCTGCTCGCAGTCGTGGTGCTGGCCTCGACCTTTTTCGTGCCCGGTGGGCCGACCGGCGCCGGCTGGACGCTGTACCCGCCGCAGGCGATTCTGTCCGGCACCCCCGGGCAGGATTGGGGCATCATTCTGATGCTGGTCTCCCTGATCCTGTTCATCATCGGCTTCACCATGGGCGGGCTGAATTACGTGGTGACGGTGCTGCAGGCGCGCACACGCGGCATGACGTTGATGCGTATGCCCTTGACGGTGTGGGGGATTTTCACGGCCACCGTGATGGCGCTGCTGGCTTTCCCGGCGCTGTTCGTGGCCTCGGTGATGATGCTGTTCGACCGTACTCTGGGAACCAGCTTCTTCATGCCCGCACTGGTCGAGATGGGCCAGCAGATGAAGTATGGCGGTGGCAGCCCGATCCTGTTCCAGCACCTTTTCTGGTTCTTCGGCCATCCCGAAGTCTACATCGTCGCCTTGCCGGCCTTCGGCATCGTTTCCGATCTGATCAGCACCCACGCACGAAAGAACATCTTCGGCTATCGCATGATGGTGTGGGCGATCGTGGGAATCGGCGCCCTCAGCTTCGTGGTATGGGCGCACCACATGTATGTGAGCGGCATGCACCCGCAATTCGGGTTCTTCTTCGCCACCACGACGCTCATCATCGCCATCCCGACCGCCATCAAGGTCTACAACTGGGTGCTAACCCTGTGGCGCGGCGACATTCATCTCACGGTGCCGATGCTGTTCGCCCTCGGCTTCATTATCACGTTCGTGAACGGCGGGCTCACTGGACTGTTCCTCGGCAACGTCGTCGTGGATGTCCCGCTTTCGGATACCATGTTCGTTGTCGCGCATTTCCATATGGTGATGGGCGTGGCGCCAATCATGGTTGTGCTGGGAGCGATCTATCATTGGTACCCCAAGGTTACGGGGCGGATGCTGGACGACTGGCTGGGCAAGTTTCATTTCTGGGTGACGTTCCTCGGCGCCTACCTGATCTTCTTTCCCATGCATTATCTGGGGCTGCTCGGAATTCCGCGCCGGTATCACGACATCGGCGAAGTGGCGTTCATCCCACCATCGGCCCATCAGCTGAATGCCTTTATCACCGTGGTGGCATTGACCGTGGGTTTCGCCCAGATGGTGTTCCTGTTCAATCTGGTCTGGAGCCTGTTCAAGGGCAGGCCTTCAGGTGGCAATCCATGGCGGGCCACCACGCTAGAGTGGCAGACGCCGGAAACGCCGCCCGGGCACGGCAACTGGGGCAAGGAACTCCCGGTGGTCTATCGCTGGGCATATGACTACAGCGTGCCAGGTGCCGCGCAGGACTTCATTCCGCAGAACCAGCCGCGGGGGGCGACGCAGGCCGTTCACGGAGCAGCGTCGTGAGCGCCATCATCCTGTTCCTGGCAGTGATAGCGGTCATCGCCGGATGGTGGCTCTCGCACCAACGGCTGACATCCAAACCCTGGCTGGAAGAAGATCCGATCGACTTCCCCGGCACGGGCGCAATGACCTTGCCGGCAGCGAAGATCGGATTGGGGGTGTTTCTCGCCGTTGCCAGCTCGTTGTTCGCGCTCTTCATCAGCGCTTACTCCATGCGCATGAACATGGTGGACTGGCGCGCGCTGCCGGTGCCGAGGCTATTGTGGTTCAACACCGGCGTCCTGGTCCTGAGCAGTGTCGCGCTGCAATGGGCGCAGGTGGCCGCGCGCCGGAACGACATGGACAGTGTAATCGTCGGCCTGTGCGCAGGGGGAGCAGCCGCCATTACATTCCTGGTTGGACAGCTGTTGGCGTGGCAACAGCTGAGCGTCGCGGGGTATTTCGTGGCGTCCAATCCAGCCAATTCCTTCTTCTACCTGATCACCGCGACGCACGGGCTGCATCTGATGGGCGGTCTGGTGGCGCTGGGCAGAACGACTGCCAAGGTGTGGCGTGGCGCCGAGATGACCCAGGTGCGCTTGAGTGTGGAACTCTGCGCTATCTACTGGCATTTCCTGCTGTTGGTCTGGCTGGTCCTGCTCGGTCTGCTGACGGGCTGGACGGACGGTTTTGTCGACATCTGTCGCCAGTTGCTCAGCTAGGGGAGGGCAGAGACCAGATGGCAGAGACTGCGCTGACAAACACCGGAGAATCGCCTGCGCGGATCGAAGGCTTGCGAGGCATCGCGGCCGACTGGTCCTCGGATCAGCGCGCTTTCAAGAATGTCTCCTGGGGCAAGGCCATGATGTGGATCTTCCTCCTGAGCGACACCTTCATCTTCAGCTGTTTTCTGCTGTCGTACATGACGGCGCGGATGTCCACGACCGTGCCGTGGCCCAACCCCAGCGAAGTCTTCGCCCTCACGATCGGAGGCAGGCATATCCCGCTCATCCTGATCGCCATCATGACCTTCGTCTTGATCAGCAGCAGCGGAACGATGGCGATGGCCGTCAATTTCGGCTACCGCCGCGATCGCGCCAAAGCTGCGGTCTTGATGCTGGTCACAGCGGCATTTGGCGCAACGTTCGTCGGAATGCAGGCTTTCGAATGGACCAAGCTGATCATGGAGGGCGTCCGGCCGTGGGGCAACCCCTGGGGCGCGGCGCAGTTTGGCTCATGCTTTTTCATGATCACCGGCTTCCACGGCACCCACGTGACGATCGGCGTGATTTTCCTGATCGCCATCGCGCGAAAGGTTTGGCGGGGAGACTTCGATGTCGAAAGGCGCGGCTTTTTCACGAGCCGGAAGGGGCAGTACGAGATCGTCGAAATCACCGGCCTGTACTGGCACTTCGTCGATCTCGTGTGGGTGTTCATCTTTGCCTTTTTTTATCTCTGGTGAGGTCGGCGCATGACAAACGCAGCGGTACACATAACAGGACAACAACATTCGCTACATGCTCATGTGCATGACGCCCTCGCATCGGGAGCCACGCACGCAAAGGGCCAGCAGCACCCGATCAAGCTCTATCTCGTGGTCTGGGGATGGTTGTTCGTCCTCAGCACCTGCTCCTATCTCGTCGACTACTTTGGCTTCCATGGCTATCTCAGATGGTCGCTGATCCTGCTGTTCATGGTGTTGAAGGCCGGCTTGATCGTCGCCGTCTTCATGCACATGGCCTGGGAGCGGCTGGCCCTGGCCTATGCCATCCTGCTGCCGCCGGTGCTGGTGTTGGTATTTGTGGCGATCATGGTGTTCGAATCCGACTACACCCATCTCATCCGGGTCATATCTTTCACATCACCGACGTAGATACCATCGCTTCAATGGTGCGCTCAGGAAGAGCCACGGACTTGTCAGATCTGGTTTTTGCGAGAGGATCTTCTGGACGATTGAATGGTTACGCAACCGATTGGCGAAATGGTCACTGCGGTTTGTGCGAGTATGTTTCTTATCAGCCGTGGAGACAGTCGGATGCGCAGCCTCGTTCTCGTGCTCGGAGTCGGAGTCGGAATCTTCGCGATCGTCCCTGGGTATGCCCAGGACGCGGCTTCGGGTGAGAAGATTTTCGTCCAGTGCAAGGCGTGTCACCAAATCGGGGAGACCGCAAAGAACGCAGTTGGCCCGGTGCTCAACGGGCTCTTCGGGCGAAAGGCGGGGATGATTGAAGGCTACAGCTATTCTGCCGCGAACAAGAATTCCGGAATCACCTGGGACGAAGCCACTTTCCGCGAATACATCAAGGATCCGAAGGCCAAGATACCCGGCACCAAGATGATTTTTCCAGGCTTGAAAGATCCGAAGCAAATTGACGATATCGTCGCCTATCTCAAACAGTTTGACCCAACGGGTAAGAAGGCGGGGATTGTCCCTGCTGGAAGACAGCTCGCGAAGGCCCGCAGCGGTGCAGTCGGCGAAATCGGGTCAGCCGCGTTTCGGGGATTGCCTGACAAGAGTGTTCTACAACCGATGGCTTTTTGAGCATCAGACTGAAAGACGTCGCTTGCAACCGAGGTATTGATCTCATGGAAATCAATCGTTCAATTCTCCTTCGCGAAAGCTATGCCAACATCGGGGACTATGTCGCGCTGACGAAACCGCGCGTTATGTCGCTGGTCGTCTTTACCGCATTGGTCGGTCTCATGGTCGCACCAGGCGGCATCGATCCCTTCGCCGCTGTCGTTGCTCTTCTTTGCATAGCTGCCGGAGCTGGCGCCGCAGGCGCGCTCAATATGTGGTACGACGCCGACATCGACGCGATGATGGCGCGTACCGCCATGCGTCCAATTCCCAGCGGCCGTGTATCGCGCTCGGAAGCATTGGTGTTCGGATTGATGCTTGGCGCGTGCGCCATTGTGGCCCTCGGCACGTTGCTGAACATAGCCGCGGCCGCGCTGCTTGCTTTCACGATATTCTTCTATGTCGTCGTCTACACGATGTGGCTCAAACGCCGAACACCGCAAAATATCGTTATAGGTGGTGCGGCTGGCGCACTCCCTCCGGTGATCGGCTGGGTTGCGGTCACCGGAAATGTTGGGCTCGAACCGCTCATCCTGTTCCTGATCATCTTCCTTTGGACGCCACCCCACTTCTGGGCACTGTCGCTCAATCTGGCCGGAGAATACGCCCGCGCCGGCGTGCCGATGCTGCCGGTCGTAGCCGGCAGGGCCGAAACAAAACGCCAGATTCTTCTCTATAGCGTTGTTCTGGTTCCGATCTCACTGTTACCCTGGGCACTGGGGTTCGCGGGGGCCATCTATGGCGCGGCTGCGGCGATGCTTGGGGCGATCATGATTTTTCTCTCATGGCAGGTCCGTCGAAGCAATGACACGGAAAGGCGGCCCGCTCGTCGCCTATTCATGTTTTCGATGCTCTATCTGGTCCTTCTTTTTGGTGTGCTGCTGATGAATGCTGCACCCTACGCTCAGTCCCACTAGGACTGACTATGAGAGATCGGTGAGTCGCTTGCTGCCCATGCTTCGAGACGCTCGCGTCGCTCGCTCCTCAGCATGAGGTCGTTGTGTTTCAACAAGTTAGACCTCATCCTGAGGAGCGGCCTCTTGGCCGCGTCTCGAAGGATGGCCGCGAGTCCATGCATCGTGTCCATCCTTCGAGACGCTTGCTTCGCAAGCTCCTCAGGATGAGGTCGGTATTCTTCACAGGCTCTGAGGAGGCCACGAAGTGGCCGTCTCGAAGGATGGGCCGCAATACCGATTTGTGATTCCAGGTACTAGAGCGAAGTCCAAGCTTCGTTTCGCGGTGTTTTCTGCAAGTGGCAAAAATCCGTGGCACATTGGCCGATTCGGTCACGTGCCGCGGACCTTGCTCGGCGGCAATCAGCATCTTCACAATCATGCGGCGCGGGGGAGTCGAACAGGCGCGGGCTCGCGTGGATCGAACACAACCTCGCGCCCTCTGCTCATCGGGTCGGCCACAGCGGTCGCCGGGCCGCTGCCTTCGCGCCCCAATCCCGACCACTAATCAAGCGGTAAACGTCCCTGATTTCTGCTATCATAAACCATGACGATCGGGATCGCCGGACCCGGGCGGAAGGCACCACGGCAAAACGCCGTGGTCGGGTACATCATTGCGGCCGTCGTTGTCGCGATTTGCCTGATCCTGCTCAACCTGGCGAGCGACCTCCTGGTCGATTGGCTGTGGTTTTCCTCGATCGGCTATCTGCCGGTTTTTTTGACCAGTATCGGTGCCAAAGCCGTTGTCTTTTTCGCCGTTTTGACGGCTACCGCCGTCATGCTTTGGCTGAACGGATTGCTTGCTGTGCGTTTTGCCCGGCGGCAGCCGACACAAGCGGTCGCTGCGTCCGCGTGGAACCCGACGGGCAATATGCCGCCGCCCGATCTGTTCGCGCTCATGCGCGATCGACTGCCGTGGCCCCGGATAATCGCGGGTGGTGCGGGTTTGCTCGCTCTGCTGGTCGCCGCGGCAGAAGCCGGCAACTGGAGCACCTTCCTGCGGTTTCTCTATCAAGTGCCCTATGGAATAGACGATCCGCTCTACAACAAGGACATCGGCTTCTATCTCTTCGCATTGCCCGCCTATATCCTCATCAAGAACTGGATGCTGCTTACACTCGTTCTGAGCGCGCTTTTCGCGGGAGCGATCTACTGGGTGCACGGCGACATCGAATACGATGTTCACCACCGATCGATGTCGCCGACAGCGATTGCTCACGGCTCGGCGCTGCTCGGCCTTCTCTTCGCGGCGAAGGCCTGGTCTTACGGCCTCGACCGCTATCTGCTGCTCTACGGCGATAACGGCGTCGTCGTCGGCGCAAGCTACACCGATATACATGTGGGGCTACCGGCGCTGTGGCTAATGATCGGGCTTTCGATCATCGCGGCGTTTACCGCGTGGGCAAACCTCCGGGCGCGCACCTACTGGCTTCCTGCCGCCGCGTTCGTAGTGGTCGGCATCGGCTCTTTCGTGCTGTCCGGGGCAGTCCCTGTGCTGTTCCGGCACTTTTTCGTCAAACCAAGCGAGTTGCAACTGGAGAAGCCCTACATCGAACGCAACATCGCGCTTACCCGGCAGGCATACAATCTCGATCAGATCGCAGCCAGGCCGTTTGCCGCCGAACAGAAGCTTACCTTCAACACGCTCGAGGCCAACAAGGCGACCATCGAAAATATCAGGCTGTGGGACTGGCTGCCCTTGTCGGATACCTACGCGCAGCTGCAAGAGATCCGGACCTACTACAAATTCCATGACCTTGACGTTGATCGCTACTGGCTCGACGGCTCCTACCAGAGCGTGATGCTCGCGGCCCGCGAACTGCGGCCCGCCTTGCTGCCGCCGAACGCCCAGACATGGGTTAACCGCCACGTGCTGTTTACTCACGGCAATGGCGCGGTGATGAGCCCGGTCACCCGCAAGAGCACTGAAGGACTGCCGTTCTTCTATTTGCGGGATATTCCTCCCGTTGCAGACGGAGGTCCCAAAATCCACGAACCACGCATCTACTATGGCGAAGAGAGCGACAGCTACGTCCTCGTCAAGGGCAGCACACCGGAGTTCGATTATCCGAAGGGGAAAGACAACGTCTATGCCGCCTATGACGGCGCCGGCGGCGTTCCGATCGGAGCGATGGTGTGGAGAATGCTGTTCGCTTACTACTTCAACGACCCGAACCTGCTGCTCTCGAACTACATCACCACCGACAGCCGGATCATGATCCGGCGCAATATCCAGGAACAGGTGCGCACCATCGCTCCATTCCTCCGGCTCGATCATGATCCCTATCTGGTTATCAGCAATGGGCGGATGTTCTGGATGCAGGACGCCTACACGACGAGTTCGTATTTCCCCTCTGCGCAGCCGGCGCAAGATTTCGACCTCAACTACATTCGCAATTCGGTGAAGGCTATCGTCGATGCCTATGACGGGACCGTCGACTTCTATCTGATGGACCCCGGCGATCCGATTGCCGCGACCTACCAGCGCATCTTTCCGAGCCTGTTCAAGCCGTTCACGGCCATGCCTCCAGATTTGCAAAAGCACATTCGCTATCCGGAGGACCTGTTCCTGATTCAGGCGCGGCTGTATCAAACCTACCACATGGAGGCGGCCGACGTTTTCTATAACCGCGAGGATCTCTGGCAGTTCCCGCGACAGCCGGGCGGCGACGGCACTTCAATGATGACTCCCTATTATATCATCATGCGGCTACCCGGCGAGCCGCAGGCCGAGTTCTTCCTCATGCTTCCCATGGTACCAAGCCGCCGCGACAACATGATCGCGTGGCTCGCTGCACGTTGCGACGCGCCCGACTACGGCAAGCTGATCGTCTACGAGTTTCCGAAGGATAAGCTCGTCTACGGGCCGTTTCAGATCGAGGCGCGGATCAATCAAAATACGGAGATCTCGCAACAACTCACGCTGTGGAATCAAATGGGCTCGCGGGTGATACGCGGTGCGAACCTGCTTGTGATCCCGATCGAGAACTCGATCCTTTACGTATCGCCGCTCTATTTGCGAGCGCAGCAAGGACACCTGCCAGAGCTGAAACGTGTGATCGCAGCCTACGGCGAACATGTAGTGATGAAGGAGACGCTCGCCGAGGCCTTGGCAGCGCTGTTCGCAGAACCCGGTGCAGCGCCGGCAGTCTCAAGCACGACAGAAGAAATGCGCCTCACGAGCCCGGCGGCAAATAAGGCACGGGAGGCGCTCGATCGCTACAATCAAGCGGTTGAGCGATTGAAGTCCGGAGATTGGAAAGGCTTCGGCACGCAGTTCGATGCCATGCGCGAACTCCTGGAGGAAATGAACCGACACTCCAGCGGCCACTAGTGCCCCGAATGGATTGGATTTCCATTAGTAGCCGTAGCCCGGATGGAGCCAACGGGTCGCGCGAATGCGCGCCCGATGATAAACTCCGCGAAATCCGGGAATCACGCGACGCCGGCCCCGGATTGCGCGGAGCCTGTCATCGGGCGGCGCTTCGCGCCGACCCGGTGGCTCCATCCGGGCTACAGCCGCGTGATTTGCCCGTCGGGCGGTTTGGTGTCGAGTCTTATTTCTGATTTTCCGAAGAATATTTCTGTTCCCACTTACCCCAAATCAGATCTAGAACTTTTCGTATCCCGTCCCACAGAGGGGCGTATCCGGATCGTCAGAGACGCGGGATGGGATGCGGTGGACGCGGCAGCGTTTTGCGCGCGATGGATGGCAGGGCGGGCTTCGGCCCGTGAGCGATTACAAAGCGAGCGGACGAGAGATGTTGCAGCGTACGGCGAAGTCGTGTGGTCCTGACGCCCCGACGCTGGCGTCAAGTTCGCGGAGTTAAGTCGGCCCAACCGGGCT
>Ga0193726_1000227_pt1 | contig 75458 bp, 62 predicted proteins | sample H2c1metaG_FD_144928 | JGI IMG/M metagenome (GOLD analysis project Ga0193726, IMG submission 144928) | Soil microbial communities from a riparian zone of the East river system, Colorado, United States - H2c1 | ecosystem: Environmental > Terrestrial > Soil > Riparian zone | place: USA: East River... | reverse complement strand
ACATCGTCGAGGGCGATCTGGCGGACTTGAGCTCGCTCGAGCGCGCGCTCGACAGCTGCACGGGACTGTTCCACGTCGCCGCGGACTACCGCTTGGGCGCACGCGACCCTGAGCCGCTTTACCGCACTAATGTCGACGGCACCCGCAACATCCTGAGCGCGGCGCGCAAAGCCGGAGTTCCCCGCATCGTCTACACCAGCAGCGTCGCCACCATCGGTATCCCGCTTGACGGGTCACCCGGCGAGGAGCGCACCCCCGCGGCATTGAGCGACATGATCGGGCACTACAAGCGCTCCAAGTATCTCGCGGAAGAGGTGGCGCGGGATGCGGCCCGCGCGGGCTTGCCGGTGATCATCGTCAATCCGTCGACGCCGGTGGGGCCGGGCGACATCAAGCCGACGCCGACCGGCCAGCTCGTACTGGATGCGGCGCGCGGCCGAATGCCCGCCTATGTGGACACGGGTCTCAACGTCGTGCACGTCGACGACGTTGCCGCCGGACATCTGTTGGCGTTCGAGCGCGGCGCCGCGGGCGAGCGCTACATCCTGGGCGGCGAGGACATGAGTTTGCAGACGATACTGCAGCTGATCGCGGGGCTCACCGGCCGCAAGCCGCCGCGCATCCGCCTGCCCTATGCCGCCGTGTTGCCGGTTGCCTATCTGGCCGAGGCCTTCGCCGCCGTTTCGGGACGCAGCGGCCGCGTGACACTCGAAGGCGTGCGCATGTCGCGCAAGCGCATGTTCTTCTCGAGCGGCAAGGCGGCGGCAGAATTGGGCTACCGCTGGCGCCCGCCGCTTCAGGCATTTGAGGATGCGCTACGCTGGTTTCGCGAACGCGGCATGCTGGACTAAAGCGGCTCGGCGGGTCCTGCGGCGAGCGCGCGCCGGGCTTCCACGGCCTGCCAGACCAGCAAGACGGGTACGCCCACCGCCAGGTCGCGTGCTCTTTTCAGCAGGGATACCGCAAGCCCGAATTCTGCGCCGACTCCGAACAGCGGCGCGACAAACGCATAGGCCGCCTCCTGCACGCCGAGTGCATTGGGAACGACAACGGCGGCGCTCCGTGCCGCGCAAATCAACCCCTCGATGGCCGTTACCGAGGCGATGCCCACCTCCACCCCCATCAGCCGAAAGGCGATCCAAACTCCGATGGCGCTCACCATCCATCCGGCCAGATGCAGTGCGGCGGATACGGCGACGCGCCCGGGGGAACGATAGATGTCATCCAGCGCCGCAGCCACGGCGGCGGCGGCCGCCACGGCGGAGGGCAGGAGACGTACCGCCAAGGTTGCGGCGAGCCGGTGCCCACGGCGCTGCAGGATGACAAACAAACCGCCGGCAACCGCGGCCAGCAACACACCACCGATGAACATCGTCGTCAGCGACTCTGCGGCAAGCGTGCGGGGCGCGCGCATGCACCAGATGACGATGCCGAGCGCGACGAAGGCGATTTGCGCCAGCAACTCGGCGGTCACGTCGACGAGCACCGAACCGAAGGCGAGCGGCGGCGCAACGCCCTGCAGGATTGCAGCGCGCGCACCGAGCACGATGCCCCCGAGCTGGGAGAACGGCAGAATTTCCGTTGCCGCATCGCGCACCATCCGCGCCCAAATGAAAATACCCCAATCTCTCCCAGACGGGTGCGGCGACAACAGGCACCACGCGGCTCCGAGCAGCGGAAACAGGCCCAGTGAGTAGACGCAGAGAATCGCAAAACCGCCCCAACCGACCGAGGCCGCCGCGGACAACACGGCGCCGACGCCGATGTACCTGATGAAGTAGAGGCCGAGTACGAGCCCCAAAGCGGCGACGAGAAGGAAGCGGAGCCTCACGCGTGGCGATGGGGCGCGGCGACTCAAGCGCGCATGCAACGGCGCGCCAATCTCGCCAGGGCCGGAACCGCGAACGGCCGCAGCAGCCGCTGATCATAAGGACGCATGCGCCGGTCGTTCTCGGCGAGGCACAGGTCGAGCAGCTGCGCGACGTCGATGTCATCGCCGACCGACTTCGCCCCGGTCATGGTGAAATTGTTGTCCTGCTTGCCGTTGCCGACGTCGCGCGCAATGCCGAGGCGCTCCCAGATGAGAAACAGCCAGACGGCGAGCACCTTCAGCTCGAAGAACGGCCGCCGCCACCATGGCATGGTGCGGCGGTGCCAGGCCGCCCAATTGACGAAGAAGAGAATATGCCGCGCTTCTTCCTGGATGACCGGCTCGAAGGTGTCGACCAGCGCCGGCGGAAAGAATCCGGAGCGCTTGGCTGATTCGAACAGGCCGAAGGCAAAGAAGCTGTCGATGCACTCGCTGTAGCCGGTCACCATGAAGGCCCACTCGTGGTCGCCCCGCACGCGGTATTCAGGCTCGGGAGCCAGCGCGATGCCGTAGGCGGCGACCAGATTGGAGAGCACGTGCTTGTGCCGGCCCTCCTCGAAGGCGTTGAGTTCGATCGCCTTGCGCAACAAGGGATCGGCGGCGTCCGCCGCATAGGACGCGACATTGAGGCGGGCGCGCCCCTCCGTCTGTACGGCGATATCCCAGATCGGCAGGCTGACCAGGCGGTCGCGCGCCGGTGGATCGAGTTCGGGCCAGTCGATGACGGCCGGCTTGTAGGGATTGAAGGTGTCGAGCAGGGTGCGGCAGAAGAGCGTCTTGTGCTGCTCGCTGCCCCAGCGGAAATCACTCATGATGCAGAGCCGCCGCCGTGCATCACCGCGTGAGATGCGCCCGCCGGCGCTGCCGGTTGGGCTCCCAGGAAATCGCCGAAACCGCCGAGACGCAGCGAGGAATCGCGGCACGCGGCGGCTGCATCGCCGGCCATGAGCGCATCGAGCTCCTCGCGGTAGCGATAGTCACGCGCCGCACCCGCATAGCTGCCGGTGGCGGGATGCAGATAGATTTCACTGAGGCCGTCCGGCAAATTCCGCAGCAGACCGCATAGCCGGCCCCGAGTCATGCGGCCGGACCACTGCAGACCGAATACCTGATCCGGCGCGAGGAGTCCCGCCGCACGGATGCGCCGGCGCAGCAGCCGCGCAAAGGGCGCGGTGAGCAGCGCCGGCGCCCGCGGCGTGTCGGGGTCGACCGCCCGCAGTACCCGCAGCGGCTCCAGCGGCACGCGCACCGCGCGCAAGCCGAAGCCTGCGCCGATCTGCGCCATCAGCCGGCCGATCACCGGATGGAGATGGAAATGCTTGTGGGCGTTGCAATGATCGAGAGCGAGGCCGGTCGCGCGAAAGGCCACGAACTGTGCGGTGATTTCCGCGGCAAGCTCGCGGCGCGCTTGCCTGCTGCAACAGAGGGCGGCGCCGAGGCTCGGCATATCGGCGCGCAATGCGCCGTCCCGGTCCACCAGGCGCGGGACGGCGGAGGCGGGCAGCACCGGGCGTCCTTCCACCAGCACGAGATGCAGGCCGACTCGCAAGCTGGGCAGGCGCCGCGCGCGCGCAATGGCGTCGCCGGCCGCCGGACCCGCCACCATCAGGCTGGCGGCGGTGAGAATGCCGCCGCGATGCGCGGCTTCGACCGCTTCATTGACTTCGCGGGCGGCGCCGAAGTCGTCCGCGGTGACGATCAACCGCTTCAAGCAGTGTCCCGCCGTGTCCGCAAAAAGCGGAAAAATTCCACGCCTTCGCGCAGGCGGCGCTTCATCATTTCCGGGCTGCCGATCATCTCGGCCACGATGGACGCGATCTTGGACGGGCGGAAATAGAATTTCCGGTAAAAATCCTCGACGGAATCGAAGATCTCGCCGTGACTGAGATGCGGATAGTTCAGCGGCGCAATCTGCGTGCCTTCGTGGGTCAGCAGATCGATTTCCTCATTGAAGAGCCAGCCGTTTTCCTTGGCCTGCCGATACAGAAAAGTGCCCGGATAGGGAGCCGCGAGGGACACTTGAATGGTATGCGGATTGATCTCCTTGGCGAAATCCAGGGTCTGCTGAATGGTCTCCCGGGTTTCGCCCGGAAGACCCAGGATGAATGTGCCGTGGATGACGATGCCGAGTTCGTGGCAGTCCTTGGTGAAGCGGCGCGCAAAATCCACGCGCATGCCTTTCTTGATGTTGATCAAGATCTGTTGATTGCCGGACTCATAGCCGACCAGCAGCAGACGCAGACCATTGTCCTGCATGACTTCCAGCGTCTTGCGCGGAACATTGGCCTTGGCATTGCACGACCAAGTGACTCCGAGCTTGCCCAGTTCCTTCGCCAGCGCCTCGACACGCGGCAGGTTGTCCGTCAAGGTATCGTCGTCGAAGAAATATTCCTTCACCTGCGGAAAAGCGGCCTTCGCCCACTTCATTTCCGCGACGACGTCCTCGACCGAGCGCACGCGATAGCGGTGTCCCCCCACGGTCTGCGGCCAGAGGCAGAACGTGCAGCGCGATTTGCAGCCGCGTCCGGTGTAGAAGGAAATGTAGGGATGCCGCAGATAGCCGCCGAAATATTTCTCGACGTCGAGATCGCGCTTATATACCGGCGTCACCCAGGGAAGCGCGTCCATGTTCTCGAGCACCGCGCGATCCTCGTTGTGCACGATGATGCCCTGCTCATTCCGGTAGGACAGTCCCTTGATGCCGCTCCACGGCATGCCGTCGGCGACTTCCTTGATGGTGAAGTCGAATTCATTGCGGGCGACGAAGTCCACGGCGTGGCCGGCAATCAGGCTCTTCTCCGGCTCGACCGCCACCTTGGCGCCGATGAAGCCGATTTTGACGCCGGGATTGATCGCCTTGATCATCGCTGCCGTCTGCACATCGGATTTGAACGACGGGGTGGAGGTGTGCATGACCACCAGATCGCGGTTTTTGAGTTCCGCGGCGATGTCCTCGAATTTCAGCCCATGCGGCGGCGCGTCGATCAGTTTCGATCCCTCGACCAGCGCCGCCGGCTGGGCGAGCCATGTCGGATACCAGAATGAGCGGACTTCGCGCTTCATCTGATAGCGGGCGCCCGCGCCGCCGTCGAAACCGTCGAATGAAGGCGGATGCAGAAATAGTGTTTTCATGGCGCTGACACCTCGCTGCGGGCTTCGCGTGACGAAACCTGAACTTTACATCACAAAGCTCAATGTGTCCCTCGAGGGGCGGCCGGAGTGGCGCCCGGGTTCCGCAAGCGGCTATGATCCAAAACCTGCGCACGAGCGCCGTATGCCGAGCGTGACTATTGGATCAGTCGTCAGATACCCTGATTTTGGTGAACGAGGCCGATGAAGGCGTCGGCCACCTGAGCAAAATGCTGTGTCACGAAGGGCGCGGGATTCTGCACCGGGCCTTTTCATTACTCATTTTTAATGACAGCGGCGAGTTGTTGATTCAGCAGCGCTCGGCGTCGAAGCGCCTGTGGCCGCTTTTTTGGTCGAATAGCTGCTGCAGCCACCCGCGCCGCGCCGAAACCATGGAACAGGCGATCCACCGGCGCCTCTATGAAGAGCTGGGGATACGCTGCCCGTTGCGCTTTTTGTTCAAATTTCAATACCAGGCCCAATTCGACGCGACCGGCGCCGAGCACGAACTATGTTCGGTATTCATTGGGCGCTGCACCGATTCTGTCAAAATCGACTCCGCGGAAATCTTCGCCTGGCGGTGGATCGCACCGGAGGCGCTGCAGCGGGAGTTGGCGGGCGGCGGCGGGAACTTTACCCCGTGGTTCACGCTCGAATGGGCGCGAATTTGGCGCGATCACCGCGCCCAAGTGCTCGATTTGCAATCTGAATTGGGCTAGAAGGCCTCGCCCGCGGTAATATAGGCCATGGCCATTCCACTGCTTCAGATGTACAAGGTCGGACGCTATATCGCCGGGCGCAAGCTGCGCGGCGACAAGCGCTATCCGTTGGTCCTCATGCTGGAACCCCTGTTCCAATGCAATCTCGCCTGCTCCGGCTGCGGGAAAATCGACTATCCGAAGGAAATCCTCCAAAAGAGAGTCAGCGTGGACGACGCGTTGCGCGCCGTCGATGAATGCGGCGCACCCATCGTGTCCATTCCCGGCGGCGAACCGCTGATTCACAAGGAAATGCCGCAGATCGTCGCCGGCATCGTCGCGCGCCGGAAATTCGTGTATCTGTGCACCAACGCGATATTGCTGTCCCGGCACATCGACGAGTATCAGCCGTCGCCCTACCTCACGTTCTCGATTCATCTGGACGGCAACCGGCAGCGTCACGACGAGTCGGTGTGCCAGGAGGGAGTGTTCGATAAGGCCGTCGCGGCCATCGAACTGGCCAAATCCAAGGGCTTTCGCGTCACCATCAACTGTACCTTGTTCAATGGCGAGGACCCCGCCGACGTGGCTGAGTTTTTCGATACGGCGACCGAGCTCGGAGTCGAAGGCATCACGGTGTCGCCCGGGTACAGCTACCATCACGCGCCGAAACAGGACGTGTTCCTGGCGCGCAATGCCAGCAAGCAGCTGTTTCGGAGCATTTTCAGCCGCCGACGGCGGCCTTCCGGCCGTCCCTGGTCATTCAATCATTCGGCGCTGTTCTTGGACTTTCTCGCCGGCAATCAAACCTATCAGTGCACGCCGTGGAGCAATCCGACCTACAACCTGTTCGGTTGGCAGCGGCCCTGCTACCTGCTTTCCGACGAAGGCTATGCGCCGACCTACCGTTCGCTGATCGATGACACCGAATGGGAGAAGTACGGGGTCGGCAAGAACCCGCGCTGCGACAATTGCATGGCGCATTGCGGCTTCGAAGGCACGGCGGTCAACGACGCATTCAGCCATCCTCTCAAGGCCTTCAAGGTTTGGCTGCGCGGGCCGCGGGTCAGGGGCCCGATGGCGCCCGACTTGCCCGTGAGATACGCCCCAGAGGCGCGTTATGACACCGTCGCCGCGATCCCGGTCAGCGAAATCAAGCGCGTGAGCCGGGAGAACGCGTGAGCGGGGAGTCCGACGACGGCGTAAGCGCGTGAACGACGCTGCCGGACGCCGTAGCCGGGCAGCTGATGAATCCTCAGGAATGGAGGACTTCGGCGCGCAATTGGAATCCTGGCGGCGGCGCATGGAAACGGCGCTGGACGCGCGGCTCCCAGCCGCCGATGTAGTGCCGGCCCGTTTGCATGCGGCGATGCGCTATAGCGTCCTGGGCGGCGGGAAGCGCATCCGTCCGGCCCTGCTGTTTGCCACCGCACGCGCGCTCGGACTGACGGAAGACCAGGTCGAGGCGGCGGCTTGCGCCATCGAGCTGGTGCACGTGTACTCGCTGGTACACGACGATCTGCCGGCAATGGACGACGATGATCTGCGGCGGGGGCGGCCGACCTGCCACAAGGCGTTTGATGAGGCGACCGCACTGCTGGTGGGCGACGCGCTGCAGCCGTTGGCGTTTCAATTGCTCGCCTGCGATCCGCAGCTTCCGGCTTCTCCGGCCATTCGTCTGCGATTGATCGACATGCTGGCGCAGGCGATCGGCACCTTCGGCATGGCCGGAGGGCAGGCGATCGATCTGGCGGCTCAGGGCATGCAGCTGGATATTGCACAGGTCGAAGACATGCATGCGCGCAAGACCGGGGCGGTCATTCGCGCCAGCGTGTTGATGGCCGCCGAATGCGCACCGCCGCTGGAAGAGGGCCTGTATGCGGCGCTGACGCGGTTTGCCACCACCGTCGGTCTGGCTTTCCAGATTCAAGACGACCTGCTCGACGTGACCGGCGATGCGTCGATGCTGGGCAAGGCGACCGGAGCGGATAGCGAACGCGCAAAACCCACGCATCCGTCCGTCATCGGCATACCAGCCTCGCAGCAACGAGTTCGCCTACTCCACAGTCAGGCGATCAACGCGCTGGCGCCCTTCGGCGACCGCGCGCAGTCGCTGCGGTCGCTCGCCCATTGGCTATTGTCGCGGCAGTACTGAACACCAAGCACGCTGCGCGGCGGCTCCTCCTGGCGTGCGCCGCCGCCGCGGCGATCTCGGCCCCGGCGCTCGCCGCGGAATCGGCATTCGATGTTCAGGTGCTGCATGCTGCGGCGGACGCGACGGTCGACGCGGTGACCGGCGGTTCGCTCGACGGCAAATTCGCACCGCCCGCAAAAGGCAAACCGGTGCGCCGCGGCGATTCATTTTGGGTGAAGCTCGATTCCGCGGATCGCTTCTCGGCCGCCGGCATTCCGGTGGTGGTGATGCATGCGGCGCGGCAGTGGCAGGGCGAACTCTACGCCGTGCGCGGCGGCGCCGTGGTGATGCTGCCGCGGGCCACGCAATTGCCGGGATTTCGCGGCAGCGAGGACACGGTATTCGCCGCTGAGGGCCTCGACGCAGGGCGCTCCCTCTACGTTCATGTCTCGGTCGGCGGCGATGATGCGGAGCCGCTGAGGTTTTCCGCATCGACGCTCGAGCGCACGCTGGCACGCGGCGCCGAACACGCGCGAATGATCGCCCTGGCTTTCGGGGCGCTGATGGCGGTGTCGCTCGCCGCGCTGCTGATTTGGTTCGTGCTGGCCGATCAGATTTTCATTTTGTACGCGACGCTGTTCTTCCTGCAGGCCCTGTACGTGGCCTACCTGTCGGGACAAGGCTTCGAATGGCCGTGGCTTTCGCTGGCACAGCCGCTGACTTCATACGCCTGGAATGTGCCCGTGGGCTTGAGCGGCGCGGTCGCGTGTCTGTTCACGCGCGAGATCGCCGACCTCAGGCATTTCTCGCCGCGTACCTATGCCATGTTCGGCTGGTTCGCGGTGGGATTCGTGATCGTCACCGTCGCGAACCTGGCGAAACTGCTCGGGCTCGGAGCGTGGGTGACGGCCTTCGGCAATCTGCTGTTCATCGCCGCGGCCGTATTCACCATGGTTGCCGCCTTCCTTGCCTGGCGCCGCGGCAACCGCGCCGCCGGGTGGTTCATGGTCGCCTGGGCTGTCCTCGAAGGGTTCACCATATCCGCTGCAGTGCGGTTCTTGTTCACCCCGTCGGCGGACTCCAGTCCGCTGCTCTACTACTACGGCCTGCCGCTATCGATGGTGGCGGCGGCGGTGCTCGTCGCGCTCGGCGTGGCGGATCGGCTGCGCGCGCAGCGGCTGGCGCTGACGGATGCGGAGCGGCGGGCGCAGACCGATCCCCTGACCGGGGTGCTGAATCGCCGCTCGCTCATCGAGCGATTGGATGCGGCGTGCCTGCGGGCGCGGGCGCGCGGTCTGCCGATTGCGCTGCTATTCATCGATTTGGATCACTTCAAGCAGATCAACGACTCGTTCGGCCATCAGGCGGGGGACGCCTGCCTGCGCGCCATCATCGATCCCATTCATGCGGAATTGCGTCAATCAGATGTCATCGGCCGCTACGGCGGCGAAGAATTCGTGGTGATCTTGAGCAGCGCCGATGCCGCGGCCGCAGGTCCCATTGCGCAGCGCATCCTGGAGCGGGTCGCCGGAGTGAGCGTGGACGGCTTCGGTAAGCCGATCCGTTTGACCTGCAGCATAGGCGTCGCCACCAGCGACACGCTCGGGGTCTGGGGCGAACATTTGATCGCGCAGGCCGACGCAGCCGTCTATGTGGCCAAGAGGCTGGGACGCAACCAAGTGCAGGTGGCTGCGCCCCTGACGGTGTAGCGGGCCTTGGGGCACGCAGCTATTGCCAGCAGTGTGTCCGCCGTCGCACAATAGCGACGAGCTTAGCGAGGGCAGTTCCTGCCATAAGCTGACGACGACGACAATTCGCAAGATTGCGGTCTGGGTCCCCATTGCCCCACCGCGGAAAACCACAACACAGGAGGATGTTACCGGTGCACCGCATTGCGATCAGTCATTCGCGCCTCATGCGTGAATCCACGGATCGGATTGCCAGTGCGCTGCATGGCGGCGATGAGCAGGAGCAGCGGATTGCGCATCGGCTGGCGGAGAACTCCAAGACCTGGGAATTGTGGGAGAACGAGCACTCGGGCCTGATGCGTCAAGTCGCCGACTACGGCGTCTTGCGGACCCAGGCGGCCGCGCTCAGGCAGACGGCGCTGCGGTTGGTGCATGGCAAGGCACTGTTCGAATATCTGCGCCGCAGCAGGATTCGGGGCCTGGCACGCACCCGGCTGCTCAACTATTTCTATCCGACCCGCGGCTACCAATACGCGGTCATTGCCGAGCACGGGGGCTACGTCCGCAAAGCCGGCAGCTTCTTATGCGCGACCCATGTCGGCACGGGCTTGGTGCATGACCCGGCGTTTCTCGATCCCATGCAGCATTATGAGAACCTCTACAGCGAGTACTTCGATTTGTACTGCAGCACGCTGTTTCCGACGGAAGGCCTCGTGTGCGCCTCCGAACGCTCGTTGCTGCCCCTGCTCAAGCATCAGCTGACCGAGTGGCGCTGGATCATTCTGAATCCGCGGGAAAACCTGCCGCGGGTCCAACGCGAGCGCGAACTGCGCCGGGCGACCGGGGAGACCCAGAAGCTGCCGCGTCTCAAGACCCGGCCGAGGGACGGCGCCTAAGGTCTATAATTCGCCCTGCGTGCATCCGCCTTGGCAGCCGATACGAATAAGTCCTCAGGGCCCTTAATGAGTTCATCCTTGCTGCAGCGCATTGCCAGTGGTGATTCCGCCGCGGTGCGCGAGTGCATTGAACAATATGGGGCGCTCGTCTGGAGCCTGGCGCGCCGTCTGTCGCGCTCGCCGTCGGACGCCGAGGACGCGACCCAGGAAATCTTCCTGGATATCTGGCGCAGCGCCGGCCGCTTCGACGCATCGCAGGGCTCCGACAAGGTGTTCATCGCCATGATTGCGCGGCGTCGGCTCATTGACCGCCTGCGCAAGAGCACCGCGGAACCGCCGATGGATCCCGTCGAGACGTTGGAGTCGGTGGCTTGGTCCGACCCGGGCACGGCGTCGGAGCTTTCCGCCGAGGCTGAACAAGCCAGCCGCGCATTGGCGGAACTTCGTCCCGAGCAGCGGCAGGTGCTGGAAATGGGCCTGCTGCACGGCATGAGCCAATCCGAGATCGCGGATCGATTGGGGCTGCCCTTGGGAACGGTGAAGTCGTTCATGAGGCGGGGACTGATCAAGGTTCGCGAGTATATGAATATCGATGCTGAAGGCGTCGCTGCGAGGGCCAATGTCTGAACCGGGTTCACAAAATCAGCCCGACGAGGCCACGGTTGATCTGCTGATCAAGCAGGTTACCGAAGGATTGTCGCCGGATGAGCAGCGTGCGCTCGATGCTTTGGATGGCGCGGTTGCCAGCGTCCAATTGCGCGATTTCGAGCGCGCCGCCGCGGCCGTTGCGCTCGCGGGCAACCCGCGTCCGCAACCGCTGCCGGCTGCATTGGCGGAGCGTCTGGCGCGCCAAGGCGCCGAGCACTTTGCCGCGGCGGCGGCCGCGGGCACCGGCCGACATGTCGTCGATCTCGCGGCCGCGCGCCGCGCCGCCGAAACGCAGGCCGCGGCGTCGCCGCCGCCGCGGCCCTCCCGCAGCGGCGCCTACGGATGGTTCGCCGCCGCTGCTTGTTTGGTGCTGGCGGTGCTTGCATGGAATCGCCCCCCGCCGCCCGCGGCGCCGATCGCGGCGGGGGCGGTGCCGCCCGTCGTGGTGACTGCGCCGCCGGCCGTGTTGCCGCCGACGCCGGCGCAGGAGCGCGCAGCGCTGCTGACGAAGGCTGGTTCCCTGAGAATCACTCTGGGGGCGACCAAGGATCCCGCTGCAGCCGGTGTAACCGCCGATGTCGTTTGGGATCCGGCCACGCAGCGCGGTTTTGCGCACTTCGTCGGCCTCGCGCCCAATGATCCGGCGCTGCGCCAGTACCAGTTGTGGATCTTCGATGGCAGCCGCGACAAGCGCTATCCCGTGGATGGCGGAGTCTTTGACATACCCGCCGCCGCGACCGAGGCCGTGATCCCGATCCATGCCGCGCTGCCGGTGACGGAGGCGAAGGCCTTCGCCGTGACCGTTGAGAAGCCGGGCGGCGTGGTGGTCTCCGGACTCAAGCACGTCGTGGCGCTCGGCGCCGCGAGTTGATCCCAAGGCTCCTAGGCTCCTAGGCTCCTAGCTCAGAGCGGCCTTGCGATCCTTCAAGGACGGCGGCGTCCACAGATAGATCCAGGTCTCCGTCAGGGGTCTGCCGTTGACGCGCAAATACAGCCGCAGATCGATGGGATCAATGCTGTCTTCCGCCGGCCTGACGTCGAACAGCGCGCGGTAGCCATGAATTTCTTCGACATAATGCGCGGTGACATGCTCAATCTGCCCGTGCGACAGGCTGATCACCGGCTCGACGGGTGCGTCCTTGGGCAAGGCGCCGAGTTCGCCGCCGACAAAGTCGACCGCGAAATGCCAGGAATAGTACTGGCGCTTCTGACCCACGGTGCCGCCGATGCCGGTGCGCGTCGCCAGGGTCTGCCCGAGCGGCGAGGCATACGGCATGCGCGTTCCCCAATGCAGCCGATAGCTGAACAGCAACTCCTGGCCGGGCTTGGGCTTGTCGAACGGATTCCAGAAGGCGACGATGTTGTCGAAGGTTTCATCCACCGTCGGAATCTCCACCAATTGCACTGAGCCCTTGCCCCATCCGCCCGCGGGCCCCGCTTTGGGCTCCACCCAGAGGCTTGGCCGGCGATCGTAGTACACGCCGTCGTCTTGATAGTGATCCCAGTCGCGGTCCCGCTGCAGCAGTCCGAACCCCCGCGGATTCTCATCCACATAGGAGCTGAAGTGCAGCTGCGACGGGTTCGTCAGCGGCCGCCAGATCCACTCGCCGGCGCCGGTCCACATGGAGATGCCGTCGGAGTCATGGATCTCCGGCCGCCAATCATTCGCGCCGCGCCGGTCGTTCTCGCCGTAAAAGAACATGCTGGTGAGCGGCGCCACGCCCAAGCGTTCGATGGGTTTGCGCGGATACAGCGCGCTGTCGATGTCCATCACCAGCGTGCCGCCCGGCGCGATCTGAAAGCGCAACGCGCCGGCGATGCTCGGCGAATCCAGGAGCGCGTACAAGGTCAGAGTTCCGGAATAATTCGCCGGCCGTTCGAACCAGAAGGCGGTGAAGCGCGGGAACTCCTCCGGCCGCGGAAACGCCGTGTCCACGGCGAGGGCGCGCGCCGATAGTCCGTATTGCCGCGTGTCGCTGCCGACGGCGCGGAAATAGCTGGCGCCGAGGTACGCGGCGACATCGTCCCGCCAGTCGGTCACGAACTGCACGCGGAAGCCGGCGAACCCCTGGTGACCGCGCATCAGCTTCGGATCGATGCCGGCCTTGTCGAACTCGAACATCGCCGGGTCGTAGATGATTTCGCGCGACTGGCCGTCGATGACCTCGTACAGCCGAACCGGTTCGGTGAAGCTCCGGCCGACGTGGAAGAACTGCAGTCGAAACGCCAGGCCGTCCTTGGCCCATAACACGTGATCGCTGCGGAAGCGCAGGGATTGAAACTGATCGTAGCTGAGCTTTGCCATGGCCGGCGGCAAAACGTCCTGTGAAGCCTGGTAGGCGTTGCCGCCGAGCTTGCGCGCCTGGCCCTTGAGCCACGCGTAGTCGAACGGTTGGCTCGGCGGCGGGGCGCTGGCCGCGGCCGAGGCGAGGTCAGAATAGCCCAGGCGGCCGGCCGCCAGCGCCACGGCTGATTGGAGAATTGCGCGTCGTCGAACCATCTTTCGTATTCCTTTAGATCAGAAACAAGGGGTGCTCCGCATCGGGCAGCAATGCCAGCTGATTGAGCAATCGCGCATCGCCCGCGACTTCGACGCGTTCGATGGCGGTGAGCCACGCCAGCGCCTCATCGAGCGATCGGGCATCCTTCAGCTTCTGCTCCGCCGTGAACGCGAAAGGGTCCGGATGGCCGCGTGGATCCGCCGGCCGGGCCAAATTCCCGTTGATGTGCGTCAGCCGCGACTCGCGGTTGCGCGCCAACAGACGCAGTCCGTCGTCCGGCAGAACCTCGGCCTGCCGCACCAGCTCCCGGCGGCGCGCGACCAGCGCGGGCGTGTCGGTTTCCTCGGGCGTGCGCAACAGCGAGAGCCGCGACAGGAATCTGCCCAGGGTTTCGCTGCCGCTGGCGCGCGACAAGGGCACCGCCAGAAAAAGTCCCAGCAGCGCCGGGGAAAGCCAAGCGAGCAGCGGCGGGGAGAGAAACCACACGATCACGGCAAGCACGCAGCTCACGAACATGTGCCGTTTGTGATAGTGCCATGCGTCGGCCCAGGAAGTGCCGGTACCGTCGCGGCGCTGCGGCTTCCAGCCCGAGTCGCGTCCCATGAAAACTTCAAACACGTGACGGCATTGAATCAGCATGAGTACGGGCGCATACAAAGCCGACAGGATGACTTCCAACAGGAAGCTCGCGGCCACGCCGATCACGCCGCCGCTGCCGCGGCGTATGCGTCTCGACGCCAGGGCGCAAATCAGGCCCAGCGTCTTCGGGATCAACAGCACCACCATGCTGAACCAGAATAGCGCCATCATCAGTTCCACATCGAAACGCGGCCAGGTGGGGAACAGCTGGAAGTCGTGATTGAAGTACTCCGGCCGGATCAGGTGCGACTGCACGGCGAGCGCGAAGCCGATGCCGAGCATCACCAGCCACAGGGGCGAAGACAGGTAGCTCATGATGCCGACCCCGAGGTGCATCCGGCTGATGAAGCTCAGGCCCGCGCTGCCGATGATCTTCATGTGCTGCAAATTGCCCTGCGCCCAACGGCGGTCGCGAATGGCGATATCGATCAGCGACGGCGGCGATTCCTCCCAGGAGCCGCCGCAGTCGGTGGCCATGCGCACCTTCCAGCCGGCGCGGCGCATCAGCGCGGCCTCGACGAAATCATGCGACAGGACGAAGCCGCCGAAAGGCTTGCGGCCGGCGAGCTGCGGCAGGCCGCAGTTCTGCGCGAATGCGCTCACGCGGATGATGGCGTTGTGACCCCAATAATTGCCGCTGTTGCCGGACCACGCGCTCAAGCCGCGGGTGATGACGGGCCCATAGACGCAGGCCGCGAATTGCTGCAGGCGCCCGAAGAATGTCTTCGCGCCGATGAGTTGCGGCGCGGTTTGCAGAATCCCCAGATCGGGATCGCTCTGCATGGCCTGCACCAGGGTGCGCAGCGTCGGCGCGTCGATCAAGCTGTCGGCATCGAGCACGATCATGTGATCGTAGCGGCCGCCCCAGCGCGTCACGAAGTCCTCGAGATTGCCGGATTTGCGCGCGATGTTTTGCCAGCGCCGCCGATACCAAACCGGCATGATGGGCAGCAGGGAGCTGCGCAAGCGGTGCACGCCCAGGGTCTCGCGGATCCAGGCATCGGCGTTGGTCGAGTCGGAAAGAATCACGACCTCGAAGCCGCGATGCGCATCGATGAGCGCAAGAGCTTCCCCCATGGCCTGCAGCGCCGCCGTGGTGCGCACCGGATCTTCATTGTAGATGGGCATCACCAGCGCCGTGAGCGAGGGGGAGGTCTCCGGGTTCGGTTTGGGATCGCGCCGTTTTGAAGCGCCCGCCAAGACCGAAGCCGCTGAGAATGCAATCCATCCCAGAGATACGGCGAAGAAAAAAATCATCAAGCCTTGCAGCAGGGTCATGCTGGCGAAGCGCACCACCTGCAGCATTTGATACACGCCGTAGATGGTCACCCCCAACGTGATGGTCAGCAGAATGAAGCGCGCGTAAACAACGGCGGCGCTCAATCTGCGCCCGGCCCGGCGCAACGGCCGGTAGCGCAACTCCTGCGGCCGCATGTCCAAGGGGCTCTCCGGCGGCATGCCGCCGGACGCGGTCCGAGCCTCGAGCGCGGCGGCGGTGACCAGCTGTAGTCCTGGATTTAGCTGGGGGTCCATCGATATAACCAGGTTTCAGTGACGGGCTTGTCGCCGCGCATGATGCGCAGCCGCATTTCAATCAAATCGGCGTCGCGCGGATCGAGCTCGAAACTCGCGCGCAGTCCGTGCAGCGCGCCGTTGGAAATGAGCGTGGCGTTCGAAATCCTGCCGGCGGACGCGTTGAGGTCGAGACGCAGGCCGTCGACCTTCTCGCCCGCGCCGACGAAGTCCAGCAGAAAGACGCGCCGCTTGCCGTCGATACTGGAACCGGAGCGGGTGGCAACGGTTTTGCCCAGGGATTTCGCCTGCACCGGCTCCGCGCACCAAATGATGCGGTAGGCGAAGTGCGCCGGGCGCCCCGGCGTCAGCGGTTGCGACGGGCGCCAGAAAGCCACGATGTTGTCGTTGCTCTCGCGGCCCGAGGGAATTTCCACCAGTTCCACCGAGCCCGGACCCCAATCGCCCTGCGGTTCGACCCACGCGCTCGGGCGGCGTTCGTACTGTGCGTCGAAATCCTGAAAATCAGCCTGCTGCCGGGACCGCTGCACCAGTCCGAATCCCTTGGGCTGCTGCGTGGTAAAGGTTGAAACCTGGAGCTTGATCGGATTCGCCAGCGGCCGAAAGATCTGTTCGCCGGACGCCGCCGCGACCTGCAGTCCGTCGGAGTCATGGACCTCCGGACGGTAGTCATCGAGGCGGCCGCGGTTGGTTTCGTCGAATAGAAACATCGAGGTCAGCGGGGCAATGCCGGCGACGCGCATGTCGGTGCGCGGGAACAACGTCAGATCCACATCGGTGAAAGTTTCAACTCCGGGCTGCACCGTGAACCGGTACGCGCCCGTGGTCGACTCGCTTTCCAGCAAGGCGTAAATGACGATGCTGCCCGCGCGGGTGCCGGGCTTTTCGATCCAGAAGTGCGTGAACTGCGGGAATTCCTCGCCGGACGGCTCGGCCGTGTTGATCGCGAGCCCGCGCGCCGACAGCCCGTACAGCAGATTCTTGGCAACGGCGCGGAAGTAGCTTGCGCCCTGAAACACCAGAAACTCGTCCCACACCTTGGAGTTGATGCGGCTGCGCAGGCGAAAGCCGGAGAGTGGCAGCGACACTTTGCCCAATTGCGCCGGCAGCGTGGACTGCATCTCGAACATCGCCGGCGTCGCGATCACGTCGTGCGCCGTTCCGTCTTCGACCGTGGACACCGTGACGGCGGTCTGCAGATTGTAGCCGGCCCGCAATAGCTCGAGCCGGAACGGCAGCTGTTCGGCACGCCAGATGCCGGCGTCCGGATTGAAGCGAATGCTGCGGTATTGCTCGGGGCTCAATTTGTCGAGACCCGCCGGCAGGCGGTTGCGTTGCGGGGAATACGGCGCCGCGGCCCGATTCTTGGCGTCCGCCAGCAGTGTCTCGTAGCTAAGCGGGTAGGTCGACGCCGGTTTGTCGGGCGGGGCAGGCGCTTTTGCCGCCTGCGCATCGACGGCTGCGAGCACGCAGCCTAGCACCAGCACTGATTTGGCAACTGAAACCGGCAAGGCTCCCCCAATATTGGCCCGAAGGCTGGATGCGCAGATTTGCCGGATCGGCGGACCCAGCCCACTAACCTTGATGAAACCCAAGGGGTCTGTCAACGGGCATCGCAGGTGCGGACGCCTGATATAGTCCATCGCCATGCCGGCCCCCGCTCATTCTGGCAAGGAACCGCAAAGCGCCCCGGCGGTGCTCATGGTGCGGCCCGCGAGTTTTGGCTTCAATCGGCAAACCGCCGCCAGCAATGCCTTCCAACAGTCCGGCGACGCCGTGGGCGACGTCGACATCCAAGCCCTCGCCCTGGCCGAATTCGACGGCTTGGCGAACACGCTGCGGCACGCGGGCGTGGAAGTGCTGATTGCCGCCGACACGCCCGCGCCGGGCAAGCCGGATGCAATATTTCCGAACAATTGGGTGAGCTTTCATGTCGACGGTACCGTGGCGCTCTATCCCATGCTGGCGCCCAACCGGCGCTGGGAGCGGCGCGAGGACATACTCGAGCAGGTGGTGCGCGAGGGACGGTTCCGCGTGTCGCGCACCGTCGATCTGACCCACCGCGAGTCCGAGGGAAAATACCTCGAGGGCACCGGCAGCGTCGTCTTGGACCGCGCCCAGCGCGTGGCCTACGCCAGTCTGTCGCCGCGGACCGACTTGGACGTGCTCGGGGAATTCGCGCAGCTGCTGGACTACGAACTCGTCACTTTCGAGGCCCATGACAGCGGCGCGCAGCCCGTCTATCACACCAATGTGGTCATGGCGATCGGCACCGGGTTCGCGGTGGTGTGCGGCGAGGCCATCGCGCATCCCGAGCACCGCCGTGCGGTGTTCAACATGCTGCGCGCGGCCGGCCGCGACATTGTCGACATCTCGCTGCGGCAGATGCACGGCTTCGCCGGCAACGTGCTGGAATTGGCGCCCGCCGGCGGCCCCGTGGTGGTGGTGTCGGCGGCGGCGTGGAGCGTTCTTGAACCGCAGCAAAGACGAACGCTGGAATCGCATGCGCTCCCGCTCCCCGTGGCGATTCCCACCATCGAGCGCATCGGCGGCGGCGGCGTACGCTGCATGCTGGCGGAGCTGCATCTGCCCAAAGCCCGGTAGGGCGCGCCGGCGACTAGTGTCATAATCGCTCGATGCTGGAACTCGGTGTAAAACTGCTCATTGCCTACCTGCTCGGCACGCTGCTGGGCAGTTTGCTTCTCGGCCGTCTGCGCGGAGTCGACATTCGCAATCTGGGGAGCGGCAATGCCGGCGCCACCAACGCGCTGCGCACCCAGGGAAAGCTGTTTGGGTTCCTGGTGCTCATCCTCGACATCGTCAAGGGCTGGTTCGCGGTCTGGTGGCTGCCGGGAGCGGTGTTTTCCGGCATCGGCCTCGACCCTGAGCTGCCGCGTCAGTGGCTGACCATCGCCTGCGGCTTCGCCGTCATCGTCGGACACGTCTATCCGGTGTGGTTCGATTTTCGCGGCGGCAAGGGAGCCGCGACCGTGGTCGGCGTGATGGCGGCGGTGGATCCGCGCCTGATCCTGCCGTTGCTGCTGAGTTGGTTCATCGTGCTGGTGCTCACTGGATTTGTAGGACTGGCCACCATGCTGTCCGGTGTGGCCATCGTGGCGGTCGTCGTCGTGCTCGAGCCGCACAATGTTCCCTTGTTGAGTTTTTGCTTGGGCGTGACAGCTTTCCTCATCTACACCCACCGCGGCAACATTGCGCGCATGCGCGCCGGGCAAGAGAACCGCGTGCGGCGCTTATGGCTGTTTCGTTCGCGAACCGCCTAGATCATCCATTGCTGTTGGTGCTGCTGGCGGATGGCCGGCTGCACTCAGGTGAATGGCTGGCGAAGGAGCTCAATGTGAGCCGCGCAGCCGTGTGGAAGGGCGTTGAGCGGCTGCGGGCGCTGGGCGTCGAGGTGCAGGCGCTGCCGCGGCGCGGCTACTGTCTTGCGAATCCGGTCGAACTGCTGGACGCGCGGCGCATCTGCGCTGAACTTAGGCCGCAGCGCAAAGCGCAGCTTCGCGGCCTCGCACTGTTGTTTGACATCGACTCGACCAATGCCCGGCTGCTGGCCGCCGCACCGCCGCCGCCCAGCCAAGCAGATGCCTGCCTGGCCGAATTGCAGCACGCCGGCCGCGGGCGCCGCGGCCGGCGTTGGATTGCCCCTTTCGGCAGCGGCATCACATTGTCGGTGGCCTGGACCTTCCGCGACGGGGCCAGTGCCCTGTCGGCGTTGAGTTTGGCGGTTGGGGTCGCTTTATCGCGGGCCCTGTCGCGCGCGGGAGCCGTGGGCCTGGCCCTCAAATGGCCCAACGATATCTGGTTCCAGGACCGCAAGATCGGCGGCGTGCTGATCGAGCTGCGGGCCGAGGCCGGTGGTCCGACCCACTTGGTCATCGGCATCGGGTTGAACGTCATGTTGACGGCGGCGGCGCGCCGCGAGATCGAGGCGGGCGGCGCCGGCGTCGCCGCGGTGGCCGACGCCTGTACCGGGGTGCCCTCGCGTAATTTGATTGCCGGAGCCATCTTGGACGAGCTTTTGAGTATGCTGGAGCTATTCGAGCGCGAGGGCTTCGCCGCCTTCCGGGACGCTTGGACGGCGCTCGATGCCCTCAGCGGCCGGGGCGCCCGAGTGTTGCTGGGCGATGCGGTCATATCCGGCACCGCCCGTGGTGTGGACCCGGAAGGGGCGCTGCTGCTCGAAACCCGGGACGGAATGCGCCGATTTATATCCGGCGAGGCGAGCTTGCGAGTGATCGAGGGTGACACTTGACGCTGTTGAAGAGCATTGTCGTATGTCTGGTGCTGGCCAACGTGGCCTATTTCTTGTGGGCGCGCGGCATCGCCAAATCGCAGGATCCGGCGCAGGCGGCGCCTGCCGTTACCTTGAAGCTCGCATCGGAATCTCCGGAGGCGGCGCGAACGTCGAACGCGGCCGCAACCGGCGGCGGCGGCACCGACGCCCCGCATGCCGATTCGGGCGACAGCTTGCTCACCAATGTGAAGCGCTGCATCAGCGTCGGGCCGTTTCGCGATGTCTCGGAGGCCGCGCACGCAGCCACGACGCTGCGGGGGGGCGGCTACGATCCGCGTCAAAGGGTCGCCGACGGCGACGTCTGGGCGGGTGTCTGGGTGTACCTGCCGCTGTCCGCCTCGCGGGCCGGGGTGGATCAAATGCTCGCCAAACTCAAGGCAGGCGGCATCGATGATGCGTTGGAAATGCCGGGCCCCAATGACGGCTCGGTGATTTCTCTCGGTCTGTACGGCGAAACCAAACGAGCTCAGGCGCGGGTTGCTCAAGCGCAGGCGCTGGGTTTCAATCCGGGGCTCGCCGACCGCAAACGCACCGGCAATGTGTATTGGATCGATATCGATTTGAAACCCACCGACGGCTTGTTGAATCCGGCCGATTTGCAGGGCGAGGCCGGCAGGATCGTGCGCCTCGAGGTGAAGGGATGCCCGTCGGTGTCCGGGGCATCGCCATGACCGCCCGCGACCTGGCATGGAGAGTCGCGGGCGGCGCCGGCGCCGTCATTGGCTACGGAGGTCTCGCCGCCTTCTTGTATCTCGTCGGGCTGCAATCCTACCGTTGGTTCCGTGAAGGGGAGTGGACCCACATCGGTCTGAACGACGGTCTGCGCACCGGCTTGATGCGTTGCTGCGTCAAGGACGGAGACACCGGCCGGCTCGCGGCATTTTTGCACTGGCTGGACGCGCCGGTCGATTGGCTCGGCATGCACAAGGTCGTCGAGGTCGTTCCGGCGTCGCTGGCGCTGTTCGCCGTGAGCATCGCCGGGAACTGCCTGTTCCTTTATTGCCGAGACCGCCTCGATCGGCGCTAGGGGCCGCTACCTCGCGGCGCGCCGTCCGCCGAGCGCGAGTTGGATGAACCTGACTCGCAGAGCCAGCGCCGTCTTGGGGTTCAGCAAAGCCACCCATAAGCCGTCGCGGAATGCTTTGAAGAGCGAGATCGGTGCCTGCCCAGCGAGGCGACCGAGGGCACGCCGGGTCTCAGGGTGATGGCCACAGGCTCGCGAACAGGAATACAGCAAAGGTAGGTGACCTAGCATGTGGGTGCTACTGCGAATCAAGACGGTGCTGAAGAGTGTGATACTTCCGCCGGCCGGATCATTGCTGCTGGCAATCCTGGGATTGATCCTGATCAGGCGCCGCCCGCGGCTGGCGCGCGCCTGCCTGATTGTCGGCATCGGCTCGCTGTGGCTCTTGTCGACTCCGTGGGTGTCCGACGCCCTGGAGGGACTGACCGAATCCTTCCCGCCGCTGAATCTACCAAGCGCCGCCGGCGCGCAGGCCGTCGTGATACTGGGCGGCGGCGGCCAGCGCGAGTTCGCGCCGGAATACGGCGGACCGGCGGCCGAACCGCTGTTGCTCGAGCGGCTCGCCTACGGCGCGTATATCGCGCGCAAGACGGGGCTGCCTGTTCTGCTGACGGGCCATGGCCTCGAAGCTGCGGCCATGCGCGCCACCCTGCTGCGCAATTTCGAGATCGAGCCGCGCTGGGTGGACGATCAGGCTTACGACACGTTTGAGAATGCGCGCAATTCCATCCGCCTGCTTGCGCCCGACGCCGTGAAACGCGTCATTCTGGTGACGCACGCCACCCACATGCGGCGTGCCGCCCATGAGTTCACCGACGCCGGCATCCTGGTGGTGGCCGCGCCCGTGGGAATGCGCGCGCGGCGGAATTGGGGAATTTTCCGCTACGTGCCCGACTCCGGGGCATTGCTCCTGTCCTATTCCGCAATCTACGAACTGCTGGACGAGCCGCTGCGGGCGCTGCTCGTCGCCTCGCATCTGCGCCGCCATGGCGAGCCGGCGCATGAGTAGCCTCGCCCCTCTCACACTCACTCGATCCTCAGCCGTAAAAACACCATGCTTCCCTGGGGATCGGAGCGGCCATAGAGGGGCGCCAGCGCAGCGGGTACGAAGTTGAACGCATACAGAGCCCCGATGCCGATGCTTACCTTGTCGACCAGCGGAAAGTAGTGAACGGCGCCGATGGAAGTCTTCCCCACGGTGTACGCGGTGCCTTGCAGGGGGCCCAGCACGATCAGCTCATCGTTTTTTTCACGCTCGGCGCGTACGAATACGGTCCACATCTCGGCGGGCTGCAGGGCGCTTTCCAGCACATAGGCGTCGAGCGCCGCATCCGCGGTGCTGCGGCGTCTTCCCCAGGCGGCGGTCGTCGACCACCAGCTGTACTGACCGATTTGGTGAGTATAAATAGCACTGCCGGAGAGGCGATTTTCGTTCTTGGCGGGCTCGAGCTGCTCGGGGCTCACTTGATGGGCCCATGAGGCCTGCAGCGACCATTCGTGCGCAGGGTTCCACGACAGGCGGGCGCTGGTCGAATCCAGCGTACCGGTCTCGATGTTGTAGCGAAACTGATCGGGCTCGCGGCCGCGAAAACGAGAGGCCTCGATCTTCCAGGTATCGTGCACCATGCCCGCCGTCACGACTCCGTAGGTGATGTGCGTGGAGTCCAGCCAGTGATGGCTGATGGGCGCTTCAGGACTGTCGAGAATGGATTGTCGATGCATGAATGCCGGCGGCCCAAACGCAGGCTCTCCGGGAAGGCCTGCATACAGAAAGATACTGTCCTGCGGCGTCAAAGCGTGCGAGTAGGTCCCGGACAATTCCATGAACAGATCATGCGGATGTTGCCGGTCGACCAGAGGCGTCGTGCCGTCGGCTGTCTCGCCGGTCGCCAACAGCAAGGGGTAACCGGATTTGCCCATCAAGGGCTCGGGGCTCAGCATGGCGCGGAATTGCAGCGTGTCGCCGCTGTCGAAATGCCGATCGGCCATGCCCATCAGCATTCCGGATATGAACACATCGGTGTCGCCGCGGGGACCCTGCTGCCAATCGTAGACGCCGTTGAGCAGTGCATGACCCATCAGCATCCAATCACCCACCATCCCTTGCACACCGCCATGCGCGGAGCTGTCGGGCTGCCAGGAGGTCCCCGATGCCTCGCGCGCCATGGAGTAGGACCCCAATGCGCCCATCATCATGTGACTCATATCTTCTTCATCCGCCGCCCACAGCGGGGCAGCGGCGCATAACAGCAGCGCGCCGAGGGAACACTGGATCGAGTTGCTTGAATCCTTCATCGGCCTAGGATAGGCGTTTGCCGTATGGGTAATCCTCTCGGGAGTTCACTCATGATAAAGCGCTGTTCAGCGATCGCCACTCTGGCCGGATTGATTTTGGCGGTCCCGGCGTTTGGGCACGCCAAGTTGCGCAGCAGCCTGCCCGCCGCCGACGCGCAGCTGCAAACCGCGCCGGCGTCATTGATCCTGACGTTCAATGAAGCGGTGCGCCTCGCGGTGCTGTCCCTGGGCACGGCGGGCAAGGATATCCCCGTGACCGTGGACCGCAGCGCGCCGGCCGCGGCACAGGTCACCGTCGGGTTGCCGGCGCTGGCGCCCGGAAAATACCAGGTGCGGTGGAGCGCGTTGTCCGTCGATGACGGCCACGTGACGCAGGGAAGTTTTTCATTCGTGATATTGCACTGAGGCGTCCTTGTCCCTGAGCCCCTGGGATGCGGCGGCGATCGTGGTCAAAACCCTGACCTATGCGGGCACGCTGGGCGCCGCCGGCGCCGTCTTCTTTCTGTTCTACAACGGCGCGCTGATCGCCGGCGAGCCGCGCCGGAGGGTGCGGCGCCTGGTGTGGGGCTTGACCCTGCTGGCCGTGGCCGCCGGCGGCGCGCAGCTCCTGGTGACCGCGGGTTCGATGAGCGGCGAGGCGGCCGGGATGTGGGATGGCTCGCTCATTCGCATGGTCCTGCAGGCGGGGCCCGGCCGCGCCAACTTGATTCGCGGCATCGGCCTGCTGGTTGCCGCCAGCGGCGTTCGGCGGCAAGGGCCCGCGTGGTGGGCACTCCCGGGCTCCGTGCTCGCGGCGACATCGTTCGCGTGGACCGGCCATACGCATGCTCTGACTCCGACGGTGCTCCCGGTGCTGCTGCTCGGGATTCATCTGCTGGGAGTCGCGTTCTGGCTGGGTGCGCTGGCTCCCCTGGAAGCAGTCGCCCGCGCCGGCGACTTGTCATGCACGGCCGCGGCGGCGGCGCGCTTCAGCGCGGCGGCCGTGATGATCGTCGCCGCCCTGATGGTTGCCGCCGCGACGCTGCTGTGGCTGCTGCTCGGTGGGTTGGGAGAGATTTGGGGCAGCACCTACGGGCGCGGGATCGCCCTGAAGCTGGCGTTCGTCGCCGGACTGCTTGGCGTGGCCGCCTATAACAAACTGCGGTTGATGCCGCGCTTGCGCGCCGGCGACGTGCGGGCCGGACGCAGTTTGCGTGCGGCCATCCGGCTCGAAATGCTGTTGGGCGTCGTGGTTCTGGCGGTCACCGCCGCATTGACCACCCTGGCAGGGCCGCCGGCTTTGGACTAGTCCCCGCGCGGCGCAGCTCATTCCGCCAATTTCTTGCGCAGCTGCGGTAGTTCGCGCCGCCGCGCCGGCGTGGTCTTGGGGAAGCGCAGCTTCAGCCCCTCCAGGGTGTCGAGCAGGATGCGCGATACGATCAGACGGGTGTTGAGCTTGTCGTCGGCCGGAACGACGTACCAGGGAGCGTGCTTGGTGCTGGTGCGGCCGAGGCATTGTTCGTACGCCCGCATATAGTCCTTCCAGAATTTTCTTTCCTCGAGGTCCGCCGAGCTGAACTTCCAATTCTTTTCCGGCTCATCGATGCGGTCGATGAACCGCTTGCGCTGCTCCTCCTTGGACAAATGCAGGAAGAACTTGATGATCCGCGTCCCATTGCGGGTCAGGTGCCGCTCCAGATTGACGATGGACCGATACCGGTGACGCCAGATGGACTCGGCATCCGCCAATCCCTCCGGCAAGCCTTCCCCGCGCAGAATCTCGGGGTGCACCCGGGCAATCAGCACTTCCTCATAGTAGGAACGGTTGAAAATGCCGATGCGGCCGCGCTCGGGCAAGTCGCGCGTGGTGCGCCAAAGAAAATCGTGCTTGAGTTCCGCGGCGCTCGGGTGCTTGAAGCTGAACACTTGACAGCCTTGCGGATTCACTCCCGACATCACGTGCGCGATGGCGCCGTCCTTGCCGGCCGCATCCATGGCCTGAAAGATCAGCAGGACCGCGTAGCGGTCCGACGCGTACAGCAGCTCCTGTTGCGAACTGAGGCCGCTGACATGGTTGCGCAGCAGATTCTGATATTCCTCATTCGTCGCATAGACGGGATCGACGCGCGTCGGCCACTCCTTGAGCCTGACCTCGGCGCCTTCACGTACCCGAAAATCTTTGGGGTCAATGTGCATCGTCGTCTCCCGGATGGTGGCGGCAGTTTGCAGCAGCGTCCGGGTTCGTGCACGCGAAGAACGGCGATGCTGCTAGCATGGCGCCTCTCGAGACCCGATTGCCGGAGCCCTCTGCATTGCTCAACTCCTTACCGCGTCCCGATTCGGCGTACGCGCGCCGCATCCTGTTTGCGAGCCTGGCCGGCACGACCATCGAGTTCTTCGACTTTTACATCTACGGCACCGCCGCGGCATTGGTGTTTCCCCGGCTGTTCTTTCCCAAGGGCGATGCGGCCACGGCGCTGTTGCAGTCATTCGCGACCTTTGCGCTGGCATTTTTCGCGCGGCCCATTGGATCGGCGCTGTTCGGGCACTTCGGCGACCGCATCGGACGCAAGGCAACCCTGGTCACCGCCCTGCTCACCATGGGTATTTCAACCGTAGGCATCGGTCTGTTGCCGACCTATGCGTCCATCGGCGCCGCGGCGGCCGGACTCTTGGCACTGTGCAGGGCGGGGCAGGGGCTGGGTCTCGGCGGGGAATGGGGCGGCGCCGTGCTGCTCGCAACTGAAAACGCGCCGCCCGGCAAGCGGGCATGGTACGGGAGCTTTCCGCAGCTCGGCGCGCCGCTCGGCTTTTTCTGCGCCACCGGCGTGTTCCTGTTGATGACCAACCAATTGACCGATGCCGAGCTCTTCAGCTGGGGTTGGCGGGTGCCGTTCCTGGCCAGCGCCGTGTTGGTGCTGGTGGGATTGTATGTGCGGTTGCAGTTGGTCGAGACGCCCGCCTTCAGCCTCAGCCTCGCGCAGGGCGAACGGGTGCGGATACCCATCCTGGTGGTGATTGCCAAATACCCACGCCGGCTGGTGCTGGCCACCTTGGGTGCAACGTGCACCTTTACAGTGTTCTACCTGACGACCGCGTTCGCGTCGGGTTGGGTCATCGGGGTGCTTGGATTCGGGCGCCAGCAGTTCTTGATTTTGCAGTTGGCCGGCGTGCTGTTCTTCGGCCTGACCATACCACTCTCCGCCCTGATCGCCGACCGCGTCGGCGAGCGCGCGGTGCTGGTGGCGGGGACGCTGCTGATCATCGCGTTCGGCTGCACCTTCCGGGCGCTGTTCACCGCGCATGGCGCCGGCGGCGTGTTCGCGTTCCTCGCGCTCGGCTTTGCCCTGAGCGGCCTCACGTACGGGCCGCTGGGCAGCGCGCTCGCCGGCCTGTTTCCCACGGCGGTGCGCTACACCGGCACCTCGCTGTCATTCAATCTCGCCGGAATATTGGGCGCTTCCCTGGCGCCGTCGATCGCCACACTGCTGGCGTCGCATTACGGCGTCGCCTTTGTCGGGTATTATCTGTCGGCGGCCGGATTGGTAACCTTGATCGCATGGCTCATGCTCGGTGACACGGGAGAACGGCAATGACTCGCACCCTGGTGGCTAGACTCCTTTGGCAAGTTCCGGCAGCGCTGTGCGTGCTCTGCCTGTTCGCTCCCGGCCGCGCGGCCGCGGCGGACGTGTACGATGCGGCGGTCGCGCATCCCGGGCGCAGCGCCGCGGATCTGAAGCGCGATTCGCTCGATCACCCCGCCGACATCCTGCGCCTCGCCGGCATCAAGCTCGGCATGCGTGTCGCCGACGTGCTGGCGGGCGACGGCTACTACAGCGAGCTTGCAAGCTACGTGGTGGGCCCGCAGGGCAAGGTGTACATGATCAACAATGCCGCCTTCGATCACTGGAGCGAGGGACCTCTGCAGGCCCGTCTGCAACCGGATCGGCTGGCCAATGTCGAGCATCAGACGCTCGATCTCAATCACATGAATCTCGCGCCCGCGAGCCTCGATGCCGTGTTCTTGATCAAGGTGTACCACGATTTGTACTGGGTGGATTCCGGCAAGGAGTGGCCGAAGATCGATACCAGCGCAGTGCTCGATCAGCTGGTGCGGGCGCTCAAGCCCGGCGGCACGCTGCTGTTGGTGGATCACTCGGCGAAGGCGGGCAGCGGCGCCGCCGTGGCGTCCAGCTTGCACCGCATCGACGAGAGCTACGCGATCAAGGATTTCGAGTCCCGCGGATTGAAGGTCGTCGGCAAGAGCGACCTATTGCGCAGGCCCGACGACGCGCGCGATCAGTTGAGCTACAAGGGTCCCGCGCTCGGCAAGACCGACCGCTTCGTGCTGGTATTCCGCAAGGCCGCGCACTAGCGAACGAGAACGGCTGCGCGCGGCTGGCTCACGTGGAGTTCAACCAGCGAGTCAGCCCGTTCGTGTCCAGGGCGCCGGACTGACGGGCGATTTCCTTGCCCGCGCGGAACACGATCAAGGTCGGAATGCTGCGGATATTGAAGCGCCCAGCCGGCGCCGGCTCATCCTGGGTGTTCAACTTGGCGAAGCGGAACTTGGGTTCGAGCTGCGCCGCCGCTTTTTCGTAGTGCGGCGCCATGGCGATGCAGGGGCCGCACCATGGCGCCCAAAAATCCACGACCAACGGCAGGTCGCCGCGGCCCAAATGCCGATCGAAATTCGCCTCGGTCAATTCGATCGGCTTTCCCCCGAACAAGGGGTTGCGGCATTGGGGACAACGCGGGCCGTCGTTCAACCGATCGTCCGGCAATCGCACCACCGAGTCGCAATGTCCGCACACCACATGCACGCCGCCGCCTGGCATCAGTGCGCTACTTGGGTTGCGCAACCAGGATGGAAAAGCTGTCGGGGACGATACTGGGCCGCGGATGCGGCTGCTCGGCGGTCGCGGGCGGCGCAGGCCCCAGTTTCGCTGCGGCCATAAAAATCCGGTGGGTGGCGGGGTCGAGCGCCATGGTGCGTGCGCTGACCTGCGTCGTCACGGTAGCCACCACGCGGTATTCGTCCGGCGTGACTTCCTGAACCACCGTCAAGGTACCGTCCTGCCCGTTCGAGCTGAACACCAGCCCTAAATCCGGGTCGAACGCGGCCGCGTCCGGTCCGAGGCCGATCACGACCCGGGCAACCTGCTTGCCCGTCGATGAATCCGTGACCGCCATGACCTGATTGGCGCAGACGGAGAACAATCGATGATGACTCGCATCGAGCGCCAAACCGGTGGGACTGTCGCACCCCGGCAGCGGCCAGGTGCCCTTGACCGCCAGCGACTTCGCATCGACGGCGACCAGCTTGCCGGGATCCGTCTCGATATTGACATACACCATGCCGGCGCCATCGGTGGCCATGAATTCCGGCGGCCCGGGAAGCGCAATGGTGGCCGCAACCTGCAGCGTCTGCGCGTCGAATACCGACAGATTGGCGGACTCGCCGTTGGCGGTAATGATGTAGTTGTGCCGCGGCTCGTACAGTATGGCATCCGGTTTCTTGCCTGTGACCGGCACTTCTTGAATGAGGCGCAGCGAGTCGAGCTCGAACACCGACATGGTGTCGCTGCGGCCGTTGCTGGAGAAGCCGCGCGTCAACGCCGGGGCGAATGCGATGCCGTGAACTCCCGCCGTGTGTGCGATGCTGCCGACCGGTTTGCCGCTGACCGTCTCGACGACGTCGACACGGTCGCTGCGGCTGATGAACAGACGTGCGCCGCTCGCCTCCAAGGCCAGATAGTCCCAGCCGCCGGCGCCGCCCAACGGCCAGCTGCGCGACACGGTGTAATTCGGTGCCGGAAGCGGTGAGGTTTCGGCCGCCGCAAGCGCCACCGCAGCCGCCAGCGGAACAGTCAGCAGCAGTGCGTACAAGACAATGCGTGAATTGCGCGGCACCCTGGCGTCCTCTTTGCGTGGAAGAGTCGATTGTAGCGCATTGACGCAACGCGTGATGAAGCGGCGGCTTTCGCATGTAATTTCTACACACTGCCACTGTGCGTTTGTATCATCGGACGATGCAACGGGACACTTTGGGCAATCCGGTCGGCGCGCAACGCGACGTCACATTGCGCGCCATCGATGATTTCATCGAAGGCTTCTTGGCGTATGAGACGCGGGCCGAGCGCATCGTCGCGGCCGCGGACGCGCAGCCGGACTCGTGTCTGGCCAACGTGTATGCCGGGCTGCTGTGGATGCTGCTCGAGGCGCCGGAGGGAATCCGCACCGCCGCAAAGTATCTGGCCGCGGCGGAGCGCGCGGCGCCGCTGGCTTCGCGGCGCGAGCAGCTCAATACGTCCGTGCTGCGGTCCTGGGTCGATGACGATCTCGAGGCTTGCCTGCGGCTCTGCGGCAGGGTGACGGACGAGTTTCCGCGCGATCTGGTCATCGTCAAGACGCACCAATACCTGGAATTCAACCGCGGCGACTCTCCCGCGATGCTGCGGGCGGCGCTGCGTGCGGCGGCGGCGAATGCCGATGTTCCCTACATGCACGGCATGACCGCGTTCGCCTACGAGCAATGTCATCTGCTGCAGGAGGCGGAATCGGAGGCGCGGGCCGCACTCGCCATGAGGCGCAAGGAGCCGTGGGCTCAGCACGCGCTGGCGCACGTGCTCCTGACGCGCGGGCAGATCGACGAGGGGGCGCAATTTCTCGAATCTTTGCAGGATACTTGGACCGGACTGAATTCGTTCATGCTCACCCATCTGTGGTGGCACCTGGCGCTGTTCTATCTCAGCCAGGGACGCGACGAGAAGGTGCTGGAACTCTACGATCGCCGCTGCTGGGGCGTTGCCAAGGACTACTCCCAGGATCAAATCGGTGCGATCTCGCTGCTGGCGCGGCTCGAGATCGCCGGCATCGATGTCGGCGCGCGCTGGCGCGATTTGGGCGGCCATCTCGCCGCGCGCGCGCATGACACCTTGCTGCCATTCTTGACGATCCAGTATGTCTATGGCCTGGCGCGGGCAGGACGCCCCGAGGCGGCGGTTCTGCTGGAATCGGTACGGCGCCGCGCCACCACCGCCGGCGCATTGACGCGCGAAGCCTGGCGCGAAGTCGCCTTGCCCGGCTGTGAAGGATTGTTTGCCTACGCCCGCGGCGATTACACCGCGGCCTGGCGCCATTTAGCGCCAAGCGTGCCGCGCATGGCGGAAATCGGCGGCAGCCATGCGCAGCGCGATCTGTTCGAGCAGATTCTCGTCGACACCGCGTTGCGGGTCGGGCGCGTGAGTACGGCGCAGCAGATGCTCGAACGGCGGCGCCGAGCGGACCCGGCGGGGGTGCCGGTGAACACGGCGCTTGCCGGGGTCTATGCCCAATTGGGGTTGCCGGAACTCGCGGACCAGGCGCGTGCCAGAGCCGCGTCGACGCGCTCGCGCTATACTTAGGGTTCTGACCGCCCGCCCAAGGATTGAATAACGTCAGACGTTCAGGGAGCACCGGGATGAAACCCACCAACAACAAGAAAAGCCCTTGGCATGCCGTCTCGATTGCAACCAAAAGCACCAGCTGCGAGGCCGCCCGCGCACTGCGAAGCGCGCGCTTTTTATCGGCAAAGGCGCCGCGGTTGCCCCTGCCGGAGTGCACCGCAGATGCCTGTCCCTGCTCCTACAAGCACCATGAGGATCGGCGCGGGTCGCCGCGCCGCAAGAGCGAGGCCACGGGACTGAAGCGCGGCGGCACTGTTGCGCAAGAGCGGCGGGCGGCGCGGGGCAGGCGCGAAACAGACGCTTGAGGCCGCGATTGCCGTGAGCGGCGCCGATACCTGCTAGCGCGGCTGGGCGGCGATGACCGCCAGGCCCTGCAGCACCAGATCCGGCACGATCTCACCCTGCGTGCGCATCGTGCCGGTGATCATGCCGGCATCGCCGCCGGTGATGAACAATTTCGGTTTGGTGCCGGTGCTCTGTTCGACTACGTCGGCCACCCGGTCCGCCATGCCGGCCAGGGCAAAGACGGCGCCGCGCGACACGGCGCCGATGGTGTTGTTGGCCAGCACTCCGGCCAGCGAGGGCGTGCTGTGCATGGCTGCCTTGGCGATGTCGCTGGTCTTGTTCATCAAGGCCTCGCGCATCATGTGGATTCCGGGCACGATCAATCCGCCCAGATGCTGGCCGCCGGCATTGACGCTGTCGACCTTCACCGCGGTTCCGGCGTCCACCACGCAGAGAGCCGAATGCACCTTGGTCCACGCGCCGATCAATGCCAGCCAGCGGTCGGCGCCCAGCAATGATGGATCGAGATAGCCGTTGGTGAGCCCGTGATACTCTTGAGCGGCCGTGACGAACTCGATATTGACGCGAAAGACCTTCTTCGTCAGGCGCGTCAGGGTTTTCGCCATGACCGGCCCCGCGACATTGGACACCAACACCCGCCGCGGCTTTTGTCCGGACTCAAACAGGGCCGTGGTCCAAATGCCGGGCTTCGCGTCGCGATGCACGACGGCTTGTTGATCGGACAGCCCGGTGCTGGTGAGCCAAGCCCACTTCAGCCGCGTGTTGCCGACGTCAATGACCAGAATCATGCGGTAGCTAACCCCAAGAATGCGCCTTAGAGCACGCAAGCGCGCAAGGATAGCATCGTCGCGGGAGCCCTTCGCCCCCAACTAGCGGCGGGTGCGCACGCTGATTTGCCCGTTGTTCTCCAAAATGGCGAAATGCACGTCGTGCAGCGATGCGCAGCCGGCGAGGCGAATGGCGGCGTCCAGTTCGTCCTGAGTGAGGCGTTCGCTCTCCATGACGTCGCGGTAGACATGGCCGTTATGGACGATGACTTGGGGACGCCCCTCGACGAAGCGGCCGATTTTCTTGCTGCGATAGGTGGCATACCCCAGCAGCCAGTTGAGAAAGACCAGAGTGACGGCGGATATCACCCCGCCGGTCACCGTGTTATCGCCGCCGTTCATCGAGTTCTGCAGGGCATTGCTCAGCACCAGCAGCAGCACCAGATCGAACGGCGCAAGCTGCCCGACTTGGCGCTTGCCCGTCACCCGCAGAATGACCAGCAGAAATATGTAAACGACGACGGCGCGCGCAATGAATTCCCACCACGGCAGCGATAGCTTCCACATCGGTCTCTCCTAAGGTATCCGGAAATTGCCCGTAAGCCTCCCACGGCTTGCGGCAGCAAACGCTAACACGCCGTTCCGGTAAACTGCATGTCCTGTTGGGTTGCCCGGCGTTGAGGTGTTGGCATGGTTGAATTGCAGCAAGCGATCCGTGACGTGCCTGATTTCCCGCGCCCTGGGATACTGTTCCGCGATATTTCACCCCTGTTGCGCGACCACTTCGACGCCACGGTGCAGGCGCTGGATGCGCTGCTCACGGCTGAGGAATGGGCGGAAATCGACGCTCTGGCGGGGATCGAATCGCGCGGCTTCATCCTGGGCGCAGCGCTCGCCCTACGCCGCGGCAAGGGATTCGTCCTGCTCCGCAAGCAAGGCAAGCTGCCGCCGCCGGTGGTCGATGTGGCCTACGACTTGGAGTACGGATCCGGCGTTTTGGAGATGCAGCGCGGGCGCGGGCGCGTGGTGTTGATCGACGACGTGCTCGCGACCGGCGGCACGATGAGCGCCGCCGCCGATCTGTGCGAACGCGCGGGCTACCAGCTTCGGGCGCTCGCGGTGCTGATCGATCTGCACATCGTCGAGAGCTTCACGTGGCGGCACTTGCGCCTGCGTGCGGCAATCAACTACTAGGCCTGAATGAAGGCCGAATTGCCGAGCACGTTGGTGGTGTTTGCCCTGCGGATGGAATCCGCGGGGGTATTCGAGGCGGCGGATGTGCCGGTGCTGTATTGCGGCGTCGGCAAGGTGAATGCCGCCATCGCGCTGATGCGTGAATTGGCCCGCTACGGGCAGCGCGGCCAGCCGCTGCCGCGGGTGATTAATTTCGGGTCGGCGGGCAGCCGTTTGCATCCCGCCGGAACCTTGCTGGCATGCCATGAGTTCATTCAGCGCGACATGGACGTCCGCGGTTTGGGGTTCGAATGGGGCGTTACACCGTTCGACGAGGCGCCGGCCTGCCTGCGGTTCGAGCCGCTGTTCGAGCACCTGCCCGCGGCCGTTTGCGGCAGCGGCGATTCATTTGCGACAGGAGTGACCGGGATGGGTTGCGCAGTGATCGATATGGAAGCCTATGCGCTCGCCAAAGTGTGCTGGCACGAGAAGGCGAGCTTTGCCTGCGCCAAGTATGTGACCGACGGCGCCGATCACTCGGCGGCGGATGATTGGCGGCGCAATCTGCACAAAGCGGCCGATGCTTTTCTGCAGTTGTACCGCGGAGCGGCGCGCTCTTGAAGTCATGCATGCTGCTGCTCTTCTGCGTGCTGTATCTGCCGGCGGCGGCCCCCGCCGCGGTGCAAGTCACGCTCGGACCCACGCCGATTCAGGACGGCGAAGCCAAATCAGCGGGCGATATCACGGTGGCCAACGAAAAATTGGCGTTTGCTTTGGCGGTCGGATCGCCGGTCCCCTATGGCATCCCGCGCGGCGCGATCATTGATGCGGCGCCGGTGGCGGACGGCAAGGTGGGCCGCGATTGCGTGGTATTCGCGGACTTCATTCCCGACAACTGGTCGGCATGGCCCAATACCTACCAACATGTCGACATCCTGGAGCGCGGCCCGCAGCGGGCCGTCATTCGCACCGAGCGCGACTGGGGCAAGGTGACCATCACGACCCTGTACACGCTGGTGTCGGGCGCCGATTCAGTCGAGATTCGCACCACCATGCACAACGGCGGCCGCGACGCGCTCACCGGGTTGTTGTCCGGCATGACGCTATGGCCCAAGGGAGGACATTTTTTCGGTGTTCCGGGGTTGAGCGGCATGGTCCACGGCAGCACCGACGGGGCGCTCGCCGATCGAGTGGTTGCCTACGACGAGAACTGGAGTATTGCGCTGCATGCTCCGTATGCCGACCATATCTCCGACGGATCGCTGGACCTGTATCAATTGCATTCCCTGGCACCCGGCGAAAGCCGCGAGTTCACCGCGTGGCTGCAGATCGGCTCGAGCGGAGATCTCAAGCCGGTCCTCGCCGCAGAGATCGCACGCAAGCACCTTGAGTCGGGATTCATTCGCGGCACGGTGACCGGAGGAGACGGCAGACCGGTCGAGGCGCCGGTGGTGGTGATCGAAAAGCAAGGCAAGCCCTATGCGTGGGTGATGGGGCGGCATGGACAGTACGAGCTGAGTCTTCCTGCGGGCGGGTACGACTTGTACGCGGCCGCCAAGAATTATTCACAGAGCGCGCGCTTCCCGGTGCAGGTCGCCGCCGGCGCGGCCGCCGTGCGCGATTTCCGCGACTTGCAGGTCCCCGGCCGCATCCGCTTCAGCGTGGCGGATGCCCGCACCGGCAAGCCCTTGGATGCGCGCATCAGCATCACCGAAGGGCAAAAGCCATTCGTGGAATTTCTGGGCCGAACCACGCTGTTTACCGAGCTTGAACGCAAGGGACACCTCGAGGCGCCGATCGCGCCGGGCAAATACCTGTTCACGATCTCGGCCGGCGGCGGCTTTCTGGCGCAGCGCCGGACGGCCGCGGTGACGATTGCTCCCGGCCAGGTGCAGACGTCGGCAGTTGCGGTAACGCCGCTATTCGATCCGCCGTCGCGGCAATGGTATTCGGCGGATCTGCATCATCATGCGGATCAGGCGGAGGCGGTGACGCCGCCCGCCGATCTGGCGCGGTCGCAGCTGGCAGCCGGCCTCGATCTGCTGTTCGTCAGTGATCACGATTCCGGCGCGAATCACGGGATTTTGCAGGCCATCGCCGATCGGCGCGGCGTTCCATTCATTCCCGGCATGGAGTTGTCGGCGTCCTGGGGCCACTTCAATGCGTACCCTTTGTCGCCCAAGGGCACCCTGGCGATCGACACGGCGACCGCGACCATCGATGACATCATCCAGGAAGGCCGCCGCCAGGGTGCGATCGTGGTGCAGGTGAATCACCCCTTCATTCCCTATGGCTATTTCACCAGCGTCGGCGCGGGCGTGGCGCCGGGCGGATTCAATCCGGCGTTCGATCTCATTGAGATCAACGCGGAAGCGCCGGCGGATGACGACAAGGTGCTGCGCACCCTGTGGAATTTCTGGAACGCCGGACATCGCTACTACCTGGCGGCGGGCACCGATACCCATGATGTGTGGCACGAAGAGTCGGGGGCCGTGCGCACGTTCGCTCATATCGAGGGCGCGGTGACCGCCAAGGCGTTTGCCCAGGCGCTGCGGGAGGGCCACGGCTATGTAACCTTTGGGCCGCTGGTGTTCCCCTCGGTGATGTTCGGCGACGAACTGAAAGTGAAGCCGGGCGAGCCCTTTGCGCTGGGATTCGACCTGCAATCGATCGACGGTCTCAAGCAAGCAGAATTGGTCGGCGGCGGCGTGGTGGTCAAGACGGAAATGATTCATGCTGCAGCGCAACAGGCGCATGTCGACTTCGCGCTGACGGCGGCGCACCCTACCTGGTATTCACTGCTGGTGGAGGATGTGAAGGGTCACAAGGCCTATACCGATCCGGTGTGGGTGGACGTGGTTGAACGTCCCCCAGATTTCGTCAAGCAGCACTGACCCTTCATAACCACGAACCCGTCTCGGTTCTGACAGTTTCAGGGTAGAAACCCTAATCGAAACAATGGTTTTGCGGAGGGCCTCACAGGGGTATTGCAGCGCAATATGTAACCTTCACGCATGTCCGTGCGTGGCGTCAAATCGTTCGCCTGGGCGCTGGCACTTCTCATTGGATTTCATGCGGTGCCGGTGCATGCCAATACCTGTGCCCCCGCTTCCGTCAAAGGCACCGCACCCAATGACTATCAGGCGTATTGCTGGCTGGATTTCTCCGGCTATTCCGATGCGTTAGCACAGGCCGGCGGCCAGCCTTTCACCTTCACGCTGCCCGATGGGTCGATATTGACTCTGACGCTGACGGTCAGCACCAACAAGACCAACCCGGCTCTGGCCGTCCATGGCGTGCCCTCTTGGACCGGCTCCGCCATCGGCCACAGCGCGTTTTTGGGTATTCCGGGAAATCCCGTTCTGTACGAGACCGTCAGCGGTTCGACGGTGCAGGTCACCCTCAACAACATTTCGGTGGCGCCGCCCGCCGGCAGCGGATCAACGGCCTCCTACGCCATGATCGCCGCGGACGGGGAATCCACCAATCAGAACGAATCGCTCACCTTTACCACCAACGGACAGCCGTGGTCGCAGATTGCGCAGATTCCCTTCGGCAGCAGTTTTCCGGCGGTGGCCGGCCTGGGAACGTCGACAGTCGTTGAAACCGGCGTCAGCGGCACGGTCGGCAGTTTTGCCTTCGCCTCCTTCAACAATCCGACGCAAATCTCCGCGACGCTGGTCGGCGGGGGCTTGCAAGGTCCGATGTTTGCGATCCGCTACGCATCGCTGGCGGTAACGACACAATTGAATGGCGCGCGGGCCAACCCGAGCGATCAGTTTGTCTATCGAATTTCCACGCTCGGCGGCTTGACGATTTCCTCCGGCACCACGTCGGGCGCCGGAACCGGACCGTTCGCGCCGGCGGTGGTGCCGGCCATCGCTGCCGGCTATCCCTTCGTCGTCACCGAGACGATGGCGCCCGGCAGTGCGAGCACGCTGGCCAGCTACACGCCGTCGCTCACCTGCACCAACGCAGCGAGCGGCGCGTCAACGACCGTCCTGCCGGTCAATCTGTCGAACAGCACTTACACCTTCCCCACTCTGCAGTACGGCGACGCGGTCGCCTGCATTTTCACCGACACCGCCAATCGGACCAGTTTGGGAATCCTCAAGTCGGGGCCTGCGTCGGTCAGCGCCGGCGCTCCGGTGAGCTACACCGTGGTGATCAGCAATGCGGGTCCCCACGATGCCGGCGGAGCCGTGGTCAAGGATCCGGCGGTCGCCAATTTCACCGCGACCGGCGTCACCTGCACGGCCGCTACCGCGGGCGCCGTCTGTCCGAGCAGCGGATTGACCGTCGCCAATCTTCAAGGTCCCGGGATTGTCATGCCGACGTTCCCCAGCGGCAGCTCCGTCACGTTTGTCGTGAGCGGCACCGCGGGCAACAACAACATCGTCAATGTGGCCTCGATCACCGCGCCCGCGACGGTGATCAATACCAATGCCTCATCGAGCTCGACGGCCGCAACCAGCGTGACGCCGGCGCCGGATGCCGGTGTCACGGCGAAGTTTCCCGCGACGGCAAACGCAGGCCAGCCCGTGACGGGCACGGTGCAGTTCTTCAACCAAGGACTGGGAGTCGCGAACAGCACGTCCTTTGCGATGACGGTGCCGGCGAATCTGACCGTGCCGCCGACCTTGACCGGCTTGCCGGCCGGGGCCGCTTACCTCTACAACGCGGCCACCGGAGTCATCACGCTCACGGGCATGCCGACCTCGATCGCCGCGGGCGGAGCGATCGCTCCGATCGGCGTGGCCTATGTCCAGCCCGCCTCCGGCAGCTCCTCCGTGAGCGCAGCCGTCGTGACCATCGCGGACAGCAACCCCAACAACAACAAGGTCTCCGTCTCGATCGGCGGCGCGGCGGAGGCCGATCTCAGCGTTCAGTTGAATTTCCCGCCGCGCATCAATGCCGGACAAACAGTTTCCGGTACGGCGCTGTTCGCGAATGCCGGGCCGAGCACCGCCAATGCGGTGCATTTCAGCATCACCGTGCCCGCGAATCTCGCCGCGCCTCCGACACTCAAAGGGTTGCCCGGCGGCGTCACGGACACCTACGACGCAGCGACCGGGGTCATCACACTGACGGGCATGCCGGCCAGCCTTGCCTCCGGCACGACCTTGAGTCCAATCGCCATTTCCTATGTCCAGCCCGCCACGGGCACATCGACGATCAGCGCGAGCGTCAGCAGCACCACCGTGGATCCCGCGCCCGGCAACAACCATGCGGCGGCGACAATCACCGGAGAAGCCGCGCAGCTGGATGGGGTGGTATTCCTCGACAACAATCAAGATGCGGTGTTCGACGCGGGCGATTCGCGCATCGCCGGCGCCATCGTGCAGTTGTTCAGCGGCACCCGGCTCATCGCCACGGCGACGACCGATGCCAGCGGTTTCTATCTCTTCGCCGGGCAACCGGCGGGAACGTACACCGTGTCCGTCGCGCCGCTGCCGGGCAACGTGAACGACACCCCATCGCCCGTGAAAGTGACCCTGGTCACCGTCACGGATCCTACCGTCAATTTCGGCCAGGTTCCCCTGGGCGCACTGGGGTCGTTGCTGCTGACCAAGAGCACGCCGCTGGTGAACATCAGCGCCGGCCAGTCGGTGCCGTACACCATCACGGCCACCAACTCGCAGAACGTCCCGATCGTCAACAGCACGGTGACCGATTTGGTGCCCGCCGGGTTTCGCTTCCGTGCCGGGAGCGGCGCGGTCAATGGCCTGCGACTGGATCCGATCGTGAGCGGCCGGACCTTGAGTTGGCCGCATCTGCACTTCGCCCCGGGCGAGAAGAAGACTTTCACGCTGGTGCTCACCGCGGGCGCGGGCGTGGTCGGCGGCGACTATGTGAACCAAAGCGTGGCCTATAACGGCGTGACCAACGGCGTGATTTCGAATGTCGCGACCGCCGCGGTTCGGGTCGTGGGAGACCCGACCTTCGATTGCCCCGACCTGATCGGCAAAGTGTTCGATGACGCCAACGCGAACGGCGTCGAAGATCCCGGCGAACAGGGAATCGCGGGGGTCAGACTGGTCACGGCCCAAGGGCTGCTGGTCACCACGGACGCGCAGGGCCGCTACCACATCGCCTGTCCGGTGCTTCCGGACGCCGACTTGGGATCGAATTTCATCGTCAAGGTCGATGAGCGAACTCTGCCCTCCGGCTACCGGTTGACCACCGACAATCCCGAGACGGTGCGGCTCACCTCGGGCAAGGTGTCCAAGCTGAATTTCGGCGCCACCATTCACCACGTCGTTCGTGTGGAGGTCAACGGCAGCGCCTTCCAAGGCAATGCGCTGCGCGCGGAAGTTCTCGGGCGAATCGACGCGCTGGTCAGTTCCATGCGGGACAAGGCATTCGTGGTGCGCCTTGCCTACCAAGCCGAGGGCGAGTCCGACGCGGCCATCGGTATCAGAATGCAGGTGCTCAAGGAAGCGCTGGCCGGGTTGTGGACGTCGCGCGAGGTGCGCTTTCCGCTACGGGTCGAAGAAGACATCGTGCGCGGCAAACCCGAACACCATGGCAGCGGCGGTACGGTCCCATGATGCGCCGCCGGTGGACGCCGCGAATGGTGCTTGCTGCCGGCGTTGCGCTGGGGCTTGTCGCCGGACAGTGCGCGGCGTGGGGTCAAGAGGCCGCCGCGGCGAGCGCGGATGCGCCTCCGAACACCGAACGCACCCTTCCTTCATCGCCGCCCTCCGACGCAGCCGCGCTGCGGCGGGCCGCGGCGGCAGCGACCCTGCCCGCGGTACCGCCGGCGGCACGGATAGAATTGTCGGATACCGTGCAGCAGGCGTACTTCGCATCCGGCAGCGATGAACTGACGCCGCAGGCGGCCGCTCGTCTGGACGCATTTGCCTCCTCCCTGCAGGGCGCGCGGGTGCAGCGCGTCTTGGCGACGGCGCACACGGATTCGCAGCGCCTGGTGCGCGAGGCAAAACGCCGGTTCGCGACCAACCAACGCTTATCAGAGGCACGTGCCGCGAGCGTCGTGAAGTATCTGCAGCAAGTGCTGGGCTTGCCCGATGCGACGTTCGCCATTCAGGGCTTCGGTGCGCTTCGGCCGATCGCGGACAACGACAGCGACGCAGGCCGCGCACGCAATCGGCGCGCCGAGATATCCGTGTGGCTTGAATCGCCCGCCTCATCCCGGCCCCCCGAGACGGCGGCGCTTCCGAGCCTGACGGCGACCTCGAGTTGCGCGGGAGACGCGGCGGAGCAACTCTCGCCGGTGCGGATCACCGTGGATGGCGTGCCGCTCGACTCGCGTGAGGGCGTCAACGAGGCCGACCGCCAGCGCTGTGTCGACGTCGCGCTGGCGCGCGCCGACATCCAGGTGCGATATGATCCCCTGGAGCAGCAGCCGTTCCTGAACGTCATCGCCGTCCCGCAGGTCGGCGTCAGCGGCAAACCCGTTCGATTCACCAGCTATACCAACTATCCGCGCTTCATCGATCACGCCGAAATGCGCTTGTTTGCGGCGGATCAAAGCGTGCAGCAAACGCCGCTGCAAGTCATTCCCATCACAGCGGGTCAGTCCGCCGAGTGGGTTCCCCCGGCGCAGCGCCGTTCGCTGCTGCGCCTCACGACGTCGCTGGAACAGCCGCACTTCCTCAGCTACGTGCTGCGGGTTTACGACCGGTCGGGACACTTCGACGAGACCAAGCCGAGGCGCTTGGACCTGACCGATGCAGCGCCCCTGGAGAGCCCCGACGCGGCCGCCAAGGCTCGTGACATTGAGCGGCTGGCCTATGGCGAGAACACGCTGGTGCTGCACAACATTCCTTCGAGAGGCGGCGCAGTCACCGTCAGCGGCACTCATGTGCCGTTGGGCGATACGGTTCTGGTGCAAGGCATCCCGATCCCGGTGGATGACGACCGGCATTTCGTCGCGCGCCAAATTCTGCCCGGCGGCCCGCAGCAGGTCAGCGTCAAGATTCAGAACGACCGCGGCGAAGGATTGGATTTCACGCGCAATCTGGTGATCGCATCCGATGACTCCTTCTTCGTCGGGTTGGCCGATTTTACCGCCGGCGCGCGCAGCAACAGCGGACCGATCGAGTTGGTCAGCGGTGAATCGCCGGATCAGACCCGGCGCGATTTTGTGAATGGTCAATTGGCGTTTTACTACAAGGGGCTGGTCAAGGGGGAATGGTTATTGACCGCCGCCGCCGATACTCGAGAAGAGCCGGTGCGCAACCTGTTCAGTAATTTCGCCGGGAAGGATCCGCAGGACTTGCTGAGACGCATCGATCCGAACCGTTACTATCCGGTCTACGGCGACGACAGCACCACGGTGCAGGATGCGCCCACCTCGGGCAAGTTCTATGTGCGCCTGGACAAAGGCGACAGCTCGATTCTATGGGGAGATTTCCAGATGCATCTCACGGGCACCGATTTCATCCAGTACTCACGCACGCTGTACGGATTGAATATTCGCTACCGGTCGCCCGAGACGACCGCGCTCGGCGAGAAGGCGCGTGCCGTGGATGCGTTCTGGGCCGATCCGGGTACGCTTGAATCCAGGCAAGAATTCCGCGGCACCGGCGGCTCTCTGTACTACCTGCAGAATCAAGACATCTCCGTGGGTTCCGAGCAGCTGTGGATGCAGGTGCGAGACCGGGATTCGGGACTGGTGCTGTCAGTGACGCCGCTGGTGCCCGCGCAGGACTACGACATCAACTATCTGCAAGGGCGCATCTTGCTGCACAACCCGTTGCCGGCCACTGCGAACTCCGCGACCATGGTGCACAGCGGCGGTCTTGACGGCGATCCGGTCTACCTGGTCGTGACCTACGAGTATGTGCCCGATTTCTCGAGCCCCAGCACGCTGGCTTTGGGCGGTCACGCCAGTGAATGGTTCGGCGATCATGTTCAGTTGGGGATATCGGGCTACCACCAGGGCGATCCGGGACAGGAGCAGGATCTGCGCGGCGTCGATGGCACATTGCGCTACGCGCCCGGCACCTATATCAAGTCCGAGTACGCGCATTCCGACGGCACGGGCAGCACCACGCTCACGTCCATCACCGGCGGTCTCTCGTTCAATTCCTTGTCCACGACGGGCGGTCCTGCCAACGCGGAGCGAGTCGAAGCGGCGGTCGATCTTGCGGAAGTGACCGGCAGCATGAAGGGCCGAGCCAACTTGTACTATCAGGACCGCGACGCGAATTTCTCCGGGCCGGGGCAACTGACTCCCGGAGTCGGTGTGCGTCAAGAGGGCGGCGCCGTGAATCTGCCCATCAGCGTATCGACCCAGGTGGCAGGCAAATTCGACGGCACCGATTCCACGATTCAAACCTTGCGCAGCGGTGAGGTCGGGGTGGAACACAAGCTCGACGAGCATTGGCGGGTTGCCGTGGGGGCGCGCGTCGATGATCGAGAAAACACCGTGGCCAATGCCAGCCCCATCTTGTCGCAGAACAGCCAGCGCACCGATGTGGCCCTGACCGTGGGTTATCAGCCGGCACCGAGCGCCGCGGCAGCGCCCAGTGTGGTCGCCATGCCAACTGCGGCGGCGGCGCCCACTGTGGTGGCCATGCCAACTGCGCCCAGTGCGGCCACGGCCCCGGGGGCTGACATGGTGACTGCCTCCGCGTCAGGAGGGGCCGCGGCGGCGCTGGCGAAGCGTCCCGACTGGGATCTGTACGGCTTCGTCCAAGGCACGGCCCAACATACGGAAACTCGGCCCGACAACGACCGGCTCGGGATGGGCGGAAGCTACCAGGTCAGCGATGCGCTGCGTCTGGGTGCCGAGGCGTCGGGCGGAAACTTGGGGTTGGGCGCCAAGGCCTCGACGGATTATCGGATCGACGACCGCAGCAACGTCTACTTGAACTACACGTTGGCGGCCGACCAACCGGACGCGCTCAACGTCGGCCGCAACGGCACGCTGACGGCGGGCACCCGGTATCGTTACAGCGACGCCACCAGTGTCTATGGCGAGGAGCGCATGATGTCCGGCACGGGCTCGGACAGCCTGACGCGCGCCTACGGGGTCGATTTCTCGCCGAACAAGTATTGGACCTATGGATTGAAATTCGAACACGGCACGATCTCGGATCCGCTGGCCGGCGATTTGGCTCTGTCGGCGGTAACCGCGAGTCTCGGCTACTCGCGTGAGAAAATAAAATACAGCGGCGCGCTCGAATGGCGCGAAGATGATTCGTCGGTTACCGGCGCGTCCCGCACCAAGCTCACGCGCAACAGCCTGACCTATCAGGTCGCCGCCGATTGGCGGCTTTTCGGCAAGCTCAATTGGTCGCAGACCGGCGGTGCGGCGGATTCAACCCTGCTCGCCGCCTATCACGAAATCGTCGCCGGGGCGGCGTGGCGGCCGGTGCGCAACGACCGTTGGAACACCTTGTTCAAGTTCACCATACTCGAGGATCAGCCCTCCCTGGCGCAAATCAATTCGCCGGGCTTCTCGATCGGCTACGCGCAACAGAGCCGTGTGGTCGACACCGACACCACGTATCAAGCCACCCCATGGTTCTCGGTGGGCGCGAAATATGCGATCCGCACCGGCGAGCTGAAATCCACCGCGCCGGGCGGCGATTGGTTTGCGAGTCAGGCGCAGCTATGGATTGCGCGCGGCGACTTTCTGCTGCCGCGAAAGTGGGACGGCATGGTGGAGCTGCGCCGGCTCGCGGTCCGCGAAACCGACGATCATCGCACGGGGTGCCTGCTCGGACTCTATCGGCACATCGGCGATCACCTTAAAATCGGCGCGGGCTACAATTTTACGAACTATTCCGACAACCTGACCGATCTGAGCTATCGCAGCCGCGGCTTTTTCGTCAACACCATTGGCAAGTTCTAGAGGGGAGGTGTGCGCCCCGGCCGGTGTTGCGCTCCTCTCATTACTTCATTATAGTAGAATATATGAGAAGGCGCGAATACCTCGGTCAATTGGAGCTCATGGTGCTGCTGGCCGTGATTCGCCCGGCCAACGATGCCTATGGCGTGCTCATCGCGCGGGAGATTGCGGAAAAGAGCGGCCGCGAAGTCGCGCTCGCCAGCGTCTATGCCGCGCTCGAACGCCTGGAGAAGAAGCGCTTGGTGAGTGCCGCGCTCGGCGAACCCACGGCCTTGCGCGGCGGACGCGCGCGAACTTTTTTCAAGCCTACCGCGGCGGGTCTGCAGGAGGCGCGGGAGGCGCATGAGACGCTGCGCCGGCTGTCGAGCGGACTGTCGACTTGGGAAGGGGAAACCGCATGATGGAACGCACGCCGCCGCGGCTGGCTCTGTGGCTTCTCAGGCATTGGGGTTCTGCCTATCACCGCGAATCCTTGGAGGGTGACCTGATCGAGCAGTATCAGGAGGGCCGCGGCCGCCTCTGGTATTGGCGGCAGGTCGCCGCGGCGATCTTGATCGCTCAGGGGCGATTCCTGCGTGCATTGCCGTGGGCCGCGGCTACCCGGGTTTTGTTTCGCTGTCTCGCCGAAGCGGCCGCGCTGATTGCGGTGCTCGCCGTCGCGGATCGAGCGCGCCGCACTCATTCCTTCGCGGAGCTGATGAGCGGTAGCTTCGTGGGCACCCTGGCCGTGCTGGCGGCGGTGGCCTCGATCAGCGTGCTGGTGCTGGTCCGCACGCAGAAACGCAGGCGCGCGCACACGCTGGTCAACACGCTGATGCTGATGTTCGGTGTGATCGCGCTGGGTGCCGGCACTCTCACCTGGGCGCAATCCGCCCGGGGCGATGACTGCGGGGCCGCAACCTGCGCATGCCAGCGCAGGTGATGTCATGGATCTCGCCGGCATTTTCACCCTGCTGTTTGCCGCCACCGGCCTGATCTTGTTGGCGGATCGGATGATCTTCAAGAGCCGGCGCGAGGCGCCCGGCCTCGCCGTTCCGGAACCGCTGCTCGTTTACTACGCACGCTCCTTCTTTCCGGTCATATTGATCGTGCTGCTGATCCGGGCATTCGTGTTCGAGCCGTTCCGGATTCCTTCCGCATCGATGATGCCGGGGTTGGTCGACGGCGACTTCATTTTCGTCGACAAGTTCTCCTACGGGCTGCGGCTGCCGGTCACCTACGCCAAGATCGTGCCGGTGGGCGCGCCGCAGCGCGGCGACGTCATCGTGTTCCGCTTGCCGTCGGATCCGTCGGTCCACTTCATCAAACGGCTGGTCGGCTTGCCGGGAGACCGGATCACCGTGCGCGACAACCGGATCAGCATCAATGGACAGCAGATTCCAATCCGGCCCGACGGCGCCTATTCGGGAGGCTATGGTTTCGACGGCGCGGCGCTGGCCCTCGAACAGTTCGGCGCCACTCAACACATCGTCATGTTCGCCCTCGACCGCAATGCCGCGGATTTCGCCGCGGTCGTGCCCCAGGGGCAGTATTTTTTCATGGGCGACAACCGCAACGACAGCGAAGACAGCCGCTTTCCCCTGGTCGGCTTCGTCCCGGAGCGGAATCTCGTGGGCAAGGCGGTGCGCATCTGGCTGAACTGGCGTTTGCCCGGTTGGCCGGATTGGCGCCGGATCGGCATGAAAATCCGCTAGGATCCTAGGCGATCATCCCTGGCGCCGCCAGCTCTGCGAGCGCCCGAACAGCGAGAAGCCGATGTAGCCGCGCACGGCCAGCGTTCCATCCTTCTCCAGGTGAAATTTGCAGCGGTACACTGAGCCGCTGTCGGGATCGAGAATATCGCCGCCGCTGTAGTCCCCGTCCCGCAATGTCATGTTGCGGATGATCAAGAGTCCGATGATGGGTTGATTCTTGCGCAGGTCGGTGCACGCCGAACAGACGCGAGTCTCGGCGCCCGGCGTGAAGCTCTGTTCGATGCGCCCGAAATATTTGCCGTCCTGCAAGTAGATCCGCACCAGGGCACGCGGCTGTTGCGTCTTGTCGTCGAAGGTCTTCCACAGACCGATCGGCGATTGCGAGCCGGCGGCCTGCGACGCGATCGGCGGCGCGCCCAGCAGCGCGCACGCAAGCAACGCCGGCAGGACTCGAAGCATGCAAGCCACGATTGCGGGTGTTGAGCGGATCGCCATCGCCCTAAGAATGCGCCTGCCCTGCGGCGCCGTCGAGCCTGGCCTTCTGCGCGAGATTGGCGCTGCGCCACAGATATAACGCGAGCAACGGAGCGGCGCCGGTACGCATGGCATGCGGCTCCTCGCTGGCATGATGAATGAGGGTTCCCGGGGTTCGGTCGCGCCACACCGCATCCCCTTGCTGCCAGGTGGCGGTGCCGCTCAGCGGCAGATAAATCTCCTCGGCCTCGTGACGATGACGGGGGTAGTGGGTGGACGGGCCGAGCAACAGCAGGCCGCAGGCGATTCGCGCACCCGCCCAGGGACCGCTCGCGCCCAGGACTTCACTCCATCCATAGTTGCGCAAAAAGGCGCCGTCCAGATCCTCGGCAGAATAGCTCTGGCGCCACGCCATCGACGGCGCGTCGCGGCACACCGCGGCGACCAGGTCGGAGGCGTAGGCGCCGCGGTCGCCGCCGATCTGCGTCAGCCAGCGCAGCACCGGCAAATCCGCAGCCGCCACCGCGCGAGCCTGGTAGGCGCCGGGCCAATCCGCGAGAAAGGGCGCGAGCGCCGGCTGCTGCAGCGAGTGCAGCAGGCTGTTGATCCGTTCGGCGAGCATCACGGTAGGTCCGGGCCTCCTGGTGTCGTAGACGATCAATTATACTGGCGCACCGGTATTCCTCTAAGTTCGGAGAGTTCGTGCCGCCCAAGCGCTCGTTGACGGAAGGTTCGATAGCAGTGTGACGCGGCCGCTGGCAGTGCGTTGCGGCGCGTTCGGCGACATGGTGCTGTTGACCGCGTTGATCCGGGTTCTGCATGCGCAGTTTCATTCCCCCGTGGACATCCTGACGTCGGGCCCTTGGAGCGAGCCGCTGCTGCGCGGACAACCGGGAGTCGGCGAGATCTTCAGCGTTCGCAGCCGCAAGACCCCGTACTGGCTCAGCGCGGATCAACGGCGGGTGGTGCGCGGCTTGCGGGCCCGCGGCGCGGGTCCCATCTGGTACTGCGACGGCAGCGACGCGGCGCGTCCCTTGCTGGCGCGCGCCGGAATTCCGGACAGCTACATCGTCGACGTGAAGGATCACCCGTTGAGGGCCGGCGAGCATGCCACGGAACAATGGCGGCGCTTCGCGCAAATCATGCCGGCGGCGATTGCCGCGGGCGTCGCTGATTCGGCGGCGGCGGCGGCGGCGGCCATTGCGGGATGCCGCCTCGACGTCGGCGATCGGCAGCGCATCGATCTTGAATCATGGCTGCGGGCACGCGGCCTCGCGGAAACGCCGCTGGTCCTGATTCAGATCGGCAACAAGCGCACCATGCGGCGCGGTCTGCGCCGTCTGGCGGTCAACAACAAGTATTGGCCGAATGAGCGCTGGGCCGAGGTGTTGCGCCACGTCAGGCTGCGTTGCCCGCAGCATGCCCTGGTGCTGCTGGGCACGGGTCCCGAGTACCAGCTGAATCAGGAAATCATCGCGCTGGCAGATATTCCGCGCCTCTTCAATGCGGCCGATGATTTGCCGATTCCGCGGCTGATAGCGCTGCTGGAGCGCGCCGCCGGCTTGATCACCGTCGACTCGGGTCCGGCGCATGCGGCCGCAGCGGTGGATTGTCCCCTGGTGGTGTTGTTCGGCAAGGCGCTTCCCTCGCTGTACCGCCCCTGGGGCACGGCGAACGCCGATGTGAAGGTCTTGTGCGGCCAGGTGGCCGGTCAGCCGGACATGCTGGGAATCGACCCGGGCAGCGTGATCGCTGCCTGGTCCGAACTGCGATTGCGCGCGCCTTAAGCCGGCGACGGCGCCGGTGCGCGCAGCATGTCCTGGGTCACTAAAACGACGCCGCGCTTGGTCACGAAGAAGCGCTGTGCGTCGAGCGCCAGATCCTGGCCGATCTGCATGCCGTCGGGAATCACGCAATTCTCATCGAGAATGCTGCGCGTGATCTTGCAGCGGCGGCCGATGGTCACGCCGGGCAGCAGCACCGATCTCTCGATGGAACTGCCGTCCTCGATGCGCACGTCGTTCGACAGCAGCGACTCCTTCACACAGGCACCCGAAATGATACAGCCGCCGGCAACCATGGAGTTGATCGCCATTCCGCGCCTGCCGTCTTCGTCGAGCACGAACTTCGCGGGCGGCTGCTGCGCCTGGTAGGTCCAGATGGGCCATTGATGATCGTAGATATTGAGTTCCGGATTGAGCGCCACCAATTCCATGTTCGCTTCGTACAGGGCGTCGACGTTACCCACGTCGCGCCAATAGTTCTGCGCCCGCGTCTCGACGTCATGGAAGGGATAGGCGAATACCCGCAGCGATTCGATGGCCGGAGGGATGATGTTCCGGCCGAAATCGTGACCGCTCGATTCATTGGCCGCGTCATCGGTGAGCATCTTCTCCAAGCGGTCCATGCCGATCACGTAGATGCCCATGGATGCGCGCGCCAGATCTTCGTGGCCGATGATCGGGTCCGGATTCTGCGGCTTCTCGGCGAATTTCGTCACCCGATTGGTGTCGTCGGTGGTCAGGATGCCGAACTCATGGGCCCGTTCCAACGGAACGTCGACGACGCCGACGGTGATGTCGGCCTCGCATTGCTCGTGATAGGCGATCATCGGACCGTAGTCCATCTTGTAGATGTGATCGCCCGCCAGGATCAGCACATGCGTCGGGTGGTGCGAGCGGATGAATTCCAAATTCTGATACACCGAATCGGCGGTGCCCCGGTACCAGTAAGTGCCGATTTGCTGCTGCGCCGGTATCAGTTCCACGAACTCGCCCAATTCGCCGCGCAGGTAGCTCCAGCCGCGCTGGATGTGTTGAATCAACGATTGTGCTTTGTACTGGGTGAGCACCGCAATCTGTCGAATGCCCGAATTGACGCAATTCGACAGCACGAAATCGATGATCCGGAACTTGCCGCCGAACGGCGTCGCCGGCTTGCAGCGATGCCGCGTCAGCGCTTTGAGCCGCTCGCCGCGCCCTCCCGCCATGACCACCGCGAGGGTGCCGCTCGTCAATCGGCTGACATAGCGTCCGGTGTTGCTACGAGCGGCGTGTCGCATGCCTTAGCCTGCCACACTCGGCAAGCGCCTGCACCTTTTCTCGCGATGCCGAGAAGCCGTTTGCTAGACTGCCGTTCATGCCGGCATTGACAGTGTGTGTACTGAGTTCGGAGATCCTGCCGTACGCGAAGACCGGCGGGCTTGCCGATGTGGCCAGCGCCTTACTGCAGAACCTGCGGCTGCTGGGTCACGACGTGTGCGGCTTCATGCCGCTGTACGCGGCGGTGCGGGCGGCGCACCCTGAGTTGCAGCCCGTGCCGGGGGTCGAGCAAATTCCCCTCGCCATCGGCGGCACGGAGTACCGATTCTCCCTCCGCACGGCGGCCTTTCCCGGCACCGACATTGCGATGTATTTCATCGATTGTCCGGCGCTGTACGACCGCGCCGGCTTCTACACCCGCGACCCGGACGAGCACCGGCGTTTCCTGTTGTTCACGCGGGCTGTTCTCGAGAGCTGCCGCCGCCTGGGAATGGCGCCGCAGATATTCCATTGCAATGATTGGCACAGCGCATTCCTGCCGCTGTACCTCAAGACGCTGTATTCGTCCGACCCGTTGCTTAGGGAAGCCCGCACCGTCTTGACGATTCATAACATAGGCTATCAGGGCATCATGCCGCGCGCCGCGGCCGCCGACTTGGGGCTGAAGGACCCCGAATCGCGGCTGGACGCCGGCGATTGGGCGCAGGGCGTCATCAACTCCTTGAAAGCCGGCATCCAATTTGCCGATCTGGTGACCACCGTGAGTCCGACCTACGCCCGCGAGATCCGCGAGGGACCGTTGGGGATGGGTATGCAGGCGGCTTTGCACACGCGTGCGGACGGGGTGGCGGGGATATTGAACGGCGTCGACTACCGTGATTGGGATCCGCGGCACGATCCGCACTTGACGGTGCATTTCAGCCCGCAGGATTTGCGCGGCAAGCGGACCAACAAGGAATTGCTGATGGCTGCCGCCGGTCTCGAGCCGGCGGTCTCGCGGCCGTTGATCGGCATGGTGACGCGGCTGGCCGAACAGAAGGGTATCGATTTGTTGTTCGACGCGTTGCCGGCCATGTTGCAGGAACGTGACTTCGGATTTCTGGTGTTGGGCAGCGGCGACCCCCGCTACGTGGCATTTTTCGAGGATTTGGCGCGGCGTTTTCCCGGCCGGGCCGCGTTTCGCTCCGGATATGATGAAACCATGGCCCACTTGATCGAGGCCGGCAGCGACATTTTCCTGATGCCGTCGCGCTATGAACCCTGCGGTTTGAATCAAATGTACAGCCTGCGGTACGGCACCATCCCGATCGTGCGCAACACCGGCGGATTGGCGGACTCAGTGCAGCACTTCAAGCCCGACAGCGGCATCGGCACCGGCTGCGTGTTCAACGACTACGATGCTCCCGCGGTGCGCTGGGCCATCGGCACGGTGCTCGACTGGTTCACGGATTCGGTGAAGTGGCGCCGGTTGATGCAGAACGCGATGGCGCAGGATTTTTCCTGGAGCCGGCAGATCGTCAAATACGATTCGCTATACCGCGAACTGCTGCGGCGAACCGCGGTCGGCGCCGCCGCCGACTAGCGGATCAATTCGAGCAGCGCGTAGCGCCGGCCGTTGGGCAGCGCATAACTTCTGACCACTCGCAGCCCGGCCGCCTCGCGCCAGGCCAAGCCGGGCTCTGCGTCCGAGCGCGGCGTGAGGGAAGCCGCGTGCCTGGGCAGTTGCGCCAGGATGAGACTCCGGGGTGCCGCGAGTGCGTCGGCTCTGAGCCGGCCGATGGCGGTTGCAGCGATCGGGCCCGGAATCAGCGCAACCGTAGTTCTGGAGTACATGTCGATGATGGCCCGCGTGGTCTCATCGGGCGCAAATAGAATCAGCGGCCGGCCCGCGGCGTCGCGCTCGACGGCGCGCGCGATCGACTCCAGATCCTGCCAGGCGTCGACCCGTGCGTACAACTGCGATGCCGGACCCACCAGCAGCGTGCAATAGGCCAGCAGCAGCGCCCACAGCGCGCGCTGCGGTTGGTCGCGCGCCGCCGTCCAGGCGTGCCAGGCAAGCAGACCCGCTGCGATCAGCCCGGCGGCGGAAATCAATATGAAACCGGCGTGCGATGGCATCGCCTGCCATGCATCGGCGCCGGTGATGGCCAGCGCGGCCGCAAACGCAACCACCCCCAGCAACAGCAGGACGGAGGTTGCACGTGTCGCGCGGATGTCCCACCGGTCCGCACCGTCCAGGCTTTCGCGCACCCACCACGCGAGCAACAGGGCGGCGCCCGGCAGCGCCGGCGCCAGATAGATATTGCGTGCGGTCGCTGCAAAGGACAGGACCGCCAGCGCCGGCAGCGAGGCGGCAGCCGCGAAGCGCACCGGACGATAGCGGTCGCCACCGCTGTTGCGGCGGCGCCAAGCCTGGCGCACGGCGGCGCCGACCAGTAAGGTCCACGGGGCCAGGTACAGCGGCAGCTCGATCAGATATTTGCCCGGGGAATTGCGGTGCGCGGCCGCGTATTGCAATTCAGCCGGCGCATCGATGCGCGCGAACCGTCCGACCAGATTGTTCCAGAAGAACACCTTCAAGTGCGCGGGTCCCTCAGGCCCTGCGTAGACGAACCCCACCCAGGCAGCGATCATCGCGGCCTGCAGAAGCAATCCCAAATACAGCTCCCAGCGGAGCAGTTCGCGCCAGCGCCGCTCCCAGACGATGAGAGTCGAGAGAGTCAACACGGGGACCATCCAGGCGACGGCGCTCTTGCAGAGGAAGCCCAATCCCAAGGCGGCATGCATCAACAGATAGCCGCCAAGACGCGCGCGACGCTGCGTTGCATAGAAACCCTGATACGCGCCCAGCAGAGCCACCGACACGGCGGCCAGCAGCGGTGCATCGGTCGCCAACCAAATGGCCACCTGGTATGACAGCAGAAATGTGCTCATGGCGGCCGCGCCCACCAAGCCCGCGGCCTTTCCCACACTGCGCCGCGCGAGCAAGCCGACAGCAATCGACGTGATGATGGCGTACAGAAAGTTCGGCAAGCGTGCTGACCAGGCCGCGGCGCCGAACAGGCGGATCGGAACCGCCGCCAGCCAATAGGTCAGCGGCGGCTTCTCGCAGAAGGCCTCGCCGGCCAACAGCGGCACCGCTTTTTGCGCCTGCCAACTCATGCGCCAGGCGATGTCCGCCTCGCGGGGTTCATCCGGTGTCCAATAGCCGCGGCCGACAATGCCGACGCACCACATGAGCAGCAATGCGGCCGACGCCAGCGCCAGCGGTGAGCGGAGCAGCTTCGGCAACGCGGTATACTTCACGGCCTACCAAGGAGAGCGCATGGCATTCGCTGACTATACTTCACACGGCGCCGTCGCCGTGATCACCCTCAAGAATCCGCCGGTGAATGCCTTGGGCCTTGGGCTGCGCGCCGCCATTGCCGACGGCCTTGAGCGTGCCGCCGGCGAGGCGCCGATTCGGGCGGTGATCATCATCGGCTCCGGCACCGCGTTCTGCGGCGGCGCCGATGTGAGCGAATTCGGATTGCCGGCCATGTCCGCGAGCCCGTCCCTGGCGGATTTGTTCGCGCAGATCGAGAACTCACCCAAACCGGTAATCGCGGCGATCAACGGCGTGGCCTTGGGCGGGGGCTTGGAACTCGCCATGGCCTGTCACTTCAGGGTCGCCGCCGCGGCGGCACAGCTGGGATTGCCCGAAGTCAAACTGGGCATCCTGCCCGGGGCCGGCGGCACGCAGCGGCTGCCGCGCCTGGTGGGGGTCGAGCGGGCGCTCAACATGATCGTGAGCGGAAATCCCGTGAGCGCGCGCGAGTTGGCGAAGACCGAACTGCTCGATTCGATCGCCGACGGCGACCTGCTGCCGGCAACCCTCGTTTTCGCCGAGCGTCTCATTGCCGACAAGTCGCCGTTGAAGAAGGCGCGCGACATCAGGATCAATATGCCCAACGTGGAGGCGTTTCTGGACTTCGCGCGCGGCGCGGTCGCGCCGCTCGCCAAGAACTATCCGGCGCCCCTCAAGTGCATCGACGCCATCGAGGCCGCCGTGCTCAAGCCCTTCGATGAGGGACTCAAGACCGAGGCCGCGGCGTTCAGCGAACTGCTAAACACCCCTGAGTCCAAGGCCTTGCGGCATGCGTTCTTCGCGATGCGCGCGGCGGCCAAGATCCCGGATGTGCCGAGCACTACTCCGCTGCGCGCGATCAAGTCGGTCGCGGTCATCGGCGCCGGCACCATGGGCGGCGGCATCGCCATGAATTTCGCCAACGCCGGAATACCGGTCACGGTGCTCGAGACCAGCCAGGCGGCGCTCGACAAGGGCCTGGGCACGGTATGGAAGAACTATGAGAACACCCTGAAGAAGGGGCGTCTGACCCAGGAGGAATTCGACAAGCGGATCAAGCAGATCACCGGCACGCTGTCGTACGACGACCTCAAGAACGCCGACCTGATCATCGAGGCGGTGTTCGAGGACCTGCAGGTGAAGCAGCAGGTGTTCGAGAAGCTCGACCAGGTGGCGAAGCACGGAGCCATCCTCGCCTCGAACACCTCGACCCTGGATGTGAACAAGATCGCCGAGTTCACCCAGCGTCCGCAGGATGTGATCGGCCTGCACTTCTTCAGTCCGGCCAATGTCAGCAAGCTGCTGGAGATCGTGCGCGGCGCCCACAGCGCCAAGGACGTGGTGGCCACCAGCATGGCCGTGTCCAAGCAAATCAAGAAGGTGGGGGTCATATCCGGGGTATGCGACGGATTCATCGGCAACCGCATGATGAATGCCTATTTCCGCCAGATGGAGTTGCTGCTGGACGTGGGTGCTCTGCCGCAGCAAATCGACAAGGCGATGGAGAAGTTCGGATTTGCCATGGGTCCGTTTCGCGTCAGCGATCTGGCGGGAAACGACATCCTCTGGTACATCCGCAAGCGCCTGTACATCGAGTATCCGGAGCGGGTCTTCTCCAAGACGCCGGATCGTATCTGTGAATTGGGACGATTCGGCCAGAAGACCGGGGCCGGCTGGTACGACTACAAGCCGGGCGACCGCACCGCCATCCCGTCCGATCTGGTCAACAACATCGTGCTCGAAGAGTCGGCCAAGCTGGGGCTGGCACGGCGCAAGATCAGCGACGACGAGATCGTGCAGCGGGCGCTCTACTCGTTGATCAACGAGGGCGCGCGCATCCTCGAGGAGGGCATTGCGCTGCGCGCGTCGGATATCGACGTCGTGTACCTGACCGGATATGGATTTCCCGATTTTCGCGGCGGTCCGTTGTTCTACGCCGACACGGTCGGGCTGTCCAACATCCTGCGCACCCTGCGGGAATTCGCCGCGGGCTACCAGCCGGACGCCTGGGAGCCGGCGCCCTTGCTCAAGCAGCTTGCCGCCGAGGGCAGGACCTTCGCCGGTTGGGGGATTCAATCATGAACGACGCAGTCATCGTTTCCACCGCCCGGACCGGGCTGGCGAAATCCTGGCGCGGGGCGTTCAATATGACGCATCCGGTGACATTTACCGCGCATGTGCTGCGTCACGCCATGCAGCGCGCCCGTCTCGATCCCCAGGAAGTCGAAGACGTCATCGTCGGCGGCACCTTCATGGAAGGCGCCGCGGGCATGAACGTGGCGCGGCAGGTGGCGCTGCGCGCAGGCTGTCCGGTCACCACCGCCGGCGTCACCGTCAATCGCTTCTGCTCCACCGGCTTGCAAACCATCGCGCTCGCGGCGCAGCGCATCATGGCGGGCGAGGGCGAGGTGTATGCGGCCGGCGGATTGGAATCGATTTCCTGCGTGCAGAACCAGGCCAACCTGCGCATGCTCAAAGAGAGCTGGCTGATGCAGCACAAGCCCGAGATCTATTGGAACATGCTGCAGACCGCGGAAAATGTCGCCAAGCGCTACAAGATCTCGCGGCAGCTGCAGGATGAATACGGCGTCCAGAGTCAATTGCGCGCGGCCGCCGCAGCCCAAGCCGGCCGGTTCAGCGATGAGATCGTGCCCATGACCACCGTCATGGCGGTGGCCGACAAGGCGTCGGGCACCGTCGGCACCCAGGAAGTCAACATCGCCGCGGACGAGGGCATCCGGCCCGACACCACCTATGAAGGCGTGGCGAAGATCCGCGCGGCGCTGCCGGGCGGGGTGATCGCCGCAGGCAATTCCAGCCAGTTCTCCGACGGCGCGTCGGTGTGCATCGTCATGGACGCGAAACGGGCGGAAAAAACCGGCTTGAACCCGCTGGGAATCTTCCGCGGCTTTCAGGTCGCGGGCTGCGAACCCGACGAGATGGGGATCGGACCGGTGTTCGCGGTGCCCAAGCTGTTGGCGAAGGCGGGATTGCGCGTCGAGGACATCGGCCTCTGGGAATTGAACGAGGCCTTTGCCGTGCAAGTCATCTATTGCCGCGATCGGCTCGGCATTCCCGACGAGCGCCTCAACGTTGACGGCGGCGCGATCGCCGTCGGACATCCCTACGGAGTCTCCGGGTCGCGTCTGGTCGGTCATGCGCTGATCGAAGGCAAGCGCCGCGGGGTCAAGTACGTGGTGACCACGATGTGCATCGGCGGCGGCATGGGAGCTGCGGGTCTGTTCGAGGTGGCGTAGCGCGGTGCGTATTCCCGTATTGTTGGCGGCATCGTTCTGCCTCATGGCCGCGGTGCTGATCCATTCCTCGAACTTCGAAGCACGCCTGCTGCGCGCCGACCCGACCACCCTCTCCGGCAGCCCGGCGCTGCTGGGCTTCGCCAAAGATCGCGGTGAGGGGCTGTTCCAGCTGCATTGCACGTCTTGTCACGGGCCTCAGGGGCAACCCGACCCGGCGCGCGGCATTCCTGATTTGAGCGACGCTGATTGGCTTTATGGGACGGGTTCGGTGAGCGACATCGAGCAAATCATCAAGTACGGAATCCGTTCCAATCATCCCAAGGCCTGGAACCTGGCCATCATGCCGGCGTATGCGAGGGCTCAGCCCAGCGTCCACGATCCGAAGCTGCAGCCGCTCGCCCCGGGAAACATTCGCGATCTGGTCGAATTTCTGTTGCGCGAGCAGGGGCAGAGTGCCGACGCCGCGGCAGCCGCCCGCGGCGCGCAACTCTTCACGGGCGCCGGCGGCTGCTATGACTGCCATGCGGTGGATGCCAAGGGCGACCCGGCCATCGGCGCGCCGAACCTCACCGATCGAATCACGCTGTACGGCGACGGCAGCCGCGACGCCTTAGGCCTGTCCTTATCCTACGGCCGCCACGGGATCTGCCCCGCATGGATCGGTCGGATCACCGCGGCGGGCATTCGTGAGGTGGCGGTGTACGTGTACTCGCTGGAAACGACGCACCGATGAGCAGCCGACGATCTTTCATTTTCATGGGATGCGGTGCGCTGGCGGGGTTGCTGATGGCGGGCTACTCACTGTTCACCGCGCGCGGTACCTCGACGCTGGCCGTCCCGGCCGAAGATGTGGCTCTGGTCAATCAGCAGCCCATCTCGCGCAGCGACTACCTGCAGCAGCTGCAGACTCTGTTCGGAGTCGACTTCCAGCATGCTACGGCCGCGCAGCGCCGCAAGGTCTTGGACGACATGATTCGCGAAGAGTTGTTCGTGCAAAGAGGCAAGGAACTGGATGTGGCGTCCACCGACCCGGAAGTGCGGGCAGCGCTGGTCAATGCGGTGGAACTGGAGATCGCGGCCGACGCCGTCACGTCGCAACCGAGCGAAGCGCAATTGCGCGCCTACTACGCCGCGCACCAAGCCCGCTATGCCAGTGAAGGCGTCATGACGGTGCGCGATTACGTATTCGCGTCGGGCGACGCGAAGACCGCGGCCGAGGCGGCGCTGGCGCTGCAAACCGGCCCCGCGACGCCGGCGCAGCTCGCCCGCTGGCAGGCGGCGGACTCGGGCAAGGTGGCCGGCGAAGAGTTCTATTTTGCCGCCAAGATTCACTTGGGCGATCCCCTGTTCGGCGCCGTCCGCGAACTGCCCGATGGCGGCGTCTCCGCCCCCATTGCCCTTCCCGACGCCGTCCATGTTCTTTATATGGTGAGGAACAAAAAGCCGGTCCCCTTCGATTTCGCCGCCGCCCGCGATCAAGTACTGACCGACTACCGCAACGACGCCATCGGCCACCTGCGCACCGGCGATGAGGCGTTTCTGCGCAAGCGCGCCAACGTGTTGATCGCCGACGATCTTCGCCCATGACGCGGCTGCTGCTGCGCTGGGTGCTGGCGGCCGCCGTATTCAGCGTCTCCGCCGCCGGCGCACATACCCGCAGCCAATCCCATTCGGTCTGGGAATTCAAAGGCGCCGACGTCGACCTGGTGATGACCATCCCGGCACCGGAGGCGGATCGACTAGCGGCTGATCAGAGTGCGCCCTCCGACGATCGCCTGAAGACCTACCTGACCGAGCGCGTGTACCCCCTCGCCGGCGGTCAGCGCTGCCCGGTCGTGCCGCCGGTGCAGACCCTGTCCGCCGCGGCCGGCTTTCGCAAATTCGATTTCACCTTCAAGTGCGCCGCGGCGAGCAATCTGCAAGTGCACTCCGCGGCTTTCTTCGACTTGGTCGCGAGCCACACGAATTTTGCGCAGGTGCAAAACGCGATCACCGGAGAGTTCACCGAACAGCTCATTACCGCCGAGCATCGCACGGTCGATGTCACGGGAGGCGAGGGCAGCCGCCTCAAGAGCGCGCGCTTCGTCGAATTCATCCGCATGGGCGTGATGCACATCTTCACCGGCGTCGACCACATGTCCTTTCTGCTGGGGCTGGTGCTGATTTCGCGGCGCCTGCGCGATCTCGTGTTCGTGGTCACCGGGTTCACCATCGGCCACAGCCTGACCCTGGCGTTGGCCGTGACGGGCGTGCTGCGCCCCCACGCGGAATACATCGACGCGCTGGTGGCTCTCACCATCGCCTTGATCGGAGCGGAGAACATCGTCGTTCAGACGCACAAGCCTACGCTCACAGCGCTGGCCGTCGGCGTCTCGCTGGCATTCATGGCGCTGCTGCAAGTCCTGGGGTTTGGCGGGCTGCCCAGCCTGCTGTTGCTGGGCGCGGGCCTGTTCACCGCCAACTACCTGATGATCTCCGGGCGATTGCGCGACGCAGGGCGCCTGCGCATCTTGATCACCCTGGTATTCGGTCTGATTCACGGCTTCGGCTTCGCCGCCGATCTGCTGGAGCTGCAGCTGCCGCCCGAGCGCTTGGCCGAGCTGTTGGTGGGATTCAACCTGGGCGTGGAGATCGGCCAGCTGACCCTGGTCGCGGGGGCGACCCTGCTGGTGGTGGCGCTGGCCAAGTCCAAGTTGGCGCTGCCGAGGCCGCTGGTGGTCGATGTGGCGTCGTCTTTCTTGGTGGGTTTGGGCGTGTTTTGGTTCGTCAGCAGGAGTTATGCGTGAAGCACTTGCTGGGGATCTGCCTGGCGCTCGGCAGCCCGGCGGTGCTGGCGGAGACGGCTATCACGCCCGACAGCGCGCTCGACTCCGTGACCGTCACCGCGAAACGTCTGGAAGAGACCTTGCCGCAGCAGCTGGCCGCCTACGGCACCCGGGTGGATACGATTTCCGCCGAGGATATCAAGAACGGCGGCTTCATCGACATCGCGGAAAGCTTGCAGGCGCTCACACCGGGTCTCAACATCTCCAGTAAGAACGGTCCGTTCGACTACGTGGATGTTTCCCTGCTCGGTTCGCGCACCGAGGACATCCTGTGGCTGGTGGACGGCGTGCGCATCAACAACCGGCTGTATTCCGGAACCACGCCGCTCGACACCATTCCCGCGGCCATGGCGCAACGGATCGAAGTGATGGAGGGCGGGGAGGCGCTGTACTACGGCACTCAGGCGGTGGCGGGCGCGATCAACATCGTCACCAAGGATTTCTCGGATCGGCCCGACGGTCAATTCGCCGTGGGCGCCGACACGTTGAACGGCCGGCATGTCGACGGATTTGCGCGCGATTCCATCGGCGGCAGCCATTTTGTCATCTACGGATCGTCCGACAATTCCTCGGGCTTCCGCGCCTTTCGGCCGCAGGACTATCAACCGAGCGACATCGACCGCGATCGGGCCTACGGAGTCACGACGGTCGGGGCGAAGTACGCCTACGATCTGTCCCCGGACATCCGCTGGAACATCTTTTACCAACACACCGATGCGGACTTGGATTTTGCGATGCCGTTTCGCGTCGCGCGCGACGTGAACTCGCGCAAGGAGGATCTGGCCACGACCAAACTGGACTACGACATTTCCGGCACTGCGTCCCTGTACGTGAAGGCCTACTATCACCTCTGGTCCACGCACTACGATACCTACTACACGGATCTCGCCAACCCCGGCACGCTCGATGTGCTCTATCAGGACGCGTTCTGGGGATACCGGGATTATGGCGCCAATGCCCTGATGAAAATTGCGCCGAATCGGGGCTTCGAATACTACGTCGGCTACGACATGCAGCGCTACAACGGCCGCGACGAGGTATTGGTCATTCAACAGCAAACCGCAACGACCAACGCCGTCTTCGGCCAGTTGCGCACCACCAGCGGCCTGTTCCACAACGCCAAGTTCGCGCTGGGCGTGCGCTACAACAAGCCGACCACCGGCGAGCCGGCGACCATTTGGAATGCCGGCGGCCAGTACGACTTCTCCCCCGCGCTGTTTCTGCGCGGCAGCGTCGGCACCAATTTCCGCCTGCCCGACGCCGAGGAGCTGTATGCGGACGATCCCCTGGACGAACGCGGCAACCCCAACTTGAAGCCCGAGAGAAGCCGCAGCGCGAATCTCGCCGTGGGCGGCCAATGGGATGCCTCCGGGAGACCGGTCGGCTGGGAAGTGATCGGTTTTGCCCGCAACATTGCCAACCTCATCGACTACGCCACGTTCGACTCGGCCACGAGCCAGGATGTGTTCGGCAACGTGCCGGGCACAGTGACCGCGCGCGGCGCGGAGGCGGTGATGAACGTGTCATTCGGCGATGCCTGGTCCGGCAACGTGAGCTACACCTACAGCCGCACTCGAGAGTCGGGCAGCGATCAGCAATTGCTGCGCGTGCCCGAGAGCTTGATGAAGGCGGGCGTCGATTTTCATCCGAATTCGTGGCGGGTGGGCGGCGGGGTCAATGTGAGGTATACCGGGACGGAATTCACCAACGTGGGCAGCGCCGTGGTCAGCTACGGAAATTTCACCGTGGTCGACATGCTGGGCCGCTATTTCTTCGATGAGGCGCGGCATCATCGCCTCACGGTGGACATCGACAATGTGTTCAACCGCCAATACGGACGGCCGGCGCAGGGCTGCACCGACACGCCGGCGGATGGTGCGTACGATTGCAGCCTCCCCTATACCTACGTGAACCGGGGCCTGCCGCGGATGCTTCGTGCCTCCTACACCTACCAGTATTGAAACGCCCGCGGCGGCGCGTCCGCCGGGAATGTGGCTGCGCAGTCTGTTCTTGGCGCACCGCTATCTCGGCGCCATGCTCGGCCTGCTGATGCTGGTCTGGTGCCTCTCCGGCATCGTGATGATGTATGTTCCTTACCCGACCCTGGGCCAGGCGCTGCGATTGCCGGGGCTGACGCCGATTGATTGGGGCGCCTGCTGTACGTTTCCGAGCGGCGATTTCCCGTCCCGGCGCATCGCGGACATGCAGCTCGAAATGCTCGGGCTGGACCCGGTGCTGCGGCTGCTCCCGGATTCGCCGGCTGCGCCGCCGATCGCGATCGATTTGCGCGACGGGCACGAGTTCACCGACATTACTTTGCCGCAGGCGCATGCCGCGGCCTCAGGCCTGGGCCGCGCGCTCGGGTACCTGGGAACGCCCGCCTTTGAGGGCAGCGTGACGCGCGATCAGTGGACGGTCGGCAGCTACCGCAAGGACGCTCCGCTGTTCGAATTCACCTGGCCGGACCCGAGGCGGCCCGTTGTCTACATATCCAGCCGCACCGGCATCGCGGTGCAGTTGACCACGGCAGGGCAGCGATTCTGGAACTGGCTGGGCGCGATTCCGCATTGGCTTTATTTCACTTCCCTGCGGGAGCGGCCGCAGCTGTGGGCGGGCATCGTCGTTGCGGCCGCGAGTGTCGGATCGCTCCTGACGGTGATCGGCTTGTACCTGGGTTTGCTGCAGTATCGGCGCAGCCGGCAGCGGCTGTCGCCGTATCGCGGATTTCTGTTCTGGCACCACGTGCCGGGACTCATTTTCGGCGTGTTCACCCTGGCATGGGTGTCGAGCGGACTCGTGTCGATGAATCCTGGGGGGTTTCTCGACGAGGACGGCCCGGGTCGAGAACAACGCCTGCTGCGCGGCCGTTCGATGACGGGCGCCGAACTGCAGAATGCCCTGCAGAATTTGCGCGCCCACCCGCCGGGATTTCCAGCCGTGTCGGTGCACTCGGCGAACCTCGCGGGCTCGGTCAAACTGCTCGTGCTCGGATCCGGCGGCCAAAGAGATCGGATCGATGGCGCGGGCGCCGACAGCCCAATGACAGCCGCGGAGCTGGCGTTCATCTCGGCGACGCTCGGCGGCGAGGGCGCGCGGACCGTGCCGCCATTGCTCGCCGCGGGCGACGCTTACTATTTTGCTTTCCACGACTTCGTGCCCATGCTGCCCGTGTATCGCGTGATCGCCGGCGACGCGCAGCACACCCGCTACTACCTCGATCCCATCAGCGGTGCGCTGCTGCAGAAATACGGCGCCAATTCCCGTGCCTATCGCTGGCTGCATCTGGGCGCGCACCGCTGGGACTTCGTTGCGCCACGGCCGCTGTGGGACGTTCTGCTGCTCTGCCTGCTCGCCGGCGTCGCCTGCGTGTGCGCAACCGGGGCATACATGGGAGTGCGGCGATTGCTGCTCCGCCCGGTGCGAAGGTCGGAGTAAAGGCGGGCGGCCAAACCGCGGCAGTTTGCAAAATCGCCGGCGCGGCGGCTATTCTCCGGCATGATTCTCTATGGGCATATGCTGAGTTCGGCCTCCTACCGGGTGCGGATAGCATTGGCCCTCAAAGGCCTGCAGGTCACTCCGGTGTGGTTGGATCTGCGCGCGGGCGAGCAGCGCCTCGAGCATTTTCTGCAGATCAACACCCAGGGTTTCGTTCCCGCCTTGAGCTTGGATGACGGCGCGGTGCTCACTCAGTCGGTGGCCATCATCGAATATCTCGATGAGATGCACCCCGACCCGCCGCTGTTGCCGCAGGCGCCCTTGGCGCGGGCGCGTGTGCGGGCACTGACCCAGGCCATCACCTGCGACGTGCATCCGCTCAACAATCTTCGGGTGCTGCAGTATCTCGAGCACGAGCTGCGGCAGGACAAGGCGGCGCGCGATGTCTGGTACAAGCACTGGCTGCGGCTCGGGTTCGATGCCATCGAGCGATGGCTGGCCCGGGACAAGGCGACCGGGCGTTTCTGTCACGGCGACGCGCCGACTCTGGCGGACGTCTGCCTGGTGCCGCAAGTGGCCAACGCGCGGCGCTACGCCATGGATTTGACGCCCTATCCCAGCATCGTGCGGATCGATGCCGCCTGCGGCGAACTGGCGGCGTTTCAGGCGGCCGCGCCGGACCGGCAAGGGTGAGACGAGTGCGGGGGCCGATGGCGGGCCGCCTGACGACATGACCATCCCGCTCGAGAGCATTCCGAGCTTTACGGCGGCGGAAGCGCTCGCGGCTGCGGCGCAGGAGTTCGGCATCCGCGGCGGCGTCGCGGCATTGCCGAGCGAGCGCGACCAGAATTTTCTGCTCACCGCCGAGGACGGCGCGAAGCGCGTGCTGAAGATCGCCAACCTCGGCGACGCGCCCGAACTGCTGGACTTTCAGAACCAGGCGATGCGGCGGGTACGGCTCGCGGCGCCGGATTGCGGGGTGCAGGATCTGGTGCGTTCCCTCGCCGGCTCGGAGATCGCGGCCATCCGCAACGCCAGAACGGGGACCTTGCACTGCATGCGGCTGCTGACCTGGCTCGACGGGGAGGTGCTCGCGCACAGCGCCTCGCGCGGACCGGCTCTTTTCGCATCGATCGGCGCAGGTCTGGCAAGCATCGACGCCGCGCTGTGCGGCTTCTCCCACCCCGCCATGCATCGCGTGCTGCAATGGGATTTGCGCCGTGCGGGAATGGCGCGGGAAAATGCCGGGCTGCTGCCGCGCGGCCGGCGGGCCTGCGTCGAGCGGCATTTTTCGCAGTGGGAACGCATCGACTGGAGCGCCTTGCGGCACAGCGTGATTCACGGCGACGCGAACGACTACAACGTGATCGTCGGCGCCGGCCGCATGGCAGGGCTGCTTGATTTCGGCGATGCGGTCCATTCGGCCACCGTCTGCGAGCTGGCCGTGGCGCTCGCCTACAGCATGCTGGGCGAGACAGAGCCGCTGTCGGCCGCGGCGCAGGTGGCCGGCGCTTATCACCGCCTCTACCCCTTGAGCGAGAGCGAGCGCAATGCGCTGTTCCCGCTGGTACTGTCGCGCTTGAGCATGAGCGTCTGCTACTCTGCCCACAACAGGGCGCGCAACCCCGATGATCCTTATCAGGTGGTGAGCGAGGCGGCGGCCTGGGATCTGCTGGAGAGGCTCGAAGATTGCCCGCAGCACGATCGGGACGGAATTTGGGAAACATGACAATAGGGGATGGTACGTGAACAAACAGCAGAAACTGTCCTGCGCGATCGCCGGCATATTGAGCGGCGGCTCCGCGGGCATCACGCACGCGGCGACTGCGGCGGACACCGAGACCGCGGCGGATTCGATCCAGGAAATCACCGTCACCGCGCAGCGGCGCACGGAGAACATGCAGAATGTGCCCATCACGATTCAGGCGCTCACGGCCGAAACGCTCACGCAGCTGAGCGTCACCACCTTCGACGACTATGTGAAATACCTGCCGAACGTCACCGCGGGCAGCAACGGTCCGGGTCAGGGAGTCATTTACATGCGCGGTCTCGCGACCACCGGAGGCGGCAACCAGGGCTCCGGCGCCACCGGCAGTTTCCCCAATGTTGCGGTGTATCTCGATGATCAGTCCGCGCAGCTGCCGGGCCGCAACATCGACATCTATGCCGCCGACATCGAGCGTATCGAGGTGCTCGAGGGACCGCAGGGCACGCTGTTCGGCGCGGGCGCGCAGGCAGGTGTGATCCGCTACATCACCAACAAGCCCAAGCTCAACACCACCGAGGCGAACGTCAACGCGGGCTACGCGATCACCGCGCATGGAAATCCGAGCACCAACGGCGATGCCACGATCAATCTCCCGCTGATCGACGACAAGCTGGCCGTGCGCGCGGTGATCTACAACGAATCCCGCGGCGGCTACATCAACAACATTCCCGGCACGTTCACCCGGTCCGACACCGACGTGGGGATCGCCTATTTGTTCGGCGGCACCGTGAGCGGCAGCAAAGTCATCGTCCCGGGCACCGTTCCGCCCGGCAGCGAGTCGATCAACAACAACAGTCTGGTCGGCAACGCGATCAATCCGGTCACCTATCAGGGCATTCGCGTATCCGGTCTCTATCAAATCAACGATGACTGGAGTGCGCTGCTCACGCAGTCGTATCAAAACATGGAGGCCGACGGCGTGTTTGCCGAAACTCAGGTGGGTTCCGACGGCAAGCCGCTGCCCGACCTGTCGGTGCAGCTGTACAACCCGTCCTACAATCGCGACCGGTTCGAGAATACTTCCTTGACCATCAACGGCCGCATCGACCAGCTCAAGGTGGTGTATGCGGGCGGTTACCTGGTGCGCACCGTCGATCAGGTCCAGGACTACACGAACTATGCCCGCGGCAAATACGCGGACTATTACCAATGCATCCTGCCGGGTTCGCCGTTCGTCAACTACGTGGCGCAGAATCCCAGCAATCCCGGCAAGTGTTTTTCGCCGAGCACGACCTGGCGGGATCATGAGAGAAATACTCACCAAAGCCACGAGCTGCGCTTGAGCACACCGGACGATTGGCGGGTCAGAGCGATCGGCGGCTTGTTCTGGGAGGACTACCGCATCAACGACAGCGCCGATTGGCTGTACAAGAGTGCGGAGTCGGGCTTCAACCCGATCGTTCCACCCACCGGCTCCACCGCCAACAATCCCGCGGTCAGGAACGACAATGTCGCTTTCTTCGACGACATCACTCGCGGCTACAAGCAGAAGGCGGCCTTCCTCTCGGTGGACGTCGATCTGATCCCAAAGAAGTTGACGCTCACCGTGGGTACCCGCTATTACAACATCGCCGACTTCGAACTCGGCTCCAAAGTCGGCAGCTACGGTTGCCGTCCGGGCGGGATTTACAGCGGCGTCACCGTGCCGGATCCCTGTCTCGACGGCTACAGCGCCAAGAACCTCGACGCCCTGGGCCTGGAAACCACCTACACCGGCTTCAAGAGCCGCGCAAACTTGAGCTGGAAGGTCACCGACGATGCGCTGCTGTACTACACCTGGTCGCAGGGTTTTCGTCCCGGCGGCTTCAATCGCGGCAACAACAATATCTCGCCGACCTCGCCGGTGTATGGCGTATTCACGGTGCCCATCAGCTACGCGCCCGATACGCTGACCAACAATGAGCTCGGCTGGAAGACGCAGTGGTTCGACCACCGCCTGCAGTTCAATGGCGCGATCTACCAGGAAGATTGGAAGAATGTGCAGATCTCGCTATTCGATCCCGGTGTGTTCGGCAACCTGGTCTTCACCACGAATGGACCCAACTATCGGGTGCGCGGCGCGGAAACCGAGCTGGTCGCGCGGGTCACTCATGCACTGACGGTGAACGGTTCGGCCTCGTGGAACAGCAGTTCGCTGGTCAACGAACCAGTGCTCATCGGCACCAACGGCCAGCCCCTGCCCGTCAATCCGTACGGCGCCACGGGCAGTCCGCTCGCCCAGTCGCCGCCGTTCCAGGCCAATCTGCGCCTACGCTACGAGTTCGCGGTCAACGACTACCAGGCGTTTTGGCAGATCGGCGGCACGCACCAGGCTCACTCGTACGCGACCACGGACCGGTTCACACTGGACTTGCAGGGCAACTCGGTTGCCTACGACCAACCCGGCTTCTCGACGTACGATGCGTCGATGGGCGTGGCCAAGGATGCCTGGGCCGCGCAGATCTACGGCCAGAATCTGACCGACACCCGGGCGGACTTGTTCACGAACTACAGCCAGTACGTCAAGTCGGTGACCATCAACCGGCCGCGGACCCTGGGGCTGCGCTTCAGTTATAAGTTCGGGAGCAAGTAGCTTCAGTAGTGCGGCGGCCGCTCCTCGTCCGGCGGACGGGGAGTCTCGTCCGATTGGGCGCCGCTCAGCCGCTCCGAGAGCGCCTTGAGCTTGGCTTCCAGGGCCTGAATTTCCCGATGCTGGCGGAACAACACGTTGCTCAATTCGGAAACGGCACGTTCCAAGAAGGCGATCTTGGTTTGGATCTGTTCCAGCGTCTCTTCATTCAGCCGGCTAACCTCCGGACTTCGGACAGGTGAAGTCATCGTCGCCTTGCTTGGCGGTCTTGGGCGCATCCTTCTTCCAATCCGCAGGGACATCGAAACGATCCCCCGGAATCGCATCGGCACTGATGCTGACGGTCTCCGAGGTGAACGTCGCCATCTGCACATATTGTGCGTAGGGATCCGCGGCGGCGACGCTCGCTACGGCGGTCGTGCCGCCGGCGGGCGGTGTACCGGCCGCGGCGGCATCGGGCGCGGCCGCGGCGCTGGCCGCAGGCTGCGAGTCGTCGGTCTTTTTCTTGTGAAACAGCCCGCCCACGAGATTGCCCACCGAGGTCCCGATCGCCTTGCCTGCCTGCGCGACATTGGTGATGGGACTGCTGCTGCCGGCCGCCGGTGCATCACCGCCGCCGTTCGCCTTCAGCTTGGCGGGGGCGCCGCATTGCTGCCCGCCCATCATGACGCGAAAGGTGGTCTTCAGGGGCTGACCCTTGAAATCGCTGGATTTATCGGATAGCTGCTTGATCTGTGCCTGGTACGGGGCGAGGAATTTCGTGATATCGGCGCTCATCACGCCTTGTTCGTCGACGAGACCCATCCGTTTGGCGTACGCCTGCGCAAATGCGCGGCGGTCGGCAACGCCGGGTATCTTGTCCTGGGTCAGCCAGACGTCGAACGCGACCACCGTATCGCAGACATCGCCGGTGTCCTTGTCGGTGCAGGTTTCCGTCAGCGTGGCCAGCGTGCGCTGGGCGTCATGGCCGGCGATGGACATCCGATCGTCGGTTTTGTGGACATCGATCTTCGGCGGCGACATTTCACACTTGGATTTGTCGATGGGCTGCTGCCGCTGCGTCACCGGGCACGAGCGCATCTTCTCGAGCCTGGCCTGCATTCTTGCGCGCATCTCCGTCAGCTGCTCCGGCGTCGCAAATACCTCTTCGGCGTAGGTCTTCTTGTCAGGATGCAAACGCCAGGTCAGACCGCGATCCAGCCGCACGATTTCACCGCCGTGAACGTTGCCGCACACCAGGGACATCATGCCCTCGCAATGCGATTCACTGTCTTCGCGCTTCTTGTCCGAGGTGATGTTGGTCGTGGAGGAACCATGAGTTTTGATCATGGAAGCCACATCCAACGTGGTCTTTTGTTCAATGGTTACGTCCGCGCGGGCGGCCGTGATCCCCAACAAGCCGCTGGCCACGAGGCAGGCCGTGCGCAACACTCCGATTATTCGTTTTTTCACTGGCAGTCTCCCCAACTGGTGCGCAATACAGTAACCCTTGCCGCCGCAGATCGCCAGAAGCGGCGGCGGCGCTAGGCGAAAGAGTAGCGCAAGAATAGATGGCTGCCGCTGCGCCGCACGTCCACCAGGGCGCCCCACAGCGGCGCGCGCGGCGCGAAGGTGTTGCCCATGACAAGGCTGAGCCGTCCGTCATGGTCGATGCGCCCGGCGATCTGCGGCGCCAGCGTCAGGAATTGCTCGTCAACCAGCCGCTCCTTATAGAAGGAGCCCAGCAGCTTGGGACCGCCTTCGATCAGGATTCGATTGCCGGGTTGCGAGCGCATCACCGCCTCGAGGATGGCGCGAGGCTCAATTTTGCCGCTGCCGCGGCCAACGGCGCGGATCTCGACCGCGTCGGGCGGTTTGCGCCTGCTCAGGCGCCTGGCGCCGGCAGGGGTGGTGACGATGAGCGCCGGCACACGGCCGGACGCGAAGACCGGACCGCGGAGGTCGATGTTGCCGCCGGCGCTCACGACCACGTTGAGCGCCGCCTCCTGCTTGCCCATGGCCTTGCGCAGACGATGATAGGCGCCGGCGAGCTCGGGGTAGATGGCCTCGGGGGTCCACACGCTGCGCGGATCCGCCTGCAGCGTGCCGGAACCGACAATGACGACGTCGGCAACGGCGCGCAGCAATCCCATCACCATCCGGTCCGGAGCGCTGAACCCGCTGATATCTCCGCCGCCTGAGTGGCCCCTGGTCTGCAGGGAGACGATTCCGTCCAATGTGCTCACGAAATTACTGAACACCACGGGTCCCGAGCGCGGCGGCGCCATGCGCAGACTTCCGTACAGGCGCAGCAGCCGCGGCGGCAGCGGCAGCGCTCGGCCGCGTCTCGACTCGAGCAATGTTTCAAGCGGCGGCAGAGCGGACAGTCGGGTCATGCGCGTATTGTAAATACTACCCGGCTGTTAAGCTCGCTGCGATTTCCCCGCGCGATTGAATTTGCGCGGCCGCTTAAGGTCTGAGAGTCGGATGCCACCACCCCTCGTGAGATTGACGATCGCCGCAGCGGCTTTGACCGCGGTTCTCGCGCAGGGGGCCGAACCCGAGCAGGCCATCGCGCCGCCCCCGGCGCCCGGGCCCGCTACCGGTCTTGCCGATTCGGCGGCGCTGCGCGCCACGGTATTCGGTCCGCCGCCGCAGGATTTGGCGCCGATGCCGAACCGCGTTCCGCTCGCCGAAATCAACATCGCTTTTCCCTGGGCGCGGCCCGTGCCCGATGTATTTTGGTTCGACCGCAAGTTGCGGGTGTGGTTTTCCGCGCAAGACCACCCGGCGCCGCTGGCCATCGTCATATCGGGCACCGGCAGCGACGGCAATACGGCCAAGATTTCCACCTTGCGCGGGGCGCTGTACGGCGCCGGCTACCACGTGCTGACCATGCCGTCTCCGACGTTTCCCGGCTTCGTCGTCGCGGCATCGAGCACGGGGGTGGCCGGCGACTTGATGCAGGACGGTCATGACTTGTACGCGGCCATGCAGCAGGTGGTGGCGCACCTGCCGCGCAAGGTCCGGGTCACCGAGATCGACCTGCTCGGCTACAGTTTGGGCGGCGCCAATGCCGCCGTCGTGAAATCCATCGACCAAGAGGCGGGCAAACTCAAGATTCATCGCGTCCTCATGATCGATCCCCCGGTCAGCCTGTTCGCCTCGGTCGGGCGGCTCGACAAGCTGTTCGCCGCCAGCATCGGCACCGGCGACGACGCGATCGAAGACCTGTATCGCAGGCTCTATGCCCAACTCGCGAATCTGTATCGAGCCTCCGACCGGGTGCAGATCGACCAGAGTTTCTTGCTCGGCGCCGCGGCCACCGCGCTGCGGACGGACCAGGAATTCTCCGCGGCCATCGCATTGAGCTTCCGCATCGATCTAGTGAATATGTTCTTCGCCGGCGATCTGTATGCGGGCACCGGCGTGGTGGTCGACCCGCAGCATCCGCCCAAAGTCGGCGATTCGCTGGAGGAGACGCAACGAATCTTGCGCAATAAGCCGTTCTCGGAATACTTCACGAAGGTATTCGCGCCGTACTATCTGCGGCACCGGCCGAATTCGACCGGCGCCTCGCTCATCGCCGACAATCGCCTCGACATCATCGGCGGCGCCTTGCGCGACGACCCGGACTACTTCGCGCAGACCAACAGCGACGATCTCATTCTCGACAGGCGCGAGCTCAAGTGGCTGCAGGACACCCTGGGGTCCAGAATCGCGGTGTACGATCATGGCGGCCATCTCGGCAATATCGGCGAGCGTCAGCAAGTGTCCGACATGCTGGACATGCTGGCCGGCCGGTGGGGAGCGACCAAGTGAGCGCCGCGCTGAGACCCGCGCAGTGAGGCTCGCCGCCCTCAGCTTGCTGGCCGCCGCGCTCGGCGGCTGTGCTTCCCAGAGCATCAGCATCCGCAGCCTGCCGCCGGAGAATCCCGCGGCGGAAAATGCGGCGGCCGTGGAAAGTGCCGCGGCCTTCGCGTCGGCGGTCGCCGGCACGCCCGAGAGCGAGGTGGACAAGACCGTCGGCGAGAGCAAGCCGGTGCCGCCGCTGACGGCCGCGGATGCCCCGTCCATGGCGACCTATGACCCGTTCGAGCGCCTGAACCGCTTCACCTATCGGTTCAACGCGCGCTTCGACGAAGCCATCTATCTTCCGGTGGCGAATGTCTATCGCCGGATTCCCAAGCCGATTCGTACCGGGACTCACAATTTCTTCGCCAATTTGGCGGAAGTCGACAGCACCATCAATTACGCGCTGCAATGGCGGCTGAAGCTGGGCGCGCGCAGTCTCGGCCGGTTCGTGATCAACAGCACCGTGGGGTTGGGCGGCCTGATCGATGTGGCCACAAAGCTCAAGCTGCCGGGAGCGCCGACCGGGGCCAGCACCACCCTGGCCAAATGGGGCGTGCATCCCGGCCCCTATGTGGTCATTCCGCTGCTGGGACCGTCGACCCTGCGGGATGGCTTCGGTTTTCTGGCGGACTACGGCACTTCCTACGCCATCAATGTCGGCGACCTGTACCGCGGCTGGGTCTCCTGGGGGCTGGGCGTGTCCGATGCCGTCGACTTGCGCTCCAATGTCAGCTTTCGCTACTACTCGACCGGTTCGCCGTTCGAATACGAAAACGTGCGCTTCCTGTACGTACGCAAGCGCCTGATCGAGGACCAAGGCTTGCGCGCGAAATGAGCCGCGGCCAGGAGCCTAGCTGCCCAATGCCGAACGCAGCGCCTCGATCTCCGAGCCGGATTCGGTCAGCAGCTTTTTGAAGCTGGCGCCGTCGAGCCGGATGCGATGCGCCGAGCGCACGCCCTGCAGATTGAGCTCGATATCCTCGGGATGTTCACGATAGGTTGCCATGAGATTGGCAATCAGCAGCACATCGGTCAGATCGGTGTCGCCCTCGTGCGAGTATTCATAGTCCTCGTGCAGATGAACCGCGGCGACCACGTCGTCGGTCATGTCCCAGTTCTCGAGCAGCGCCTTGGCGATATTCACATGCCATTGCTGTTCGATCTGCTTGTAGCCCTCCGGGTCCGAGAACATCTCCGGGAACTTGACCGCGTTGACCAGAATATAGAGCTTGCCGAGGCCGTGCAGAATCCCGGCGAGCGCCGCGGCATCCGGGTTCACCTTGGTGTGACGCCGGGCGACCACGCTCGCCATGGCCGCGACCAATGCGCTGCGCTGCCAGAGCGCGCGCAGCGGTTCTCGCACGGTGCGCAGATCCTCCGACTTGGTCAGCTGCGCCATGGCGTACACGATGGTGCTGCTGCGGACCAGATTGAGTCCGATCCGCGCGATGGCCACGCGCAGGTCGGTCGTGTGCCGGCCTCCCACATTCACCCCCGCCGAATTCGCCAGCTGAATCAGGCGCGCCGCCAGCGAGGGTTCCGCGCCGACGATGCGCACGATTTTGTCGGCGGTTACATCCTCGTCCTGCAGGGCCTTGCGCACGCGCTGCGCGACGTCCGGAAAACTGGGCAGATCCACTTTGCCCCTGGACAAATCGGCGGCCAACATCGTCACGAATGCGAAACCGGTGGAGTCTTTACTAGCAGTGTTCTTGGGAGAAGCGTTCACAATGCATCCTTGAATTCGTACGTGCAGTGCAGCCGGCGGCGCCGTAGCCTGCCTGCCCCTACTAAGTATCGGCCGCGGCACCGCGGTCTTGAGGGTCCGGCATTATGTAATGCCGCGCTCCGCGAGAAATTTGGCCAAGATAGCCGCGGTATGGCTCTTGGTGGATTTGGCCGCGATGATTTCCGGCACCCCTTGCGCGACGACGCGGCCGCCGCCGGAGCCGCCTTCCGGCCCCAAATCGACGATCCAATCCGCCTCGGCCATGACATCCAGGTTGTGCTCGATCACCACCACGGTGTGGCCGGCATCAACCAGCCGGTGCAGTACCCGCAGCAGCTTTTCGACGTCGGCCATGTGCAGGCCGACCGTGGGCTCATCGAGCACATACAAGGTGTGCTGACCCTCGCGGCGTGCCGTGTCGATTCCAAGGGAATCGGTGCGCACCTTCGCGAGCTCCGTGACGAGTTTGATCCGCTGGCTTTCGCCTCCGGACAGAGTCGGGCTCGGCTGCCCCAGGGAGAGGTAACCGAGCCCGACATCGGCCAGCAGACTCACCGGATGGCGCACGCTCTGCTGGGCGGAGAAGAACTCCAACGCATCGTCGACGCTCATCGCCAGGACCTCGCCGATGCTCTTGCCCTTGAACAAAATGGCCAATGTTTCGGGATTGAAGCGCCGGCCCCCGCAGACGTCGCAGAGCACCTGGACGTCGGGCAGGAAGCTCATCTCGATGCGCTGCATGCCCTGGCCTTCGCAGGCCTCACAGCGGCCGCCGGCCGTATTGAAGGAAAAGCGGCTCGCCGTGTAGCCCCGCATCCGGGCCTCGACGGTATCGGCATACAGCCGGCGAATCGACTCCCAAAATCCGATGTAGGTTGCGGGACAGGAACGCGGCGTCCGGCCGATGGGTGTTTGATCGACCTCGAGCACGCGGCTGATCGACCGCCAGCCGCTGATGGCGGCGCAGCCTTCGGGGACGGCGTCGGGCTTGCGTGCGGCCGACAACATCCGGCGCAGATTGCCGAGGAGCACGTCGCGCGCCAGCGAGGACTTGCCGGATCCCGAGACGCCGGTCACCACGGTCAGACGTCCCAGCGGGATGCGTGCATCGACCTTGCGCAGATTGTGAAGAGAGGCTCCCTTGATTTCCACCGCGGGCGAGTTGCGATCGATCGCGCGGCGGCGCGATCTGGAATGCCGGAGCGGCGCAGCCAGGCAGCGTCCGGTCGCCGAATTGCCGAGAGCGGCGAGTTGCGCGGCGGTTCCCTGCGCCACCACCCGGCCGCCGCGGGTGCCCGCGCCGGGACCCAAATCGATCACGTGATCGGCGCGTCGAATGGTGTCCTCATCATGTTCGACCACGATCAACGTATTGCCCTTGGCGCGCAGCCGGTCGAGCGTATTCAAGAGAGCGGCGTTGTCGCGCGGGTGCAGACCGATGGTGGGTTCGTCCAGCACATAGCACACGCCTTGCAAGTTCGATCCGAGTTGCGCCGCCAAGCGGATGCGCTGCGCCTCGCCTCCCGAGAGAGTGGGCGCCGCGCGATTCAACTGCAGGTAACCGAGCCCCACATCGCACAGAAAGCGGGTTCGGGCCGCCAGTTCCGTCAACAGATCGCGGGCGATGTCGCGTTCGCGGCCGACCAGTTTGAGCTTTTGCAGCGCGGCCGAAAAATCCTGCACCGGCAGGTTGGCGAGCGCCGCAATCGAGCGGCCGCGGAACAGGACATGCAGGGCCACCGGATTGAGGCGTTCGCCGCCGCAGTCGGGACAGGGCTGCGCCGTGTGGGTCTCGCCGTCGTCCGCGTCGCGCCACACCGGTTCCTCGCCGCTCTGTTCGGCATCGAATTGCGGCAAGTGCAGCCCGGTGCCGAAACAGCTCTTGCACCAGCCGTGTTTGGAATTGAAGGAGAACAGGCGCGGATCGAGCTCCGGAAAGCCGGTGCCGCAATTGGGGCAGGCACGTTTGGTCGAGAACACGCTTGCTGCGGCAGACCCAGGACCGGCGACGTGCACCACGCCGCGTCCGTGCAGCAAGGCCGCCTCCAGCGCGTCCCGCAGCTCGGCCTCGCGCGCCACGCCGACCTTGAGGGTGATGATCGGCAACTCGATGTTGTGCTCGATGAATCGATCGAGCCGCGGCCACTTTGCCGTCGGCAGCAATGCGCCATCGACCCGCAGATGCGCAAAGCCCTTGCCGCGCGCCCATTTTGCGAGCGCGGTATACAGGCCTTTGCGCGCCACAATGAGCGGCGCGAGCAGCGTGATGCTTTTTCCTCGATAGTCGGTGAGCAGCCGCGCGGCGATGGCGTCGGCCGATTGGGGCTCGATGCGGGCTTCGCAGACGGGGCAGTACTGCACCCCCAGCTTCACGTAGAGCAGGCGCAGAAAATGATAGATCTCGGTGAGCGTCGCCACGGTGCTCTTGTGTCCGCCGCGGCTGGTGCGCTGCTCGATGGCCACGGTGGGCGGAATGCCGAAGATGGCGTCCACATCCGGCCGCGACGCGGGCTGCACGAACTGCCGCGCATAGGCGTTGAGCGATTCCAGGTAGCGCCGTTGGCCTTCGGCGAACAGGATGTCGAACGCCAAGGTGCTCTTGCCGCTGCCCGACACGCCGGTGATCACCGTAAATCGATTGAGGCCCAAATTCACATCGACGTTCTTTAGGTTGTGCTCGCGGGCGCCGCGTATCTCGATGCAGCGCGGCGCCGACGCCGCGCTTGCGGTCATGCGGTAGGCGGCAGCCGGCGAGTCGTGAACCGCGCGGCCGACGGGGAGCGGATTCTCGGCGTCGAGCAGGGCGCGGCCGGTGTGCGACTGCGGCACGCGCGCGATCTCGAGTGGAGTGCCGACGCATACCACGCTGCCGCCGGCATCGCCGCCTTCAGGCCCCAAGTCGATGATCCAGTCCGCGGCGCGGATGACGTCCAAATTGTGTTCGATCACCAGCAGAGAATGACCGGCGTCGAGCAGGCGGCGGAAGGCGCGCAAGAGCTTTGCCACATCGTCGAAATGCAAACCGGTGGTGGGCTCGTCGAACAGGAACAGCGAGCCGCGGCGCGGCGCGTTGGCCGGCGCCTTCCTTGCGGTCTTTTGCCGCACGGCATTCTCGGCCAGATGGCCGGCCAGCTTCAAACGTTGCGCCTCGCCGCCCGACAGCGTGGGAACGGGCTGACCCAGCCGCAGGTAGTCCAGACCGACCTCGGCCAGCGGCCCCAAGCGCGTGCACACCTCGCTATCCGCGGCAAAGAACGTCAGTGCTTCGGAGACCGTGAGATCGAGAATATCGGCAATGCTTTTCGGCGGCGCAGCGCCGCGGGACAGGCGCACCTCGAGCACTTCGGCGCGGTAGCGCCGGCCGTTGCAATCGGGGCAGCGCAGGTACACGTCCGAGAGGAACTGCATCTCCACGTGTTCGAAGCCGTTGCCGCCGCATGCCGGACAGCGGCCATTGCCGGCATTGAAGCTGAAGGTGCCGGCGGTGTACTTGCGTTCGCGTGCCTGCGGCAGCCGCGCGAACAAGTCGCGAATCGCGTCGAAGGCGCCTACATAACTCGCGGGATTCGAGCGCGTCGTGCGGCCGATGCGGCTCTGATCGACCATGATGACATCGAATCC
>Ga0193726_1000226_pt1 | contig 75606 bp, 78 predicted proteins | sample H2c1metaG_FD_144928 | JGI IMG/M metagenome (GOLD analysis project Ga0193726, IMG submission 144928) | Soil microbial communities from a riparian zone of the East river system, Colorado, United States - H2c1 | ecosystem: Environmental > Terrestrial > Soil > Riparian zone | place: USA: East River... | reverse complement strand
CCCGGCTGCCGATTGCACTTGCGATTCCGCCTGCGCGCTGGCGAATGCGCAAAAGCCGGTGGTTGCGATCAGCGCGGCGATGGTCGAAAAGCGTTGCGTCCGGTTCATGCGGTTCTCTCCATTGCTAATGCGGTTCGATCCGGCCCATTGCGCGCCGGCGTCAATATATTTACGCCGAGCGCGCGAGTTGCGACGCGACGTAGTCGTAAAAACCGTTGCGATTGCTGAAGCTGAGATAGACGTTCTGGATGTTTTTGGCGGCGCTCGACTGGCGCAGCCAATCGTCGATCGCGGCGTTGTGGATGAAAAAAACCGGCACTTTTCGGCCATGACCGGATGCCGGATGGCGTGCTGATTCCTCGGCCAATTAATTCCCCCGACAGGCGCTGCCATGGAAAAAGAGAAGTGAAACGTAATACAACTTGTAGGATAGGCAACCGGTTTTGCGAACGCGACGGTGCCGATGCACAGGAGATACGATCACATCGTCGGTTTCCTCCGCGAAAGCGTAGTGCGTCGCAGCCCTAACCCATCTTCGGGTCCAGTGTGGTCGACCACAGCGCCACGTCGGCGCGGTCCCGCAACGTCACCGTCATCTGTCCGGTTGCGCCGTCGATCTTGACATGGCCGAAGAACTGCATGCCCGCCGAGGGCGGCAGGTTCTGCTTGTCGAGGCCCGGCGCCTTGATGAACCTCACCTCGGGGCCGAAGGTGTTGTCCAGTTCGTTCGGCCCGTAGGTTCCGGCATGGAACGGCCCGGACACGAATTCCCAGAACGGCTCGAAATCCTGAAACTGCGCCTTGTTCGGATTGTAATAATGCGCGGCGGCGTAGTGCACATCCGCCGTCAGCCACACCGTGTTGGCGACGCCGGCGGTCTTGATGAAGCGCAACAGGTCGGCGATTTCGAGTTCGCGGCCGCGCGGCGGGCCGTCGCCCTGCGCAAACGCTTCCGAACCTTTCTTGTTGGGTGCGTCGTCATAGACGATGATCGAGAGCGGCATGTCGGAGGCGATCACCTTCCAGGTGGCGCGCGAGTTCAGAAGTGCGCGCTTCAGCCACGCCATCTGGTCCGGGCCGAGGAAGTAGCTGTCCGGGCCGTAGCTCTCCTGCAGGTTCGGGCCGTTGGGACCGCGATAGCTGCGCTCGTCCAGCATGAACACGTCGAGATGCGGGCCGTAATTGAGGGTGCGATAGACCCGGCCCGGCTCGACGATGCTTTCGCGCATCGGGTACATCTCGTGGAAGGCGCGCGCCGCGCGGGCGGCCAACAGCGTGATGTCGCGTTCCTTGTAAGATGCGGGGAGCTGCTTCGACAGCGACCAGTTGTTGGTGACCTCGTGGTCGTCCCACTGCACGAAGATCGGCACCTCGGCATTGAAGGCGCGGACATTATTGTCGAGGAAATTGTATTTATGCGCGGCGCGGAATTCGTCGAGCGTCTCGGCGACCTTGGCCTTTTCCGGGATGGTGACGTTCTTCCAGATCTTGCCGTCCGGCAGGGTCACTTCGGCCTTGATGATGCCGTCGGCATAGATGGTGTCGCCGGAATGCAGCAGGAAGTCCGGCCTGTGCTTGCGCATGGTTTCGAAGGTGAACATGCCGCCTTCATCGGGATTGATGCCCCAGCCTTGCCCGGCGACGTCGCCGCCCCAGACGAAGCTGACGTCGCGCTTGTCCGCCGGTGCTGTGCGAAAGCGGCCGACCGCCGGCTCACTCGATAGTTCGATGTGCGACAGGTCGCGGAATTTCACGCGGTAGAAAATGTCCTGCCCCGCGGGCAGGTTTTCCAGCAGCATCTTTGCGGTGAAATCGCTTTCGGGGAGGGCCGCGATTGGCGGCAGCGCGCGGGCGTCCTTGAACGATTCGGTGGTGGCGACCTCGACCATCATCTGCGACGGCCGGTCGGCGCGCGCCCATACCACGCCGCCGTCGGTTCCGACGTCGCCCGATTGCACGCCATGCGTGATCTGCGGCCGGTCGGCGGCGCGGCTGAGATAGGGCATCGCGAGAACGCCGGCGCCAGTCGCGGCGGTGGTCAAAAAGCGCCGGCGGGAAAGTTGACGGGAAAACCTGATCGCCATGAATGCCTCCCTGGAACGGCCGCACAATGCGTTGGCCGCGCTGACAGACCTAGGAAGATTATGTGACGGCGAGATTACATGCGAAACTACTTTTACGCGCCGGTCGCCCGGAGCTGAACGCCCGCCCGTTGCAGGTTTTGCGGCATGCTCGCCAGCAGCGCCTTGCGGTCGGCCACCGCGTTGTGGAACTGCTCCAGCGCGATGTTGAACGCGGTCAGCGTTCCTTCCTCGATCGCGCCGTGCTCGAAGCAATGCAGCGTCTCGCGCAGGATGGTGTCGGCCTCGGCCTGCATCTGGTCCAGTTCATCGGTCGAATCGCTGTGCCGCGCCACCGCCAGCATGTCCAGCAGCCGTTCGCGCAGCGACGAGTTGGTGCTGCGCTCGTCCTTTTTCAGGTAGCTCGCGAACCACGCGCCGGCGGAACCCAGCAGCGACAGCGCCATCAGGCTGAACCAGATGTAATCGCTGTAGCGATCGAGGAAGGTCTTTTCCTCGCCGTCGACATAGGCGGCGGCGCCGGGATGCACCGGGATCGCGGCATCCTTGTCGGTATCCGGGGTTTCGATTTTCGCAGCCAGCGGGAATTCTGTCAGCAATGTCTGGCGTACCGCGAACAACTGCCGGGTGAAGGTGGCGACGGTCGCTTCCGACAGGCCTTTGCGCGCCACGATATGGTGCGAGAAGCTGATCGTCTTGACCTCGTCGTCGGGCCGGGCGGGCGATCCGCCGAATGCTCCGGCCGGAATTTCGGACGCCTCGTAGGCGGGAAAGTTCTGCGAGATCGCAGCGGCCGAGTCGATCGCAAGAAACTTCGGCGACGCGCCCTCGCGGATCGAGGCGTTGATCGCATCCGATGTGATCTTGCTGTTGACCGGACCCGCCGCGAGATACGCATCCGCCTTCTGGTTGCGGATCGCCTCGGCGGCTTCGTTGGCCGGAAACTGCACGATCTCGATCTTGCTCGCATCCACGCCGTATTGCGTCAGGATCACCTTGAGCAGATTGACATTGGCGGGGGTTCTGCCGACGACGCCGATGCGGCGTCCGGCGAGTTGCTGGATCTTGGTGATCTTCGCACCCGATTTCTGGCCCTTCACCGGCGGCGGCACCCACAGTACCGCGACGTTCTTACGCAACGTCGCCACCGCTTGCGCGTTCTTCGGCACCTCGAGATCGCCGCGAATGATGGCGAGATCGGCCTTGCCGTCAGCAAGGGCCTGGGCGCTCGCGCTGGCGCCGTCGGTCTGGATCGGCCGCAAGCGGACGTGGCTGTGGGCAAACGACTGGGTCAGCGTTTGCACGACCTTGAGATCGTCGCTGCTCTGCGGACCGACCGCGATGCGAAGCGTCACCGGACGCATCGCGAAGTAATATGCGCTGCTGACCCCGCCGACGAGCGCCAGCGTACCCGCCAGCGTGATGAGCATCATCTTTCGCTTCACCGAACGCGGCGACGGCGGCGCCCCCGGCCCGATAATTTCGGGACCGTCCTCGATCGATCGGGAAAACAATCGTTTGAGGCTCAAATTCATTCCGTCCAGCGGTTACACCGTCATTTGTAGCAAATTTCCTGCCAGAGGCGGGATGACATCTGCGTCATGGTTACCAGGCGAGGGCTTTGGGCCGCTTTTGGCCCGTTATTGTGGCGCGGACGCAGGCTGCGACATCATGGACCTAAACGCCGCCGTCCGGTGTTAGGGTGGTGGTGTGAAACGGGAGACGATCATGGTGCAGAAACTGTCGGCGGAGGCCCGCAAAGCGGCCCTGAAGGACCTGTCCGGCTGGAATGAGGTCAAGGGCCGCGACGCCATCGAGCGGACCTTCAGCTTCAAGGATTTCAACGAGGCGTTCGGGTTCATGTCCCGCGCCGCACTGGTGGCCGAGAAGAGCGACCATCATCCGGAATGGCGTAATGTTTACAAGACGGTGGAGGTGGTGCTGTCGACCCACGATTCCGGCGGCGTCACCTCGCTTGATGTCGATCTGGCCAAAGCGATGAACGCGATCGCAAAGTCGCTCGGCGTCGCCTGAACACGCGCTTGCGGCGGCGGAGCACCGTCCCCAATTCAGATCTATCGGCGCGGCGGTCGTCTGCGCATTCGCTTCAGGGAGCCCAGCGATGGCATCCGAATACGCGACAGGTTTCGAGCCGGCCGACCGGCTGGCGCAGGACCGCGACAGCGTACGGCGGCGTTTCTGGAACAAGCTGAGGCGGGTGGTGGCGCGTCTGCCGTTCGCCGAGGATCTGCTCGCCGCCTATTATTGCGCCTTCGACAAGCAGACGCCGCGCCATGTGCAGGCAGCATTGCTCGGCGCCATCGCTTACTTCATCCTGCCGTTCGACTTCGTGCCCGACATGCTGCCGGTGCTCGGCTTCACCGACGATGCCGCCGTGCTCGCCACCGCGCTGCGAATGGTCGCGACCCACATCACGCCCGAACACCGCGACGCCGCCCGCGCGGCGTTGAAGCGGGGGGTGGAGACGGGCGAGTAGTTCGCGAACTGCTGCCACATACTCCGCTGTCGTCCCCGCAAACTCACGTCGTCATCCCCGCGAATGCGGGGAACCAGTACGCGGCAGCGCTGCGGCTCTGTCACTGCCGTTCTGGAATACTGGGTCGCCCGGTCAAGCCGGGCGATGACGACTTCGCGCGGCCCTCTCACGGATGCAAAATCACCTTGCCCATCGCCTTGCGCCCCGCCAGCACCTTTAACGCATCGGCGGTTTGCGCCAGCGGGAAGGTGCGGTCGACATGCGATGAGATTTTTCCCTCCGCGGTCCATTTCACGAGCTTTTCCAGATTGGCGCGGTTCTTCTCCGGATTGAGCCGCGCCCACGCCCCCCAGAACACGCCCCTGATATCGCAGCCTTTCAGTAGCGCGAGGTTGAGCGGCATCTTTGGAATGTCGCCGGCAGCAAAGCCGATCACCAGGAAGCGGCCTTCCCAAGCGATCGAACGCAGCGCGGCTTCGGCGTAAGTGCCGCCGACGGGGTCAAAAATAATATCGGCGCCCTTGCCGCCAGTGAGCTTGCGCAGGCCTTCCTTGAGATCGTCGGTGGCGTAGTTCAATCCGAGTTCAGCGCCGTGCGCTTTGGCGAATTCGATTTTCTCGTCCGACGACGCGCAGGCGATCACTTTCAAGCCCATCAGCTTGCCGAGTTCGCATGCGGCAAGCCCCGTGCCGCCGGCGGCGCCGAGCACCGCCATGGTCTCGCCGCGCTTCAAGCTCGCACGATCTTCCAGCGCATGCAGTACCGTGCCGTAGATGATGATAATGCCGGCGGCGCGATCGAAATCCAGATTGTCCGGAATTTTCACGATCGAGTTCGCGGGCAGCGCGATTTTTTCGCGCGCGCCGTTGTGGCCGCACGATGCCACCACACGATCGCCGACCTTTAAATCGGTGACGCCGGCGCCGACGCCTTCGATCACGCCCGCGACTTCGGCTGCCGGTGAAAACGGAAACGGCGGCTTGATCTGGTATTTGCCCTGGATCATCAACAGGTCGAAGAAATTCAGCGCCGCCGATTTGATCGCGATCACGGCCTGCCCGGGTTCGGCCACCGGATCCGGCATATCGGCCAGCACGAGATCGTCGGGGCCGCAATATTGCGAGCAGAGAATGGCTTTCATGGACACACCTGATTTTAGGGAACAGTGTTGGGGTGCTTCTTGCCGGATTTGAAGCCGGGCTACAATGTGATTCGGTACGACGCCAGTGGGCTTCGTGCCCCGGATGCTGCGCAGCGCGCCGCTCTTCGCTGCGTGGTGCGCTGCTGAGCCGGGGCCGTACCAAGCGCGGTGTTCGGTACGGTCCCGGCTCTGCGGAGCAGCGTGAAGAACGCTGCACCGCGTCCGGGACACAAGCCCGCGTATGACGAGTGGCGTGTGGAACGACACGCGACGCCGAACTGAGAGATCGACCAATGTTCGAAAAAAATCTTCTCGCCAACAAGCGCATTCTAGTCACCGGCGGCGGCTCCGGCCTTGGGGCCGCGATGGGGCGGCGCTTTGTCGAACTCGGAGCCGAGCTGATCATCTGCGGCCGCAGGCTGGAGTTGCTGGAGCAAACCGCGGCGCAGTTGCGCGGCGATCCGGGCGGCAAGGTCAGCGCGATCCGATGCGACATCCGCGATGGTGCGTCGGTTGATGCCATGATGGATACGATCTGGCGCGAGGCGCCGCTCGACGTGCTGGTCAACAATGCCGCCGCAACCTTTATCGCGCAGAGCGAGCAGCTGTCGTTCCGCGCCGCCGACGCCATTCTCGCACCCACGCTGCACGGCGCGATGTATTGCACGCTTGCCGCGGGAAAACGCTGGATCGAGGGACAACACAAGGGCGTGGTGCTGAGCATCCTCTCGACCTCGACCATCACCGGCCGCGCCTTCACGGTGCCGTCGGCGATGGCGAAATCGGCGGTGCTGGCGATGACCAAGAGCCTCGCAGTGGAATGGGGTCCCAAAGGCATCCGCGCGATCGCGATCGCGCCCGGTCCGTTCCCGACCGCCGGCGCAGTGGGGCAGCTGCGGCCCGCGGGCCGCGAGGAGGGACCCGCGGCAAAAAATCCGCTCGGCCGCGTCGGCGAGCACAACGAGCTTGCCAATCTTGCGAGCTTCCTGATCTCGGATCAGGCTGGCTACATCAATGGCGAGATGGTGGTGCAGGACGGCGGCGCGCATTTGCGCGGTTCCGGCGCCGAGGACCTGCTGCAATGGACCGACGCGCAATGGGAGCAGCTGCGGGCCGCGCGCTCGAAAAGCTGAGTCCGTCATCCTGAGGAGCCGCGCGCTTGCGCGGCATCTCGAAGGATGGGCCACGAGCGCCTGGGGCCATCCTTCGAGACGCCGCCTGCGGCGGCTCCTCAGGATGAGGGAAACTGGTGACAGATGTGCGAATCCAGTACTGTCGCGCCGGGCCATCTTGCAGTCACAATGATGGGGGATCGACTTAAGCTATGTCCGTGCGGGGAATGCTGACAATTTTGGTGGGCTGTGCGCTGATGTGCGGGGTTTCTACCCTTGCGCTGGCGCAGAGCGCTGCGTCGAAGGGGAAGTCGGCGCCGGCAAAACCCGCTGCCGCCGCGAAGCCCGAAGCCAAGCCAGCCGCCGCTCCCGCAGCAGCAGGCGGTGCCGAGCCGACGCTGATCGGCCAGTTCGGCACCTGGGGCGCCTACACCGCGACGCCGAACGGCAAGAAGGTGTGCTTCGCGCTGGCAAAACCGTCGTCGCAGAAGACCAATCCGCCGAACCGCCCGCGCGATCCGGCCTACGCGTTCGTCTCGACGCGCCCGGCGGAGAAAGTCACCAACGAAGTCTCGATCATGATCGGCTACACGCTGAAGCCGGGCTCGGAATCCACCCTCGAAGTCGGCGGCGCGGCTTACGCGATGTACACCCAGGGCGATGGCCTGTGGATCAAGAACGCTGCCGAGGAAGAGAAAATGGTCGAGGCCATGCGCAAGGCCGCCGACGTTACCGTCAAAGGTGTCTCGGCCAAAGGCACCGAGACCATCGATACGTTTTCATTGAAGGGGCTGGCGCAAGCGCTCGACCGGCTGGCGCAGGATTGCAAGCGCTGAACGCGGTCGCAATTGCGCTGCTGAATGCTATATAGAGCCGCTAATTCATCGTCATGGCCGGGCTTGTCCCGGCCATCCACGTCTTGACCGGTTGAGCCAAGAAAGACGTGGATGCCCGGGACAATCCCGGGCATGACGATCTTACTCTCTGGACCGCCAACCGATGCAACCGACTATCGAAGCGTCTCGCGCGAACGCGCCGCTGGAAAAAATCGCGCTCGAAACCTACGTGCCGCCGGCAAAGCCGTCGCTGGTCGGGCTGTCGCGCGCGGAAATTTCCGAGCAGCTCGGCGCTATCGGCGTGGCACCCGCGCAGCGCAAGATGCGCATTCAGCAGTTATGGCACTGGATCTATGTCCGCGGCGTGCAAAGCTTCGACGAGATGACGACCATCTCGAAAGAGATGCGCGCCGAGCTTGATAAGCATTTCACGGTGGCGCGGCCTGAAGTGGTCGCCGAACAGATATCCAACGACGGCACCCGCAAATGGCTATTGCGTCTGCCGAGCGGGGACTCGATCGAAAAAGCGCATGAAGTCGAGTGCGTCTACATTCCCGAAACCGACCGCGGCACGCTGTGCGTCTCGTCCCAGGTCGGCTGCACGCTGAACTGCTCGTTCTGTCACACCGGCACGCAGCGGCTGGTGCGCAACCTCACCGCGGGTGAAATCGTCGGGCAAATCATGGTCGCGCGCGACCGGCTGGGCGAGTGGCCTCTCCCTCCTTCTCGCGGGGAGGGGGGTAGCCCCAAGCTCGATGCCCGCAATACCCCCACCCCCTCCCCGCAAGGGGGAGGGGAGAAGAAAGAAGGCAGCCGCCTCGTCACCAATGTGGTGATGATGGGGATGGGCGAGCCCTTGTATAATTTCGAAGCGGTGCGCGACGCGCTCCTCATCGTCGCCGACGGCGACGGCATCGGCATCTCGCGCCGCCGCATCACGCTCTCCACCTCCGGCGTGGTGCCGAACATCATCCGCACCGGCGCGGAGATCGGCGTGATGCTGGCGATTTCGCTGCATGCGGTGCGCGACGAGTTGCGCAACGAGCTGGTGCCGCTGAACCGCAAATATCCGATTGCCGAATTGCTGCAGGCCTGCCGCGATTATCCGGGCGCCACCAATGCGAAGCGCATCACGTTCGAATATGTGATGCTGAAGGGCGTCAACGATTCGCTCGACGATGCAAAACTGCTGGTGAAAATGCTCAAGGGCATTCCGGCCAAGATCAATCTCATTCCGTTCAATCCCTGGCCCGGCACGACTTACGAATGTTCGGACTGGGACCAGATCGAAAAGTTCTCCGAATATATTTTCAACGCCGGCTATTCCTCTCCGGTGCGCACCCCGCGCGGCCGCGATATCCTCGCCGCCTGCGGCCAGCTCAAATCCGAGACCGAGAAGATGTCCGCGCGCGAACGCCAGGCGCTGCGCGCGATGGCGATGACGGATTGATGCAAGTTCAAGTCGTCATTGCGAGGAGCGAAGCGACGAAGCAATCCAGTCTGCGCCCGGAACTCTGGATTGCTTCGCTTCGCTCGCAATGACGGTAACTTCGGTTTGACGCCATGTCCCTGATCGCTCGCCTGTTCGTCATCCTGCTCGGCTTCCTCGCCGCCAGTCTGGTCGCCGGCGCGATCGTGGTCGGTGCGGTGCTGTTTCCGGCATTGAGCGATTTCGCCGATGGTCCGATCGATCCCAGCGCACTGAATATCATGCTTGGGTTCGGCTTCATCTTCGTCAGCGGTTTTGCGCTGCTGCCGGCGATGATCGTGGTCGCGATTACCGAGGCGTTTTATATCCGGGGCGCGCTGACCTACGCGGTCGGCGGCGGCGTGGTGGGGCTGGCGTGTTATCTCGGCCTAGTTCCGTTCGATCCCGCCACCATGCACTTCGACGGCATCGTCCGCCGCCATCTCGAAATCATGACCGGCGCGGGGATCGTCGCCGGCCTCGTTTACTGGATCATCGCCGGCCGCAACGCCGGCGCGTGGCGCGCGCCGCGCGGGTCGCTCACTTTGCCGCGTTGATCGGCTACGTCTTCTTCGCCCATCGAAGCGCCTGTTCAAGGCGATCGTTGCCCCAGAACAATTCGCCGTCCGGCGTGGTGAATGTCGGCGCACCGAAGAAGCCGCGCCTCTGCGCCTCCGCCGTCGAGTCGCGCAACTCCTGCTTGATGCCATCGGCCTGCGCGCCGGCCAAGGTTGCTTCCGCAGGAACCCCGAGTTTGGTCAGGATTTCCGCGATGACGGTTTGATCGGAGATCACGCGGTTCTCGCCATATTCGGCGGTAAACACCGCCCGGCTGAAATCCTCGCCCCAGCCGGCCTTGAATCCCAGCAGCGCAACGCGCGCCGCCAGCACGCTGGATTGCGGAAACGCATCGGGCCAGCGGAAGCCGACGCCGATCTCGTCGGCGCTGCGCTGGACGTCGCGGATCATGTGCTGGCCCTTCACCGGAAACAGGTTGAACGGCGAATCCTTCATGCCCTGCGCCTGAAAGATCGGGCCGAGCAGGAATGGCCGCCATTTCAGCGCGACGCCAGCCTGCTCCGCGAGCGGCGCAATGCGCATGGCCGACAGGAAAGAGTAGACGGAAGAAAAATCGAACCAGAAATCGAGAATGGGTTTTGGCATGATATTTTGGAGGCTTCCCGCGTTCGCATCTTTGTGAGGTCTAGCACGCCCCAACCTCCGCCGTCATCATTCCCGCCGTCATTGCGAGGAGCGTAAGCGACGAAGCAATCCAGTCTTTCTTCGCGGCCTCTGGATTGCTTCGCTTCGCTCGCAATGACGGGGGGTTTTCATGACCGCGCTGCTCGGCTAAACCCCGCGCCATGAACCGGACCGGACTTTTTATCGCGCTGGGGCTTGCGCTTGTCGTCGGACTTGTGTTCGGGGTTTATCCCGAGCTCGATCTGCGTCTTGCCGCGTTGTTCTACGATTCCGCGGCGAAAAACTTTCCGCTGAAGTTCAATACGCTGGCGGCGATCGCGCGCGACGGCGCGATGTGGATCGCGTGGGGCATCGCGCTGCCGGCGATCGCAGCACTGGTGATAAAAATGGCGCGGCCGGACCGGCCGCTGCTGATGTCGGGGCGCGCGATCGTGTTTTTGCTGGTTACGCTCACTCTCGCGGCGGGCATCCTCACCAACCTCACCTTCAAGAGCCATTGGGGCCGGCCGCGCCCGGTGGTGGTGACGCAGTTCAACGGCGATTCGGCGTTCGTGCCGTGGTGGGATCCGCGCGGCGCTTGCGCGCGAAACTGCTCGTTCTTCTCCGGCGAAGGCGCCACCGCGTTCTGGACCTATGCGCCGGCAGCGCTGACGCCGCCGGCGTGGCGGCCGTTGGCTTACGCGGGCGCGACCTTGTTCGGCGTCATCACCAGCGTGCTGCGAATGGCGTTCGGCGGGCACTTTTTCACCGACGTCGCAGCCGCGGGGCTGGTGACGTTTCTGGTGATCTGGCTGGCGCACGGTTTTATCTACCGCTGGCCGTCGACCCGGATGACCGATGAAGGCATCGACGCGGCGTTGACGCGGTTTGCCTGGCCGGGCTATCGCCTCGTGCAGAGATGGCGCGGCCGCGATATCGGGGCGAGCCCGTTGAAGCACTGAATCCGTCATTGCCGGGCTTGACCCGGCAATCCATCCTCTATTGAGATTCTTTTTGAAGAATGATGGATACGCGGGTCAAGCCCGCGTATGACGCCTGGAAAGAACTCCAAAGGGTTTCCATGAGTACGATCCTGAAAAGCCTGCCCAAAGGAGAAAACGTCGGCATCGCTTTCTCGGGCGGGCTCGACACCAGCGCGGCGCTGCTGTGGATGAAGCAGAAAGGCGCCCGCGTCTTTGCCTATACCGCGAACCTCGGCCAGCCTGACGAGGCCGATTACGACGAGATTCCGCGCAAGGCGCTGGAGTTCGGCGCCGAGAAAGCCCGCCTCGTGGATTGCCGCACGCAATTGGTCCACGAAGGCATTGCCGCCATCCAATCGGGCGCCTTCCACGTCTCTACCGGCGGCATTGCATACTTCAACACCACCCCGCTCGGCCGCGCCGTGACCGGCACGATGCTGGTATCGGCAATGAAGGAGGATGGCGTCAACGTCTGGGGCGATGGCTCCACTTACAAGGGCAACGATATCGAGCGGTTCTACCGCTACGGACTGCTGACCAATCCGGACTTGCGGATCTACAAGCCCTGGCTCGACCAGCAGTTCATCGACGAACTGGGCGGCCGGGCGGAAATGTCGGCGTTCATGACCGCCAACGGATTCGCCTACAAGATGAGCGCCGAAAAGGCCTATTCGACCGACAGCAATATCCTCGGCGCCACGCATGAAGCCAAGGATCTGGAGCACCTCGACAGCGGCATCAAGATCGTCAACCCGATCATGGGCGTGCCGTTCTGGCGCGACGACTGTGTCGTCAAGGCCGAAAAGGTCGCGGTGCGGTTTGTGGATGGTCAGCCCACAGCACTCAACGGCCAGAGCTTCGCCGATCCCGTCGCGCTGTTCCTTGAGGCCAACGCCATCGGCGGCCGGCATGGCCTTGGCATGAGCGACCAGATCGAGAACCGGATCATCGAGGCAAAGAGCCGCGGCATCTACGAAGCGCCAGCCATGGCGCTTTTGCACATCGCCTACGAGCGTCTCGTCACCGGCATCCACAACGAAGACACCATCGAGCAATACCGGGTCAGCGGCATGCGGCTTGGCCGATTGCTCTACCAGGGGCGGTGGTTCGATTCCCAGGCCCTCATGCTGCGCGAAACGGCGCAGCGTTGGGTGGCGCGCGCCGTCACCGGCGAGGTGACGTTCGAACTGCGCCGCGGCAATGACTACTCGATCCTGAACACCGAGAGTCCCAATCTGACCTATGCGCCGGAACGGTTGAGCATGGAGAAGGTTGAGGATGCGGCGTTCACGCCGGCGGACCGTATCGGCCAGCTCACCATGCGCAACCTCGACATCGCCGATACCCGCGCCAAGCTGGATCTCTATGCGAAGACGGGCTTGCTGTCGGCCGGGGAGGGCTCACACATCCCCAAACTCGATAACGACAAGAGCTGAACCGCGCGGTGTGGGACGAGCTTCGTCATTGCCGGGCTTGACCCGGCAATCCATCCACTTCGGAAGACTCTTTGCGAAGTGTGATGGATACGCGGGTCAAGCCCGCGTATGACGATCGCGAATGTTTCGATCGCATCCAAAACAAATGGCCGGGATTTCTCCCGGCCATTTTTCATTTTCGTGAAACCCTACCTCCGCGGCGGCGCCGTACCCGGCGGTGGGGGTGGCGGCGCTCCGCCGTTCAGCAGCGGCTCGATGTTGCGGATGGTGACGCGGCGGTTCTGCCGCTCCGGCCCCTGGGTGTCGATCTTCAGGTACTGCTCGCCGTAGCCCTGCGAGGTCAGGTTTTCCGCCGGCACCTGGAATTGCTGGGTCAGCAATTCGGCAGCCGATTCGGCGCGGCGATCCGAGAGCGACAGGTTGTCGACGTCCGCTCCGACCGCGTCGGTGTGGCCCTCGATCAGGAACACGGCGCGGGGATTGGCCGCGATCACGCGATTGAGTCCGTCCGCGATCGCCTGCAGTTTCGCCGCCTGGTCGGGCGGAATTTCCCACGAGCCGGTCTCGAAATTGATGGTGTCGAGGTCGATGCTCGGCATCAACTGGCGCACCGACGCGCTGTAGCGGATTTGGTCGAGCGTATAACGCTGGGCGATGCGTTCGACCGGAGGCGCGATCATGGTTTCGTAGATCAGATCGGGCGACGCGGTTTCGGCCTCGACGATGTAGCGGTCGCGCGGAATCCGGATCACCGGCGGCGGCAGGTCGACATAGAAGCCGGCGGCGCCGCCGCGCGGACCGCGATAGGAGTTGTCGATGATGATGATCTCGCGGCCGCGCGGGTCGCGTCGAATGCGGCGCACCAGTTGCCCGTCGCGGCCGTTCACGGTGATGATCTGCGAGCCGTCGGGACGCACGACAATAGTCCGGGTTTCTGCGCCGACCTGCTGGGTCCGGATGTCGCGCGCGCCATAGCGGAAGCGGTCGACTTCGTTGTGGCGAATGAACGACTGGCCGCCGGGATCGACCACGATCACGCGGCCGGGCTCGGTGAACACCTTGCGGCCGCCCTGTTCGGTTTCACGCCGCGCGCCGCGGAAATCGTCCATGCGCTGCGGCCCTTGCCGGGCGGCGCCCGGCGCGATCGGCGTCAGCGCCTGAGCCGGCGGCGGCGCCTGCGGAATCGGCGCGGTAACGGTCGGCGGTGCGCGGCGCGCGAACGGCGCGCCGCCGGGCACGCCGGTCTGTCCACCGGGTTGCCCTTGCTGAGGTGCCGGGCCCGGAAGGGCTCCGCTCGGAGCGGCCGCAGGCGCGGCACCAGGTGCTGCCGGAGCAGCGTTGTTCGGCGGGGTTCCCAGGCGCTGTTGCACGCCACCCGGAAGCGATGTGCCGGGAGGCGGCGCCGGTGGTGTCCCCTGTTGTGGCGCAGCCGGGGCCGTTGACGGAGCGGCGCTCGGTGCGGCCGTTGGGGCTGCGTTTGGCGCGGGCGGCGGGGCCGCGCTTGGCGTGGCCGGAGTCGGCCCGCTTGGCCGTCCCTGCCGGTTCGTGCCGGGAGCGCCGGGCGTCCCCTTCTGCTGCGGCTGACCGGACCCGGGCGCCGCGGCCGGCGGCGCTGCGGTTGGCGCAGCAGGTGGTGTGGCGGCTGGAGCCGGCGGAGTAGGCTGGGGCGGCGGTGGCGAAGCTGCGGCGGGAGGTGCAGCGGGTTTCGGCGGCGCAGCCGAAGGCGATGTGGGCAAAGCCGGCGGCGCCGGACGCGCCGGCGCTGCCGCCGGAGGGACGGGAGGCGGCGTGGGACGCGCCGGGGGCGCAGCCGCAGGCGGCGGTGTCGGACGCGGTGGCGGTGCTGCTGCCGGAGGGGGCGGAGCCGGACGTGGCGGCGGGGGTGCAGCTGCAGGCGGCGGCGCGGGCCGCGGGGGTGGAGCGGCAGCCGGGGGCGGCTGTGCCGGTCTCGGAGGCGCCGCGGCGGGAGGCGCGGGGCGCGCCGGCGGTGCGGCCTTCGGCGGCTGCTTCGGCGGCGCCTCCTTGCCTTCCGGCGGCGCGGCCTGCGCCATCAGCACGGGTGCGGTCTGCGCGTGCGAGGGAAAGCTTGCGAATTGCGCAGCCGAGAGCGCCGTGGTGGCGAGCAGCACGAGACGAAGTTTTGTCATGAACCGTAAGTCCCCGGAAAAATCTTGAACAACAAACAAGACGCTTGTCGGCCGCATACGTCGGCGCTGGCGATCAACAGCCAACCATTAGGCCGGATTGTGGCAGTCGCCAAACGCGACTTGTTTTTATTTTACAGGCATCAACGCCCGAATGCGCCTTTGGTTCATTGCGCATTCAGACGCTCGCTTTGCAAAGCAGGCCTACATCGTGCCTGACGGAAGTTCTCCCGGAATCACATCCGGCTCCGAGCCCGGCAGATCGGAGATGCCGGCGTCGGTTGCAGGGTACGGCGTGCGCGGTCCCTGCGGACCACGCACCGGCAACTCGTCAGGCGTGCGTCCGGGCAGTTCCTGCGGCGGCGCCGGTTCACCGGGATCGCGCATCGGCGGCGGGATTTCGGGCCGCGGATTTCCCGGCGGCCCTTCCTGCGGCGGCTCGGTCGGTTTGCCCGGCTTGATCGGCGGGTCCTCGATGGGATCGCCCATCTAGATCGCCACTTTACGGTTTTCGCCGATGTCCGGCCGCGTGCCGGTGACGGCCGCAGCCGCCACGGCACCATAGCTGATCACGGTGCCCGGCGAATCCCAGAACTCGGCATCCTCCGGCGATATCTTCAGCACGCGGATGTTCGGGTCGTCGGCTGAGTCCCACCACGCTTTCGCCGGCGTCGAAAACAACTGCTTGATCTTGGCGCGGTCGTTGGAGACCACAGCCGTGCCGCTGACCGAGACGTATTTCTGGTCGCTCGCGTTCGCGAAGGACAGATTGATATTCGGGTTGCGGGCGATCTCGTCATCCTTGTGACGGCGCGCATCGGTGAGGAAATAGATCGCGTTGTTCTCGCGCTCGATGTAAGCGCTCATCGGCCGCGCGCGCAGCTTGTCGCCGTCGCGGGTGACCAGCATCGCAAAGCCGATTTTCTTCATCAGGTCCCAGGCGCGGTCGAGTTCGCGCGCGGTGTTGTCGTTGGCCATGGTTCGCTCCATTACTGTTGGAGCGATAACGGCGCTAAACCTGCGATGTTCCCCGCAAAGGCGGGTTACTGACGTGGCGCGGACTCAGCCCTCCACGATCTTCTCGCTCAGTTTTTGATCCACGACCTGGACCGTATTGTCGATCTCGGCATTGGGCATGCCGAGCTGATGCGAAATCAACTTCACCAGCAGGTCGACCCGCTCGATGAAGGGCGCGCCGCCGGCCACCGCGCGGGCCGCGGACGAGGGCTTGAGCAGGCTTTCCGCCGCTTTGGCGTATTTCTCGAAAGGCACCTGATCTGTGGGGTCGGCCCCGAGGCGCCGGGCCACGGCATCGACATGGTCATAGATCGACTGCGAGAGTTTTAGATCGCCGTGCACCGCGTCGCGGATCGATTGCGGCTCCTCGAGCGTGATGCAGCGGTAATTCCCGGTCAGCAGCATCGACCATTTGGCCAGCGGCACGAAAAGCGAATCGAACACTTTGAGTTTCACCGGCACGTCCTGGCCATCCAGCTTCACCGCGTCGATGTTCGCTTCCAGCTCCCGAAGCAGCAGGTTATGGGCCTCATCTGCAAATGTTGATGCCTTGAAGTTCGTCGGCAGGCCGACATGCAGGATATTCGCCGCCTCTTCCGGCGGGCGGAACGCCTGCGGATCGGGCGAGCAGAGCGACACCAGCCCCGGCTCAAACCGTTCCCAAACCTGGGCATTGGTATAGGCCTCTTCGAGGTCCATGTCGGCCAACCCCGGGATCCGTTGCAGATAGGGCAAAGGCGGCATGTTCATGATCGAAAGACATGGCAGCTTCGCCGCGGCGATCCTGATCATCAGAACCCGGATGGTGTGGTTGGTGTATTGCGGTTCCTGCATGGCAAGACCAACCAGATCGTAACGGGACAGATCGACGTCCTGCGGCGGGGTCGCGTCCAGCTTCCCGGGCAGGTCGCGCGAAAAAATCGCGCGGTGCGCCGGCTCGTCACGCAGCTTGATGCGAACTTCGGTGCCGTCGCGATTGATGAGCTCCGCGGTCTTCTTCCGGCAAACCAGGGTCACGTTGTGACCCGCCATCAGCAGCTTTGTCGCCAGCAAGGAGCCATACGAGGCTCCAAGGATCAGAACGTTGCGCGCCATGCTCTCGCTTCCATAGATGTTGCTGGAATTTTCTCTAATGCTCCGACCCAGGCCGGGTCGAGGAGCGCCGGTGTCTATCGCGAATTAACCGGTATCGCAATCACGCAGCAGTCCTATTTAGGAACCGAGCACCAGCAGCGTGTTGCTACGGGTCTTGCCGGCCTCGGCATAGCCGCGCGCGAGCATGTCGGCGAGGCAATCGTCGGCCCAGTCGTCGCGCGACAGATGCTCGATCGCGATCGCACGCGGCCACAGCGGCTGCGGCGCGTCGCGGAAGAAGCCGACCAGCACGCGGTCCTCGTAGCCTTCGACGTCGATCTTGAGTGAATCGACCTTTTCCACGTCCTGGTCCTGCAGGATGCGCAACAGCCGCATCGCGGGAACGCGGATCGCATCGCTGCGCGCGCTGGCGTCGGGATAGACATGGCTCGCGCCATAATTCTGGTGGTCGGTTTCGATCATCAGTTCGCCGTCGGCATCTCCCGCGGCGGCCGCGATCAGAACTACATTGCCGCTTGCCGATGCGGCCTGATTGAAGGCAAGGCGCGCGACCATTTCCGGATGCGGCTCGACCGCGATCACCTTTCCATTCGGTCCGACATGGCGCGCTAGCGGCAACGCATAGGTGCCGGCATTGGCGCCGACATCGACGAACACGCCGCCCGCTGGCGTATGCGCGCGGAGAAAATCCAGTTCCTCGATATTGTAATCGGGATTGAGCAGCGCGCCGCGCTCGGTGGCGCTGGCCTGATGATAGAAGCGAAACGCCGCGCTCTGATACTGGACATCGACCGGCCCCGCGCGCAGCAGGTTCAGCAGCCGCGACAGCATCGGGCGGAACGCGCCGCGCTTCAGCCGCGTCCGCTGCGCCAGCGCGATGACCGCCTGCTGCGCGGCGTTGGGCGCGTAGACGCCGAAGGGGGCGGTATTGTTGTCGTCAGCAGTCAACGGTCGGTCCTCGATAAAGCGGCGCATGCTTAGCCGAATTTGCGCGCGACTCCAACGATGCAAATACAGTGCCGTGTGTCTCGTGTCCCGGACGCGGTGCCGCGTTCTTCACGCTGCTCCGCAGAGCCGGGACCGTACCGAGCGCCGGCGTTTGGTACGGCCCCGGCTTAGCAGCGCACCACGCCGCGAAGGGCGGCGCACTGCGCAGCATCCGGGGCACGCAGCCGTCTTACGCCGCCTTCTTCGCCGGCTTGCGATTGCGCAGGAAGCGGCCGAGCAGGCGGCGCTTGCCCTTGCGCGGAATGAGATCGATGTCGCTGACGAGCTTGGCGCCGCCCTTGCGCCGCTCCAGCACGATCTTGCGGCTGTGGAATGCCTCGAGCTCGGCGCGGTGCGCGACGCTGACCACGGTGGCCTTGGGCAACTCTTTTGTCATCAGCGCCATCATCTTGTCCTGGCTCTTTTCGTCCAGCGCGGAGGTCGCCTCATCCAGCACGATGATGTCGGGGTTGTGCAAAAACAGCCGCGCAAAGGCGAGCCGCTGCTTTTCGCCGCCGGACAGCGTCTGGTCCCACGGTGCGTCTTCCTCGATTTTTTCGATCAGGTGTTTGAGGCCGACCTTGTCCAGCGCCTCGCCGATCTGTTCGATGCTCCAGTCTTCCGCCGCACCCGGATACGCCACCGCGCGGCGCAAGGTGCCGGACGGCACGTAAGGTTTCTGCGGCAGCATGAACAGCCGCCGGTCGGGATGGAAATTGACGCTGCCGCCGCCCCATGGCCACAGCCCTGCAATGGCGCGCACCAGCGTGCTTTTTCCCGAGCCGGATTCGCCCGCCACCAGCAGCCGTTCGCCGGGCTCGATGGCGACCTCGGTGTCGTCGACCACGGCGGTGCCGTCGTCCAGCGTCACCGACAGGTCGTTCAGGCTCAGCATGGTATCGCCTTCGGTCTCGCCGCGCTGAATGCGGCCAAAGCCGTCGCCGCGCTCGGCGCGTTCGAGGCCGTCGAGCGACATCATCAGCGAGGCGATGCGCCGCGCGCAGGCGTTCCAGTCGGCAAGCCGCGGATAATTGTCGACCAGCCAGCCGAACGCGGTCTGCACGATGGTGAAGGCGCTTGCCGCCTGCATCACCTGTCCTAATGTCATGCTGCCGTCGAGGAATTTCGGCGCGCACAAGAGCAGCGGCACCACCGGCGCGATCAGGCTCGATCCCTGCGAGACCAACGTGGTGCGCATGTGCTGGCCGGCCAGCCGCGACCATTGCCGCAGCACGCTGGTAAAGGTCTTGTCGATGCCGTCGCGCTCTTCGTCCTCGCCGCCCAACAGCGCGATGCTCTCGCCGTTCTCGCGCACGCGCGTCAGCGTGTAGCGAAACTCCGCCTCGGCCTGGTTCTTGTCCTCGGACACCTGCACAAAGCGGCGGCCGATGGTCATGATCGAGCCCGACGCAATCGCGGCATACAGCACCGCGGCGATCACGAGGAAGCCGGGAATGGTGATCGCCGAGCCTGCGATCGTCACCGTCAACGCGCCGCCGATGGTCCACAGCACCACGATAAACGTGGTCGCGGACAGAAACGCCGAGGTGACGCCGGCGGCGAAATCCACCGGCGAGTCGGTGGCGATGCGCAAATCCTCGGCAATGCGATATTCCGGATTCTTGTGGTCGCCGCTGACCAAATTGAGCTGGTAGTAGCGACCGTTGGCGAGCCAGCGCGACAGCACCGAACTGGTGAGCCAGGCGCGCCAGCGGCGCTGGATACCCATCCGCGCGAACACCTGCATTACGCCAAGCAGGACGCTGCCGATGGCGAGCGGAAAGAACACGCCGGTCAGATAAAACACCGTGGCTGAATCGCGCTTCTCGATGGCGTCGAAGATCGCGCGATTCCAGACATTGATGCCGTACTGGAAGCCGACATTGGCGACGATCAGGACCAGCAGGCCAATGGAAAACACCCATGCCAGCCGGCCGCCGTTCTTGCCCCAATAGCCGCGCGCGCTGATCCAGAACCGCGTCAGCAGGTAATCCCGGCGCGCCTCCTCGGCTTCCTCCGGGGTCAAATCCGGTTCGGGTTCAACGACTTCCGGCGGTGGCGGCTCGACATGGTCGCCGGTCTCGGTAACGACCTCGACAATCGGTGGCTTCTTCGCGGCGGACTTTTTGCCGGGAGGCTGTTTCGCGGAGGGTTTGTTCACGGAAGACTTGGCCATGGCGCGATAACGCAAGGGATTTCAAAAGGTTCCCTGAAGTTCCAATCGCTGCCGCGCGCTCGGTCGTCATCCCCGCGAATGCGGGGAACCAGTATTCCAGAGTTTGGTTGGGCGCATCGCATCTCACCAGCGCCGGTGATTACTGGGTCGCCCGGTCAAGCCGGGCGATGACAGTGTTGGCTGAGCGGCAACCGCCCCTCACACCTGCCGCTCGACCATCATCATCTTGAGCTCGGCGATGGCCTCGGACGGATTGAGGCTCTTCGGGCAGGCCTTGGCGCAGTTCATGATGGTGTGGCAGCGGTAGAGCCGGAACGGGTCTTCGAGATTGTCGAGCCGCTCGCCGGTGGCTTCGTCGCGCGAATCCTTGATCCAGCGCGTCGCCTGCAGCAGCGCCGCGGGACCGAGGAAGCGTTCGCTGTTCCACCAGTAGCTCGGGCACGAGGTCGAGCAGCAGGCGCACAGAATGCATTCGTAGAGCCCGTCGAGCTTTTCGCGGTCCTCGTGGCTCTGCTTCCATTCCTTCTGCGGCGTCGGCGTGGTGGTCTTCAGCCACGGCTCGATCGAGGCGTATTGCGCGTAGAAATTGGTCAGATCAGGCACGAGGTCCTTGACCACGGGCTGATGCGGCAGCGGATTGATCTTCACCGCACCGTCCTTCACGTCGTGCATCGACATGGTGCAGGCCAGCGTATTCTGGCCATCGATATTCATGGCGCAGGAGCCGCAGACGCCCTCGCGGCAGGAACGGCGGAAGGTCAGCGTCGGATCGATGTTGTTCTTGATCCAGATCAGGCCGTCCAGCACCATCGGCCCGCAATCATTGGTGTCGATGAAATAGGTATCGACGCTCGGATTCTTGCCGTCGTCCGGATTCCAGCGATAGATCCTGAATTCGCGGGTCTGCGTCGCACCGGGAGGCTTCGGCCAGGTCTTGCCGCCGGAGATTTTTGAATTTTTCGGGAGTGCGAATTCAACCATGTCTTTATCCCAAACTTAGCGAGACGTCCCGTTTACGTTCGTCATTCCGGGATGCGCCTCTTGGCGCAGGCCCGGAATCCATAACCCCCAATCGTGGTTATGGATTCCGGGTTCGCGCTTCGCGCGCCCCGGAATGACGGCTTATCATCAATACACCCTAGCCTTCGGCGGGATGTACTGCACGTCGTTGGTCATGGTGTAATCGTGCACCGGGCGATAATCGATTGACGTGTTGCCGCGCTCGTCGATCCAGGCCAGCGTGTGCTTCATCCAGTTCTTGTCGTCGCGCGCGGTGAAATCCTCGCGGGCGTGGGCGCCGCGGCTCTCGGTGCGGTTGGCGGCGGAATCCATCGTCACCACCGCCTGCACGATCAGATTGTCGAACTCCAGCGTCTCGACCAGGTCAGAATTCCAGATCAGCGAACGGTCGGCCACGGAAATGTCGCCGATCCCGCCATGTACCTTGTGGATTTTCTGCTGGCCTTCCTGCAGCACCTCGCCGGTGCGGAACACCGCGCAATTCTCCTGCATCACATGCTGCATGCCGTCGCGCAGCTTCGCGGTCGGCGTGCCGCCCGAGGCATAACGATAATGGTCGAGCCGGCCGAGCGCCTTGTCGGCCGAGCCCGCCGGCAATTCCGGCTGCTTGCCGTTGGCGGTGAGTTTTTCCGCGCAGCGCAGCGCCGCAGCACGGCCGAACACCACCAGATCAATCAGCGAGTTGGAGCCCAAACGATTCGCGCCATGCACGGAAACACAGGCCGCCTCGCCCAGCGCCATCAGGCCGGGCACCACGGCGTTGTCGTCGCCATTGCTCTTGGTCAGCACCTCGCCGTGATAATTGGTGGGGATGCCGCCCATGTTGTAATGCACCGTCGGCGCGATCGGGATCGGCTCGCGCGTGACATCGACGCCGGCGAAAATCCGCACCGATTCCGAGATGCCCGGCAGCCGCTCATGCAGCACTTTTGGATCGAGATGGTCGAGATGCAGGAAGATGTGATCCTTCTTCTTGCCGACGCCGCGGCCTTCGCGAATCTCGATCGTCATCGCGCGCGAGACCACGTCGCGCGATGCAAGGTCTTTTGCCGACGGCGCATAGCGCTCCATGAAGCGCTCGCCTTCGGAATTCACCAGATAGCCGCCTTCGCCGCGCGCACCCTCGGTAACGAGGCAGCCGGCGCCGTAGATGCCGGTGGGGTGGAACTGGATGAACTCCATATCCTGCAGCGGCAGCCCGGCACGCAAAGCCATCGCGCTGCCGTCGCCGGTGCAGGTATGCGCCGAGGTGCAGGTGGCATAGGCGCGGCCGTAGCCGCCGGTGGCGAGAATGGTGGTCTGGGCGCGGAAACGATGCAGCGTGCCGTCGTCGAGTTTCAGCGCAATGACGCCGCGGCAGGTGCCCTGGTCGTCCATGATCAGGTCGATGGCGAAGAATTCGATGTAGAACTCGGCGGCATGGCGCAGCGCCTGGCCGTACATGGTGTGCAGCATGGCATGGCCGGTGCGGTCGGCGGCAGCGCAGGTGCGCTGCGCCTGGCCCTTGCCGTAATCCAGCGTCATGCCGCCGAACGGGCGCTGATAGATCTTGCCGTCCTCGGTGCGCGAGAACGGCACGCCCCAATGCTCCAGCTCGTAGACGGCCTCGGGCGCATTGCGCACCATGTATTCGATGGCGTCCTGGTCGCCGAGCCAGTCCGATCCCTTGACGGTGTCGTACATGTGCCAGCGCCAGTCGTCCGGATGCATGTTGCCGAGCGCCGCCGAAATGCCGCCTTGCGCTGCGACGGTATGCGAGCGGGTCGGAAACACTTTGGTGATGCAGGCGGTGCGCAACCCGGCTTCGCTGCAGCCGACCACCGCGCGCAGGCCCGCGCCGCCGGCGCCGACCACGACGACGTCATAGGTGTGGTCTTCGATCGGATAGGCGTGGCCGTTGCTGGCGGGACCCGTGCCGTTTGCGCCATTGCCTTGAGCCATGCGCTAGACTCCAGATGACAGTTTGAGAATGGCGTAGATCGAAGCCAGCGCCACCGCGACCGAGAAGAAATTATTGGCCATGATGGAAGCGAGCTTCAGCTTCTCGTTATGGATGTAGTCCTCGATCACCACCTGCATGCCGATTTTCATGTGCCAGGCGCTGGCGACGATGAACAGCAGTAGGATGATCGCCACCAGCGGCGAGCCGAGGATTTGCGCGGCGCCGGCCTGGTTGCGGCCGAGCAGCATCATCACCACCGCGATCACCGGCACGATCAGCAGCACCATTGCCACCGCGGTAACGCGCTGGCGCCAGAAGTCGGAGGTGCCGGAATGCGAGGCGCCGAGCGCGCGGACGCGGCCGAGCGGCGTGCGCATCGAGGCGGCCTTGGGCGGCAGGCCGTGCGATTCGTTGACGCTCATCGTCCGCCTCCCATCGCGTAGGCAGCGACCCACAGCAGTACGGTCAGCGAAATGCCGCCGATCAGCGCGCCCCAGGTCAGGGCTTCGCGCTCGGTGGGTTTGAAGCCGTAGCCGAGGTCCCAGATGAAATGCCTGATGCCGCTGAGCAAATGATGCAGCAGCGCCCAAGTGTAGCCGAACACGATCAGGCGGCCGATGAAGCTGGAGGTAAAGGCCTGCACATGGGCGTAGGCGCCGGGTCCCGAGGCCGCCGCGATCAGCCACCACGCCAGCAGCAGGGTGCCGAAATACAGCGCCACGCCGGTGATGCGATGGACGATGGACAGCGCCATCGTCAGGGTCCAGCGATAGGTTTGCAGATGCGGCGAAAGCGGGCGTTCGATCCTGGCGGTCATCGGCGGCTTTTGACGGTTGCGGGCAGGCGAGCGGCCCGGTTCGGGATCGCGTGTGTTCAATTCTATTTACGAACTCGAAACAGTCAGCGCAACGCCGAAATCGGGGTTTGCGAATGAATGTTCAGTGCTTCAGATGAGCCCTGCAATGGTGTGCATTGACAGCGCCGCCGGGGGCTGGGACGGCAGTGGTGCTGAAGCAGGATTCAGGTAGCGAGGCGGTTGGCGTCCGGAACACGAAAAACATCCCTGGCGTCATTGCCGGGCTTGACCCGGCAATCCATCCACTTCGAAAGACTCTTGTGAAAAGTGATGGATGCGCGGGTCAAGCCCGCGCATGACGGAGCAAGGACAGGCAGACGGGAATGCAGGTCGCAGGGTTGAACGTTTCCGAGCTTGTTGAACTGGCGATGCTGCTGGTCGCGGTCGGCGCGCTGGCCGGATTTCTGGCCGGTGTGTTCGGGATCGGCGGCGGCGCGATCCTGGTGCCGGTGTTTTACGAGTGCTTTCGCCTCGCCGGCGTGCCGCTGGAGGTGCGGATGCCGCTGTGCATCGGGACGTCGCTGGCGATCATCATCCCGACCTCGATCAGCTCATTCCGCGCCCATCACCTCCGCGGCGCGGTGGACATGGCAGTGCTGCGGGTCTGGGCGGTGCCGGTGATCTCAGGCGTCATCCTCGGCAGCGTGATCGCGCGCTATGCACCGGAGCGGCTGTTCAAAATTGTCTTTGTCGCCGTCGCATGGTCGGCCGCGGCACGGCTGCTGTTCGGCCGCGACTCGTGGCGGCTCGGCGACACGCTGCCGGGCGGCATCCTGATGAAGGTCTATGGCGGACTGGTCGGGCTGCTCTCGACCTTGATGGGCGTCGGCGGCGGGTTGTTCTCCAATCTGCTGATGACGTTTTACGGCCGGCCGATCCATCAGGCGGTCGCGACCTCGTCGGCGCTGGCGGTGCTGATCTCGATCCCCGGCGCGATCGGCTACGTCTACGCCGGCTGGCCCGCTGCTGCGCGCTATCCCGATATCGCAGCGCTGCAACTGCCGTTCGCGATCGGCTACGTCTCGCTGATTGGTGCGGCGCTTGTGATGCCGACCAGCCTGCTGACCGCGCCGCTCGGCGTCAAGGCCGCGCATGCGATGTCGAAGCGCACGCTGGAAATGGCGTTCGGGTGTTACCTGTTTATCGTGGGCAGCAGGTTCGTGATTAGTTTGATTTAAGCGCGCCGTTCCCCGGACGCGGTGCGGCATTCTTCATGCCGCTCCGCAGAGCCGGGGCCGTAACGAACGCCGGCGTTTGGTACGGTCCCGGTTCTGCGCTTCGCAAGAGCTACGCGCTGCATCGCGCCCGGGACACGAAAGAGATTATTTCTCGTAAATCCCCTTATACGTATCGCGCAAAATATTCTTCTGCACCTTGCCCATGGCGTTGCGCGGCAGTTCGTCGACAAAGATCACCCGCTTCGGCATCTTGAATTTCGCCAACCTTCCGTCGAGCGCGTTGAGCACCGCGGCTTCATCGACGCCGGCGGCCTTGTCGCACACCACCACCGCAGTGACGCCCTCGCCGAAATCGGCATGCGGCACGCCGATCACGGCGGCCTCGATCACGCCGGGCATGGCGTCGATCTCGCTCTCGATTTCCTTCGGGTAGACGTTGAAGCCGCCGGAGATGACGAGATCCTTGCCGCGGCCGAGAATGTGCACATAGCCTTTGCCGTCGATCTTGCCGAGATCGCCGGTGATGAAGAAGCCGTCATCGCGAAACTCCGCTTTGGTCTTTTCCGGCATTCGCCAATAGCCCTTGAACACGTTGGGGCCCTTGACCTCGATCATGCCGATGGAGTCGCGCGCGATTTCCTTGCCGGTTTCGGGATCGGTGACGCGCACCGACACCCCGGGCAGCGCGTGGCCGACCGCGCCGGGCACGCGCTCGCCATCATACGGGTTCGACGTATTCATGTTGGTCTCGGTCATGCCGTAGCGCTCCAGCACGGCATGTCCGGTGCGCGCCATCCATTCGCGATGGGTGTCGGCGAGCAACGGCGCGGAGCCTGAGATGAACAGCCGCATGTGCGCGGTTGCCTCTTTGGTCAGCGCCGGGCTTTGCAGCAGCCTTACATAGAAGGTCGGCACGCCCATCAGCGCGGTGGCGCGCGCCATCAGCCTGATGATCAGCTCGGGATCGAATTTCGGCAGGAAGATCATCGACGCGCGGGCGAACAGCACGACGTTGCTGGCCACGAACAGGCCGTGGGTGTGATAGATCGGCAGCGCGTGGATCAGCACGTCCTTGTCGGTAAAACCCCAATAGCCGACCAGCGTCAGCGAATTCGACGCGAGGTTATCGTGCGTCAGCATTGCGCCTTTTGAACGCCCAGTGGTGCCCGAGGTGTAGAGGATGGCGGCTAGATCGTCGTCATTGCGCGCGACCGTCTCGAACTCAGGCGGTGCTTTCGCGGCGGCATCGGTCAGCGAGCCCTTGCCATCGGCGCCAAGCGTCTCGACTTTTGCGCCGACCTTGGCGGCAATCGCGCCGATGCCGTCCGCCCTGGACGGATCGCACACCACCAGCGATGGCTCGGCGTCGGTGATGAAATATTCCAGTTCGTTCAGCGTATAGGCGGTGTTGAGCGGCAGGTACACCGCCCCAGTTCGCACCGCCGCCAGATACAGCACCAGCCCGGGCACCGACTTTTCGGTCTGTGCTGCGACGCGGTCGCCGGGTTTTACGCCACGCGCTACCAGTACATTCGCCATTTGTCCTGCGCGGGCGATCAGGTCGCCGTAAGAGATGCGCTGCCCGTCCAGCATCTCGATCGCGAGCCGGTTGGGGTCGTCGAGATTGTCGAACAGGTGGGAAAACAGATTGGCGTTTTCAGGTGTGGTCATGCATCATTCCGAAGGGCAGCGCGGTCCGGAAAGGCCGCAGAAGTTGAATAGCAAAAACGCCCTTCACAAAGCAACGGAGACAGTTTGCATGTCAAACAACGGGAAACGCGTGGCCTGGGTGACCGGCGGCGGCAGCGGCATCGGCGAGGCTGGCGCGGAAGCACTGGCCGCGGACGGATGGACCGTGGTGGTGTCGGGACGCCGCAAGGATGCGCTCGATACGGTGGTGGCGAAGATCGCGAAAAGCGGCGGCACGGCCGAGGCGATCGCGCTCGATGTCAGCAAGGCGGATGACGTGACCGAAGCCGCGGAACAGATTTTAGCGAAGCACGGCCGCATCGATTTGCTGGTCAACAGCGCCGGATCAACGTGCCGAAGCGAAGCTGGGCCGACATGGAACTGGAAGGCTGGGACAAGCTCGTCGATATCAACCTCAACGGCGTCTTGTATTGCATGCGTGCGGTGCTGCCGGCGATGCGCAAGCAAAAGGACGGCTGCATCATCAACGTCGCCTCATGGGCCGGGCGCCATGTCTCGAAAATGCCGGGCCCGGCCTACACCACCACCAAGCACGCGGTGCTGGCGCTGACGCATTCCTTCAACATGGACGAATGCGTCAACGGGTTGCGCGCCTGTTGTCTCTCGCCGGGCGAAGTCGCAACGCCGATCCTGAAATTGCGTCCGGTGGTGCCGAGCGAAGAAGAACAGGCGAAGATGCTGCAGTCCGAAGACCTCGGCCGCACCATCGCGTTTGTCGCGAGTATGCCGCCGCGGGTTTGCATGAATGAGATTTTGATCAGCCCGACCTGGAACAGGGGGTTTATCCAGACGCCGCATAGCAGGGATTAACGGCGGAGCAATAGCGCGGAATCGGTAGCTGCCACCGACGGCTGCCGACTTCAACGTAGTTCAAGAGGCACCGCTCCCGCGTTAAACCAGGGGCAGGTGGCGGGAGCGGGTCAAATTGCCGAGCATCTTTTTTTCATATTCCCATGCCGATGAGGCCTTGCGTGATCAGCTTGAGAAGCAGCTGTCCCTGCTTAAACGCCGAGGCATTATTGAAGTGTGGCATGACCGCAGAATCGGACCCGGACAGGACTTTGCCAATGAGATCGATCGACATGTCGAGACCGACGACATTATCCTGCTGCTCGTGAGCGCGGATTTCCTGGATTCCGACTACTGCTACGACAAGGAAATGACGCGAGCGATCGAGCGGCATGAAGCAGGCGATGCGATTGTAATCCCCGTCATTCTCCGCGCCTGCGATTGGCATGGTGCGCCCTTCGGCAAGTTGAATGCGACACCACCGGACGGCCGACCCGTCACACAGCATCCCGACCGCGATCAAGCCCTACTCGAGGTGGCTAAGGCCGTCAGAACGGCGGCAGAAAAACTAGGCGCCAAACGCGCTCCAGTTGCCAGTGCCGCCAAAGCGACGCCTTCCGCACCCAGTTTACCCAGACCAGAACCACGTTCCAGCAACCTGCGCCCGGTCAAACAGTTCAGCGAACGGGGCAAGGACACCTTCAGGATCGAGACGTTCGAATACATGGCCCGCTACTTTGAGAGCTCGTTGAAGGAATTATCGAGTCACAACGAGGGCATTGAGACCTCCTACCGACGTATAGACGGAAACCGGTTCTCGGCGGCCGTCTACAAACACGGCCAGGCGGTGTCTCGTTGCACAATATTCATGGGTGGCTTTGCATCGGGCGGGATCGCCTACCTCGCGTGGGAAACCACGGAAAGTAATTCCAATATTGAATGCCTGACCGTCGATGCCGACGGCCAATCATTGTTCATGCGTGGTATGGGTATGGCGATAACGCAGCGAGGGGATTCAAGCAGGTTGACGCAGGAGGGCGCATCGGAGTTTTACTGGTCGCTCCTGATCGAACGTCTCCAGGACAGCGCGCCGACGCATTCTTCTCAGCTTTCCACAAATGCGGTTCGATGATGCGCTCGCCACCCACACGCACCGAACCGAAATTAGTTTCACCGCACACAATAAGTTTTTTCCGAAACCACCCCAAACCCCTCCCGTAACTCGGCGCAACGGCGACGCAGTCAGCCTGCAAGCGGCCAGCGCCATCGTTGTTGCCCTTAATCGCCGGCGGATGTCCGCCGGTCACCTACATCCATCGGGAGACGATCCATGTCCAAGCGAATTGCACTTCTTTCGGCGGTCGCGTTCAGCGCGCTCGCACTCACGGCCAGCGTGATTGCGCCGGCCAGTGCCGAAGACAAGAAAATGATGAAGAGCGAACTGTCCGGCGAGAAGACCGTGATGGTCGGCGGTGCGGCGATGTTCCCCTCCAAGAACATCATCCAGAACGCCGTCAACTCCAAGGACCACACCACGCTGGTCGCCGCCGTGAAGGCCGCGGGCCTGGTCGAGACGCTGGAAGGCAAGGGCCCGTTCACGGTGTTCGCGCCGACCAACGCCGCCTTCGGCAAGCTGCCGGCCGGCACCGTCGATACGCTGGTGAAGCCCGAGAACAAGGCGACCCTGACCAAGATCCTGACCTACCACGTGGTGGCGGGCAAGCTCGAGGCCTCCAGCCTGACCGACGGCAAGAAGCTGAAGACCGTCGAAGGCGAAGAGCTGACCGTGAAGCACTCCGGCGACAAGGTCATGATCGTCGACGCCAAGGGCGGCTCCTCGACCGTCACCATCGCCAACGTCAACCAGTCCAACGGCGTGATCCACGTGGTCGATACCGTGCTGATGCCGGCGTCGTAACGCCGCACTTAAATCTTCGCGCACCTGCATTGTCCCCACAGGAAGCGCGTGCGTCCCCCCAAAAGGGATGCAAACAGGCGAGCCGGGGCAACCCGGCTCGCTTTTTCGTGAACGCGCATCGTCATTCCGGGGCGTCGCCAACGGGTCCGCGCAAGCGCGGCCCGATGACAGGCTCCGCGACGAACCCGGAATCCAGAGAGTATCGCTTATGTCTGGATTCCGGGTTCGCGCGAAGAGCGCGCCCCGGAATGACGGGTGGCAATGCAGTAACGAAAGCCTTATTTCAGCGTATAAGTGGATATCGACTTCTAGCGACGGAACAGCCATGTCGAGCATCACAGCCAGCCACGACCGCGCGGCCACCGCCCCCGCCAAGGTGATTCAACCGGCGTGGGTGCGCACCGTGCACTGGATCAACGCGGTGGCGATGATCCTGATGATCATGTCGGGCTGGCAGATCTACAACGCCTCGCCGCTGTTCAATTTCCGGTTCGCAAGCTCGATCACATTAGGCGGCTGGCTCGGCGGCGCGCTGCTGTGGCATTTCGCGGCGATGTGGCTGTTGATGGTCAACGGCCTGGTCTATCTCGTGCTCGGCTTCGTCACCGGCCGCTTCCGCAAGAAGCTGCTGCCGATCACGCCGCAGGGCGTGATCGCCGATACCAGGGCGGCGCTCACCGGAAAACTGTCGCATGCGGACCTGACCACCTACAATTATGTGCAGAAACTGCTCTATGCCGGCATCATCGTGGTCGGCATCCTGATCGTGCTGTCGGGCCTGTCGATCTGGAAGCCGGTGCAGCTGCAATATTTGACCGCGCTGTTCGGCGGCTATGACATCGCACGCTACGTGCATTTCATCTGCATGGCCGCGATCGTCGGGTTCCTGATCGTGCATGTCGCGCTGGCGCTGCTGGTGCCGAAGAGCCTGCGCGCCATGATTATCGGCCGCTGAGGAGAAACAATCATGGGCCGCATCCGAAAACTGCTGATCCCCGGCGTCGACAAGAATCTGCTGATCAGGGACGCCACCAGACTGATGCCTGAGCTGTCGCGGCGGCGCTTCATCGCCAGCGGCGCCAGCCTCGGCGCGCTGACGCTTTTAACCGGCTGCGACGTCTCCGACAGTTTTTCGGCGGAAAGCATGCTGAAGCAGATTTCCAAATTCAATGACGGCGTGCAGGCGGCGATCTTCAATCCCAACGCGCTGGCGCCGACGTTTCCGGAAAGTGCGATCACGCGGCCGTTTCCGTTCAACGGCTATTACGATCAGGACGACGCGCCCGACATCGACGGCAAGGACTGGAAGTTAGAGGTACGCGGCCTGGTCGAGAACAAGAAATCCTGGACGCTGGACGAACTCTACAAACTGCCGCAGGTAAAGCAGGTCACGCGTCACATCTGCGTCGAAGGCTGGAGCGCGATCGGAAGCTGGACCGGCACGCCGTTGCGCGATTTCCTCAAAATAATCGGCGCCGATACCCGCGCAAAATATTGCTGGTTCCAGTGCGCCGATTCCGACGGCTACAACAGCCCGCTCGACATGGCGAGCGCGCTGCATCCGCAGACCCAGATGTCGTTCAAATTCGCCGACAAGATCCTGCCGCGCATCTACGGCTACCCGATGAAAATCCGGGTGCCGACAAAACTCGGCTTCAAGAATCCGAAATACGTGATTTCGATGGAAGTCACCAACGACTACAAGGGCGGCTACTGGGAAGACCAGGGGTATAATTCGTTCAGCGGGAGTTGATCCGCTCCGTCATTGCCGGGCTTGACCCGGCAATCCATCCTCTTCGAAGGACTCTTGTGAAGATAGATGGATACGCGGGTCAAGCCCGCGTATGACGCGTTGGTGTTTGCCTCAGTCTTCTCTGAAACCCCGCCGCAACCGCGCCCACCGCCAGCATCGCGGCGGAAACATTCAGCGCATACGACAAACTCCCCATCGCATCGGTAATCGCGCCGACAGCGATCGGCCCCAGCGTCTGCCCCACCCCGAATGCAATCGTCATCGCCGCGATCGCTACAGGCCATGCGGCCGGCGGGTAATTGAAGCGCACGAAGGCGGTGGTCGATCCCACCAGGGCGAAGAACGAGACGCCGAACACCAGCGCCGATGTCGCAAGCAGCAGCGGCGAATGCCCGAACAGCGGCAACCCCGCGCCAATCGCGTTGACGCCGAGAATGATCGCGGTCGAGCGGCCGCCGCGATCCATCGCCAGCACCCGCCGCCACAGCCACGGCGTGACGAATGCGCTGAGGCCAATCAGCGACCAGAACGCGCTCTGCGCCGCCGCGCCGCCGCCGCCGTCGCGCACATAGGCGATCATGAAGGTCATGTAGGCGATGTAGCCGGCGCCGAACAGGAAATAGCCGGTGAGATAGATCAGCACCGGCCTGATGGTGAATTTGACCGGAGCAGCATCCGCGATCCCCGCATGTGTATCGACCGCGGTCAGCAGCAGCGGCAGCGTCATTGCGATCGACAGCAGCGTCATCGCCCACCACACGATCCACCACGAGCCGGGTCCGAAACCCTGCAGCACGAACGGCGCGATCAGGCCGGATGACAGGATGCCGAGCCCGGGCCCGGCATAGAACAAGCTCAGCAGAAAGTTCGCCCGCTTGGGCCGCGACTGCGCGATCGTCGCCGCCAGCGCAGCGCCGCCGATGAATCCGGCCGCCGCACCCAGTCCCGCCAGCAGCCGCGCAAAACTCAGCACGACAAAGTTGCCGGACAGCGCGCACAGCGCCAGCGACAGCACGCAGGCCAGCGTTCCCCAGCGTACCGCGGCGATCAGCCCGAAGCGCTTGATCAGTTTCGACGCCAGCAGCGCGCCGGCGAGATAACCGGCGGCGTTGATGGTGTTCATGAAGCCGGCGGCGGAATACGACCAGTGCAGCGCATCGCGCATGTCCGGCAACACCAGCGAATAGGCAAAGCGGCCGATGCCGAGCCCGACGGTCGGCGCCAGCGATAGAGTAAGAATCAGCCGCGCGGGATGCGCGATGGGCGAGGGTGGGCTTGCGGCTTTCAAGGCGGACTCCGGCAAGGACGCAATGTGGCAGGCTTCACCGCGGTTGCACAGGTACGCGGCGGACAATGGTGTCTTGCCAACCGCGCAATGCCGCTTTAGCACTCCGCGCGACTGTCAATGTTCTTCGTCATGCCCGGGCTTGACCCGGGCATCCATCCATCTTCGAAAAAAGAGTTTTCCGAAGAGGATGGATTGCCGGGTCAAGCCCGGCAATGACGCATCAATGAGGAAACACCATGCCCACCCACAAACTCCTCCTCCTCCCCGGCGACGGCATCGGCCCCGAAGTGATGGCGGAGGTGAAGCGGCTGATCGGCTGGCTCAATGCGCAAGGCATCGCAAAATTCGAGACCGAGCGGGGCCTGGTCGGCGGCAGCGCCTATGATGCCGACAAGGTTGCGATCACGGACGCCACCATGGCGCTGGCGCAGGCCAGCGACGCGGTGATCTTCGGCGCGGTGGGCGGACCGAAATGGGACCAGGTGCCTTATGACGCCCGCCCCGAAGCCGGGCTGTTGCGGCTGCGCAAGGAGATGGCGCTGTTCGCCAACCTGCGGCCCGCGATCTGCTATCCGGCGCTGGCGGAATCATCATCCCTGAAGCGCGAGGTGATCGAAGGCCTCGACATCATGATCGTGCGCGAGCTCACCGGCGGGGTGTATTTCGGCGAGCCGAAAACCATCACCGATCTCGGCAACGGCCAGAAGCGCGCCATCGATACGCAGGTCTACGACACCTACGAGATCGAGCGCATCGCCCGCGTCGCCTTCGACCTGGCGCGCAAACGCCGCAACAAGCTGACCTCGATGGAAAAGCGCAACGTCATGAAGTCGGGCGTGTTGTGGAACGAGGTCGTGACGCAGGTCCACAAGCGCGAATATCCCGACGTCGAGCTCGAGCATCAGCTCGCCGATTCCGGCGGCATGAGTCTGGTGCGCTGGCCGAAACAGTTCGACGTCATCGTCACCGACAATCTGTTCGGCGACATGCTGAGCGACATCGCGGCGATGCTGACGGGCTCGCTCGGCATGCTGCCGTCGGCCTCGCTCGGCGACGTCGATCCGCGCACCAAAAGAAGCAAGGCGCTGTACGAGCCGGTGCATGGCTCGGCGCCGGATATCGCAGGCACGGGTGCGGCCAACCCGATCGCGATGATCGCGTCGTTCAACATGGCGCTGCGCTATTCGTTCGACATGGCGGAGCTCGCCGACAAGGTCGATGCCGCCATCGCGGCGGTGCTCGCCAAGGGCCTGCGCACCGCGGACATCAAGTCCGAGGGCACCACGGCGGTCAGCACAACGCAGATGGGCGAGGCGATCCTGAAAGAGGTGCAGGCGCTGCACGGGTAATTCGTCGTCCCCGCGAAGGCGGGGACCCATAGCCGCCGATGCTTGTTGCTACACTCGCAGCGGCCCCAGCCTTCGCAAAACATCCGCCGGTGTTTATGGGTCCCGGCGTTCGCCGGGACGACACTGGATGAATCAATACAGCGGGAACCCCTGCGGATAGCCGCCGAGATCCGACGGTGGGTTGAGCGGCTGGCGATCGATCGGGCGGTTGTTGTTTTCGCGCGCAAACGAGGGATAGCCGAGCGCCGGCGGGAACGCGTAGTCCTGAAACTTGCGGTCGCCCGGAAGTACTTCGGTGCCGGCGTCGAGCCAGGAGCGCTTGGTGACGTAGATGCGGGTCGGGCCCTGCTGATAGACCACGTTGGGGCCGCTCGGACCGTAATAGGGACGGCCGCGATCATCGTACTTCCGGTCGTCGACCTTGCGCTTCACCTCGGCATTGGCCGGCGTGGCAAGACCAATCGCAACCACTGCGGCTGCCGCGAGCAACGCCGCAAGCGCGGCTGGGGGTTTGAAAGTCATCAGGTCCTCACGGGCAGTCGAAGCAGGTTACGTCCGGTTTGCGGCTATTTTAGCTGCCGCGGTTCCATGGCCACAAGGTCAATTGGGCCACACCTGATCACAATAATGCCGGTGTTTCCAAAATGTTGCATGAAAACCAGCGTCTTGGCTGGGCCGCCGCCGATCACAGACTGCCGCGCAGGCTCGGGTTCTGCGCCCCGGTCACCCAATCCGCCGATGCGACCGGCGCCGCCGCCGCGCAGCTGCCGCGCTTGAGTTCAGCGCGCGCGAACAAGTCCGCCAGTTTCGGCTCGTTTCCGGCGTTAAGCAGGATCAGCCGGCTCAGGATGCAGCCGATCGCGGCGCGCCGGGCCGGCAGCGTATCGCCCTGGCACGACCAGCCGGAAATCCGCAGGTTTAGTGCATCGAAAGCCTTCATGAAGCCGAGGCACGGCCGTGCATCGCCGTCAGGGTCGGTGAGGCCGAGCAGCGTCACCGCGCCGAATTTGCTGTCGATGATGCCCGCGGCCTGCAACTCGCGCACGCCGCCCGGGTCCATTCTTGCGGCGATGTCGGCGACCGGCGGCCCGGACTGGCTCACTTCGCCGCCGGGCCGGTAGATTTCGAGTTCAGCCACCGGCTTTTCGCCTTGGGCCGCCCAGCGAAACACATCCTTGCGGCCGCCATCGGGATGCCGAAAAATCTCATAAGCCTCTGTTTTGCCGGGCAAATCGAACTGGCTGACGGCGAAGGCCGGATACGAGCGCGCGGCGGCGCTCCAGGCCGATTTCGTCGCCGGATCGCCGATGCCCCTGAACGGCGATTGGTCCCACAGGCTGACGCCGACGATGGCGATCAGCGCCAGCGCCCCCACATAGGCAATCAGGCGCGCCAACAAGCCGCTGCATTCGTCGGCAAAGCTGCGCAATGCCGGATGAATGCTGGCCGGATGCAGGGTCGCCACGATCGATCGCATGCAATGCTCAAAACGTTGTCGTTAACGTTGTCTTGATGGCGTTTCTCGCATAGAAGCGCTGCCTCTTCCCTTATCCGCTGCGGCGGGAGCGAAGCATTTTTGTTCGGAGAGTGAACGATGGGTTACAAAGTCGCGCTGGTCGGAGCGACCGGCAATGTCGGGCGCGAAATGCTCAACATTCTGGACGAACGCAAATTCCCGGCTGACGAGGTGGTGGCGCTGGCGTCGCGCCGCAGCATGGGCGTCGAAGTGTCCTATGGCGACCGCACCCTGAAGTGCAAGGCGCTGGAGCATTACGATTTCAGCGACGTCGATATCTGCCTGATGTCGGCCGGCGGCGCCGTGTCCAAGGAATGGTCGCCGAAGATCGCCGCTGCCGGTGCGGTCGTGATCGACAACTCATCGACCTGGCGCATGGATCCCGACGTGCCGCTGATCGTGCCGGAAGTGAATGCGGATGCCGTTATCGGCTTCCACAAGAAGAACATCATCGCCAATCCGAACTGCTCGACCGCGCAGCTCGTGGTGGCGCTGAAGCCTTTGCATGACAGAGCGGTGATCAAGCGCGTCGTGGTCTCGACCTATCAATCGGTGTCGGGCGCCGGCAAGGACGCCATGGACGAGCTGTTTTCGCAGACCAAGGCGGTCTACACCAACAGCGAATTGATCAACAAGAAATTCCCCAAGCGGATCGCCTTCAACGTGATCCCCGAGATCGACGTGTTCATGGAGGACGGCTACACCAAGGAAGAGTGGAAGATGATGATGGAGACCAAGAAGATTCTTGATCCCAAAATCAAGCTCACCGCGACCTGCGTGCGGGTGCCGGTGTTCGTCGGCCATTCCGAATCGGTCAATATCGAATTCGAGAATCCGATCTCGGCCGATGAAGCGCGCGACATCCTGCGCAACGCGCCGGGCTGCCTCGTGATCGACAAGCGCGAGCCCGGCGGCTACGTCACGCCGTACGAGGCCGCCGGCGAGGACGCCACCTACATCAGCCGCATCCGCGAGGACGCGACGGTGGAGAACGGCCTCGTGCTGTGGTGCGTGTCCGACAATCTGCGCAAGGGCGCCGCGCTGAACGCGGTCCAGATCGCCGAATGCCTGATCAACCGCAAGCTGATCAGCGCGAAGAAGAAGGCGGCGTAGTCGCTTGCCGTCATTGCGAGGAGCTCTTGCGACGAAGCAATCCAGCCTGGGTCAAGAACTGGATTGCTTCGCTTCGCTCGCAATGACAGCCTGAAGAAGGGACCCGTCACGTCCATGACCGAACAACCGGCTCCCTACCAACCCAACCCCACGCTGAAACGCGTCGAGACCGGATTCGAAAGCCTGCTGTTCAACAGCCGCTGGCTGATGGCGCCGTGTTATTTCGGTCTCGTCGTCTCGCTCGCGGTGCTGATGCTGAAATTCTTCATGGTGCTGGTCGAGTTCATCGTCCACGCGCCCGGCTCGAAGGAGTCCGACATCATCCTCGGCGTGCTCGGCCTGATCGACATTTCGCTGACCGGCAATCTGATCCTGATCGTGGTGTTTTCCGGCTACGAGAATTTCGTCTCCAAGATCGATCCCGGCGGCCACCCGGACTGGCCGGACTGGATGACCAAGGTCAATTTCGGCGGGCTAAAGCAAAAGCTTCTCGCCTCGATCGTCGCGATTTCCGCGATCCAGGTGCTGAAGGCGTTCATGAACATCGACACCGTGTTCGATCAAAGCAAGCTCGCATGGCTGGTCGGCGTGCACCTGATGTTCGTATTCTCCGCCTTCATGCTGGCGCTGTCCGACCGCTGGAGCGGCGGCGATCACGGGGGCGAATAGTCTCACCGTCATTGCCGGGCTTGACCCGGCAATCCATCGCCTTGAAAGCTGCGTAGGGTGGGCAAAGGCGCGCTCTTCGCGCCGTGCCCACCATCTAAAGCAAACCGCGATGCATGGTGGGCACGGCGCAAGGGCGCCTTTGCCCACCCTACGGCTACTGTGCTTCCCGCACCCCGTGAAATTCCTTCGCATCCTGATCGAGCACCGACAGCGAGCCCTCGGCGACGCCGAAATAAGCGCCGTGCAGATGCAGTTCGCCGCGTTCGACCGGATCCCGCACAAACGGAAACGTCATCAGGTTTTCGAGGCTGCGGAACACGGCGGCCTTCTCGATCCGGGTGACGAAATCCTGCATCGTTTCGCGGTCGCGCTGCTCGACAACCTCGCCAGGCTTGATGAACATCGACATCCATTTGCCGATGAAGTGGCCGGGCGACAGCGGCGCGATGTTGTCGACAAAGGCGCGGATGCCGCCGCATTGCGCATGTCCAAGCACCACGATGTGCTTCACCCGCAAGACCTGCACCGCATATTCCAGCGCCGCCGATACGCCATGCGTTCCGCCATCGGGCTGATACACCGGCACCAGATTGGCGACGTTGCGCACCACGAACAGTTCGCCCGGGCCGGCGTCGAAGATCACCTCCGGCGAGACCCGCGAATCGCAGCAGCCGATCACCATCACCGCGGGCGTCTGGCCGCGTTCGGACAGTTCGCGGTAGCGCGACTGCTCGGTCGGCAGCCGTTGCGAGGTGAAGGTGCGGTAGCCGTCGAGCAGATGGGGCGGAAACGATGACATGCAGTGGCTAACCATAGGACAATGACGGGAACAAGTCTTTCGGAGCGAGGGTTGAAATGATATCGCGTGAGGCTGGGACCGCAAAAGGAATAACACCATGATCCGTCCGCGCCGCAGCCTGCTGTTCATGCCGGGGTCGAACCCGCGGGCGCTGGAGAAGGCGCGCAATCTGCCCGCCGACGGCATCATTCTCGACCTCGAGGATTCGGTGGCGCCGGACGCCAAGGCGCTGGCGCGCGATCAGATCGCGCAAGCGATCGCGGAAAAGGGGTTCGGCAAGCGCGAGGTGCTGATCCGGATCAACGCGCTGGATTCGCCGTGGTGGATCGACGACATCGCGATGGCCGGCAAGGCCAGGCCCGACGGCATCCTGGTGCCGAAGATTTCCAGCGTCGAGGATCTGTCCGCCATCGCCGACCGCCTCGGCGACATCGGCGCCGACATGTCGATCAAGGTCTGGGCCATGATCGAGACCGCGCGCGGGGTGCTGCACGCCGAGGAACTGGCCGCCGCGTCGCGCGATTCCGAAATGCGGCTGGCGGGCTTTGTGTTCGGCCCGAACGATATTTCGCGCGAGACCCGGATCAAGATGCAGCCCGGCCGTGCGGCGATGCTGCCGATGATCACGCACTGCATTCTGGCGACGCGGCTGCACGGCCTCGAAATCCTCGACGGACCCTACAGCGATTTCAGCAATGTCGACGGCTTTGCGCAGGAATGCGCGCAGGGCCGCGATCTCGGCTTCGACGGCAAGACCCTGATTCATCCGGGCCAGATCGAAGCCTGCAACGCGATCTTCACGCCGCCGGCGGAAGAAGTAGAGCAAGCGCGAAAAATAATCGCCGCGTTCGAGCACCCCGAAAACGCCTCGCGCGGCGCGATCCAGCTCGACGGCCGCATGGTGGAGCGGCTGCACGCCGACATGGCGAGACGCACCATCGCGATGGCAGACGCGATCGCGGCGAATCGCGAGTACTGAAGTATGCGCGTTGGAGTTTTAGGCGGCGGCCTGCAGGGATGTTGCACGGCATTGTCTCTGGCCGAGCGCGGCATCGATGTGACTTTGTTCGACCGCAATGACCGGTTGCTCAGCCGCACGGCAATCGCAAATGAAGGCAAGGTTCATCTCGGCTATATGTACGCCAACGACACCAGCCATTCGACGGCACGCCTGATGATGCGTGGCGCGCTGGCCTTCGCGCCGTTTTTCGCGCGACACCTTGGGGTGTCCGAAGATTCCATGACGGTGTCGCGGCCCGCGGCCTATGTGGTGCATCGCGATAGCCAACGCACGCCGGAACAGGTTTCGCAGTATCTTGCGACCGTTCACGCGCTGATCCGTGAGGCAAGCGTGGGCAGGCGAGATGCCTATTTCGGCCGCGACCTGTCAGGCGAGCCGCGGATGTGGTCGGCCGCGGAACGGGAGGCGGAGTTCGATCCGGAGATCGCTTTGGCGGCATTCGATACACAAGAGGTCGCCATCGATCCGGTGGCGCTGGCCGAAGCGCTGCGGAATCGGATAGCCGCCGACTCGCGGATCGAGGTCCGGCCAAGGCATGAAGTCTTGTCGGTCGAGGACAGTGACGGTCTCGTTGTCACACTCGATACATCGAGCGGAATTGTCCGGGAGCGCTTCGACCACGTCGTCAATGCGTTGTGGGACGGGCGATTTGCCATCAATGAAAAGCGCGGGCTGCGACCCAATCGGCCGTGGCTGCATCGACTGAAATATGGCGTCAGCTTTCGGATGCCCGCGGGCGCGCGCCTGCCACCGAGCGCTACCTTCGTGTCCGGTCCGTTCGGCGAGGTGGTCAGCTACGCCGATGGCCTGACCTATCTCACCTGGTATCCGGTTTGCCTGCAGGGGATTTCGAGCGAGGTCACGCCGCCGGAGTGGCCGACCTATCCGCCGGAGCCGCTGCGCTCGCAGCTTCTTGAGGGAACGCTGAGCGCCATGGCGCAGTTCATGCCGTCGCTTCGTGCACTCGATTCACGCGAGTTGGAGGACGTTACCGTCAAGGGCGGCGTCATCGTCGCATGGGGCCAGACCGACATCTATGACCCGGCCAGCGAGTTGCACCGCCGCTTCGAAATCGGTGTAACATCGACAGGCCGATTTCATTCCATCGATCCGGGCAAACTTACAATGGCTCCCTATTTCGCGGATATTTGCGCCGGTCGCCTCGTGGAGGACAACGGGCGTTGAGCGGTCCACTCGTCACAATCGGCGTGCCCGTCTACCGGGGACAGGATGAACTTCCAATCACGCTGGAGTGTCTGAGGACCCAGACCTATCCAGATCTCGACGTGCTGATTTCCGTAGACGCCGGTGACCAGGAGAGCGCCAGAGCGTGTGAGCCGTTTCTGCGCAGCGACGCCCGGTTCCGCATGCAGGTCCAGCCATCGCGGCTTGGCTGGGCCGGAAACACCGACTGGACCATGCGGGAACGGCGCGGCGCATTCTACATTTTTCAGCAGCACGACGATCAAGTGTCGCCGACCTATGTTGCCGACCTGGTTGAGGCGGCATCACGCTCGCCCAATGCGGCGGTCTGCTTTACAGAAATGCACTCCACCGGGCTCCAGACCATGGTCAATCGCGGGTATCCCCCGCCGGCAGGTTCACCGATCGAACGGGTGGTGGATTATCTGGAAACCATGGACTGCCTGCCGTTTCGCGGTCTGATCCGCGGCTCGGCGCTTGCGTCCACATCAGGGCTGTTGCTGAGCGATTTCGATCCCTACGATAGCTACGGCACGGAAATCCGGTTTATGGCGCAGCTCGCGCTGTGGGGCGAATTCTGCTTCGTGCCGGGCCCCATCTACTACAAGCGCCTGCACGGCGCGAACTTGCATCTGAAACGACAAAACTGGTCCGAGCATCAAAAGCACCTCGCGTGGGCTTGCCTCGCCGCATGGATGGTCGAAGTGGTGGCAGCAGCAGGACGCGGCACCGAGCAAAAAAGGCGGCTGTTCGACACCGTTCTGGCCCGCTTTCTGGTGGCCGACGCTCCCTGGAAATGGATCAGGGCTCCAGCCCGGAGACTGGCTGCGACTTCTTCCCTCGCGCTGCATCCGCTTCGTGTCCTGCTGGATCGACTGAAGCATAGCGAGCGAATAGTGAATTCGGTGACCGGACGCTGGATGCTTTATGAAACCAGCGACCCCGAGCAGCGCGCCGCGCTGCTGCGCACGATCTTTGACAGGCTCAAAAGCGGCGGCCGGTTCGATCCCCCGGCCTGTCTTCAGTCGACATGGGAGTCGCTGGAGCAGGAGGCAACCAGGCGCTTCGCCTGACTTTCAACACGTCGTCCCCGCGAACGCGGGACCCATAACCCCTGGCATCGGTGTTGTGTCGTGCGCGTGCAAAGAATGGCCACGAGCGTTGCCTTTCTCGTGACCGACACGGCATATGTTCGCGGGACGACGGAATCGAATTGTCGTTGCAATCCTCACGACGAGGAAGAGCCGAACCGCTCCACTGCCCACGCATACAGGCTGCCGGCCACAGGCCGTTCGTCCCCGCGCCCCTTCGGCGAAATGTGAAAGCCGATGATTTCGGGATCGTTCACCAGCGCGGAAAAATCCGTTGGCTCGAAAAACAGTTTCGGCTCGGCGTGGACCGCATAGAACGATTGCTTCGGCAGCGCGTGATGCAGCTCGTTGGCTCTACGCGCCAGCGCGGTCAGCGCCGCGGGGCCGTAGAGCGCGACGCGGATGTCGGAAACGCGCGTCGATCCACGCAGCCGATGCAGCGCGAAGGTCAGGCGATGCCGCAGCGCCAGCCAGTCCGGCGTCAACTCGTCCTGGCTCATCAACGCCGCGAACGCCGCGACGATGGCGTCATCCGGCGGCAGATACAGCACGGAGTTGCCGAGCTGGCGCGGCCGTTCCCACGCGAAAAAAGGTTTTGCCGGATCGATCTGAACCGGCTTCTTGAGCAGCACATCGGCGTCGAGCCACAGGCCTTCGCTCTGCGCCATCAGCCGCATCCGGAAAAAATCCGAAAACTGCAGCGTGGTCCAGTCGCGCCAAACGCCGTCGGCGCCCGTCGGCCGCAGCTTTTCCGCGAAGGAATGCGGCAGGATCGCCTCGGCCTCGGCATTGCCGACGCCGTCGGGCAAGCCCGGCAGCGGCTCGAAACTATAGACGGTGACGTTGTGGCCCGCGGCGACCTGCGATCTCAGGCATAGCTGCCGGAGCGAATCGAGGTTTCCATGCCAGAAGGTGACGACGTTGGGGAGCATGCGCGTCAGGTCGCCTCTCCGATTCAAACCTGTCATCGCCCGGCTTGACCGGGCGATCCAGTACGCGGCGGCCTTCGTGTTCATCGTCAGTGACTGAGTATACTGGGTCGCCCGGTCAAGCCGGGCGATGACAGCTAATCACGCCGCGACTCACGCCCAGGCGCGTTCGGTCTTCGCCTTGGCCTCGTAAGTATCGATCGACGCCTTCTTTTCCATCGTCAGGCCGATGTCGTCGAGGCCGTTGATCAGGCAGTGCTTGCGGAACGGATCGATCTCGAATTTCACGGTGCCGCCGTCGGGCCCGCGAATTTCCTGCGCGGCGAGATCTATCGTCAGCGTCGCGTTGGCGCCGCGTTCGGCGTCGTCGAACAGCTTGTCGAGATCATCCTGGGTGACGCGGATCGGCAGGATGCCGTTCTTGAAACAGTTGTTGTAGAAAATGTCGCCGAACGAGGTCGAGATCACGCAGCGGATGCCGAAATCGAGCAGCGCCCATGGCGCGTGCTCGCGGCTCGAGCCGCAGCCGAAATTATCGCCGGCGACCAGCACCTTGGCGTTGCGATAGGCCGGCTTGTTGAGGATGAAGTCCGGATTCTCGCTGCCGTCGTCGTTGTAGCGCTGTTCCGAGAACAGGCCCTTGCCAAGTCCGGTGCGCTTGATGGTCTTCAGGTACTGTTTTGGGATGATCATGTCGGTATCGACATTGATGATCTTCAGGGGCGCGGCGACGCCCTCCAGCGTGGTGAATTTGTCCATTGGCTCTGTTTCCCGGATGTGAGGCGGCATTTTAGCCCGATCGCGGCGCGGGTCCAAGGGCAAAAAGGACAAGTGCCACGTATTCAGCCGTCACCCTGAAGCTGCGGATTGGCTCTGCCGTCATCCTGAGGGTCCTCGCCGTGTTCGGCGAGCATCGAAGGATGGGCCACAAGTGCCCGCGGCCATCGTTCGAGACGCCGCGCAAGCGCGCCTCCTCAGGACGACGGCGGCTACTCCTCGGCCTGCGCCTCAATCGCCGGGATACCGAATCGGTCACGGCTGATCTCAAGGACGCCGACGGAGAGCTTGCGTGAAGAGTGATCGCTGGTATATTCAACCTGTCAGCGAGCAGCTCTCTCCGGCCAGCTATTTTGCTGTGTTGAGGGGACCGGTGATGGTCGATCCGACTGAAGGAAAAGATGAGCCTCCAGCGACCGGAAGGTCGAATGATTCCGGCCGACCAGAGCCGAAGCGCCCCAAGCGGGCCGGGATGTCGCCGCGTATGATTGCGATCCTTATCTTCCTGGGTCTCCTCGTGGTACTCGGCTTGTTTAGCTGTCGCTTTTGATGGGGCGCAATGCGTTTGAATCCTGCAACCTGGTTGTTCCTGGCCTCCACTGTTGTCGGTCATATCGGCGCTGCGTCGGCGCAAGAGCTCAAGACATTTGAAAGCCGGGCGGCGGAGGCCAAAGAACCGGAGGCGCGGCAGAGAATTTGCGCGCAGGCCTACAATCTCTACTTTGCGCCGGTATTCGAGAAGGAGCCTGGCCGCGAGGTGCCTAGGGAGTTGAGCGACCTTTGGGGGGCGTGCGAAGGGCTGCTCGCGCCCAGCAATGCGGTGATGCGACAGCTTGGCCTGGCGCGCGAGAATTTCAACCGCGCCTTTGCCGAGACGGCACGATGGAGCCTCGTGCGTTACGTGGGGCGCGTTCTTGAGCCGGAACAGACGGTCTCGCGAATGGTCGAAACCGCAGTGGGACTTGCCAGCCCGGACGCGCGGCCGCCTCGATTGTCTCGGATCAGCGGCGACTCAAACCTTGATAGAGCCGCGCTTGTCGAATCTTTGCAGTCGAACCTTCAGAAGGGCGACTTTCTGCTGGACGTAACGTTGCGCGATCTTCAATCGGGCGAGACGGTTCGGACGCTGAACTCGATGAGTCCCGACGGCAACCGTTATTCGGGATACCTGTTTCTGACGGTCCGGCTTCCTGCCACGCTCAGCGATCCCGTGGAGTTGCCGAACACGATCTGCCAATCCGCTGCGACCAGAAATATTTTCGGCGGACCGGCCGATCGCTTTGAAGGATGCGTACGAGCAGCCTGTGATAGTCGGCGCGTGATGACCTGTCTGGTCACGGAGTCTAAATGCACCTCCGGCCCCGTGGGGGATTGCAAGATTCTGCCCGACGCCAACACGCATGGCGAAATCGACCAACCGGATTGCCACGCAGGTTTTCGCTATGCATGGAGCAGCGGACTGAAGAAGATCACGGTCAGCGGCGGTGGGACGTCATTCAGCATCGATGGCCCGATCGGCCAGGCGGGCCAGGGCAGTTTCCTGGCCGAGGAGAGCTGCAGCGTTGCGCCGGCGGCGCCGCAAGTTCTGTCACAGACGTTTGCAAGCGATGTGCTCTTCGATCTCGATAAGGACGTGCTCAAGGCTGAGGGGAGGCAAGAGCTGGATCGCAAGCTGGTGGACTACCTCCCGCATCTCCAAATCGTCTCCGTAGTCATCGACGGCCATACCGACAACACCGGAACCGAGGCCCACAATCTCGACCTATCCTGGCGTCGCGCCGTCGCGGTCAAGAGCTATCTCCTGGCCAGTGGGATTCCATCGAGCGTGATCGAAGTGACCGGATACGGGCTGTCGAGACCGATTGCCTCGAATGGCACGCGCGACGGGCGTGCCAAGAACCGGCGTGTCGATATCGTCGTCAAGACCCAAAAACTCTGAGCCTTGCCGGAATCGTTGGATCGGGCAGTGTTTGCGGAACGCGCCGCTTCGCTCGCAATGACGGTGGCTACTCCCCCGCCTGCGCCTCGATCGCTTCCATGTCGGCATCCGACAGCCCGAAATGGTGGCCGATCTCGTGGATCAGCACATGGCGGACGATATGGCCGAGCGTCTCGTCGTGCTCGGCCCAGTAATCCAGGATCGGCCGGCGGTACAGCCAGACCATGTTGGGCAGCCGCGCGATGTCGTCATTGCTGCGGAACGGCAGGCCTGTGCCCTGGAACAGGCCGAGCAGGTCGAATTCGCTCGTAGCCTGCATCTCGTCCAGCACCTCTTGGATAGGAAAATCATCGACGCGCAGGATCACGCCCTCGCACAGCGCGCGAAAGCCCTTCGGCAGGCGCTCGAACACGTCGTGCGCCATGGCTTCCATCTCGGCCAGCGATGGCGCTTTCGCGGAGGTCCACATCGGCCCCTTTTAGGAGATCGGAAACGATTGGGCAAAAGTGTTCAGGCCGGCGCAGTTGACGTCCGGACCGCAATCGGAGACCGTACACCCACGACAGGTGTTCAGTTGAGGCCGATGATGCGGATTGGAATTGCGGCACTATCGCTGGCGTTCGCCGGAACATTTTGCGGGACGATGACTGCAGCGCAGGCACAGACCGCGCCGCACGTGCAGGTCGCGCAGGCGCAAGCGGTCAATACCGACCTTTCCGCGCAGAGCCGGAGATATCGGCGGCCGCCGACCCGGCTGCGGGTCTATCCGCGCTACAACCCGGACGATGTTTATCCGCGCTATTTTCCCGGCCGCAACGCGGTGCGGGACTGCACCGCGACCTATGTGCAGGAATTCCGGCCCAGCGGCACGGTCATCACGCCGCGCGTCAACTGCTTCTGGCGGCCGGGGTAGGGCATGAATTGAATCGCCGCGACGTTCCACCTCTCCCCGCTTGCGGGGAGAGGTCGGGTCGCATCGTCAGATGCGAACCGGGTGAGGGGGATTCTCCGCGAGTCCGAGTGCGTGGAGAGTCCCCCTCACCCGAAGCCTTCGCTGCGCTCCGGCTTCGACCTCTCCCCGCAAGCGGGGAGAGGTGATCGGAACCTCAACGCCGGCGCACCGCGCCGATCAATCCGGCGCCGACAATCAGCGCCGAGGCGCCGTAGACGATGACGGCCATGGCGATCTGGGTCAGGCTGCTTGCCGTTCCCATGCCGCCGCCAGGCCCTTGCGACGCGAAGGCGCTTGCCGCCGGCAGCAGCAGCACCGCGCATGCAGCGATAGCGAGGCGCAGGTGTCCGGATGATTGCCGCAACATGATGATCTCCCTTGATGATTTGCTATCGGAGATACGGACGCGCAGCCCGCCGGGTTTGGATGTTAATGTGAAATGTTCTCCATCAAGCGGGAACCGGCGCGCGCGATCCGCATTCATCTTGGCGGCGAGGGCATTCATTCCACATTCACGTCGCACGCCCTAGCTTTCGATCCGCGTTGTGGCGAAGCCGCAGAACAAGTTGCCACACGGCGTTGATGTCATCTAACCCTCAAGGAGGATACACGTGAACGTGAAGAAAATTATGGGCTTCCTCGCCATCGGCGGACTGCTCGTCTTTGCAGCTCCGGTCGAGCGCGCGCAGGCCTTGTCGCTGCTCAACCCCGGCGCCGCCGCCGCGGTGCAGGACGACTCCGGCAAGCTGACCACCGAAGTGCGCTGGCGCCGTCATCATTGGCGTCACCGGCACTGGCGTCACCGGCATTGGCGTCACCGCTGGTAATCGCCCGCATCTAGAGCGTAACATCGAACAGGCCCGTGAAGACGGGCCTGTTTTTGCATGGCGCAAAACCTTGTTGAAGACGGGGGTCTGCGATGAAGATTTGGATCGGAACGGCGATGGTGGCGGCGGCGCTAACGTTCGGTAGTGCTGCCGCGAGTGATCCGGTGATCGCGGCAGAAGCATGCGTTGCCGCGGAGGCAACCGCCACGACAACGCAGCGCCGCGCGCGCCCCGCTCACCGGCATGTTCGCACCGTCACTCGCGTCTATGAGCAGCCGCACTATCTCGGCCGTCCCACTTATTACGTGCCCGCACCGTTCCCGCTCGGTTTCGATTTTGGATTCGGCTGGTGGTGATCGCCGCATCCCACTGGCGCGGACGTCGTTGATTCCGGTACAGTCAGGCGCAACGACAATCGTTCGACGAACACAGGGGGAAATGCCGGATGTTTTCGCATGTCATGATCGGAACCAACGACCTGGAGAAGGCAAAATCGTTCTATGACGCGTTGCTCGGGACGCTTGGCGTTCCGCCCGCGCGGGTGGACGGCCATCGCATTTTCTACCGAACCAAGACCGGCACCTTCTCGGTGTCGAAGCCGATCGACGGCAAGGCCGCGACCTTTGCCAATGGCGGCACCATCGGCTTTGCCGCCGCTTCGCCCGAAGCCGCCGACGCGTTTCACGCCGCCGGCATCGCCCATGGCGGCAAGACCTGCGAAGAGCCGCCGGGCGTGCGCGAAGGCAGCGGGATGAAATTCTACATCGCCTATTTGCGCGATCCCGACGGCAACAAGCTCTGCGCCTTGCACCGGGTGGTAGAAGCTTCGTAGCCCACCGATATTGCCGGTGCTACGCCGCTACAAATCCGCTGCGAAAATGATGAAACACCGCCATGCCGGCGACGAGCACGGCGAGCGTGGCATAAGTGGGCACAAGCCCGAGTGCGCTGATACCGACCGTGCCCAGGAACGCGCCGGCGGCAAGGCCGACATCCGACCATGTCGCGAAGGATGCGAGCGCGCCGATGCGGTCCGGCGAGCGCTGCGCTGCGAGTACCGGACTGACGGTCGTCAGCAGCGCGCGCGAGACAATTACAATAATGGTTCCGGCATAAACATGGCCGAGCGCGATTGCCCCAAGGCCGATCGCAACAACCAGGCTGCACGGCAACAACAGGCGGCCGGCGCCGATGCGGTCCGCGACCGGTCCGCTGAACAATGCCAGCACGATGTGGGCCAGCCGTTGAAAGGCCAGCAGCAGGCTGGCGCCGACGATCGCGGACGCGGCGGGCATGTAGGCCGAGAGCAGCAGCGAGACCGTGGCGCCCAGCACGCCATCGGCAGCCAGCGCCAGAACAAAAAAGAGGATGTTCAAATCCGAGGGTATCCAGCGCCGCGGCGCCCGCACGTCGCTGGGTGCGGCAACGGTCGGTGAAAGCGCCAGCGCCAGCGGGAAGGCGCTAAGGCCCAGGAGACCATAGATGGTGAACGCCTGATGCGGCCCGACGCTCAGGCAAAGCGGGCCGATACAGACGAGGGAAAGGAATGCGCCGACGCTTGAGACCGCGCGCGAAAGACCGACGCGGGTGCCGGCATTGCGGCCGTCACCATAGGCATAGGCGTTCATCATCAGATTGATGACGCCCCACGCCCCGCCCCACAGCACCCGCGCCGCAAACAAGAGGACAAAGCCGCCGAGCAGGCCGTAGCCCAGGGTTGAGATGGCGGCCGCGAGGCATGCGGCGGCGGTAAGTGCTTTGGCGCCATAGCGCCGCGCGAGCGGCGCAACCCAGCCATAGCCGAGAATGCGAACGACGCGGTTGATCGACAGCAATAGCCCGACCGCCAGCGCGTCGAGGCCGAAGTCCGCCGCATAGAGCGGCAGCACCACATAAAGCACGACGTCGCCGGGCCAGACGATGCCAAGGCACGCCGCGGAGATAAGCGTATTTCGGAGAGGCACCCGATCGTCGGCGGCTGCGGTCGGGTCTTGCAACGGGGCTATCCCTCCGCGTGTTGTTCAGCACTTCGTGTCCCGGGCGCGATGCAGCGTGCAACGCTGCTTCGCTGAACCGGGACCGTATCAAACACCGTCCTTGGTACGACCCCGGACGCAGCGCACCGCAAGTGCGCTGCGCTGCGTCCGGGGCACAGTATCCTCGGCGTGCAGCCGCTGCTTCATCTTATTGTGCCGAGTCGCAGTTAGTAAATACGCGTTGACCTGAACAGCGATGACGATTCTATAGTGGCTGCTGGATGAAGAACACGTCTTTCGGGGAGCGACATCATGAAAACCCTGTTCCGCGCACTTGCCGCGCTTGCCATCGTGCTCACCTGCACAGGCGGCGCGCTGGCGCAGGGCTGGCCGAACCGGCCGATCCGCATGATCGTGCCCTACACGCCGGGCGGCTACACCGATCTGATGGCCCGCCTGGTCGGGCAGAAGATCTCCGACGCGCTCGGCCAGCCCATCATCTTCGAGAACAAGCCGGGCGCCAACGCCATCATCGGCACCGACGTCGTCGCCAAGGCCGCACCGGACGGCTACACCTTCGGCACCGTGATCGCGGCGCATGCGGTGAACGCCACGCTCAATCCGAAACTGCCCTACGACACGCTGAAGGATTTTTCCTACGTCTCGCTGATGAGCGTCGCACCCCTGATCATGATCGCGCATCCCTCGCTGCCGGCGAACAATGTGCAGGAGCTGATCGCGCTGGCGAAGTCAAAACCCGGCGAGCTCAATTTTGCATCGAGCGGCGTCGGTGCCGCCGCGCATCTGACCATGGAGATGTTCAAGAGCCGCACCGGCATCGACATGCTGCACATTCCGTATAAAGGAACCGCCGGCGCGCTGCAGGATGTGATCGGCGGCCGTATCAATGTGATGTTCGACGTGGTCGGCCCGCTGATGCCGCAGGTCCGCTCCGGATTGGCCAAGGCGATCGTCGTCACCGCCAAGGAGCGCATTCCGGCCGCCTCCGACGTGCCGACGATGGCGGAACAGGGCGTGCCCGATTTCGTCTCCGGCACCTGGGCCGGCATCATCGCCCCCGCAGGCACGCCGAAGGAAATCGTCGACCGCGTTTCCGCGGAGGCCAAGAAGGCGCTCGCCGATCCGGCGCTAAAGGACAAACTGGTCGAGCAGGGCATCGTGGCGGTCGGCGGCACCCCGGAGGAATTCCGGGCGTTCGTGGCGGAGGAGATCGGGCGCTGGAGCAAGGTGATTACGGACGCGGGGATCAAGATGGAGTAGGGAGGGTGAACGGCAATTCTTCGTGTCCCGGGCGCGATGCAGCGCTCTTCGCGCTGCTTCGCAGAACCGGGACCGTCTCAAACACTGCGCTCTGTTACGGCCCCGGCTCTGCAGCGCACCGCTTCGCGAAGAGCTACGCGCTGCGCCGCGTCCGGGGAACGCTAACACGGATAGCGCCATGCACTTGTTGTCGCATTGCGCGACCCTGAGCCGGCCGCCTATCCTCAGGCATCCTCACAGACGATGGAAAAAGCCCGATGACCGCTTTCAATACTGTGCGTTTCCGAGTGAAGCCGGGGCGCGACCAGGAGTTTCTGGATGCCCACAGCAACGTCGAGGCGGCGTGGCCGGGCCTGATCCACGCCAACATCATCAAGACCGGCGAACACGCCTACTGCATTATCGCCGAGTGGACAGACATGGACGCGTGCGTCAAGGCGCGGCCGAACATGATCGCCACCCTCGATTCGTTTCGCGATACGCTCGAAGACCTCGGCGGCGGCCTCGGCGTCACCGATCCGGCGGCGGGCCCGGTCGTGCTGGCGCTGAAATAGCGCGTAGGGCGGATTAGCGAAGCGTAATCCGCCATCTTGGTGCACCCGAATCGGCGGATTACGCTTACGCTAATCCGCCCTACGAACTGAAATAGCGTGATCAATTCCCGAGCTTGATGCCGGCGTCCTTGATCACCTTTGCCCATTCGGGCGTCTCTTTCGCGATGACGCCCGCGAACTCGGCCGGCGTGTTGCCGACCGGCTCGAGCCCGAGCTCGTCGAACTTCCTGCGCACCTCCGGCGCCGCCAGCGCCTTGACGGTCTCATCGTGCAATTTATCCACAACGTCTTTCGGCGTGCCGGCCGGTGCCAGCAGGCCGAACCACGGCACGGCCTCAAAACCGGGGAAGCCGGATTCCGCCATGGTCGGCAGCTCGGGCGAAAGCTGCGAGCGCTTGATCGAGGTGATGGCCAGCGCGCGCAATTTGCCTTCGCGCGCGAGCGGCAGCACGTTCACGATATTGGCGAACGACATGTTGATCCGGTTGGCGAGCAGGTCCGGCATGAACGCCGTGGTGCCGCGATAGGGCACCGGTGCGATGTCGACATGCGCCATATACTTGAACAGTTCGGCGCCGAGATGCTGTGACGTGCCGACGCCGGCGTGACCATAGGAGAGCTTGCCGGGCTCGGCTCTGGCGAGCGCCACCAGTTCCGCCACGGTCTTGACCGGCAGCTCGATCGGGACGGCGAGCACGTTCGCCGCGATGAACACCTGCGAGATCGGCGCGAAGTCCTTGATCGGATCGAATGACAGTTTTTCATACAGGCTCGGATTGATGACCAGCGACGCGTTGCCGCCCATCAGCAGCGTATAGCCATCGGCGGCCGCCTTGGCGACGCGCTCGGTGGCGACGTTGCTGCCGGCGCCGGGAACGTTCTCGACCACGAACGGCGTGCCCCAGACGTCGGAAAACCGGTCGGCCAGAATGCGCGCCGCAAGGTCCGGCGCCGTCCCCGGTGTGAAGCCGACCAGGATTTTTACCGGCCGGTTCGGATAACCGGATTGCGCGACGGCGCCGGATGACAAAACAAGGGCCAGGATAAGAACAACGCAGACCGTGAGCCACGCGCGGTGCAATCCGGAAGCGATCATCGACTCATCTAACGCAGCGCCATAAGCGCGTTTACGCGCGTCTTCGACGCGCTATGGCGGTGCTTCGCAGAACCGGGATCGTACCGCACACCGGCGCCCGGTAAGGCCCCGGCTCTGCAGCGCATCGCAAGCGCGCTGCGCTGCGTCCGGGGCACATCGATACCGCCCCCCCGCCCTACTTCGCCGCCGCCGGAAACGCCGGCAGCTTGTCGACGTCGCGGGCGTCGTGCTGGATGATCACCGTTGCCTTGGCGTTGGCCGCGATCTTCTTGATGCGGTCGATCGAGGCCAGCGACTGCGCGCGATCGAAGTTGAACCACGGCACCCCATTGCTGTCGTAGTTTTCGCGGAAGTGCACGGCGTCTCCGGTGATCAGCACTGAGCCTGTCTGCGCCAGCTTGACCAGCAGGCTGTGGTGGCCCGGCGTGTGTCCGGGCGTGCTCAACACGATCACGCTGCCGTCGCCGAACACATCCTTGTCGTTCAAGAGCGGCTCGACCTTGCTGTCGCCCTTGATCCAGGAAGCAAACGGTGCGGCGTTGACGCCCTGCGCCGGCGCGGGATTCGAGATCGCGTCCCAGTCGGCTTTGCCGATCAGCACGGTGGCCTTCGGAAACGAGGCGACCTGGCCGGTGTGATCGGCGTGGAAATGGCTGATGCCGACAAATTTGATCTGGTCGGGGTTAAGATTGAGCTGCGCCAGCTGATCGACCAGGCTCAGCTTCGGCGCTACGTTGGGCGCCGTCATCGAATGACCGGTGTCCCACAGCATGGTGTCGTCGCCATGCTTGATGAGATAGCAGCTGAAGACGAACTGAACTTTCAGGTCGCCAAACGCAAAGGTGTCCGAGAAGCGCTGGTTGACCGCGGTCGGCGCCTGCGGCGTTCCGCAGTCGAGCCGCGTCAGCGTGACTTCGGGCGCCGCTTGCGCGAGCGCGCCGAAGGAGACGAGCGCATTGGCGCAAACGCCGGCCGCAACGAGAGCAAGCAATCGCTTCATTGGTTCGTTTCCCCGGGATGAGTAATTTTTACGAGCGCCCGGAGGATGGCGCGGCGGGCAGTCCCCGTCAACGCGGATTTAGGGGCGCGGCGGGCAGCACAAATATCTCTCCGTCATTGCCGGGCTCGACCCGGCAATCCATCCCTCTTCCAAGAATGTTTTCATGAAGATTGATGGATACGCGGGTCAAGCCCGCGTATGACAATAGTCCGCAGGATGGAGCCCAAGCAGATGGATGAGGTTGAGGTCGTCGACTACGATCCGCGCTGGCCGGCATTGTTCGACCAGGAGGCGAAACGGTTGCGCGCAACGCTCGATCCGTCGTTGATCGTCGGCCTTGAGCATTTCGGAAGTACGGCTGTTCAGGGCCTGTCCGCCAAGCCCATCATCGATATCCTGATTGCAGTCCGGTCGTTGGCAGCCGCGAAAACTTGCTTTGTCGAACGCCTTCGAACTCTCGATTACGTCTGGTGGGCCGAGAATCCGAAGCAGGATCGACTATTCTTCGTCAAAGGCATGCCGCCCTTTGGACCCCGGCGCTCGCACCATCTGCATGTGACGGAGATCCACGGCGAGATGTGGCAGCGGCTGGCGTTCCGGGATTATCTGCGCGCTCATCCGGAGGAAGCCGGCACTTACGGGCAGCTCAAACGGCGGCTTGCAACCGAACACCCCAGGGATCGCGAGGCTTATACCGACGCGAAGGCGGCGTATATCGAGAGTGTGATGCGAAAGGCGAGCAGGTAGCGGCAATCCTCGTCGTTCCGGGGCGCGAGTGAAACGAGCGAACCCGGAATCTCGAGATTCCGGGTCTGGTCCTTCGGACCATCCCGGAATGACAAGTTTCGCAGTTCACTGCGGTCCAAGGTCGCGGGTGTACCGGACACATTGCAACTTAAACGTCATGGGTTTATACAACCTCAGGACACGTGAAGAAGGATGCCAATTTCTTTGATTGCCCAGTCGGGGGTGACTCATGGCAGAAGCTGAGAGCTTGAAAGACCCTGGATTGCCGGGCGAGATCCCGTTCGACACCGTTATCTACGGCTCGCCGCCGCTCGCGTATCCGGTCGCGCTCAATCAATTTGTGATCTACAACACGCCCGATCCCGCCTATGTGGCCGGACGGATCAACGTATCGGCGTTCGCCAATCTCGGCTTCGCGCCTTGGCCGTTCGCCAATACCAATGCGCCGCTCAATGGGCACATCTGCATTCCGCGCGGCAGAGGGCCTTTTCCGCTCGCGGTGTTTGCGCACGGCAATCATAACCCGCTCGAAAACTCCACGCCGGGTTACCTGTACCTCTGCCAACTGCTGGCCTCGCACGGAATCATCGCGGCAACGATCGACGTGAACTTCCTCAATGGTGGCTTCGGCGAAAACGATGCACGCGCCATCGTGCATCTCGAGCACCTGAAGCAGTTTCGGACCTGGAACAACACCGCAACGCATCCGCTGCATGGCAAGGTCGACCTGAACCGGATCCTGATCGTCGGACATTCGCGCGGCGGCGAGGCTGTTGGACATGCCTCGTACTTCAACCGCCTCGCCTCGATCGGCGCCGTCAACCTGGATGGACTTGCGCCCTTCTTCCTCGGCCCTTATCGCTTTGGGCTGAGCGCGGTTGCCGCCATTGCGCCGACCGATCGGCAGTTCATACCGGTGAGCGGACCGACGGTCGTTCCGGACCCTTACTACATCATTCACGGCAGTAAGGACGGAGATGTCTTCGACTTCCAAGGTTATCATACTTACGAGCGCGCACACGCCGTGGACCTCGCCAACCCCAGCGTCTCGAGCGGGAAATTCAAGGCGATGTTGTGGGTGCACAAGGCGAACCACAACCAGTTCAACAGTACCTGGCCGCCGGAAACGGGTCCCGGAGTGGCGATGACGCGTGCCAGCCAGGAGCAAGTCGCGAAGGTCCACCTGGGTGCCCTGGCGCAGGCCGTCCTGCTCGACCGCGCGGCGTACTTCGACGTGCTGCGCGATCATGGGACCGCGGTCACCTGGGATCCGCCCAGTACCGATTTCGTGTCGCAGTACCTGGACCCGGAGCGGATTTTGGTCCAGCACAATCAGGAAGGCGTGGTAGCTCCGGTCGTCTCGCTGCCGGTTCAGGGGACGGTTGCCGCCGACGCCGTGGTCGCCACGCGCGCGTTGACGCTGCTGACCGGCGGCCCGACCAACACGATCACGCTCCGGCTGGTATGGAACGCGCTTGGCTCGCGGTTGCTTCTGACAATTGATCCCGAGACACTTCCCGCCGAGCGATACAAGGTGCTGGCCCTGCGGGTAGGGCAGTCCACCGACCCCAACAACCCCGTCAACCGGGATCAGGATTTCACGCTGCAGGTTTCGAGCGGTTCGCGCACCGCATCGGTCGCGGCAAGCGCCCTGCATCGGCTTCTGTATCCTGACGTGCCGGTTGCCGGGCCGGCGAAGATCATGATGCAGACATTGCGTCTGCCGGTTGCGCAACTGGTGGAGGACGGGGTAGAGCCACGAGATATTCGTTCCATCGCCTTCTTCTTCGACCGGCGGGCAACCGGCACGCTTTACGTCGGCGATTTGCAATTCTCGAACTAGGTCTGATTCACGGGAGGCAAGCCATGCAGCCACCGAAACCACCGCAGATCGCCGCCGTCGACGTCGTCCCCGCGCAGCCCGCACAGGCGGACAGCATGGCGCTGACGCACCTGAGCGCACGCACCGACGCATCGCCGCCGCCGGTCGCCTACGTGGTAAAGGTCAAGCTCAAATCCAGGCTGCCGGCCACGTCACTGGGCTGGGCCCTCTATGTGAGTGACGTGCGCATTCCGAAATACTGGGAATATGAGGACGGAATCTACTTCACGGTGATCGACCCGAATTTCTTCGCCGAGCACAAGGGTGAGCGCTTGCGTTTCTCGCATGACGGCGCCGAATTCCATGACACCGGGGTCAAACTCCCCGGGGCACCGGCGTCGGCGACGCCGGTCGCGGCCATATCGGAGGCGTTGACCTCCAACGTGCAAACGTCAGCGACATCAAGGCGCCGAACGACAGCGAAAAAGGCCAAAGCGAAAAAGGCGAAGGCGAAATCGGCGAAGGCGAAATCGAAACGCAAGCGAGCATAACGGCCGCAGGCCCGGCAAAGCTTGTCGCCGCGACAGCGGGGACGAGCGTGCCCACCATGTCCTGGCGCGAGAGGCCGCGTGGGCACGGCGCCGAGGTAGCGGCAATCCTCGTCATTCCGGGGCGCGAGTGAAACGAGCGAACCCGGAATCTCGAGATTCCGGGTCTGGTCCTTCGGACCATCCCGGAATGACAGTTTCGCAAAGGCTCAACCCATCCTGCGGGCTTGAACCAAGGAATCGGTCACGATGCGGCGCCGTCGGTCGTGACGTTCAAGAAATAACGAGTATGTCGCAGCTCGCCTGTTTTGGTGAGCGCGCCTTTCTCGACCAAATCCTGCAAATCTCTGGTCGCCGTGGCGCGGGATGTCTTGCTGACGCTGATATAGTTGTCGGCACTGAGACCACCCTTGAATCCGTCAAGGCCTTCCTTGAACATGCGGGCGACGACTTTGTCCTGGCGTTCGTTCAATTGGCCGCGCAGCCGTTCGTAGAATTTGGCCTTGGCAACATAGAAATCGACGCGCTTGATGGTGTTGCGCTGTGCCTCAAGGATCGTGCTGGCGAAGGTCGTCAGCCAGTCGGTGATTTCCAATTCCTTGTTGTTGCGCTCAAGTGCTGCGTAATAGTCCTTGCGCTTGCGTTCGATCGTAGTGGCGAGCGCGATCAGGCTCGGCTGAGAGAGATTTTGCGCCAGCGATTTTTCCGCGATGGCGCGGCCGATGCGTCCGTTGCCATCCTCGAATGGGTGGATACAGACGAAATAGAGGTGCGCGATCCCGGCGCGGGTGAGTGCCGGCAGCGGGTTTTTTCCATTGGGCGCGGTATCGTTGAACCATGTGTTGAAACGCTTCATCTCATCGCGCATCCGCGAGGAGGGCGGCGCTTCAAAGTGGACGGCGCGCTTGTAGTCCGGACCGGACACGACCTGCATTGCGTCGGCGTGTTGGCGATAGCCGCCGATCACCCTGATTGTCTTGTCGCCGCTCAGGAGCATCCTGTGCCAGGCGAACATGGTCGCGTCGGTCAGCGGCGTTGCGAAGTGGCGATACAGATCGACCATCATTTCGGAGATGCCGCGCTCGGCGGGCGACACCCCGGGCCGCTCCGCGCCCAAGCCAAGTTGGTGCCGAAGCGACGACTGAACGCTGTCGCGGTTGAGGATTTCGCCCTCGATTTCAGAAGTCTTTACGGCCTCGTCGCTGATAAGCTCGATTTTGAGGGTTTCCTGATCGTCGGCCCCGATATGCTTGAACGCGCCGACGAATTCTCCGGACTGCAGCAGGAATCGCTGCTCCAGCGGCTCTAAAGACTTGGAATCGTATGAGAATTTTGGCCAACCGGGTTGTTGCCAGTTCCAGATCATGAGCTATAGAATTCCTTTCTATAGCTCATGTTATCAAGAATTGTGAGTTATAGCCATCATTTCTATAGTTCAAACATTGTAGCCCGCATGAGCACAGCGATAGGCGGGATTGGCCGCACCATAATGTAAAACGCGGATCACCGTGACCCGCCTATCGCTGCGCTCATGCGGGCTACGCCTGCTACAACTCGATTTTGAAGCAATTGGCGGAGAACACTTAGTTCTTGTTGGTTTTCAAGTGTTCTTCCGCTGCTGTAATACCTCTCCCTGCCTTCAGTGTCAGATCTGTTGGTTGTGGCTTCCATTCGGAAACCAGTTTTTCTGCTTTTTCAAGTTCCGGTTTGGACAGAATACCGGCCATTTCATTCACGGTTTTTTTGGGCGGCAGTTTTGAGAGTTTGAAATACGCATACGCCAACGATAAATCCTTTGGCGCGCCTTTTCCCTGAAAATATGAACCGGATAAACTATAGAGCGAGTCAGGAAACCCCTGATCGCTTGCCAGCTTCCACCATTTCACCGCTTCTTCAAAATTTTCCTGCCGGACATAGTGAACGGCAACATCGTGCTGGGCCAGCGCATAACCGGCTTTGGCAGCAATCAGTTTGTATTTTAATGCTTCATTTGAGTCGAATGCTACAACGCCCGCGAATTGTCCGGCATAATAACAACCAAGCTTGTAAGCTCCGAGCGGATCGTTGGATGCGGTGGATTTTTGAAACCACTCGAATGCCTGCCTGGGATCTTTTTGGGTGCCGATGCCGTTATTATGCATCATGCCAACATGGTATTGCGCCTCTGCATCTCCCTTATTGGCCAACGCTACCATCGCATTGAAGGTGTCCGCTTCATTTGCATGGGCGGGCATCGAGAAAATCAAGAGGCACGAAAAAGCCAGGGCGAACAATTTCATGGTTCATTTCCCCCGATTGGGTTCGAACGATTATATCTTGGTAGCTTAAGACGGAAAACAAGTTCGAACCTCACGAACCGTTGACCGAGATTCGAACTCGGTGAATTTGGCCTGCTTTTATTTCAAATGGCGGGGCATTGGCCTGAATGCCGGCGGCATGGGCGCCTATGGGTTGAGCACAGCGAAACCCATCCTCATCCGCAGCAAAGCGATGGTTTTCGCAAAAGCTCAACCCATCCTGCGGGCTACATCCGTGTTGTAGGAGGTGGAAGGGGCAATGTCGCATCCGCCTGCGGAAGGGCGTAACTGCGACAACGCTACCGCTTCTTCTTCCGCAACCGCAGGCCCGGCGCGTCGCCATTGGTGAACTCGACGCCGGCCTCTTCCAGCACGCGCTGGATCGCCGCGAGATTGTTGTTGGTCGGGGTTCTGCGGCCCTTCTCGAAATCGACGATGGTGTTTTTGGAAACCGAAGCCGCGGCAGCCAGTTCGATCTGATTCATGTCGAGCAAACCGCGCGCCGCGCGGCACAGCGCCGGCGTAATTTTCGCAATTATTGGCATTGACCTTTTTTACCAATCGTGTATTTTTACCAACGTCGAGATTCTGTCCCGAGTCTCGACAATGTCCCATGTTCCTCCAAAGTCAACGAGCAGCCCATGCCGGCATCGCGTCGTGCACGGAAAACGCTTGCGCGCGCGCGCAAGGCAAAGCATCGCGCAGGCTCAAACCTGATCTCGCTTCTGCTCGACATCGAGCAGCCCCTCCGCGACGCCACGCATACCGTGGAAGCGCTGCGCCTGGTCGGCCACGGCCTGTCCGTTGACGATAACGCCGGCGGCGACGCAGTCGCCGAACTCGCCCGCATTGCCGCAGAGCGGCTTCAGGTCGTGGAGGACACGTGGAACAAGGTGCTTGAAAAGAGGCGGCGGGAAAGATCGTAGCGAGCGTAGCCCGCATGAGCGCAGCGATATGCGGGTTGGCGGTACCCGCATGTCGCTTTGCTCATGCGGGCTACGCTCACTTGACGATTCGGCCGTTGAATCCCATATTGTCTCTAAATGGATCGGGCTTTCTCGGTCGGCGTCGTGGCTCTGGGTAACCGGGGCCTTTCGCTTTTTAGGGGAAGATTTTCAGGCCGTAGCCGGTCGCGTTGCCCTTGCCGTCCTTCCTAAATTTCTTTTCGATAATGTCATAAGCCCGGTTTGGCTGGTCAGACGTGATGACACGTCGGGCAATCGGCTGCGCGACCAGGTCTGCGAATTGCAGGCCGGTGGAGTTGTGCTTCTTGTCCATGAAGCGAATATCGAAGTTTGGCATTTTACCGGCCTGGTTGTTTCCGTCGCAGATACGGCGAAACTCCAACTCAAGCTTCGCGTCCTCTTTAGCGCCCCGGCACTCGACCAGCACATGAGTGGTTTTATCTCCCTGTCCGAGGTCTCGCAGAAAGTAGAAAAGCCGTTCCATGCAAAATACGAGCGCTATCTCGTAAGGATCGCGAGGCTCCGCGTATTTTTTCTTGTGAGCAATCTTGTCGATAACAGCCGCGATTACCGTAAACGGTGCTCCCTCGATGGCCTTGTTCACTTGGTCAATGAAGGCTGCGCGGATTTTAGCCTCGCGTAAAATGTTGAAATCGCCATGCTGCTTCCTGATTTCATACCCACGAAGTACTATGGCGTCGTGACCCCAAAAATCGAATTTTAAACGCTGCACGACTGGGACAACGGTTTCGACGAAGTCGGACTTCTTGAAAATGCAGAACGCCAGCGAGAACACTGGGAAATTGGGGTCAATGGATTGCAAGCTGTGATCGCCGCTCTCATCGACGTAAACGACGTAATCGCTGAATGGCATGCGAGCATTCTATCATAACAACGTATTCGGCGGCAGGCCGACCGGTCATTGCTTCTTCACCGGCTCCTCGAACAAACGGAGAGCCCACGAACATCACTCTCAATCCGTTTCGTCGCAAGGCAACCCGGGCATAGCAATGCACCGGCGGTCGTCCTCGTCGATCGCCATCCCACCCTTACCGCCGCACCGCAAATCCGCGGAAACATTTCCGCAAAATCGTGATCCTCACTCGTTCCACGAAAATCCTTCGCCTTCACGAATCCGCCGCGAAAAGGCGCGTGGTTTGCCGCAAGACGATTTTCGTTGCCGCCAGTTTGCCGCAAGACTCGTCGGTCGCGTTAATGTTGTGAACGGGTGATCGCGGGCGAGTCGCGCTTAAGCATCTCACGCGGCCTCGGATTTCGTTTCAAACCGCGCGGCGATTGCGACGCGCATCTTTCGCGAATGCTGCATAAGTGCTTCAATCGACTTTAGAATTCGCGCATTGCGCGTGCGCTTCGCCGCGGCACGGGCTTTAAGCCCTTGCACCGCCGTGAATTTTCACTTCGCCCGGCACGCTAAAACCCGCAAAAACCATGCGCGTTGCCACGAGTTTGCCGCAACGTGCCTGAAGTTTGCCGCAAGACTGGTCATGCGCGCGCCGGCTGCCGGACCATGCAGCTTAAGTCCTTCAGCCGCCGCGCAATTCGCGTTCGATCGAAATCCGGTTTCGCGGCGAAAACGCTTACCGCCACTCGCGGATATCGACAAAGTGCCCGGCGATCGCCGCGGCCGCCGCCATCGCCGGCGACACCAGATGGGTGCGGCCCTTGAAGCCCTGACGGCCTTCGAAATTGCGGTTCGAGGTCGAGGCGCAGCGTTCTTCCGGCGACAGCTTGTCGGGATTCATCGCAAGGCACATCGAGCAGCCCGGCTCGCGCCATTCGAATCCGGCTTTGAGGAAAATCTTGTCGAGGCCCTCGCGCTCCGCCTGCTCTTTGACGAGGCCCGAGCCCGGCACGATCATCGCATTGACATTGCCGTTGACGGTCCTGCCGTCCACGACCTTCGCCGCCGCGCGTAAGTCCTCGATGCGGCCGTTGGTGCAGGAGCCGATGAAGACGCGGTCGAGTTTGATGTCGGTGATTTTTGTGCCGGCGGCGAGACCCATGTAATGCAGCGCGCGATGTTTCGAGAGCCGTTTTGCCTCGTCGGGAATCTGATCGGGATCAGGCACTTTTCCAGTGACTGAGATCACGTCTTCCGGCGACGTGCCCCAGGTCACGATCGGCGGCAGCTTTGCCGCATCGAGACGAATCTCGTGATCGAAATGCGCGCCGTCGTCGGAGCGTAACGTGTCCCAGTAGCGCATCGCGGCGTCCCATGTGTCGCCCTTCGGCGACATCGGCCGGCCTTTTAGAAATTCGAACGCCTTCGCATCCGGCGCGACGATGCCGGCGCGCGCGCCGCCTTCGATCGACATGTTGCAGACCGTCATGCGGCCTTCCATCGACAGCGCGCGGATCGCCTCGCCGGCATATTCCAGCACGTAGCCGGTGCCGCCTGCGGTGCCGATTTCGCCGATGATGGCGAGGATGATATCCTTGGCAGTGACGCCATCGGGCAATTCGCCGTCGACGATGGCGCGCATGTTTTTTGCTTTTTTCTGGATCAGCGTTTGCGTCGCCAGCACGTGCTCGACTTCCGACGTGCCGATGCCGTGCGCCAATGCACCGAACGCGCCATGCGTGGAGGTGTGGCTGTCGCCGCAGACGATGGTGGTGCCGGGCAGCGTGAAGCCCTGCTCGGGGCCGATCACATGCACGATGCCCTGGCGGCGGTCGTGCTCGTCGTAATAGGTGATGCCGAATTCCTTCGCATTCGCAGCCATTACCCGCATCTGCTCGATGCTTTCCGGATCCGGATTGGGTTTGGAGCGATCGGTGGTCGGGATGTTGTGATCGACCACGGCCAGCGTCTTCTCCGGCGCGTGAACTTTTCGCCCCGTGGTGCGCAGGCCTTCGAACGCCTGCGGCGAGGTCACCTCATGGACCAGATGGCGGTCGATGTAGAGCAGGCAGGTGCCGTCATCGGCTTCGTGCACCAGATGGTCGTTCCAGATCTTGTCGTACAGCGTTGAGGGTGCGGCGTTGGGTTTTGAATCGGACATGATGTTGGGCCTTGAATCGTCTTTGAATGAAGATGCGAATGCGCGAGGCGGCACGCGAGCCGCTTAAATTCAGGCGTCAAGCGCAGCCGTCGTCAGCCGCCCGAAGAACCGCCACGGCAGGCGGCTGCGGTCGTCGAGCACAATGCGTGCCGCGGTGATCGGGCGTAGAACCATTCTATCCATACTGTCATTGCGAGCGAAGCGAAGCAATCCAGTCTTTTGCAGCAGGTAAGACTGGATTGCTTCGTCGCAAGTGCTCCTCGCAATGACGAGGGGCGCAACAAAAAAGCGCGGGGGTCGCCCGCGCTTTTCGCCACATCGCTTCAAGCGCTGCGAAATTACTCGCCGACGGCGGCGGCGGCCTGCGGTCGGTCGGTCTTCTTCTCGACGATGCGCGCCGACTTGCCGCGCAGGTTGCGCAAATAATAAAGCTTTGCCCGGCGCACCTTGCCGCGGCGCACCACCTTGATCGAGTCGATCATCGGCGACATCACCGGGAATACGCGCTCGACGCCCTCGCCGTAGGAAATCTTGCGCACGGTGAAGCTCTCATTGAGCCCGCCGCCGGAGCGGCCGATGCATACGCCCTCATAGGCCTGCACGCGGGAGCGGTCGCCTTCGACCACCTTGACGTTGACGATCACGGTATCGCCCGGTCCGAATTCCGGAATTTCCTTGCCGGCGGACAGTTTGTCGAATTGCTCTTTTTCGAGCTCTTGAATGAGGTTCATCGTAAATCTCCATCGGCGGCGCGCCGCAGCCTTCAAGGCGCGGCCAGCGCTTACGTCCATCTATCCTGCCATTGCGCGGATTTGGCGCTGCTATACGGCAAAGGCAGCGGCTTGTCACCCGTCCCGAGGTTCTGGTTTTGCGTTTTTTGGGCGTTTTTGGCCGGCCTTGGCCGACCACAAATCCGGCCGCCGGGCTTTAGTCAAGGCCTCGGCCTCGGCCTGTCGCCATGCCGCGACCCTGGCGTGGTCGCCTGAGGTCAGGATTTCCGGGATCGGCCGGCCCTCGAACTCCTGCGGGCGGGTGTATTGCGGATATTCCAGTAGTCCGTCCGAAAAGCTCTCATCCGACCCGGATTCGAGCTTTCCCATCACCCCCGGCAATAGCCGGACGCAGGCGTCCAGCAGCGCCATGGCGGCGATTTCGCCGCCGGACAGCACGTAATCCCCGACCGAGACTTCCTCGAGCCGGCGGGCCTCTATCGCCCGCTGGTCGATGCCCTCAAACCGCCCGCAGACGATCAGCGGTCCCGGCCCGGCCGCGAGTTCCACGACCTGCGACTGGGTCAATGGCCGACCCCGCGGGCTCATCAGCAGGCGCGGGCGGTCCTCGGATGGGTTAGCCGCGTCGATGGCGGAAGCCAGCACGTCCGCGCGCAGCACCATGCCGGGCCCGCCACCGGCCGGGGTATCATCGACGCTGCGATGTCGGTCAGTGGCCGAGTCCCGGATATCCCGCGCTTCCAGCGCCCACAGCCCGGACGCCAGTGCCTTGCCCGCAAGGCTGACGCCGAGCGGGCCCGGGAACATCTCCGGAAACAGCGTCAGGACCGTCGCGCGCCACATGATTTCGATCACCAGAAATTAGTCTGAGGCGTCATACGCGGGCTTGACCCGCGTATCCATCAATCTTCGCAAGAGTCTTTCGAAGATGATGGATTGCCGGATCAAGTCCGGCAATGACACCGAGTTTAGGCGCCCGACGTTTCACGCCTGAGCGGGATCGTCGCCCTCAATTTCCGCCGGCAATTCGATCACCACGCGCTCGTTCGCCAGATCGACGGTCGGCACCACCGCATTGGTGAACGGCAGCAGCATCGTTGCGCCATGCAGCGGCGCGATTTCGATGATGTCGCCGGCGCCGAAATTATGGATCGCAAGCACGCGGCCGATCGGTTCATTCGCGGCATTGACCGCAGCAAGCCCGATCAAATCGGCGTGGTAATATTCGTCCGCATCCGTCGCCGGCAATTTGTCGCGCGCGATGTAAAGCTCGATGCCGTTCAAGCGTTCGGCCTCCTCGCGCGTCGCGACGCCTTTCAGCGTCGCGACCAGATGGCCCTTTGCCTCGCGTGCGGTCGCCACTTCGAACTGACGCGCGCCGTCCTTGGTGGCGAGCGGGCCGTAGCGCTTCACTGCGAGCGGGTCCTCGGTGAAGGTCCACAGTTTCACCGCGCCGCGCACGCCATGCGGCGCGCCAATCCGGGCTACGCAAATGGGCGCTGCCATCGCCGCGCGCCGCCGCGCTTACTTCTTGGCGGCGGCAGTAGCAGCCGTGGCGGCGGCTTCGGCGTTGGCCTTGCGTTGCTTGCGCGGCACGGCCTTCTCCGGATTGTTGCGGGCTTCGCGCTTCTTGACGCCGGCGGCATCGAGGAAACGCGCGACCCGGTCCGAGGGCTGCGCGCCCTTGGCCATCCAGGTCTTGACCTTGTCCAAGTCGAGCTTGAGCCGGGCTTCGTTGTCCTTCGGCAGCAGCGGGTTGAAATGGCCGAGCCGCTCGATGAAACGGCCGTCGCGCGGATAGCGCGAGTCGGCGACGACGACGTGATAGACCGGACGCTTCTTGGTGCCTGCGCGAGCGAGGCGGATAACGACTGACATTGAATTCTCCTTTGAGTGTTCGAAAGACGGTTGAGTGATAAAAGTCTGGTCCGTCACCCTGAGGTGCGCGCGACCTCTTGTCGTGCGCCTCGGAGGGCGCCGGACCGCAACGCGTGCGGCCATCCTTCGAGGCGCGCAAGAAAGGGCGCGCACCTCAGGATGACGGCGGGGTTACGGGGAATTCTCATTTCTTTTTCCCGAATCCGGGAAAGCCGCCGAGGCCCGGCAGTGTCGGCTTGCCGCTCAGACCCGTAAGGCCGGGCAGGTTCGGCAGGCCGGAACGGAGACCGGCGGGAAGATCTTTCGGCAACGCCGGCATGCCGGCTGCACCGCCCGGCATTTTCTCCGCCAGCGCCTTCATCTGTTCCGGCGACGGCATGCTACCGCCAAAGCCCATCGCCTGCGCGATGCCGGCCATCGGGCCGCGCTTGCCCGATCCCATCGCTTTCATCATGTCGGCCATGTTCCGGTGCATTTTCAGGAGCTTGTTGACTTCCTCGACCTTCTGGCCGGAGCCGGCGGCAATGCGCTTCTTGCGGCTGGCCTTGAGGACGTCGGGGTTCTTGCGCTCCTGCCGCGTCATCGAATCGATCACCGCGACCTGGCGTTTCAGAATTTTGTCGTCGAGTCCGGCATTGGCGATCTGGTTTTTCATTTTCGCAATGCCGGGCATCATACCCATCAACCCGCTGATGCCGCCCATGTTCGCCATCTGCAACAGCTGCTCGCGCATGTCGTTGAGATCGAACTGACCCTTGCGCATGCGCTCGGCGGTGCGCGCGGCCTTTTCCGCATCGATATGCGCCGCGGCTTTCTCGACCAGCGACACCACGTCGCCCATGCCGAGGATGCGGCCGGCGATGCGATCGGGATGAAAGTCTTCCAGTGCGTCGGTTTTTTCGCCGGTGCCGATCAGCTTGATCGGCTTGCCGGTGACCGCGCGCATCGACAGCGCTGCACCGCCGCGGCCATCGCCATCGACCCGCGTCAGCACGATGCCGGTAAGGCCGACGCGCTCGTCGAACGAGCGCGCGAGGTTGACCGCGTCCTGGCCGGTGAGCGAATCCGCGACCAGCAGCACTTCATGCGGGTTGGCTGCGGTTTTGATCTCAGCGGCCTCCGCCATCATCTCTTCGTCGAGCGTGGTGCGGCCGGCGGTATCGAGCAGCACCACGTCGTAGCCGCCGAGCTTTGCGGCTTCCAGCGCGCGCTTGGCGATCTGCGCTGGCTTCTGGCCGGCGACAATCGGCAGCGTCTGGATATCGAGATCGCGGCCGAGTACAGCCAACTGCTCCATCGCGGCCGGACGATAGATGTCGAGCGAGGCCATCAGCACCTTGCGCTTGTCGCGCTGGGTCAGGCGGCGAGCAAGCTTGGCGGTGGTGGTGGTCTTGCCGGAGCCCTGCAGGCCGACCATCATGATCGCAACCGGGGGCACCGCATTGAGGTCGATGGTCTGGCCGTCGGAGCCGAGCGTGGCGATCAGTTCGTCATGGACGATCTTCACCACCATCTGGCCGGGGGTCACCGACTTGACCACGGTGGCGCCGATCGCCTGCTCGCGGACTTTTTCGGTGAAGCTGCGGACCACGTCGAGCGAAACGTCGGCCTCCAGCAGCGCGCGGCGCACCTCGCGCATGGCGGCATCGACGTCGGCTTCCGTCAGCGAACCGCGCCGCGTCAGCCGATCGAGAATGCCACCAAGCTTTTCCGACAGATTGTCGAACACGTATCTCTTCCTGCTGCGTCACCCTGAGGAGCATGCGCAGCATGCGTCTCGAAGGTGGATGTTTCCGTGCCCCATCCTTCGAGACGCCGCTTCGCGGCTCCCAGGATGAGGGATAGTCCAAACAAATTTGCGCCCGAGGGCGCATCGCGCTGTCGGGCGTTGACCTCCGGCCTCACGGGCCGGGCGGCGGGTCGAAAAGAGCGTCGTTCCGAGAAGTGGGCGGATTTACAGCGTCAGACCGGTATAAGTCAATATTGACTGTTATTGCGCAAAGGATCGATCATCCTATGCCTATGAGAATTATTCAGAATTTCTCCTCGCCACGGTGCCGGATCGCATCCGGAAAATCGCGATACAGCGCGAATTGCACGTTCTGAACCAGCGAATTGACGCCGAAATGAACCGTCTCAATCGGCTCGCGCCGGCTGCCGACCCGGTTGAAGGCCTGATCGAGCTGCGCCATGCCGGTAAATTCCATCATCAGGTGAAATTCGCCGACCGGCGCCGCGCTCAAGCCCAGCTTGCGCCGCATCAGCCGCCAGTTTTGCATCAGGCCATCGCTTTTCAGACTTTCCATGTAGGCGGCGAGCCTGTCGCTGAATTCCACGTCGGAGACGCCGGCTTTCAGGTCGAACCACGCGTTGTAAATGTCCATCGCTCATCCCATTTCGAATCTGCGTTAGATATACAGCGAATGGCTTCCATTCTCCCACCCGATTCGTGACCTCGCCAAGTGCCAATCAAGTGCCAATCACCCGCCGCCGGTTACTGAGCGTTGTTGCAGGCCTCGCCGCCGCGGCAGGACTGTCGGCTTTTTGGGTTTCCCGCATGCGCAATTATGAAGGCCCCGTGTCCGATCATTTCGACGGCACACATTTCTTCGATCCCGACGGCTCGCCGCCGAAGAGTCTCGGCGAGGTGCTGCGCTGGCAATGGGGCGGCGACCGGCAGCGGCAGCCGTGGCCGGAATGGGCGCCGAGCCCTTTCGCCGACACCCCGCCGCCGCGCGTCACCGGCGACAAGGTGCGGCTGTCGTTCGCCGGTCACGCCAGCTGGCTGATCCAGACATCGGGCCTGAACATCCTGATCGATCCGGTGTGGTCGGATCGCGCCTCGCCGTTCTCGTTCGCAGGCCCGAAGCGGCACAATGCGCCGGGCATCGCGTTCGACGCGCTGCCGCCGATCGATATCGCGTTGGTGTCGCACGGACATTACGATCATCTCGATGTTGCGACGCTTTCAAAACTCAACGCAAAATTTTCGCCGCGTGTGATCACTCCGCTCGGCAATGACGCGACTATGCGCGCTGCCGACAGCGCAATCCGCGCCGAAGCATTCGATTGGCATAACCGCGTTGAACTTGGCAGCGGCATCGCGGTGACGCTGGTGCCGACGCGGCACTGGTCGGCGCGCGGATTGTTCGACCGCAACAAATCGCTATGGGCGAGCTTCGTGCTGGAGACGCCGGCGGGCAAGCTCTACATCGTCTGCGATTCCGGTTACGGCGACGGCAAGCACTTCCGCAGCGTTCGCGATCGCCACGGCGCGCTACGGCTGGCGATCCTGCCGATCGGCGCCTATGAGCCGCGCTGGTTCATGGGCGACCAGCACATGAATCCATCGGATGCCGTGAAGGCGTTGGCCGACTGCGGCGCCGCGCAGGCGCTGGCGCATCATCACGGCACGTTTCAATTGACCGACGAAGCCATCGATGCGCCGGTGACCGCGTTGTACGCAGCGCTCGATGAGGCAAAGCTCCCGCGTGAACGCTTTGTTGCGCTGAAGCCGGGGCAGGTGGTGGAGATTTAAGTCTCGTCGTCCCGGACAAGTGAGCGAAGCGAACGCCGATCCGGGACCCATAACCTCCGGCGCTAATTGTTGCCTAGGGTTCTCGCCCAGCAGCGCTAAAACGATGGTGCAGTGTGTATGGGTCCCGGCGTTCGCCGGGACGACGATGTCACTGCTCCTTCGGCTTGATCGCCCAGGATACGCTGACCGAGACGTGCAGCGTCTCTTCGCCCTGTGCGACCGGCGCGGACGCCGCCATGCCGGCGGCCATCCTGCGATACGGCACGGGGCCGGGCGAACCCTCTTCCGAAATGCTGATCGGCGGACCGAGCGTGACGCCGGCCGCCTTGGCGTAGATCTCGGCTTTGCGGCGCGCGTCGGCGATCGCTTGTTCACGGGCGTCGTCGAGCAGTTTTGAGGCCGCCGACACCATGAAATTGATGCCGCCGATATTGTTGGCGCCGGCGGCGACCAGCGTGTCGATGGTGCTTGCGACCTTGCTGACGTCGTGCAGTTTGATGGTGACGCGATTGCTGGCCTGATATCCGACGATGGCGTTGGGGCCGCCACTTTTGGACGCGTATTGCGGCTGCAATGACAATCTCGAGGTCTGAAAATCCTTCTCGTCGATACCGGTGCCCTTCAGCGCCAGCAGGACCTTGCCCATCGCGGCATTATTGGTGTCGCTGGCCTCGCGCGCGGTCTTGGCCTCGGTGTTCACGCCGCCGTCGATCTGCGCGAGATCCGGCGGCACTGACACGCTGGCCTCACCGGTGACGGAAATCGCCGGCGTGTCCTGCGCCAGCGCGGGAGCGGCGAGCAGCCCGCTTGCAAACGCCGCGGCGAGAAAGGCGTTACGGTTCATCTCGTCCTACTTCAACGGCACATAGACGTTGATCACCAGCTTGTCCTCCGCGGTCTTCAGCGGGTCGGTGATGTATTCCTCGATGAAGGTGTCTTTGGCCTCCAGCTTCTTGTCGTCGAGGTGATTGGTGATGGCCTCATAGGTGTTGTCCATGTTGTCGTAGGAGCCGCGATGGACGAATTTCAGGGCCTTGCCTTCCGGCGTTTTGCCCATGCTCACGTCTTTGCCGAGGTTCTTCGGCTCCTGGTCGACCGGGATTTCGGCCTGGAACGTGAAACCATTATCGTCAGTTGACGTGTAGACGATCATCGAATTGCCCGCGGCCTTGATGCCCTGCTTGTCGAGCAGCGCCGAGAGCTTCTTGAATGAATCGATCAGCGTCTCGAACGCCGAATCCCAGTTGGCGCTGCCTTTAAAGATGACCGCCGTCTTCGGCGTCAGCGTGATTTCATCGCCGAACGGATCGGCGGTCTGGACCGGGGCAACCGCCGGAGGCGGCGTCGCCGGGGCTTCCGCAGCCGGTGGCGGGGTTGCCGGGGCAGGGGTAGCCGGCGCCGCAGGGGCGGGCGCCACCGGGGCAGGTATTTCCGGCGCCGGCGCTGCCGGGGCGGTCGCCGCCGGAGGCGTCGCGGGCGGCGACTGCGCCAGGGAGCCCACCGAAATCAAGGTCGCCGGGATTATCGCGACCAGGGCAAGGCGAAAAAAGCGAAGGTGGTTCATTCGGCGGTCTCCATGAAACACGTCGATGCTAACACGCGAGCCCGGCTTTCGTCCCATGACAGATGCGTCATGGGCACATTCCGGGGGCTGCTTCCGCGGCGAGGGCCGCCGACACAGATTTGCCGCACTGGCCAATCCGCTGTCATTCGCCATATAAAGCTGGCGTAAACGGGAATGACATGAGCGCGCTCGCAAACCATAGCTTCAGCAAGATGAACGGCATCGGCAACGAGATCGTCGTGGTCGATCTGCGCGATTCGTCCCTCCCCGTCAGCGCCGACGAGGCGCGCGCGGTGGCAGCACCCTCCGGCGTGCATTACGACCAGCTGATGCTGCTGCAGCCGCCGCGGCTGCCGGGCACCGAGGCCTTCATCCGCATCTACAACAATGACGGCTCGGAGGTGAACGCGTGCGGCAATGGCATGCGCTGCGTCGCGCGCCGGCTGTTCGAGCAAAGCGGCCAAACCGCGCTGACGTTCGAGACCAAGGCCGGGCTGCTGAACTGCTGGCAGGGGCCATCGCCCGATCTTTATACGGTCGATATGGGTCCGCCCAAATTCGGCTGGAAAGATATTCCGCTCGCCGAGGAATTTCGCGACACACGATATATCGAATTGCAGATCGGCCCGATCGACACGCCGATCCTGCACTCGCCGTCCGTGGTCAACATGGGCAATCCGCATGCGATCTTCTGGGTCGATGATGTGAATGCCTACGATCTCGCGCGGTTCGGGCCGCTGCTGGAAAATCATCCGATCTTTCCGGAGCGCGCCAACATTACGCTCGCGCATATCGTCGACCGCGATCGCATCGTAATCCGCACCTGGGAGCGCGGCGCGGGGCTGACCAAGGCCTGCGGTTCGGCGGCCTGCGCCACCGCGGTGGCGGCGGCGCGGCTGAAGCGCACCAATCGCAGCGTCACCATTACGCTGCCCGGCGGCGATCTCGCAATCGAATGGCGCGAGCGCGACGATCACGTGCTGATGACGGGCACGGCGACCTTCGAATATGAAGGCCGTTTCGATCCAGCGCTGTTTGCGTCTGTCGCCTGAGATGAGCGTCGACGTCGTCACCTTCGGCTGCCGCCTCAATGCCTTCGAATCCGAAGTGATCCGCCGCGCGGCGGAGGACGCCGGGGTTGCCGACACTATCGTGATCAATAGCTGCGCGGTCACCAATGAAGCCGTGGCGCAGGCGCGGCAGTCGATCCGCCGGCTGAAGCGCGAGCGTCCGCAAGCGCGTATCGTCGTCACCGGCTGCGCGGCACAGACCCAACCCCAGATGTTTGCCGATATGACGGAAGTAGATCGCGTCATCGGCAATGATGACAAGATGCGCGGTGAGGCTTGGCGCGATACGCGCGTGGCCTTCGACGCAGCCTCGGCATTCGGCATCGCCGGCGACGAAAAAATCGCGGTGGCCGATATCATGGCGGTGCGCGAGATGGCGCCGCATCTGCTGGAGGGATTCCAACACGGGCTGCCAAGGGTATTCGTGCAAGTGCAGAACGGCTGCGACCACCGCTGCACGTTTTGCATTATTCCTTACGGGCGCGGCAATTCACGCTCGGTGCCGATGGGGGCGGTGGTCGATCAGGTCCGGGCGCTGGTGGAGCGCGGCCATGCCGAGATCGTGCTGACGGGCGTCGATCTGACCAGCTATGGCGCCGACCTGCCGGGCGCGCCGAAGCTCGGCGCGTTGACGAGGCAGATTTTACGGCATGTGCCGGAGTTGAAGCGATTGCGAATCTCGTCGATCGATTCGATCGAAGTGGATCGCGATCTGCTCGACGTGATCGCGGATGATGAGCGGCTGATGCCGCATCTGCATCTGTCGCTGCAATCCGGCGACGACATGATCCTGAAGCGGATGAAGCGGCGGCATTCGCGAAACCATGCAATTGAGTTCTGCGCGCAGGTGCGGCGGCTGCGGCCGGATATTGCATTCGGCGCCGACATCATCGCCGGCTTTCCGACCGAGACTGAAGAGATGTTTACGCGCTCGCTTGATTTGGTCGAGGAATGCGGCCTGACATTCCTGCATGTGTTTCCCTATTCGCTGCGCCCGGGCACGCCGGCGGCGCGGATGCCGCAGGTACGCGGCGATGTGGTCAAGGGTCGCGCTAAGCGATTGCGGGCGACCGGCGAAGCCGCGCTGCGGCGGCGGCTGGCTTCGGAGGTGGGTAGTACACGGCAAGTGTTGATCGAAAGTGGCGCCCAGGGCCGCACCGAACATTTTGTGCCGGTGGCGATTTCAGGCGAAACACCCGGCGCGGTGCGGGCGCTGGTGATGAAGGGGCATGACGGCGCGCAGTTGACGATTTGAACTCCGTTGTCATCGCCCGGCTTGACCGGGCGACCCAGTACGCCGCGGCTCTTCGGCTCAAGCACTGACGCTCTGGAATACTGGGTCACCCGCTTTCGCGGGTGATGACGAGAGGAGTTGATGCGGCGATGCGTGCGCTCTCTTCAGAGCTACTCCCCGTTCCATCCACACGCCCTGAGCCGCTCGTGCAGATGCGCCGGCGCGGGCGCCACCACGCGCACCGGCTCCTTGTTCTTTGAAATCGGGATCACGATTTCACGGGAATGCAGATGCAGCGTCGGTTCTCCGAAGCGCGGGCCATTCCCATAAATATTATCGCCGACGATCGGCCAGCCCGTCGCAGCGCTATGCACGCGCAGTTGATGGGTGCGGCCGGTGACCGGCTCCAGCGCCAGCCAACAGAGACCGTCGCCGCGCCCGAGCACCTTCCAGTTTGTGATCGCAGCCTGTCCTTTCGGATCCGGCTTCTGCCACCAGCCGCGCTCTTCGTTGAGGCGGCCGAGCGGCATGTCGATGCTGCCTTCGTCCTCGACGGGGCCGCCCTCGACCACGGCCCAGTAGGTCTTGGAAATCTTGCCGTGCTTGAACAATAGCCCCAGCGACGCCGTCGCCTTGCGATGCCGTCCCAGCACCAGGCAGCCCGAGGTATCGCGGTCGAGCCGGTGGGCCAGCACCGGCGGTCGCGGCAGCCCGAATCGCAAGCTCTCGAACGAGGCTTCCAGGTTGGCGCCGCCCTTCGGCCCGCGATGCACCGGCAGCCCGGCGGGCTTGTCGATCACCAGCATCAGCCCGTCGCGATGGAGCACGCGGGACTGAATTTCTTCGGCGGTCAGCCCCGGGTTATCGATGCGTTCGTTGTGACTTTCGCTCATGGCGCGAAACCGCTAACACACCCCCAACATGAGCGATACCACTCCGGAAAAGACCAAATTGAGCTGGTGGCGGCGGCTGTCCGGCGGCCTGAAGCGCACCTCGAGTTCGCTGGGGACGGCGGTCGCCGATCTCGTCACCAAGCGCAAACTCGACCGCGCCATGCTCGACGACATCGAGGACGTGCTGCTGCGCGCCGATCTCGGCACCGAAGTGGCCGCTCGAATCGCGGCGGCTGTCGGCGTCGGCCGTTACGACAAGGCGATTTCGGCTGATGACGTGAAGACCGTGGTCGCGACCGAAGTGGAAAAGGTGCTGGCGCCGGTGGCAAAGCCGCTGGCGATCGACGAAACGCAAAAACCGTTCGTGATTCTGGTGGTCGGCGTCAACGGTTCCGGCAAGACCACCACCATCGGCAAACTCGCGGCCAAACTTGCCGCCGAAGGCCGCAAGGTGATGTTGGCGGCCGGCGACACGTTTCGCGCCGCTGCCATTGAGCAACTGAAGATATGGGGCGAACGCACCAAATCGCCTGTCATCGCGGGCGCGCAAGGGTCCGATTCAGCGAGCCTTGCGTTTAATGCGCTGACCGCGGCACGCGAAGGCAAGCTCGACGTACTGCTGATCGACACCGCCGGCCGGCTGCAGAACAAGGCCGAGCTGATGAACGAGCTTGAAAAAGTCGTGCGCGTGATCAAGAAGGTCGATGCGTCTGCGCCGCATGCGGTGCTGCTGGTGCTCGACGCCACGGTGGGACAAAACGCGCTGTCGCAGGTCGAGGCGTTTCATCGTACAGCGGGTGTCACGGGTCTCGTCATGACAAAACTCGACGGCACCGCGCGCGGCGGCATTCTGGTGGCACTGGCAGAGAAACATAAGCTGCCGGTGCACTTCATCGGCGTCGGCGAGGGCATCGACGATCTGGCGCCGTTCACCGCGCGGGATTTCGCGCAGGCGATCGCAGGGATTGAGTGAGACTCATCCTTCGAGACGCGCGCAAGGGCGCGCTCCTCAGGATGAGGTAGAAGTCAAGAAGGACGCCCTCATCCTGAGGAGGTGCGAAGCACCGTCTCGAAGGATGGAAACAGGGGCAAGATAGATGGATCGAATAATGGATAAGAAGCAACCGCATCCGCTGTTCAAGCTCGCCACCGAACTCGGTCCGCTGATCATCTTTTTCGTCGCCAACGCCAAATTCAACCTGTTCGTCGCTACCGGCGCATTCATGGTGGCGGTGGTGATTGCGATGGTCGCGTCCTATGTGGTGACGCGGCACGTACCGATGATGGCCATCGTTACTGCCATCGTCGTCATCGTGTTCGGCACGCTGACATTGGTGCTGCACGACGAGACCTTCATCAAGGTAAAGCCGACCATCGTCTATACGCTGTTCGCAGGCGTGCTCGGCGGCGGGCTGCTGTTCGGCCGCTCCTTCATCGCGATCATGTTCGACCAGATGTTCAATCTGACGCCGCAGGGCTGGCGTGTCCTCACATTGCGCTGGGCGATCTGGTTTTTGGCGATGGCGGTGCTGAACGAAATCATCTGGCGCACCCAGTCGACCGATTTCTGGGTCGCGTTCAAGGCGTTCGGCATGGTGCCGCTGACCATGCTGTTCGCGGTGACGCAGATGCCGCTGATCAAGCGCTATCACTTGGAGCCGGCGACGCTCGAGGAGAGCGAGGCGGAAGGTGGAGATGTGAGGAAGGGGTGAACTCGTGTCCCGGACGCGATCTTATGTCCCGGGCGCGATGCAGCACGCAGTGCTGCTTCGCAGAACCGGGACCACACAAAGCGCCGGCGTTCGGTACGGCCCCGGCTCTGCAGCGCACCGCTACGCAAGTGCTACGCGCTGCGCTGCGTCCGGGGCACGCAAGAGTTACTTCTGCTTGGCGATGATCTTGTCCTTGATTTCGGCGTAGGTCTTCTCCGGCACGATGTTCTTCTGCACCAGTTCGTCCTTGCCCTTGTACGGACGGCCCGCGATGATCTTGGCGGAATAGGCGTCGCCAATACCTTTCAGCGCCTTCAACTCGTCGGCGGTCGCCGAGTTGATATCGAGCAGCTCGGCCTTGGGAGCCGGGGCCATCTTTTCCGCTGGCGCCATCTTGGCGCCCGGGGCCATTTTCCCGCCAGTTGCGGGTGCGGGGGTCTGGGCCATCGATGGCGTGGCCGTGAGCAGGCCGAGGGTGAGCGCGGTGGCGGCAAGCGAAGCAAGCGTGAAATGACGCATTGGGTGTGTCCCTCCAAGGACGGTTTTAAACAACGCGCGTAAACTAGCTTCGAATTCGTGGCGGCGCCATGGCCGCGAAATGAACGGCAGATAAAAGCGCGGAATTATTTGGAGCACCTCCCCAGTGTCGTCCCCGCGAAGGCGGGGACCCATACCCTCCGTTATTTGTGAGGCGGAAGGTCTCAGCGGTTTGAGGAAATAACCTGCCCAATAACCATTGGTGGTTATGGGTCCCCGCTTTCGCGCAGGGCTGTCCGGGGAAAGTCATGGATAGCAGAACTCCAGTTGGTCGATGGAACCGAGTTGCATTCGCCTGCTGGGGTTGACGGGTGGCGGTTTGTTGATGGTGGCGATGGATCGGCGG
>Ga0193726_1000225_pt1 | contig 75805 bp, 72 predicted proteins | sample H2c1metaG_FD_144928 | JGI IMG/M metagenome (GOLD analysis project Ga0193726, IMG submission 144928) | Soil microbial communities from a riparian zone of the East river system, Colorado, United States - H2c1 | ecosystem: Environmental > Terrestrial > Soil > Riparian zone | place: USA: East River... | reverse complement strand
CAGGCCGCCGATGCAAAGGTCGTCTGCTTCATGCCGATCCTCTCCCTCTGAACAGTAATGTTCGCTGCATACATTATCGTTCAGTCACAGCTACCTGTGCAGAGTTTCCCTAGTGGACGAGGAAGCGCCCAAGCCGGTCGTGGTTCCGTACACCGAGTTGGCGGCGGATCTGCTGCACGCCGTGGTCGAGTCCTACGTGCTGCGTGAAGGCACGGACTACGGCGAAAAAGAATTTTCCATGGAAGAAAAGGTCGCGCACGTCATCGGCCGGCTCAGGCGTGCCGAGGCGCAAATCGTCTTCGATCCTGAATCCGAGACGATCAGTATCATAGGCGCCAAGGATTCGCCGGGACAGCGGGACTAGCCGCGGAGCAATGCCGCCGCGGCCATCGCCTCAGATTTCCACATTGTCGATGAGGCGGGTGCCGCCCAGGCGCGCGGCCGCCAACACCACCAAGGGTACGCCCGCCGCCGGTTCGCGCAGATCGCCCTGCCGACGCACCGTCACATAGTCCGGCCGCCAGCCCCGTGCGCTCAAGAATTCCCGCGCCGCGCTCTCGATCGCCGGCCAGTCGGCGCGGCCCGCTTTGATTTCCGCCGCCACTGCGCTCAAGCAGGCGTATAGCTGCGCGGCCTCGGCGCGCTCGGCGTCGTTCAAGTAGCCGTTGCGGGACGACAGGGCCAGGCCGCCGGCGCCGCGCACTATTTCCGCCGGCACGATGTCGATGGGCAGCGCCAGCTGGCGCACCATGCCGCGGATCACCAGCAGCTGCTGATAGTCCTTCTTGCCGAATACCGCCGCTGCGGGCCGTACCATGTTGAATAGCTTCAGCACCACCGTGCACACGCCGGCAAAGAAATGCGGGCGCACTTCGCCTTCGAGAATGCCCGCCAGCTCCCGCGGTGGATGCACCGTGTAGCCTTGAGCTTCGGGATAGACTTCCCGATCGCTCGGCGCAAACACGATGTCGCAGCCGCCGGCCGCCAACAGTTCGCAGTCGCGCTCGAGGGTGCGTGGATAGGCGGTGTAATCTTCATGCGGCGCGAATTGCAGCTGGTTGACGAAGATGCTCGCGACCACCGGCTCGCCCCGCTTGCGGGCAATGTCGATCAGCCACCGGTGGCCCGCATGCAAGGTGCCCAGGGTCGGTACCAGCACCGGCCGGCGCTCGCCGAGCGACGCGCGCAATTCAGCAACCGTGTGAACTATCTGCACGCTGAATGCCGTTCAGAAGGCGTGAAGCGCATCGTCCGGGAATCTTCCGCCCTTCACGTCGGCGACGTACTTGCGCACGGCCTGCTCGATGCCGGCGCTGCCGTCGAGAAAGTTGCGCACGAATCGCAGCGGCTCGCCGCCGGTCAATCCCAGCATGTCGTGCAGCACCAAGACCTGGCCGCTGCAGCCGCTGCCGGCGCCGATGCCGATGACCGGGATCGGCAGCGACTTCGTGAGATCGCGCGCCAAAGCGGCCGGCACCATCTCCAACACCAGAAGCTCCGCCCCGGCCGCGGCGAGTTCCTCGGCCTGGTGCAGCAAGATTCCGGCCGCGGCCTCATCGCGCCCCTGCACCCGATAGCCGCCGAGCGCGTGCACCGACTGCGGAGTGAAGCCCAAGTGGGCGCACACCGGAACACCGCGATCCACCAGGAAGCGCACGATGGGCGGGGTCCAACCGCCGCCCTCGAGCTTGACCATGTGCGCGCCTTGCTGCATCAGCAGGGCGGAGTTGCGCATGGCGGTCTCGGCGGACTCTTGGTAGCTGCCGAACGGCAGGTCGGCGATGATCCATGCCGTCCGATTCCCCCGCGCCACGCAACCGGTGTGGTAGGCCATCTCCTCGATGGACACGGCGAGCGTGGTCGAGCGGCCCTGCAGCACATTGCCGAGAGAATCCCCCACCAGCAGCGAGTCGACGCCGGCCGCATCCAGGACGCGCGCAAATGAGGCATCGTAGCAAGTCAGCATGGCGATCTTTTCGCCCGCGGCGTGCATTTCGCGCAGGCGATGCAAGGTGACGGCCTTTCGGTTGTGCATGCGCCTATTGTGAGGCACCGGGCCCGAGTCGGCTAGACGGGGAGCCTAATTGGCTGCGGTCGCTTTCGTCCCGGCCTTTTGCCCCTGAATCCAGCTGTTGGTGCGCGCATCCAGCAGGTCGAGCGGCAGGACGCCGCCGCTCAACATTTCATCGTGGAAGCCGCGGATGTCGAACGCCGGTCCCAGCTCTTGTTGCGCGCGCGCGCGCAGCTCGCGGAACTTGAGCTGGCCCAATTTATATGCCAGCGCCTGCGCCGGCCAGGAAATGTAGCGGTCGGTTTCGGCCTGGATGGTGGGTTCATCGACGGCGCCGGACTGCCGGAAGAACGCGACCACCTGATCGCGGTTCCAGCCTTCGGAATGCAGGCCGGTGTCGACCACGAGGCGCACGGCCCTGAACAATTCGCTGGAGAGACGGCCGTAGTCGCTGACGGGATCTTGATAAAACCCCACTTCCTTCCCCAGCTGCTCGGCGTACAGCGCCCAGCCCTCGATGTATCCGGAATTTTGACTGTGCTGGCGGAACTTGGGCAGGCCCAGGAGCTGCTGCGCCACCGACAGCTGCATGTGATGACCGGGGATGCCTTCGTGATAGGCCGTGGCCTCATCGTCGATGAGCGAGCGATCGGCGAAGTTCGATACCGCCACCACGACGCGGCCGGGACGCTTGCCGTCCGGTGTACCGGTTTGATAGTGCGTGGCGTTCGCCGACTGGAACTCGGGCATGGCTTCGACGGTGACCGGCGAACCGGGGATGACGGTGAACAGGTCCGGCAGCTTCGGCTGCATCTGAGCAATGTACCGGCGGAACGCATCGACGATTTCGCCGGCGGATGTGGGCTTGTACTTGGGGTTGTTCTTCAGTGATTCGCGAAAGGCCGAAAGATCGCTAAAGCCTTCCTTGCGCGCGATGGTGAGCATGTCGGCCTGAATTCTGTCGATCTCTTTCAAGCCGATGTCGTGAATCTGGGCCGGCGAGAGGTTGCTGACCGTGGTGCGGCTGCGGATGTCGTTCAGATACCGTCCCTTGCCGCCGGGCAGCGCAGCGATGCCAAGAACCGTGCGCCCATGCGGGGCATATTCCGCCGCGATGAATTCGCCGAAGGCCTTGTAGGCCGGCAGCACTTCATTGACGACGGCCGCGGTGACGGCCTGGCTCAAGCGCCGCTGATCTTCCGCGGAAATGGCCGCCGGATATTTCTGGGTCGGCAGCAGGAACGGATCCGCCGCGATCACGCCCTGGCACTGCGCCGGGACTTTCTCCAGAAGAAATCGCACCGGCATCAGCTTGTCCTTCAGGCCGGCGCGCAGGACTTCTTCAGTCTGCGCGAACACGCGCGGGATCTGGTGCAGGCGCGCGATGTAGTCCTCGTACTGCTTCACCGAATCGAAGGGGACCGCCAGCGGCAAATCGGCGAGGCGCAGGTGCGGGCCGTCCATCTGGGTCACCGGCATCTCATATTCCTTGAAGGAATAATTCGCCATGCGCTGCCGGAGCGTGCTGCGCAACACCTCGTGCGACAGCCTGTCCTGCTCGGAAAAACCGTCGGTCGGGATCGCTTCCAGGCGGGACAGGAATTTCTGATCGCTGGCGTGCAGCTTCTCGAGCGCGGCGAGCGAGTACTCGTCGAGCCGATCGTTGTAACGGTAGTCCCCGTAGGCCGTGGCCCGTTCAGGGTGGGCCTTAAGTTCAAATTGGTAGTATTCCTCAAACAGCAAGTCCTGGGCGACGGCGGGCGATTCGCGAGACTGCGCCGCGCCGCTGGACGTGCCGGCGCCGATGCAGCAGGAGAGCAAGAAGCAAGCGAGGATTTTGTTTTGCATGGCCAAACGGTAGCACAATCCGCCGATTGCACAATTGCCCTGGTAAGCTAGCCATCTTTTATTCGGCGCCGCTGCATGACCTTCAAGACCTGGCTGTTATTTCTGGTGATGGAAACGGCATTGTCGCTGTCGCCGGGCCCGGCGGTGTTTTATGTCGTATCACAGGGCGCGCGCGGCGCGCTGCGGCGTTCGTTGCCGGCGGTGGCCGGCATCATCAGCGCGAACGCCATTTACTTCACTCTCTCTGCGACCAGCTTGGGCGCAATCATCGCCGCCAGCGCGCGATTTTTTACGATTGCCAAATGGGTGGGCGCCGCGTACTTGATTTATCTCGGCGTCAAGGCGCTGCGATCGGCCGGAGCGAGTCATGCCGTGAATTTGGGCGAGGCCGCGCCTGCAAGCCAAGGCGACCGGCGCCGTGTCTACCTGGGAGCACTCACCTTGCAGCTGGCCAACCCCAAGGCGCTGCTGTTTTTTCTGGCGCTGTTGCCGCAATTCATCGATCCGGCCGGGGCGGTGGTGCCGCAAATGCTGCTGCTGGCGGCGACTTCGATGGTGCCGGAATTCTGCATCTTGATGGGCTACGGTTGGCTCGCGCATCGCGCGCTGCATGCGTCGGCCAAGTTCGGAATGTCGAGCAACATGAATCGTTGGCTGGCCTGGATCGAGGGTGCGGGGCTGCTCGGCTGCGCGACCCTGGTGTTGAAATTCAATCGAGTGAACTAGGAAAAGAATCATGATGAATGCACGGCAGAAAATGGCGGCGAAGGCCGGCGTCGTCGCGGCTGCGCTGCTTGCTTGCGCAACCGCCACGGCGGCCGCGGACTCGCCGCGGCTGGTCCATCAATTCCTGCAGATGGCGATATCGCCCGATGCCGCGCTGGTTGCCGCGGTTGAAGGCGACTCGCCGCCGAGTGGATTCTATCCGCCGATCCGCGACCTGGTAATCCGGCGCGCGCGGGGCGGCGCCGCGGTGACCGTCGTGCTGCCTTGCGGCCGCGTTCCGCAGTGCTGGCCGGCCGCTCCCGCATGGACTCCCGACGGCAAGCACTTGAGTTTCAGCTTGCGCACTCCCGGCAGCCACGCGCGTTCTCTGTACAGCGTTGCGGCCGACGGCAGCAATCTGACCAAGCTGCTCGAATTCAGCGGCACCATTGACGATCTGAAATATGCGGCAGACGGCCGCCTGGCGGTGCTGGCGACCGAAAACGCCAACAAGGAAGTGGGCGCGACCGAAGCCGGAACGCCGATCGCCGGTGATTTGGATGAAGCGACTCCGGAGCAACGAATCGCCGTGCTCGACCACGGCGCTTTGCGCTGGGCGTCTCCGCCCGATCTGTTCGTCTATGAATATGATTGGCGGCCGGACGGCAAGGGGTTCGTCGGCACGGCCGCCCCCGGGAACGGCGACGATAATTGGTGGAGCGCCAAGCTGTTCGCCTTCTCCGCGGAGGGCGCCGCCAAGGTGCTGTACACGCCCGCCGGCATTCAGCAACAAATCGCCATGCCGAAAGTATCGCGCGACGGCGCGACGGTCGCGTTCATCGCGGGAATCATGAGCGACTTCGGCTCGACCGGCGGGGACGTGTATACATTGCCGCTCGACGGCGGCGCGGCCACCAACCTCACACCCGGGGTGCGCGCATCGGCCAGCGCGCTGGCCTGGGGCTGCAATGGCCGGCTGCAGGCCCAGTGGCTCGCCGGCGACAAGACACAATTGGTCGATCTTGGCACCGGACGTCAGCCCGCCGCCGCCCATGTCTTGTGGAGCGGCGAGGAATCGTTGGAGAATGGCGAGGAGTATGCCGCCATGGCGTGCCCGTCGGGGGTGATAGCCGTCGAGCACGAGTCTTTCACGGCGGCGCCTGAGATCGAAGTCGGCGCGGCCGGCCACCGGCGCAATCTGACCTCGCTCAACGCGGGGCTGCGCGCTGCGGCACGGGTGCAAAGCATCTGGTGGAAGAGCGACGGATTCGACGTGCAAGGCTGGCTGCTGCTGCCGGAGCAGTCGAACGGCAAATTGCCCATGGTCACCAACGTTCACGGCGGGCCGGCCGCGGCCGTTACGCCGCATTTCATCGGACCGGGATTGACCAGCGCGCTGCTCGAGCACGGCTATGCCATGTTCCGGCCGAATCCGCGCGGCAGCTACGGCCAGGGTGAGCGCTTTACCCTGGCGAATGTCCGCGACTTCGGCCATGGCGACTTGCGCGACATTCTTGCCGGCATCGACGCCGCGGCTGCGGCGGCACCCATCGACACGGCGCGTCTCGGCATCACGGGCGGCAGTTATGGCGGCTTCATGACCATGTGGGCCGTCACGCAAACCGACCGCTTCAAGGCCGCAGTGGCGGCCGCCGGCATCAGCAACTGGTTGTCTTACTACGGCGAGAATGGCATCGATGCCTGGATGCTGCCGTACTTCGGCGGTTCGGTGTACGAGGATCCGGCGGTGTACGCGCAGTCATCGGCGATCAATTTCATCCGCAACGTCAAAACGCCCACCTTCGAGTATGTCGGAGAGCGCGATATCGAGTGTCCCGCCCCCCAAACTCAGGAGTTTTGGCACGCGCTGAAGGCCATGAATGTTCCGACGTCCATCATGATCTACCCGGGCGAAGGCCACGGATTGCGTGATCCGGCGCATAGCGCCGACGCCATGCAGCGCACCCTGGACTGGTTCGAGAAATACCTGAAATAGCGGGCCGGTCCTTGGGGGCGGGCCCGGCCCCTGGCACGCCCCTTGCTATTTCTCCGAGGTATGAATGCCACACGAATAATTTCGTCTCCCTCCATTGCCGCCGACCCGACCCAGGCCAGCGGCGCAAATTCGGCCGAAACCGCGCAATCGGGCGGCGGCGATCACGATTTCGCGGCTACCCTCAGCAATGTGGGGCCCAAATCAGTCCGCAAATCCACCGCTGCCAAGGCTCACGGCGACACACAGGCCGGCGGATCGTTGCCAGGCCCCGGCAATTCCCCGCCGCCTCCGGCCAATGCCACTGCCGCACCGCCGCCCCCTCCTTCAGCGGCGGCGGCGGGGCTCAACTCGGCAGCGGTCTCCGGCCCTGCCGCAGCCACCGGCACCGCGGCGGCCCCAGCGGCTGCTACGGCGGCCGATACCGGCGCAGACACTCTCAATGGCGCAGCCTCCGCAGCCACGACGGCAGCGGCAGCCTTGGCCGCCGCCAAAGCGGATGCGGCCAAGAATGCCGCAGCGCTCGGCGTCGGCGCGCAGGCCGCGCCGCTCCCGGGAAACGACACGTCGGACTCCGCGGGCGCAGCACCGCCGGCGTCCGCGGCCGCCCCCGGCCTGGCCGCGGCGTTGGCGCAGACGCTGGGATCGCCTGCCGCAGAGGCCGGCGCATCCAGCGGAAACGGCGGGTCCGCTGCGGACTCGGCGGCCGCGGCCAGCGTACTGGGCAAGTCGGTCCAAGACTTAAGCAAGGGCCATGCCGGCGATTCAGCAGGGACCGCGCCCACGGCAAAAGTACGCACCGCCGCGGTGGGCGCGATCGGCAAGCCGTCTGGAACGACCGCCACGGCGGCAGGCACGTCGGCGGTCTCCGGATTCGGCAGCAGCGCTGACGAAGCGGCCGCGGTCAATGGCGGCCCGCCGGCAAGCGATGCCAACACTCAGACAGCGACTGCCGTGGCGATGTCCGCCGCGGCGAACGGCGCCATGGCGGCGGCGGCGAATGCCGCGGACTCGGCAGCCGCGCCGGCCGACGGCTCGCCGCTTCAAGCCGTGGGCAACGCAGCGCAGCCCGTCGGCGGACCGGCCGGAGCAGCCGCACGGCCGACCGCGGCCGTCGCTTTGGCAGCCGCAACCGCGGCGGCCGCGAAGCCCGCAGCGACTCTCGCGGCCGCGACTGCGCTTGCCGACGGCGCGTCGGACAAGCACGCCAGCGGGGATTCCGCTGCTTCAACGACGCCCGACGGTACCGCCGGCATGGCGCAGTTGGGTGTGAACTCACCCAGCTCGACCGACGCAACCCCGGCGCCGACATTGAAAGTCAGCGCCGGCGTCGACACGCCGGAATTTGGGCAGGGTCTGGCGGACCGCGTGTCCTGGATGGTCGGCAACAATTTGAACGGCGCGAAATTGCAGGTCAATCCGCCCCAGCTCGGACCCATTGAAGTGCGAATCGCGGTGCAGGGTGATCACGCGCAGATTTGGATGACCAGTCACAGCGCCGTGACGCGCGATGCGTTGGAATCGAGTTCGCCCAAACTGCGTGAAATGCTCGGCCAGCAGGGATTCGGCCAGGTCAGCGTTGATATTTCGCAGCGTTCCTTTCAGGAGCGTCCCTCGCAGGCGCAATCCTATGATTGGACGCCGTCCAATTCCGGCATCTCTGCCGCAACGGCATCCGCGGCGGCGCCGTCGGCGCGCGCTGCACGCGGCGCCCTCGATGCCTATGCCTGATTGCCGCGAGTCTACGCCGCCATCCCACCGTTGATGGAAATGACCTGGCCGGTGATATAGGCGGCTTCCTCGGAGGCGAGGAAGGCGACCAAGCTCGCGACTTCATCCGCGGTTCCGGCGCGCTTCATCGGCACCAGGTCGGCGATGGCGGCGGCATCGAAGGCGGCGTCGGCCATGGCGGTGGCAATGATGCCCGGTGCGACCGCATTGACGGTGATGCCGCGGCTCGCGACTTCGAGACTCAGCGCCCGGGTGGCGGCATTGAGCGCGCCTTTGGCCGCCGCATAGTTCACCTGACCGCGATTGCCGATGAGTGCCGCCACCGATGATATGTTGATGACGCGCCCCCAGCGCGTGCGGATCATGGGCAGCATCAGCGGCTGCGTCACGTTGTAAAATCCATTCACCGACAAGTCGATGACCCGGTGCCATTGCGCGGGGCTCATGCCCGGGAACACGGCATCGTCGTGAATGCCAGCGTTGTTCACCAAAATCTGCACGGGTCCCTGCGACAGCAATGACTCCACGGCTGCGCCCGTCGCGCCCGCGTCGGTGAGGTCGAAATGAACCGCTGCCGCCCGCCCGCCGTCGGCCGCGATCTCGCCTGCCAGCGCGGCCGCCGCCGCGGCATTGCGGTGGGCATGCACATAGACGAAGTGGCCGGCCTTTCCCAACCGCCGGCAGATGGCCGCTCCGATGCTGCCGCTGCCGCCCGTCACCAGCGCCCGAGTCGCCAGCGCAGTCATGTGTTCAGCCGTTCATTGGCGTCGAAAACCACGGTCGCGCGCCCGCCCAACAGCGGTTGTTCCGCGGATCGCAGCTCGAACTCATAGAGCGCGCTGCGGTGGTCTCCCGCAATCAGCGCGGCATCGCACAGCAGATCCGCCTCCAGGTCGTCGAGCCACAGCACATGCAGCCGCACGTCGCGCAGGCCGGCGAGAAAACCGGCCTGGGATCGCGGGCGCACGGCGCCGCCGCCCGCGGCCGGAGCGGCTGCGGCGAGCGCACCGTGCACGGCCATGGCTTGCGCCGCATATTCAATTCCGCAGCAAACGCCCAAGCGCCCGTGCGCCAGCAGCGGATGGCTGGGAGCCCGATGAGTGCGGCTGCGGCAGCGGATATGCTCCGCATTCCACTCGATGACCTCATCGAGCAGGCACATGCGGCCATGATGAGGAATGTTCTGTTCGATCCAGCGGCGGTCTAGGGGCATGGTTCGGTTCGTACCTCCAACCGTGATACATCCAGATATTCGAGTATGGCGCTGCCGCCGCGCCGCTGCGCCAGCAGCTCGAGCAATGGCAATGACCGCGCCGCAGGACACTCCGAACGCAACGCCTCCAGGGCCGGATCCGTCAGCCGATCGTAGCTCAAGTCGGTCAGCGCAGCGTCCACCTTCGCCACCGAGGTCTCGCGCCGCTGCGGCGTCAATACCAGCGCGACGCCGAAGGCATCGGGAATGGGGCGCTTGGCATGCAGCGGTTGCGGGTACTCAGAGTCATAGGCGACCAACAGAATCGGCGCCTCATCCACGGCGACCTGGGTCAGGGCTTCGAGCAGTCCCGCGGTGAAACTTGCGTCGAAGGCGCACAGCACGTTTGACTCGGTCATCGCGCCGGTGCCGATGCTCCAATACCCCGCCGCCGCGTTGTGCACGGAATTGGCGAAGCGCGTCGGCGACACTTCGCGCCCCGCGAGCGACAAGGCCAGGCACAGTTCATGGCAGTTCTGTCCATCGCCGCCGGAAGACGAGAACACACTGACCAGGGTTTGAGGGTCCACCCCGGCGTGCGCGGTGGCTTCCTGCGCAATGGCCAACGCCAGTTTGACCACACGGCCGGTGCGCCGCCGCTCCGCGGCAGCCAACATGGCCGGCATCGGCAGCACCGCGGGGGCCGACCGATAGGGTTGCCGGCCCGTCAGCACCGCCTCGGCCTCAGGCCAATTGGCGAATCCCGGCCCCAGGACTCCGAGGCCGCTGACGTAGGCCGATAGTCTCATCCTGCGCGACCGAGTATCAGGCTGCAATTCGTGCCGCCGAAGCCGAATGAATTGGACAGCACACGCCTAATCGGCGCACGGCGGTTGTCCTTTATATAGTGCGCCGTGAGAGTCGGATCGATGTGGGTGGTATTTACTCCGCCGGGCATCAGTCCATGCTCGAGGGAGAGCGCGCTGATGACGGCTTCGAGCGCCCCCGCGGCTCCGAGGGTATGGCCGGTGGCTCCCTTGGTGGAACTGCAGGGAGTCGTCGGGCCGAACACGCTGGTGACTGCCTGGCTCTCGGACCGATCATTGCTGGGAGTTCCGGTTCCGTGCAGATTGATGTAGTCGATGTCGCCGGGTTCGAGCGCGGCCGCCGCGAGCGCGGACTGCATCGCGAGCCGCGCGCCGAGACCTTCCGGGTGCGGCGCCGACATGTGGTAGGCATCGCTGGACTCGCCGATGCCGAGCAGCAGCACGGCGGCGTCATCCAGCGGGTCGGGTACGCGTTCCAGCAGCGCGAACGCGGCCGCCTCGCCGATGGAGATGCCGTCGCGCGCCACGTCGAAGGGGCGGCAGGGCGCCGTCGATGAGAGTTGCAAGGAGCGAAACCCATAGAGCGTGGTGAGACACAATGAGTCGACGCCGCCCACCAGAGCGGCATCGATGAGTCCCGCTTCGATCATGCGCCGGGCGGAGCCGAATACCTTGGCGCTGGACGCACATGCACTGGACACCGCCACCGCGGGTCCCTGCAGGCTGCATCGCTGCCGGATGTAGTCCGCGACGGAAAATGAATTGTGGGTCGTGCCGTACTCGAAGCTCGGCGGCAGCGCGCCGCTCACCGGATCGCGCTTGCGATAGGCCAGTTCGGTCTGCAGAATTCCCGCCGTGCTGGTTCCCAGAAACACCCCCATCCGCCGCCGGCCCCAGCGTTCCGCGGCTGCTTGCACGGCTGCATAGAAACCGTCCTGCAGCAGGGCGAGCTCAGCCAGCCGATTGTTGCGGCAATCGAACTTGCGCAAATGCTCGGGCAACTGCACCGCGTCGACGCCGGTCACCTCGCCGATATGCGTCACGATGTCCACCGTCTCGAATTCGCACAGGGAAAGGCCGCTGCGCTGCTCGAGCAGACTCGACCAGGTCGCCGCCACGCCCTTGCCGAGGCAGCTCGACGCGGTGAACGCCTTGAGCATCAATGGTTTCATGGCGGAATCGTCGAGCGCAGAGTGACGGGGCGCAACTTCTTCTCGGCCACGGCATCCAGCAACCGCGGCAGCACGTCCAGAATCACCGGTCGACCGCCGCGGCTGCGCGCGGCGTTGCCGTCGTGCACCAACAAGATGTCACCGCCTTGCAGCGGAGTTGCCAGCCGCCGGTATACGGCTTCCGCGTCGGTGTGGACGGTATCGAAGCCGCGCCGCGTCCAACTGGCGAGCCGCAGCTGCAGGCGGCTTAAGATCGGGTCGAGAAAGGGATTGCGCAGTCCCGCCGGTGCGCGAAAAAAGCGCGGCGTGCTGCCGGTGATGCGCGAGATGCTGTCCTGAGCGCAGGAAATCTCTGCGCTCATTCGCTTAGGCCCCAGCAGTGAAAAATCGTGGCGATGCCGCTGGCTGTGATTCTCGATGTCGTGGCCGCGGCCGACGATTTCTTGCGCCAGGTCGGGATAGCGCTCGACCCGCAGGCCGACGCAAAAAAAGGTGGCCCGCGCACCGTGTTGGGCCAGTTGCGACAGGACCTGCGGCGTCACTTCGGGGTCCGGTCCGTCGTCGATGGTAATGGCGATGGCCGCCGATTCAGCGCTGCTCTCCGGCAACGTTACCCAGTTCGGCCCCAGCAGCCGGCTGCGCGGCCAAAGTCCGGCCGCGGCCAGGCAGCCATGGTTCAGCACCACGGCCCCCAGCGCCCAGGGCCACGCGCGCGGCCGGGATAGCACGGCGGCGGCCGCACCCAAATGGATGGCGGCGGACGCATACAGCAGAGGCGCGGGCGACCAGCGCGGGTCTCGTCCACTCATATGAAGCGCGAATCCAAGAAATTCTCCCAAAGCCTTGACCATGTGGTCCACTCGTGGCCGCCGGCAATGACGTCGACCGCGGTGGCGGGCAGCGTTGCCGCCAAGAGTTCATGCGCCGCTGAAAATCGATCTCCCTTTCCGAACCCAAGATACAGCGGCGGCGAATCGGCGCGGCGGGTCTTTATATAACGCCATATTCGACGTTCTTCGTCGGTTTCCGCAAGTTCGCCCGGCTGCCACTGCTTAAGTCCCGGCGCCCGCTCGATTTCGGCGGCCAGAATCCGGCTGCCGAGGTAGGGAGCGAGCAAACACAGCCCGTCGAGCTCATCGGGATAGGTGGCGGCATAGTCGAGCGCAATCAGACCGCCGAGCGAAATGCCGCCCAGCCAAATCGCCACCCCGGCCGCGCGCGCCGGCAGCACCACTGTGGAGCGCAGTTCTTGCAGTGCGCCGCGATCGCCAATGTGGGCCAGTTCGAGATCGACAAAAACCAGATCCAGCGGCGCCCGCCGCGCTTGCACCGCCTCGGCGAAACCAGCCGCCGCAAAGTCCCGAGCGGCCTGATAAGCGCCGGGCAACCACGCCATGCGCGTGGGCGCCACGGCCGGCGCGGCGGCAGCGATGGTGTGGCTACGCACGCGTCGTCGAGCGGGGTTGCGCTGGTTCGCCGCCGGCGCAGATGGCGGCGAACAGCAGGGCCAGGAATGCGCCCGGCGCCACGGTGGCGCCCAGCGCCACCAGCACCGGGACTTGTGATAAGGACAGCAGGCCAAAACCGATCACGGTGCTCGAGTTGGCGATGACCAGGGACGCCAGCGTCAGGGGTTCGCTGCCGGCCGCATGGATACGGGCCTGCCGATCGAAGAACAAAGCATAATTGGAACCGACCGCGACGATGAGCAGCATGCCGACCAAGTGCAAAATGGTGAGTTGCACCCCACTCAATGCCAGACCGGCGGCCACGGTGAGCACGGCCAGCGCCAGGGGCACCAACACCCTGGCGACGCGCAATGGCGAGCGCAGCGCGATCAACAGCAGCACGATGAGCGCCGCGACGCACGCCAGCGACAGATGCATCGCCTCGGACAGGTAGCCGGAATACAAGGCATCGGATTCCTGTTTGAGATCGAGTACGCGTGCCTCGGGAATCTGCGCGCCGGCCAATGCAGCGGCCACCCGCGCCGTATCGATCGGCCGCTCGGCAGCGGCATGCAGCGGCAGCAGCGCATTCCACCGATCCTTTTGGTGAAGAATGAGCGCGTCGAAGCCTGCGCGCAGCGACGTCCCCTGCAAATCCTGCGCCGTAAGCAAGGGCGCATGGCGCGCGGCTTCGACATCGTTCAAGAATGGGCGGAGGCGCTCGCTGCTGATCCCGGAACCGACGGTTGCCTGCCGCAGACTGTCCTGCAGCTGCGCCGCGTCGGGCAGACTGCCGCGGCGAGCTGCCTGGGCTGCTCCGCTCGGCAGATAGTTCGCCGGGGTGTCGAAACCGCCGATGACCTGCGCTTCCGCCAGCGGCGCCAGTGCCTGAGCGGCACGCTCGGCGCCGGCGAGCACCGCCTCGAGGGTCGGACCGGACACAATGACCAAATCGCGCACATCGGCGGCCCCGAGGTCGCGCCTTAGTTCAGCGTCGGTGGCCTGATCCTGGGCGGACACAGGGCTCAATGCCGAGAGTTCGCGATTCCACAGCCTCGCTTGGTGAAAGTGCAATACCGCCAGCGCCGCCAACGCAATCGCCGCACACAGCACCGCCAATCCCCAGCCGCGCAGTTGCCGCAGCGGACGCAGCGCCGCGGCGACGCGCAGTCCCAGCGGCGTGACATCGTGGATCGCAAAGCCGCTCGGCAGCAGCGCGGGCAGCACAAAGCGCGTTACGCAGCCGGCGGCGATCAAACCGCTGATCGAGTAGGCGCCCAGCTGCGCAAGGCCGGGAAAGCCCGAGGGTAGAAGCGAGGCGAAACCACACACCGAAGTCAGCATGCCGAGGCGGATCGTGGGCCACCAGCGCTGCTGCCAGCTCCAGCCGGCGGCTTCGCCCGGCGGCAGCCGGTGCGATTGCACGAAGAAATAAATCGAGTAATCCACCGATTCGCCGATCAGGGTGATGCCGAAACCCAGCGTGATTCCGTGGACGGCCCCGAACCCCAGCGCGACGGCGGCGATTCCTATCACCGCGCCGCTGGCCACCGGCATGAGCCCCAGCGCGAGCGCCGGCACCGAGCGGTACACGGCGAATAACAGCGTCACCACCAGGACGGCGCCGGCAATCGACAGACGCACGGCGGCGCGCTCGATCTTGGCACGGGCGGCAACGGCGAATACGCCCGGGCCGCTCAAGGTCAAATGCAAGACCCCAAGATTGTCGGCGAACGCCGCACGCACGGCCTCAATGGCGCGGGCTTGCGCATCGATATCCGAGCCGCCCGCCGCCGTTTGCGCCACCAGCAGCGCGCGCGCGCCGTCGGCGGATGTCCAGACGCCGTTGTTCACGGCCGGCGCGGGCGTGCGCTCCAGTTGATCGATGATGTGCAGCATTTCGCCCGTCGGATCGTTCGGCAGCAGCGACTTCAGCACGAGACCCGCGGGCGACGCCAAATCATCGATGGTGTCCTTGATCGCATCGCGCAGGCCCGACGTGGAAAAGCGCGCCGCGCTCACCTGGTCGCTCAACACATAGCGGTGCTGAAACAGGAATTCGCGATCGCGCTCGGCGGTGACGGGCTCGCCGTTGTTGATGCTGGTGAATTGCGGATCGCGGCGCATGCGGCCGGCGGCCGCCGTCGAGGCCTGCGCCCGCGCGCCGGCATCCGCGCCTTCGATCGCCACGAGAATCAAGCGCGATGCCGGGCCGTCGCGCAACTGGTCCACCAGCAATTGTTGGGCGGCAGTGGGTTTGGCCGGCAAGAAGGCTGACAGGTCGGTGATGTAGCGGGCGCGCGCGACGACGATGGACGCCAGTGCAAGACAAATGATCCACAGCGCCAGAATCTGCGCGCGCCGCCGGCTCATGGCGCCGCGGGCGTGCGCAAGGTCATGAGGGAACGATCACCGTCGGGCTGACGTATGTCGACCCTGTGCAGCTGGTCCCGTGAACCGTCGATTTGCACCTGCTTCACGACCCGCGCCAATTGATGGTCCAGGGGCGTGAGAGTCAACAGCCAGCGTTGCACATCGCCGGCGAATTCGACGTGAAACACCTGCTCGAGCGCGCTTCGATCGCCCGCCAGCGTGGCGCGAAGGCTCTCGATGAAGGGCAGAACCTGCGGATAGCGGTGCAAGTCCACGACACGGCGGCGGCCGCCCCGCTCGATGGTCAACGCGCCGCCGTCGAGTACCAGGGTTTCGGGGCGGGGCAACAGAGTGCGCTTCTCCAGATGATTGGGAGCGTCGTAGCGCAGTTCGCCCGAGGACTCGACCGGGTGATCGAGGATCGCCAGAAAGTGCTGCTCGACGTACTCGACGCGTCCATGCTGGCGCATCGCGAGCAGGCGCATCACTTCGTCCAGATCGCCCATGGGAGCGCCTTTCTCGGCGGCGGCTGCGGCGGCGCACAACCAGCCCAGCATGAGAAACCCCAGAGCACGCCGCCTCATGCGCGGCCGGTCCCTGGTTGCGTGCGCCAGAAGTCGTAAAAGTTGAACCAGTTGTAAGGATCGGTGCGGCAGCGGCGATCGATGGCGGCGGCATAGCGTTCGATCGCGGAACTGACTGCCGCTTCCCGATCGGGCGGGCGGGCCGCCGAGAAATCGGCGACCGGCTCGAATACCACATGGTAGTTGTTCTTGCCTCGATACAGTCCGGCCATGAAGAACACCGGGCAGCGCAGAATGGCCGCCGCGCGCATCGGGCCCGTCGGCAGACAGGCGGGTTCGCCGAGCAGCGTCACCGCCTGCACCGATTCGCGTCCCAGCGTGCGGTCTCCCAGCACGCCGACCAGCGCGCCATGGTCGAGGCGGTCGGCGATATTGAGCATGGCATCGATCCGTCCGAGAGAGACGATATCGGGCACGAAGCGTGGATTGATGGCGGCCAGGGTGGCGTTGATCTTGCGTGCATTCTCCTCATACATGGCCATGGCCACCCGGATACCGCGCCGGCGCCGGCCGAGGCTGTGCATTACTTCGAAGCTGCCCATGTGGGCGCCCAACAGCAGGGCGCCGCGCCCGCTTTCCAACTGCGACAGCATCAAGCCTTCGCCCTCGAGCGTGATGTTGAATTGATCGAATTGTTCGTTGATCAAGTAAACGCGATCGTGAATGGTGCTGGCAAAACTCAGGATCTGCAGAAAACGGTCGCGTGCGCGCGGGCGCCGGCCCAGCGCGAGACGCAGATACTTCAGCGAATGGCGCCGCGCGGCGGGAGCGAACAGGAAGAAATAGAGCGCGATGCCATACAGCGGAATGCGGCTCAGGGTTCTGCCCAAATTCAGCGAGACAAACGCCATGATCCGCAGCAGCGCCACGCTGCCGCGCTCGCGGTGTTTGATCCATTCCGCTTCGCGGGCTCGCGTCATGCGCCGCCGCCGGCCCGAGCCGGGCTGCGCAGGCTGCCGCTCGCGACCGTGCGGTTCGCGGCGCGAATGGTGAAACGGATCGAGCCGTTCTTGGGGGCGTCGTGCTCCAGAGTCAACGCATCGCCGGGGCGCACGGCATCCAAGAATTTGGCGGATCCGATTTGCCACTGCGTGATGTCGATGCCCCATGCGCGCTGCATGATCTGCAAAGCCTCGTCGAGCAGAATCGCGCCCGGCAACACCGGAAACGCGGGAAAGTGGCCGGCAAACGACGGATGATCGGCCGGAATCTGAATCGGGCTGTGCACCGTCACGGCCGGCTGCGTGCTCACGGCGAGTCGCTGGTCTGCAAGTGACTGTTTGCCAATCGCTCCAATGCCTGCTGCGGCAATTTGCCGGTGGCGTTGCGCGGCAATCGCTCAACCATGATCAGCGGGCGCGGTAGGAACACCGGATCGATGCGCCGGCGCAGATGCTCGATCAGGGCCGCGGTGCTCAAGGTCGGCGCGACGACGACCGCGCCGAGGCGCGCCACGCCGGTGGACCCCGTCGCATTGTCACGCAGGAAGAACACGCCATCCAGCACCCCGGGAATGGCGTTCAGCTGCGCGTTCAGATAGCCGAAAGAGCTGCGTTTGCCCGCAATGTTGACCATGTCGGCGGTGCGGCCGTGCAGCAGGAAGACGTCCTCGCCCGTGATCTCGATGACATCCTGCATCGGCGTCAATTGTTCGACGTGTCCGCCGTGGGCGAACACCTGATCGTCCGCAACCCGCAGCCGAACGCCTGGCCACAACCGCCACGCGGCCGACTCGGCGGTGCGACGCAGGGCGATCTGCCCGGTTTCCGTCGAGCCATAGATTTCCAGCAAGGTGGTGTCGAATTTCGCTTCGACCTCGCGCGCCAGATCCTGCGCCAGCGGCGCGGTGGCCGACATGACGAGATCCAAGGGCGGCATGCCGATGTCCGATGCGATCAAGGTGCGCAGATGAATCGGAGTCGTCACCAGCGTTCGGGGCTGAGGCGCCGCCGCCAACGTTGCCGCGATGTCCGCGGGATAGAACGGGCGCTCGGCGCTGAAGGAATTGCCGCTCACCAGGGCCAGCAGCACGGTGGATTCGAAGCCATACATATGCTGCGGCGGCACGGTGCCGATCAGGGCGTGCGGCCGGCCGTCCAACAGCCCTAAGCGCGGCGCGCCGTCGCGCACGCAGCGCGCCAGCCGTCCCCAGGTCTTCTGGTAGGGCAGCGGCGTGCCGGTCGATCCGGAGGTAAACACAATGGCCGCGACCTGGGTCACTGGAATTTCCGGGACCGCCCAATGTGCGTCCGGGATCGGCGGCAATTCGGGATAGTGGATCCTGGGCAGGCCGATGTCGCAGCGCGCATCGTCGGTCAGACAGAATGCGTCGGGCGCGAACCCTCTCAATTGCTCGATCACCTCGGGCGTGTGAGTCGACGGCAACAGGCTGACCCGTCCGGTCATCAAGCAGGCGGCGAGGCCCACCGTGAAATGGTAGCGATCGGCGCACACGTTCAGTACGTGGTTGCCGTCGGGCAAAGCGCGCGCCAGGTTCGCGGCGTCGGACAGGAAACGCTGAGCCGTCATCGCGATGCCGCCTCGGTACGCAATCACCGCCGTGGGTGTGCCGTGCGACAGTAGCGCGATCGTTTCCATGCGCTTAGCTCCTAGGGCGCGCCCGCGAAATAGACGCGCACGGCCGCGAGTATGCCGCGGCGCTCCGCCTGCGGCACCACCCGCCGCCGGATCGCATATTCCGCCACGAACATGAGACCTACCAGCGGCGGCACGCAGAAGTTGGCGAACAGCGACCAGACGCGCAGCGGCGCGAAACAGAAGAACAAGCCCGAGGCGGCCGCGATTGAGACGAAGAACCAGGCCCATGCGGCGGTGACCCGGCGGGTGTAGGTCACTTCCTGCGGTGTGAGCGGGCCGTGCAGCTTGTCCGCGAGCTGGGTGCACAGCGCCACCCGCTGCGGGCGCAGAGATTGGCCGAAACTCGCGGCCATGAGACTGTAGAAGCCCGCTTCCTGCAGCAAATAGACCAGGGGGAAGTTCCTTTCCATGACCGGCCAATAGAGGCGCGCCAGTACCGCTGCCGCTGCCGCCGCGAGTATCGCGGCCCAAAGGCGGCCCCAGCGCCAGATGAGAAGAAGGCCGACGCCGAGCACCGGGCCCAAGGCCAGGGCCACTCCCAAATCGTGGGTCCTGGCGACGGAATTATTGTAGTGGGACAACCCTGCGTAAGCGATGGCGGCAAGCACGATCGCAGCCAGCTGCAGTCTACGCCGCCGAAACATGGTTACTTGGTCCTGTGCGCCGCAATGTACTCAGCTAGGTGCCTCAAGGAACGGAAGGTCTGTTGATTCTCCGACGCGTCGGCCCGCAACTGGATGCCGTACTGCTTGGAGACGATGAGCGCCACTTCCAGTATGTCGATGGAGTCGAGTCCCAGTCCCTCTCCGTACAGGGGGGCATCGGGATCGATGTCCTGAGGTTCCACCTCAAGGTTCAGGGCCCGTACGAACAGGGTGGCGATTTCCTGCTGCAGACCGACATCGGTCAGGGGCGCCGGCTGTTGAATGAGCGACGCTTTGTCGGACATAGGCTAGGCTTTCGATTGGGGTGGCGAAGTTGCGGGCATTATATAGGTGCCGACCCCCGCGGCAACCGGTCCTAGGGGTCCCGGCGGCGCAGGCGCCGCCCGAGCAACAGAGGAAGGCGCCCGACGAAGCCCCAAAACAGCCGAAAATGCATCCAGGTCAGCAGGACATTGTCGCGCCAGTACTTAAAGTGCGAAACACCGCCGTCCTCGGGTCGAAAATAGCGTACCGGTGCGGGCAGATTGACGGGCCGGACCCCGCGCCAGGACAGTCGCACCACGGCTTCGACGTCGAAGTCGAAGCGCCGCATCCAGGGCTGGTGCCGCATGACGGAGATCAGCGCGTCGATGGGATACACGCGGAACCCATAGAGCGAGTCTTGTATGCCGGACCATAGGGTCTCGAGATTGGCCCACCAGTTGGAGATTCGCCGTCCCTTGACCCGCAATCCGGGCGCGCTCGAATCGAAAACCGGGACTCCCAACACCATGGCCGACGCATTGACCAGGGACGCTTGTATGAAAGGGCGGATCCGTTCCACGGGGTGCTGGCCGTCGGAGTCCATGGTCAATGCGTGGGTAAATCCCTGCGCCTGGGCCTCGCAAAGCCCGAATAGCACGGCCGCGCCCTTGCCGCGATTGTGCGGAAGGACCAGCACGCGCAGGCCCGCCTCTGCCGCAGCCATGGCCAATAGGCCTTCAGTGGATTGATCGGTGCTGCCGTCGATGACTACCCAGACCGGTGACCACTCCTCGAGCGCGCCGCGCACGGCCGCAAACACCCTGGGGCCCGGGTTGTAACTCGGGATGAGCACCAGGTGAGAATTGGACCGTTGAGGCGCACCTGGATCCATCACTTGAGCCAGCGCGATTGCAGGGCGCCGGCAAGCGCTTGCCGGTAGTAGGCGTCGAGTTCGGCAGTAAACGCTGCGACATCCGACGGCGGGTCAAATCGTTTGCCCAGCCGGACTCGGTAGGTAATGGGCAGGGAGGGCCGGCGGAACAGCGGCCAGCCCTTGCTTAGAAAAGGAGAGTCGGTCTCGATCACCAGAGTTTGCACCGGAACCTTGGCATACTTGGCGATCAAACCCACGCTGCCGACCAACTCATTGATCGGCTGGCGGACGGTGCGGGTGCCCTCGGGAAACAACAACAGCACCCCGCCGTCGCGCAAATGGGCAACCGACTCCTTGACCATCTGGCGCGAGGAGTCGTTTCTGACATAGCGGGCCAGGCGCGATCCGGACCCGAGAAACACATTTCTCATGAGCGCCGATTTCATCACGCAGACGATGTTCGGATGGCGGGTCAGTATCAGCAGAGCGTCGATCAGACAGGGGTGATTCGGCGCCAGGATCAGCGGCGGGCCGCCTTTGAGCGAATCGATGTCGCGGAGATCCAAATAGTAGGCGCGGGTCAGGGCCAGCGACCAGGCATAGAGGCGAAATCCCGACATGATGCCGCGCCGGCCGACCGCGGTGCCCAGGCGCGGCGGCAGAATATAGAACAGCGGTAGCGCGAACACCGTCCAAGACAGACAAATGAGTCCTAGCAGAGTCAGCGAACTATAGAGGGCGAAATACTCATAGGCGATCTTGAGGGGACGCAGCATGGGCGCGGGTACTCAATCCGGGACTTCGACCAGGGTCAAGGACCGGTGAATCATCCAGGAAATGCCGAATCCCGTCGACCAATAACTTTGGCGCTGGACCAGCGGGCTGTCGAGGAAGACCGCTCCGGCCAGCGTGTCGTAGCGCACGTAGGCGCCGACCCAGAATTTAGGAAAGCGTTTCGACAAGGCGGCGATCGTCTGCAGGCCGGCGTAGCCGCCGACCGCCTGGTAGACGGGCCGGTCCGCAGTCGCGTACTGCGGCGCCACCGTATAAAAGTAATCGTGGTAGCGGCGGTCGGCGAACACCGGGCCGCTCAGCAATCCCAAGTGCCAGCCGGCGAATCCCATGGGATCCGCGACGTCCAAATTGAACCGCGGCGTGAACGTCCAACCGATCATTCGCGGCGCCGCCTCGACCGTGAATGCGGCGCGCAGCGGCATGCGCAAATCGAACTTGATGCGCGCGTCATCGCTTCGCAACAAATGCAGCTCCAACGAGGGACCGACTTCCACGGTGGGCCGGAGATCCGGCATGCCGTTGCGCTCGCGGTCGTTGCGCACCGGTGTGGTCAGATTGAAGCTCAGATTCAGTCCGACCCGCTCTTGATTGAACAAGGTCCCGCGCACGCCGTCGCGATCCGCTTTGAGAAACGCGCCGTTGTACAGGACATAGGGAACGGGCAGGGGGTAGACATGCGAGCTGCCCGAGCCGCGATAATCCTCGAACGCCACGGCGCCCGCTCCGAGTCCATATTCCCACAAGGGTTCCTCCTTGGGCAGCGCGGGCTTCGCCCAGCACAACGCCAGCAGCACGGCGGCCGCCGGGATGCGGAATCCGCGTCGGGTGGGATAAATTGGCGTTTCGATGTGTTTGTTGGAACCCGTGCGAATCCGCCGAGTCTATCGTGCCGACCAACACGGGTCCAACGTCTGTAAGATACCGGCATGCACATCTTGATTGTCGAAGACGACGAAGTCGCGCGGGACTACCTGGCCAAGGCGCTGCGCGAGGTGGGGCACACGGTGGACGTCGCCGGGAACGGGCTCGAAGGACTGCACCTGGCGTCCTCGATTGCCGTCGATCTCGCTATCGTCGACCGCATGCTGCCGAAGCTCGACGGGCTCGCCTTGGTGCAATCGCTGCGGGCCACCGGACGCAAAATGCCGGTGCTCATCCTGAGCGCGCTCGGCGACGTCGATGACCGCATCACCGGGCTGCGCGCCGGCGGCGACGACTACCTGACCAAGCCGTACCACATGTCGGAATTGATGGCCCGCATCGATGCGCTCGCCCGGCGCGGAGAAAACGGCAGCGCGGAAGCCAATACCAAGCTGAAACTCGCGGATCTGGAGCTCGATCGAATGACGCGCCGGGTCATGCGCAACGGCAAGAAGATCGAACTGACCGCGCGTGAATTCCAACTGCTGGAATTCATGATGCGCCACAGCGGTCAGGTGGTGACGCGCACCATGCTGCTCGAGGGCGTGTGGGACTATCATTTCGATCCGCAGACCAATGTGATCGACGTCCACATCAGCCGCTTGCGCCAGGCGATCGACAAGGATTTCGACAAGCCCCTGCTGCACACAGTGCGCGGCGCGGGGTACAGCTTGCGCGAAGACGAATAGCGGCGCCCCGTGGGACCCGACCAGCGGTTTCTCGGCGTACTCGACACCTCGCCGTTCCGTATCGCCATCGTGTATTCGATCGCGTTCGCCTGCGGCGCGGCCGCGCTCCTCGGCGCGGTCGACTTCGCGGTGTCGCGCGTGGTCGACGGCAGCACCGACAATCTGATCGAAGCCGAGGTGCAGGGATTGCGCGAACAAATGCTGGTGTTGTCGCGCAGCGATTTCATCGAGCTGATCGAGCAACGCTCCCAGGATCAGGACGTGCGCGGCGCGGTGTACTTGATGGTGGACCCGCAATTGCGCCCGGTCGCGGGCAATGTGCCGGCGTGGCCGAAGCTCGATGCCCGCGAGGGGAAGTGGTTCCTGTTCAAGGTATCGGTGCCGTTCGGCGATGAAACCCGCGAACACGAAATGCGCGCGCAGCGGTTCCCCCTGCCCGGCGGCTATCGAATGCTGGTCGGACACGACGTGCAAGAGCGACAGGACGTCAAGAGTCTCATGATGCGCGGACTGATCGCCGCGGTGGTGATGACGTTGCTGCTGGGCCTGGGCGGCGGCTTTTGGATGGGGCGGCGCATTCTGGCGCAAGCCGGCGCGATCTCGGCCGTGGCGACCCAAATCATGCGCGGCGATCTGTCGCAGCGCCTGCCGGTTCGCGACGCGGATGATGAGATCAATACGCTGGCCCGGGAAATCAACACCATGCTCGACAAGATCGAGCAGCTCACGTTGGGCATGCGCACGGTGCTCGACAGCGCGGCGCATGACTTGCGCACGCCGCTCAATCGACTGCAATCCACGGCCGAAGGCGCAATGTCGCAGTTGAGCGTGGGTTCCCCGGAGCGGCGGGTTCTCGAACGGGTGACCACCGAGGTGGATCACATGCGCAGCACCCTGGATGCGCTGCTGCGCATTGCGCTCGCCGAGACCGGCACGGTGGCGCGGGAACCGGTCGACCTCTCGGAATTGGTCGCGAGCGTGGTCGAATTGTATGCGCCCGTCAGCGAGGAGCGCGGCATCGAATTGGAGAGCTCGGTGGCGGCGGGGGCGCAGGTGCTGGGCAGCCGGCAGCTGCTGGCGCAGGCGCTGGCGAATTTGCTCGACAATGCCATCAAGTTCACGCCCGACGGCGGGCATATCCGGGTGCTGCTGCGCGGCTCCGGCAGCGAACCCGAGGTGATCGTCGAAGACAGCGGTCCGGGCATTCCCGCGGACAAGCGCGAAATTGTGCTGGGACGCCGTGTGCGGCTGGATGAGGCGCGAAAGTTTCCGGGTTCGGGACTGGGGCTGTCGCTGGTGGCAGCGGTTACTAAATTGCACGGCGCGCGTCTGGTTCTCGATGACGCCGCTCCAGGTCTTAGGGTTTCATTGAGATTCTGAAAGGAGTTGTTCATGTCGCGATATTGGGCTCTTTCCATCGGAGCAGCCGCGGCCGTTCTCGGCGCCGGCTTGCTGCATCACGCGGCCACGGCCACGACCTCCGCCCCGAAGACGGCGATGCTGTCGGGCATCGACCTGCAGTACGTGGACACATCAATCCGCCCTCAGGACGATTTGTACCGGCACTTGAACGGCAAATGGCTGGACACTTTTCAGATTCCGGCCGACAAGGGCTCCTACGGATCGTTCACATTGCTCTACGATGCCACCCAGGAACAACTGCGCGGAATCGTCGAGGACCTCGCCGGCACGGGCCCAGGCTCCAGCGACGCCGAGGCGCGCAAAATCGCCGACCTGTACGCCAGCTTCATGGATGAAGGCCGGCTCGAGACGCTGGGCCTGAAACCCCTGCAGGGGGAATTTGCGGCGATCGAGGCGCTCTCGGACAAGAGCGAAATCCCGGCGCTCGTGGCGCATCTGAACCGCATCGGCGCCGGCGCGCCGTATGCCATTTCCATCAATCAGGACGCCAGGAATTCGCTGCAGTACGCGGTGATCGTCCGCCAGAGCGGATTGGGCCTGCCCGACAGGGACTACTACCTCAAGGACGACGCCAAGCTCAAAGATACACGGGAGAAGTATCTGGCGCACGCGGCGAAGATGCTCGGCATGGCGGGCGACGCGGATGCGCAATCCCACGCCAAGGCCATTCTCGATCTCGAAACGGCGATGGCGCAGGCCCAATGGACGCGGGTCGAGAATCGCGATCCGATCAAGACGTACAACAAAACCACAGTCGCCGACCTGCCGAAGCTGATGCCGGGCTACGACTGGCCGAGCTATCTGCGGGCCAGCGATGTCGCGGGCAAGGTTGATGCGCTGATCATCAGCCAGCCGAGTTATTTCAGCAGCCTCGACAAATTGATGACGGAAACGCCGCTGCCCATTTGGAAGGCCTACTTCAAGTGGCATGTGTTGTCTGCCGCGGCGCCGTACTTGTCGAAGGCCTTCGTCGATGAGCGATTTGCCTTCGCGGGCACGGTATTGAGCGGCATTCCCGAGAATCGCGCGCGCTGGAAGCGCGGCATCACGCTGATCGACGACTCGCTCGGCGAGGCGCTGGGCAAGCGCTACGTGGCGAAATATTTCCCCCCGCAGAACAAGGTGCGCATGGAGGCGCTGATTGCCAACATGTTGGACGCCTATCGCCGCGACATCGACACTCTGGATTGGATGAGCCCCGAAACCAGGAAGGGCGCCCAGGCAAAGCTTGCCAAGCTGGCGCCTAAGATCGGCTACCCCAACGTGTGGCGCGACTACGCGGCGCTGCAGATTTCACGCGATGATCTTTGGGGCAATGTGCTGCACGCCCGGGAGTTCGAGTACCGGCGCAACCTCAACAAGCTCGGCAAACCCGTCGATCGCAACGAGTGGGGCATGACGCCGCAGACCATCAACGCCTACTACAACCCCCTGATGAATGAAATCGTCTTCCCAGCCGCCATCCTGCAGCCGCCTTTTTTCAATGTGCGGGCAGATGATGCGGTCAACTACGGCGGAATCGTGGCCGTGATCGGCCATGAGATGAGTCATGGCTTCGATGACAGGGGTAGTCAGTACGATGCCGACGGCAATCTGCATGACTGGTTCACCCCGGAGGACCACGCGAGATTCAAGACCAAGACACGCGCATTGATCGCGCAGTACAGCGACTATGAACCGGTGCCTGGGTTCCACGTCAACGGCGAACTCACGCTGGGTGAAAACATCGGCGACAACTCCGGGCTTGCGATCGCCTATAAGGCCTACCACTTGTCCTTGAAGGGCAAGGCAGCGCCGGTCATCGACGGGCTGACCGGCGATCAGCGGTTGTACCTGGGCTGGGCGCAGGTCTGGCGCGGCAAGGAACGGGAGGCGGACCTCATTCAGCAGATCAAGACTGACCCGCATTCGCCCACGGCGGTGCGTGGTACTGCGCCGCTGGTGAATCAGGAAGGCTTCTATGGCGCATTTGGCGTCAAGGAAAGCGACAAGATGTACGTGGCGCCGGAGAAGCGCATCAACATTTGGTAGGCCGGCCCTTCAGCTCACGGCGATGAGGGGGCGGCCCACACATCGCTGTGCTTGATGCGGTCGATGATCCCTTGCGGGTCGAACTTCCGATAGCCGGGCGGCAGATCAAACAGGCCGGCCGGCTGAGCGGCGACCCGAATGTGCTCGAGGGCAATGGTCGTGCCGTCGGCCGCCCGCAGCTTTACCGGAAACTTGAGCTCGGCATCGATCCAGCGCTGACTGACGCTTCCATCCGCGGAGACCACCCGGTATTCGATCGTATTGATCCGCGTGCAGCGCCAGCTGCCGGCCGCGTCCGACAGGCCGGCGCTTTGTTCCGCGGCCCGCCATTGCCGGCAAGGATCGTACGGATCGACGGCGACGAAGACTTGCGTGAGACGGGTGGACTGCCGCGCCTCCATGAACAGGCGCTGGGCGGGCCGCACGAAAAGCGCGGTACCCGCATCGCCGTCGCTGAGAAAATAACCGCCCGTGGCCTCGGGCGTTTCGATGCGTACTCGGTGGTTCGCCGCCTGCAGCCTCGCGCTCGAGCCCATTGCCCCGTCGGGGCCGCGGGTCACGAGATCGGCGGAGAATTCACGCGGCGTGGCGGACTCGGGCGACGCGCCGGCACTCGTGGGGCTGACGGCAAGACTCGTCAAACCCAGAGTCAGGCTGAAAGCCAAAAAGGTGCCGATCCGCCCCAAGGGTCCGGATCGGCACCGACTTCGGCTCTGCGCTACAACGCAGCTCCGTCGACTACTGAAGGAAGGACTGCTTGACCTCATGATCGAAATCGAACATGTCGAATAGGTCGGACAACGCCGGCATGTTGGCCGGCACGTAAGGATGATCATCGCGCATTTTCGGGTTCGGCAGATTGTCGCGGCTGCGGTCGGTCAGCGGACGCAGATGCCAGTTGCGCTCGATGAACTTCAGGAGCGAGACATGGTCGGCGTAGTTGTGACTGACCTTGCCGCCGGTCGAGTAGGCGGAGAGCACGAGCAAGGGAATGCGCGGTCCGTCGCCGAAGAAGTCGAGCGGCTGGATGAAGCCGGAGTCCCAGTAGCCGCCAGCCTCATCCCAGGTGATGAAGACCGCCGTCTCCGCCTTGAGTTTGGGATGGGCCTCGAGCGCGTCGAGAACCTGCTGTACGTAGGCCTCGAACAGATCGATCTTGGACGATGACGGATGACCGTCGAGCAACCCATCAGGCTTGCCGAAGGAGACCGAGGGAAGGGTGTTTCCTTGGATATCGGCGAGCAGGTCCACGGTGTCCTTGATGTGGGCCGCCCGTTGCGCGGGGTTCCCCATGATCGAGGTTGCGTACTGGAAGGGATTGCAGATCTGGCAATACGCGACGCCGAGCGTGTGAGCCGGATCGGAGAGCGCCGCTTCGCCCAGCGCCGTCGATGAGTTGAGCGTTGCGGCCGTGCCCGCCGCCACAGCCTCGTTCGAGAGCACGACGGCGTCATTGTAGGAACCGCCGAAATAGGCCCAGGTAATGTTCTTCTCATTGAGCGCATCGCCGATGGTGCGTACGGGCGACGCCGGCAACATGTTTTGAGTGGCCGGCGACGGCGCCCGGAATCCGTTGGGCAGGAAGCCCGGATTGGTGTTGTCCAGCATGTAGTAATGGGCTTTGGCGCAGTTAGGCTCGGCGCGATAGGGCAGAGCCTCGAGATAGCCGACGATCGGAGCCACCCCCGGCTGCTCGAAATCGGAACAGTCGGTAAAATTGTTGTCGGCCGTGTACTTGTTGGTCGTGCCCGCGACCGGGTTTGGATTCGCAATCTCGCTGGCGGGAGGCGTGATCGGGTTGCCGTGGCCGTCGCTCCAGAAGCCCGCATCGCCCGTGCCGAGCATGAAGTGATTGGCGCCGGTGCCGCCTTGAAACGACTGGTGAAAATTGTCGCTGAGGCTGAATCGATCGGCGAGCGTCTTGAGCGTCGACGCCTGTTCTTGCTCGGCGTCATAGAAACCCATTTCGTTGCCTTCGCTGAAATTGCCCTGAACCGCCGGCGTCTTGCTGTCGTTGAGCGCGTAGGTCGCCATCACGAAGGGAAACAGATCGTTGAGGCATCCCGAGGGATTCGCCCTGGTCGCATTCGCGACGCTGCAATCCGATTGCTGCCACGCCTGGTAGAAACGGTGGGTCATGTCGCCGGTGTAGTCATCGTCGCTGATGTTGGGTCCCTGCAGAACGAAGGGCCCATTCGGCAGCAGGCCGGCTCCGGGTACGCGGGTGTCGAGCGAGTCGGCGGGAAGGCCCGTGAAGCCTGTCGTCAAAATGGTGTCGGTATTGGCCGTGAAGTCCGGGCTCGGATCGAGCTGCGCGGCCCCCGCCAGGAAGGCCGGCGAAAATGGCGGACTCGTCTGACTCTGCGCCGGAGGCGCGCCATTGCTGTTGGGCTGCGGCATCTGGCCGCGATCACCGTACGCCGACTTGGCCTTGTCGGGCGCGCCCACGTAGTAGAGCGGCTGCGGCTTGACCAGGAACTGCTGCGCCACGCTGAAGTTCGGACCGGGTGAGCCGTCCTCCAGCACGATGCCTTTGGACAGTAGATTCGACATCGTCTGATGCCTGCCCTTCGGCTTGTAGACGCCGAAGGTGTGATCCGTGCCGCGATTCTCGCCGATCAAAATGATGACGTGCTTGATCGGCGATTCTGTCCTGGCGTCGTGGGAGACATCGCCGTCCTTGGATTTATCGTCCGCCATGCCGACCGTTGCCGCGGCGAGTGAAAATGACAAAGCTGCACCCATCAAGGCCACGCGCATTCCCCGCGCCCCGCGAATCCCTCTTGCCTGTTGCATATTCGCTTCCCCTTCAGTTGGATTGAAACTAGCCGGGGAGCCTAGAGCGCAACTGTCTCATTTTCGTGAACGTACGATTGCAACTGGCGCGCCAACCGTATCGCGGTTGCTGTCGTCGGCCAACGACAGGAATGCATTAATTACATTAACGCGAGGCGGCGTCGTCCGAGGCGGTCTGCCGCAACACGGCTTGGTGCGCGGCGTGCAGCGCTGGATTGAACAGCGACCACGGTTCGGCGTTCTGCAGCGCCAGCGGCGCGGCGGCCGCCGTCAGCTTGCGGTAGCTCAGATACTCGCCGGCTGCTTGATCGAAGCGGGCATGCGCGGCAGCGACGCCGAGTCGATGCAGTCTGTCCCTCAATGCGGCAATCGTGGCCCGCGCCAGCGTGCGTTCCCTGGCGCCGCCGGAAATTTCGCCGCCGGCGGGATCGGGGTAGTGATCGGCGAGATCCTGCAGCTGATCGCTCAAGGATTTCACCGCCAGCGCGATGACCGGCGCATCCCGGCTCGAGATCGCGATATCGAAGACACCGGCGAAATCGTCGATGTCTGCGAGCACGTTGATACCGGTGAGATGGTACTCGGGGCGCACGCCGTCGCCGACCGCCGTGAGATAGGCCTTGAGATCGGCATGATCCTGCACGGTCAACCCAAGATCGAAGACTCGATTGAAGTGGTCGATCACTTGATCGTAGTCATCGAAACGCCCGTCGTGAAAATACGGCGCGTTGAAATCGGCATTGAGCAGGGTCGGCGTCTTGAAGATCCCGCCCGAGCCGATATCGTGTTGTTCATGATCCACGAAGGCGCCCGACGGCACATGGCAGGCGGCGCAGCTCAAGCGGGGGTCGTGCGGGAATGGTTTGGCGAACAGCGTCTGGCCGCGGTCGGCGGCGCTCGCGGCCGATTTGAGGCGTCCCGCCGCATCCAGACCGGCGTTGGGAAGGAAATCGATATCTTCGAGGTAGATCACGATGGCATCGAGGATCTGCGCCGACGGCTCGGACCCTGCGAATTCGTTGACGATGACATTGCGCACGAAATCGCGCAGCGACGCCGTCCGCCCATCATGCCCGTAGGGAGCGAGGAAGCGCGCGCCGCGCAGGCTTGGGATGGTGACGGGATCGAGCACGCGATTGTCCGCCTTCGGATTGAACAGCGCTCCGGTGGTATCGAAATTGCCGGGACGGCTCGACATCCCGGGAATGAAGAGCTTGGGGTTGGACGCCCCGTTCACGTGGCAGCTGGCGCAGCTGATGTGCGCCTTGCGCGCGGCCTCGCCCAGGGAGTAGGGCGAGTTGAAGGCGAGATTGCCGAGAACGGACAAATAGGATTTGCGTCCGTGGACGGCTTCGGAATGGAACACTTCGCGCGGGTTGACGATCGCGTCCTCGTCCAGTTCCGAACCGATCGGCAGGCCCGATTTTTCGTCCTGCACGGGAGAGGAGTGGGCGGCCGCCCAGGGCACCGACAGTGCCGACACGGCCAAGGCTAACGCCAGCAACCCCGGTGCCCCGGCCCCATGCCGCATGCTGCGGTGCACGTAATTCCATCCATTCATCGAAATCAACCCCCGGGGCCGCACGCGTGATCCGAGACGATCTACCACTCGCTGATGTCTTATTTGTGACGGCGACTGCCTGCACGAAAGGCGACGTTCCTGGGTCCCGTGAGTCTCGAGGTAGCGTCAAATTTTCGGCGGCGGCCCGTGGGTGGTGCGGCGAGGGCGATCTTCAAATACTTAAGCATATGAATTATCAAGAGAAATAGTATTGTGAGGCTCCTGGCATAGAACTTGCTCGATTCCTGGCTGCGGCATGTGTCCGCGCTAGGAACAACCATGGCTGATGCAGCTGACGACGCGACTCCCCCTCCGCCCAAGAAGTCCGGCGGCTTTATGGGCACTCTCATCAACGGGGTCGGCATCTTCGTGCTGACCCTCATTGCGGTGATAGTCGGCGGCTCCATCAACGCCAAACTGCACCCCCTCCCCGACCTGCAGTTGGATAAGGACGGCAAGATCAAGGCCATCATCCCGGTGGTCACCGGTGCCCACGGCGAAGAGGGCAAAGAGGGCAAGACGACGGTGTACTTCGCCATCGACCCGCCCTTGGTGGTCAACTTCGAGGACGGTTCAGTGGTGCGCTTCCTGCAGATCACCATGGAAGTCATGGCGCACGATCAAAAAGCCATCGACAGCGTGCAAAAGAACATCCCCCTGATCCGCAACAATTTGCTGCTGCTCATGAGCAATCGCAACTATCAGTCGATGATGTCGCGAGACGGCAAGGAAAAACTCCGCCAGGAAGCGCTCGCCGAGGTCCGCGCCGTACAGAAGAAGGAAGGCGGCCCGGACGTGGATGACATTCTGTTCACCAGCTTCGTGGTGCAGTAATGACCGAAGCCCCGCCCAGCGCCGCCATTTCCGACGAAGAAGTGTCGGCGCTGCTCGAAAAGAACGGCACCGATGCGGTGCGGCCCTATGATTTTACCGCGCAGCGCATCAACCGCATGCAGCTGCCGTTGTTGGAGGTGGTCAGCAAGAGCTTTGCCGAGCGCGCCGGCGCATCGCTGTCGGCGTTGTTGAGCCGCGACGCCAGCATGCAGTTCACGTCGATGGAATCGGCCAAGAGCGGAGACTTGCAGGCCGCCCTGCCGACCCCCGGGAGCTTGGCGGTCGTGCGCCTGAAACCCCTGCCCGGGGTCGGCTTCGTCAGCGTCGAACCGGCGCTGCTGTTGACTCTGCTGGATGGCTTTTTCGGCGGATCGGGCCGCGCTCTGGCCGATGCGCAAGCGGCCATCGCGCCGGCTGCACAACGCTTCCTGACGCTGCTGCTGCGCAGTGTCAGCGCGGATCTGACGGCGGCTTGGGCGCCGGTGACGCCGCTCGAGCTCGAGCTGGTGAAGCAGGAGACCAATCCGCGCCTGGTGCAGCTCGGCGCCCCGAATGAATCGGTGCTGGTTCTCAAATTCACGGTGGAGTTCGGCGCACGCAGCGGCCGCATCGATTGGCTGCTGCCCGAATCCCTGCTCGCGCCCGTGCGCGAGGCGCTGGCCGCGGACGGCGGTCAAACCGCGGTGCGCAAGCAGGAAGCATGGGCCCCGGCGCTCACCTCCGCGCTGCAAGAGGCCGAAGTCGATACCCGCGCGGTGCTCGCGCAGGCGCAGATCAGCCTGCGCGAATTGGTGCGGCTGTCCCCCGGCGACATCATTCCCATCGAAGCACCGCAGCAGGCCACCTTATTCGCGGGCGAGGTCCCTTTGTACCGCGGCCGTTTCGGCGTCTCGCAAGGACGCAACGCACTCAAGATTCTTCCAGGAGCCTCCACATGAGCACGCCCGATCCGAAAATTGCCGCCGTCGCGCGTGCCCAGTTCGGCGATTTAGGTCCCAATGCCGCCGGCGCCGGCGGCCAGGAAATGAACCTCAATTTGATTCTCGACGTCGCCGTCACGCTGGCGCTCGAAGTCGGACGTGCGCGCATGCCGGTGCGCGACCTTCTGCAGTTGGCGCCGGGCGCCGTGGTCGAGCTCGATCGCCTCGCGGGCGAACCGCTCGATGTGCTGGTGAACGGCGTGCGCATCGCACGCGGTGAGGTCGTGGTCGTCAACGAAAAATTCGGCATCCGCTTGACGGATGTGGTGAGCGCGACCGAGAGGATGGAGCACGCCAAATGACGGGCCTGCCGCAGCCCGCCTCGCCGTTGTCCGTGGGCAGCATGGCGCAGCTCACCTTGAGTCTCATCGCCATCGTGGCGCTGATACTGGTCATCAGCTGGGCGTTGAAGCGGCTCAAGCTTGCTGGTCCGCGCGGCTCGGGAGACATTGCGGTCATCGATCAGCTCAGCGTGGGGCCACGCGAGCGCATCGTGCTGGTGCGCGTCGGCGAATCGCAGGTGCTGGTCGGCATCGGCGCGCAGGGGCTGGTGGCGCTGACGCCGTTGGCCACCCCCATTGCGCTCAAAGGCCCCACGGCCGCGCCGGCCTTTGCGGAGCGTCTTCGGGATCTCATGAAGCGGCCGGGGGCGTCCGAATGAGCGGGATGCTCAATCGCCGCTCGCTGTTCGCCGGGTGCGCGCTGCTGCTGCCCGTGCTGTGCTTGCTGCCGGGTCATGCGGCCGTGGCGCAAGTTGCGCTGCCGGCCGTCGCCATCAAGACGGCCGCCGACGGGGCGCAGACCTACTCGCTGACTTTTCAGGTTCTGATCCTGATGACGGTGCTGACGCTGCTGCCGGCGATTCTGCTGGCGATGACGGCGTTCACCCGCATCATCATCGTGCTGTCGATTCTGCGCCAGGCGCTCGGTATGGCGACGACCCCATCCAACCAGATTCTGACGGGTCTCGCGCTGTTCATGACTTTCTTCGTCATGAGCACCACGATCGAGCAGTCGTACGCGAACGGCGTCAAACCCTACCTGGACGGGCAAATGGCGGGCGAGGTGGCGCTGGACCGCACCGTGCAGCCGCTCAAGAAATTCATGCTGGCGCAGACGCGTGAAAACGATCTGCAGCTGTTCACCAAGCTGGCCGGCAAGACGCAATTCGCCACCCCGGACGATGTGCCGCTGACCGTGCTGATTCCGACCTTCATGACCAGCGAACTGAAGACCGCGTTTCAGATCGGTTTCATGGTGTTCATTCCCTTCCTGGTCATCGATCTCGTGGTCGCCAGCGTGCTGATGTCGATGGGCATGATGATGCTGTCTCCGGTGCTGGTGTCGCTGCCGTTCAAGATCATGCTGTTCGTGGTGGTGGACGGCTGGACGCTGCTGATGGGCACGCTGGCCGCGAGTTTCCATCAATGACGCCCGAGAACGTCATGGATCTCGCGCACCGCATGCTGTTGGTGACCTCGATGATCGCCGCGCCGCTGCTGCTGATTGCGCTGATCGCGGGCCTGGTGATCGGCATGCTGCAGGCGGCGACCCAGATCAACGAATCGACCTTGAGCTTCATTCCCAAGCTGCTGCTGCTGGTGCTCACCCTGTTCGCCGCCGGCCCTTGGATTCTGCGCGTGCTCACGGATTTCACCCGTGATTTGTACAACAGCATCCCGTCGATGATCGGCTGAACGCTGGTGCAACCCCTGGTCCTCAATGCCGCCGATGTGTCCACGTGGGTGGCCCGATTGTGGTGGCCGACGCTGCGGGTCGGCGGATTCGTCCTGGCCGCCCCGATCGCCAGCGAAGCCGTCATCCCGCATCTGGTCAAGATCGTGTTGTCGGTGGCGCTGGCTTTCCTGATGGCGCCGCTGGTGCAGGTGCCGGGGGCTTTGTCGATTTTCTCAGGCGCCGGACTGCTCGCGGCCGTGCAGGAGGTGCTGATCGGCGTCTCGATCGGCCTGGTGGTGACCTTGACCTTCGAAGCGCTGACCTTCGCCGGCCAGACCATCTCGCTCACCATGGGGCTGGGGTTTGCGACCTTGGTCGATCCGCAGCGCGGCGCCCAGACCACGGTGATCGGCCAGACATTCATGATCATCGGCATCCTCACCTACCTTGCGCTCAACGGCCACCTCATGCTGCTCGGCGTCCTCGCCGATAGCTTTCATAGCCTTCCGGTGGGCGGCGCGCTCGGCAAGGATTTCCTGCTGTCGGTGGCGTTGTGGGGGGCGCGCGTATTCGAGTCCGGCCTGCTGATTGCGCTGCCGGCGGTGATCGCACTGGTGATCGTCAATCTGGCGCTCGGCGTCGTCACCCGCGCCGCGCCGCAGCTCAACCTGTTCGGCATCGGATTCACCGTCACTCTGCTGTGCGGATTCTTCGTGCTGATCGTCGGACTCGACGGCATCATGGCCGGCGTCACCAGCATGATCAACAGCGCGCTCGATGCCGCGGCGGATCTGGTGCATGCGCCGGCGGCGGGAGCCCACTGATGGCCGCCGAAGCAGAAACGGGCGGCGAACGCACCGAAGAACCATCGCAAAAACGCCTGCAGGACGCGCGTGATCGCGGGCAGCTGCCGCGCTCCCGCGAGCTCACCAATTTCGCCACCATGATCGGCGGCAGCGCCACCTTGATCGCCATCGGCTGCACGCTCTCCACGCGCATGTCGCAGATGATGCGCCATGGCCTGGACATCGATCCGCAGCGCTTGCGCGACCCCGACGGCATGCTCGCGGCGTTGGCCGATGCCTGCCTCAGCGCGCTCACCGTCCTGCTGCCGGTATTCGGCGCTCTGATTGCGCTGGTGATCCTGGCCGCGATCGCACTCGGCGGCTGGAATTTCAGCACCCAGGCCATGGTTCCTGATTTCTCGCGCATGAGTCCGCTCGCCGGCTTGAAGCGGCTGTTCGGAGTGCGCGGCGCCTCGGAACTCGGCAAGGCGCTGCTGAAGTGCGCAGTGGTCGGCGGCGTCTGCGCGGCCATCGTGTCGTCGATCTTCGGCGATGTGCTCGCCCTCGCGCACATGGAGCCGCGCACCGCGATCGCGCGCGGCGCGGGTCTCGTCAGCTGGGCCTTCGTCTGGCTGTGCGCGTCGCTGGCATTGGTGGCCATGGTCGACGTGCCCCTGCAGCTGTTCCAGTTCAAGCTCGCGCTGCGCATGACCCGGCAGGAATTGCGCGATGAGGCCAAGGAATCCGACGGCCGCCCCGAGACCAAGCAGCGCATCCGGCAGGTGCAGCAAACGATCGCGCGGCGGCGCATGATGCACAAGATCCCCACCGCCGACGTGGTGATCGTCAACCCTACGCACTTTGCGGTGGCGCTCAAGTACGACCCGAAAAAGATGCGTGCGCCGCGCGTGCTCGCCAAAGGCGTCGACCTGGTCGCGCAGAACATCCGCCGTATCGCCGAGGAACATCGCATTCCGGTATTCGAGTCGCCGAAACTGGCGCGCGCCCTGTACCGGTCGACCGATCTGAACAAGGAGATCCCCACCGGCCTGTACGTGGCCGTCGCGCAGGTGCTCTCGTACATCTTCCGGGTCCGCACCCTGAATCCGACCGTTGCCGCCAGGGTGGCGCGGCCGGACCCGCAGCTTAGCGACGAGTACGCCGACGTATGAACGCCCGCGGCACGATAGCGACCTTCGGAGAATTCGCGCGCAACGGTTTGGGCGTGCCGGTGCTGGTCATGGTGATTCTCGCCATGATGGTCCTGCCGCTGCCGGCGTTCCTGCTCGACGTTTTCTTCACCTTCAACATTTCCTTGTCGATCATGATCCTGCTGGCCGTGATCTATGTGCGGCGGGCCTTGGAATTCGCGGCTTTTCCGACCGTACTGCTGGGCGCCACCCTGCTGCGCCTGGGGCTGAACGTGGCCTCGACGCGCATCGTGCTGATGAACGGCCATACGGGATCGCATGCCGCGGGCCACGTCATTGCGGCCTTCGGCCAGTTCGTGGTCGGCGGCAACTACGCGGTCGGCATGGTGGTATTCACGGTGCTGGTGATCATCAATTTCGTGGTGATCACCAAGGGCGCAGGGCGCATCTCCGAAGTCAGCGCGCGTTTCACCTTGGACGCCATGCCGGGCCGGCAGATGGCGATCGACGCGGATCTGAATGCCGGCATCATCACTCAAGCCGAAGCCATCATCCGCCGCCAGGAAGTGCGCGAGGAGGCGGATTTCTACGGCGCCATGGACGGCGCCAGCAAGTTCGTCCGCGGCGACGCCATCGCCGGCATCCTGATCGTGTTCATCAACTTATTCGGCGGAACCATCATCGGCGCCGCGCAGCACGGCATGTCGCTGGCCGACGCGGGACGCACCTATGCGCTGCTCACGATCGGCGACGGCCTGGTCGCGCAGATTCCGGCGCTGCTCTTGTCCGTGGCAGTGGCCATCCTGGTGACCCGCGTGTCCAAGCCCCACGACATGAGCCAGCAAATCATGAGCCAGGTGCTGGGTCAGCCCAAGGCCCTCGGGGTCACCAGCGGCATTTTGACTCTGCTCGGCATCATTCCCGGTATGCCGAATCTGGTGTTCCTGGGGATGGCGGCGGCCTGCGCCGCCGGCGCTTACTTCCTGGGCAAGCGCAAGGCGTCCGAGAAGGCAGCGGCGGCGCTTCCCGCGGCCGCGGCGGCCGCGGTGCCGACCGAGCAGAAGGAATTGTCCTGGGACGATGTCGAATCCGTGGATCTCATCGGGCTCGAAGTCGGCTACCGGCTGATACCCCTGGTGGATCGCAGTCAGGGCGGCGAGCTCATGGGCCGCATCAAGGGCGTGCGCAAGAAACTCTCCGAGGAACTCGGCTTCCTGGTGCAGGCCGTGCACATCCGCGACAACCTGGAGCTCGGGCCCAACTCCTACCGCATCACCATACTCGGCGCTCCGGTCGGCGAGTCCGAGGTGTTCCCGGACCGCGAACTGGCCATCAATCCGGGCCAGGTATCGGGAACGCTGCCAGGTTCGGCGACCAAGGATCCGGCCTTTGGCTTGGACGCGATCTGGGTCGAGAAGTCGCGGCGCGAACAGGCGCAGGCGCAGGGCTACACCGTGGTGGACGCCAGCAGCGTCATCGCGACCCACCTGAGCCACCTGCTGCAATCCCATGCACACGAACTGCTGGGCCACGAGGAAGTACAGCAATTGCTCAACCGCTTAGGCCGGAGCGCGCCGAAGCTGATCGAGGATTTGGTGCCGAAGCTGCTGCCCATGAGCGTCGTCGTCAAGGTGCTGCAGTACTTGCTGCTGGAGCGCGTGCCGATCCGCAACTTGCGCACCATCTGCGAAACGTTGGCGGAACTCGCGCCGAAAAACCAGGATCCGGTATCGCTGGTGGCCGCGGTCCGGGTCGCGCTGGGCCGCAGCATCGTGCAAAACATCGGCGGACTGCGCCAGGAGCTGCCGGTCATCACCTTGGATCCGACGCTCGAGCAAGTGCTGCAGGACTCGATGAGCGGCGGCGGCGACGCTTCGCCGGGATTCGAACCGGGCCTCGCCGACAGAATTCAAACGGCGCTGGCCGACAGCACGCGGCGCCAGGAAGCGGCGGGCGAACCGGCGGTGCTGCTGGTGGCGCCGAAAATCCGGCCCTGGATCGCGCGCTTGATGCGTCATTCGACGCCGTCGCTCGCGGTGCTGGCCTACAACGAAATACCGGAAAACCGCCGCATCCGAGTGATTGCCGCGGTTGGACGCTAAGTCTTGCTTGATTTAAGGAGGTTGACATGAAGATCAAACGCTACACGGCGGCCAGCATGCGCGAGGCCTTGGCGCAGGTACGCGCGGAACAAGGACCCGATGCCGTCATACTGTCCAGCCGCCGCAGCGACGAGGGTATCGAAGTCATCGCTGCGGTCGACTATGACGAGGCGCTGTTCGTCGATGCCAACCGTCAGCGCGTGCCGGCGGCCAGCCCGCCGACGGTCAGCCCGAAGGCGCGGGCGACCTCCTCATCGCCGACACTCATTCCCGCACACTTTCAACGTCTGACGATGTCGCCCGAACCCCTGGCGGCGCTGCGGCGCGCAGCGGTGCCGGAGGACTCGAGCTACGGCGCCATGCACCGCGAATTGCGGAACCTGCGTCAAATGGTGGAGACCGGGCTTGCCGGCGTGACCGGGAGCGACAAGCGCGTGCGCGAGCCTTCGAAAGAACGCGTGCTCGAACCCTTGAAAACCCGCGCGCCCGAGCCTTTGAAAGAACGTGTGCTCGAGGAGCTCGCAGCCATGGATATTGCGCCCGATGTCGCCGCCGCGCTGGCGGCGCGCACCCCGCAGCGCACCAACCTGGCGGATCCCTCGCACATTCCGCTGGCGCTGCTGGTCAAGCACATGCCGGTGGTCAACGATCTGGCCAGCGTGAGCGGCGGGGTCATGGCGGTCGTCGGACCGACCGGAGCCGGCAAGACCACGACCATCGCCAAACTTGCCGCACGCTGGTGCATGCGGCACGGCGTTGCGGACCTAGGCTTGGTCAGCATCGATGGCTACCGCATCGGCGCCCGCGACCAGCTGCAGACCTACGCACGCGTTCTCGGCGCCCCGATGCATGTGGCCAACGGCGCCAAGGATTTGGCCCGGGTGCTGGAGCGCCTCAAATCGAAAAAATTGATTCTCATCGACACCGCCGGCATGGGGCCGCGCGACCCGCGGCTCGCCGAACAGCTGGCGGCGCTGCAACTCGGCGCCCCGGAGGCGCGGATTTTGTTGGCGTTGCCCGCCCAGGGCGAAAGCCGGGCGCTCGAGGAAATCGTGCAAGCCTATGCACCGGCAAAGCCGGTTGCCTGCATCCTGACCAAGGTGGACGAGGCGGCGAGCCTGGGAGCGGTGATTTCCACGACCGTGCGTCACCGCCTGAAAATCGCCTATGTGTGCGATGGACAGCGGGTGCCGGAAGACATGCATGCCGCCCATCAACGGCGGGTCTGGCTGGTGCAGGCTGCGCTCAAGCTGAAAGAGGGCAAGGGCCCCGCCCGCGACGAGGCCCACCGCCTCCGCAACATCACCCGAGCACAAGTCCATGCGTGATACCCGACTCTCTGCGGCTCATGCCGAGGCTCTGGCCGAACTCAATGCAACCCGCCCGGTGAAGGTGATCGCCGTCACCGGCGGCAAGGGGGGCGTGGGCAAGACCACGGTGTCCGCCAATCTGGCGGTATCGATCGCGGCTGCGGGCCGCGACGTGATGCTGGTCGACGCCGACTTCGGGCTCGCCAACGTCGATGTGCTGCTGGGTCTGCACACCCGCTACAACCTGGGACACGTGTTGACCGGCGAATGCGCCCTGGAGGACGCCATCGTCACCGGGCCGCACGGCCTGCAAATCGTGCCGGCAGCCTCCGGCATCAAGCACATGGCCAACCTGTCGGAAGGGGAGCACGCCGGCATCATCCGGGCATTCAGCGACCTATATCACCGCGTCGAGGTCCTGGTGGTGGACACCGCGGCCGGCTTAAGCGACAGCGTCACGACCTTCACGCAGGCGGCGCACCATGTGGTCGTGGTGGTATGCGACGAGCCCGCCTCCATCACCGACGCCTACGCACTGATCAAGGTAAGGAGCCGCGAACACGGCGTGCAGCGCTTTCAGATTCTGGCGAATCAGACCCGCCGCTCGGGCGAGGGGCCGGATCTGTTCCAGAAAATAGAGCGAGTCTGTGACCGGTTTCTCAATGTGACGCTGGAGTTTGCCGGTTCGATACCGTTTGACGACTATCTGCGCCGTGCAGTGCAGCGGCAGACCGCCGTCGTCGACGCCTACCCGGCGTGTATTTCTTCCATTGCCCTCAAGAATCTGGCGTCCAAGGCCGATAAGTGGTCTGTGCCCCAGGGAGCACGCGGTCACCTTGAGTTCTTTGTCGAACGCATGGTAGGGGCCCGGATGGGTCCTTCGACGGTATTGCAATGAGAGCAAGCACACAGTATTCGAATACACAGAAACGCGGCCCGAAACCGATTGTGGACGATGACGTCCCGGTCGATCAGGTGCCGCAGCAAGAATTGGTATTGCGACATGCCGATTTGGTCAAACGTATTGCCTACCACCTGGTCAGCCGGATGCCGCCGAACGTGGAAGTCGACGATTTGATTCAATCCGGGATGATCGGCCTGCTGGATGCGGCGAAGCACTACTCCGCCACCAAGGGCGCCAATTTCGAAACCTACGCGGGCATCCGGATTCGCGGCGCCATGCTGGATGAAGTGCGTAAATCCGATTGGACCCCGCGCTCCGTGCATCGAAACATGCGCGAGATGGCGGACGTCGTGCGCAAGATCGAAAACGCCAAGGGCCAGGATGCGACCCCCACCGACATCGCCGAGGGCCTCGGCGTGCCGATCGAGGAATATCACAAGCTGGTGCAGGATGCCGCCAGCTGCCGCCTGTTCAGCTTCGATCAAATGGGATCGAGCGACGATGAATCGAGTCCGGCGGATCATGCCCGCGACGAGCGCCCCGGACCGTTCGATCACATCGAGGACGCCGGCTTCCGCGATGCGCTCGCCGGCGCCATCAATGTGCTGCCGGAACGCGAAAAGCTGGTGTTGTCCCTGTACTACGACGAAGACATGAACCTGCGCGAGATCGGCGAAGTGCTCGAGGTCTCAGAATCCCGCGTCTGCCAGATTCATGGGCAGGCGTTGGTGCGTCTGCGCGCGCGCCTCGCGGAGTGGCTCGAGCCGACCTAAGCAATGGATATCCTGAGCATCATCGGCGTCGTGCTGGGATTGATCGCCATCATCGGCGGCGCAATCTTGAAAGGCAGCAGCGCCGGCGCGCTGGTGGGCAGCGCGGCGTTCGTGATCGTGGTGGTCGGGACTTTTGCCGCCAGCCTGGTACAGACGCCGCTGGCGACCTTTCTGCGCGCGTGGCGGATCGTCTCGTGGGTGTTCAAACCGCCGGCCAATAATCCGGCGGCGATGATCGAGAAGATTGTCGAGTGGAGCAACATCGCCCGCAAGCAGGGACTGCTCGGCCTCGAGTCCGCGGTGGAAGCGGAGAAGGACGATTTCTTGAAGAAGGGTTTGCAATCGCTGGTCGACGGCGGCGAGCCGGATGCGATCCGCTCCAGCATGGAAATCGAATTGGACGCCATGGAGCATTTCGACACGCAGGCCGCCAAGGTGTTCGAGGCCATGGGCGTCTACTCGCCGACGCTCGGCATCATCGGGGCGGTCATGGGCTTGATGGCGGTCATGCAGAATCTCAACGACCCGTCGAAGCTCGGCCACGGCATCGCCGCCGCCTTCATTGCAACCATCTACGGCATCGCCTTCGCCAATCTGCTGTTCCTTCCCATGGGCAACAAGTTGAAGTCGGTGATTCATGGCCAATCCCAGGTACGGACCATGGTGATCGAGGGCATCATCGCCATCGCCCAGGGAGAGAATCCGCGCAATATCGAGTCGAAGTTGCAAGGATACTTTCACCACTAGCAGGACGTCATGGCCCGCAAGAAGAAGCACGAAGAGCATGTGAACGCGGAAGCCTGGGCTATTCCCTACGGCGACCTCGTGACGTTGCTGTTTGCGCTGTTCACGGTGATGTACGCCATGTCCTCGGTGAACGAAGGAAAATTCCGCGTCCTCTCCGATTCCATGATCGCCGCCTTCAATGGCGCGCCGAAAACTCTGCGGCCGGTCAACCTCGGCGAGAAAGAACCGGGCAAGGGGGGCGAGAAACCGCTCATCGGCATCACGCCGACGGCACTCATCAAAATCGACGACCGCAAGTCCACGCCGGACGGCAGTCTCGTGCCGCGCGACCCCACCCAGAACGAGGCCATGCACTCTCCGGATCTGCCCGGCGCGTTGATCCGCATGCAGCGCCAGGTGCAGGATGCGATGCAGGCGCTGATCCAGGCCAAGCTCGTGACGGTGCGCCGCGAGAACATGTGGCTGGAAATCGAGATCAACGCCGATATCTTGTTTCCGAGCGGCGCCGGAGAATTCGCGCCGGCCGCCGAACCCGTGCTCGACAAACTGGCGGAGGTATTGAAGCCCTTTCCCAACCCGATCCGCGTCGAGGGACACACCGACGACAGACCGATCCGCACTGCCGCCTTCCCGTCCAACTGGGAATTGTCGGCGGCGCGTGCGGCCAGCGTGGTGCATCAATTCATGCGGCAGGGCATCGATCCGCTGCGGCTCGAAATCGTCGGCTTCGGGGAGTTTCATCCGCGCCAGCCGAACGACACCAGCGACGGACGCAATGCCAACCGGCGCGTCGTGGTGTTGGTGCTGGAGGAGGTCTCGCCCGGGGCGCCGATGACGGTGAGGACCACCGATCAAACGCCGAGCGAGGCCGCGCCCGGGGTCGATCTCGCGGGTGCCGGCAGCGGCGCGAATCGCCTGATTGAGCGGGTGCCGCCCGCCTCTCTCGATACCGTCTTGGTCAAAGAGCAAGTGACGCCGCGACCGAGCACGCAATCCACGAAGCAATGAGCGAGGTCACGCAATGAGTGAAGTTGACCGCTTGAGCAATTCAGGTCTTTATCCGGCGCTGCCCATCGCCGATAAGCATCCGTCCAGGGATGGTTCCGGCGGGCCGCCGCGCGACAAGCACCCGCCGGACAAGCCCGCGCCGGCGGCGGGCAATGCAGCGGATCCGGCGGCGCCGCGGCCGCCCAAATCTCTCATCGATGAGTACGCCTGACACGCACATGAACGTGTGACGCGGCTGCGCCCGCCGTTGCGGGGCCGGCCGAATCGGCCCAGACTTGCTGCTTAAGCAGGACATGGCACGAGGTGCGTCATGAAGCGATTCTGGCAGGCGCTGTTCGCGCTCGCAGCGATGGGAATCGGCGCTGCCGCCTGGGCGGGCGGAGCGTACACCCAGGGATTCGTGCATTTGCGCGCGGGACCCAGTTCCGACTATCCCCTGGTCATGACCATTCCACCCAACACTTTTGTGAACGTCAACGGCTGCCTCGACGATTGGACTTGGTGCGATATCGACTTGGAAGGCAATCGCGGCTGGATGTACGGCGATTATCTTTTCTACGACTACCAAAATCGCCGGGTGCCGGTGCTGCAGTTCGGCGCAACGTTAGGCATCGGCATTGTGGCATTCAGCGTGGGCGATTACTGGGGCCGGTACTATCGCGGCCGACCCTGGTACGGCCGACAGAACTACTGGATGCATCGTCCGCCGCCGCCGCGCCGTCCGCGGCCTCCGGTGCGCCCGGTTCCGCCACGGCCCAGACCGCCGGTGGATCGGCCGAACGGCGGGCGTCCGCAGCGGCCCGACACCAGACCAACGCCACGGCCGGAGACGAGACCCGCGCCGCGTCCCGAAACGCGACCGGCACCGCGGGAGACAAGACCGGCGCCGCGGCCTGAGCCGAGACTGACTCCGGATAAACGTCCACCGGGTTAGGACTGGATCGGCGTGCGGGAGCTTCGCTGCCGGTTGAGTCGGGCTGCGTCATCGGTTGAGTGCATGAGGCGGGGCTCGGGTTCCATACCCGCATCCCCTGGGGAAAATTATGCGCGCTGCGGTTTTTCACGGTCCCCGCGACCTGCGGCTCGAATCAGTCGCCGAACCCGAGCCCGGCCCGGGCGACGTCAAGCTGCGTGTCATTTATAACGGCATTTGCGGCAGCGATCTGCACGAGTACTACGACGGGCCGATCACCACGCGCACCACGCCGCATCCGCTCACCGGCGTCAAGAATCCCGTCATTCTCGGCCATGAGCTATGCGGGGAAGTCGTCTCCTGCGGAGCCGGCGTCGAGGATCTGGCGCGCGGCGATCTGATCGCGGTGGAGCCGCTCGAGACCTGCGGCCGCTGCTGCTGGTGCGCGGCCGGACAGTACAACCATTGTCCGGATCTGGCTTTGCACGGTTACAACCGTCAGGGCGGCCTCGCGGAATACACCCTCGTGCGGCGCTCCATGGCGCATCGTTTGACCCCGGGGTTGACCCCCGTACAGGGCGCACTCATCGAGCCGCTCGCGATCGCCTGGCACACCGCGAATCGATGCCGGCTCGAGGCGGGCCAGACCGTGGCGATTCACGGCGCCGGACCCATCGGCATCGGTGTGTGCCTGACCCTGCAGGCGCGCGGCGTCGACGTCATCATGGTCGATCCCTCGCCGTTGCGGCGCAAGGTGCTGCAGCGCCTCGGTGCGCGCGCGACGCTTGACCCGAACGAATGCGATCCGATTGCCGCCATCCGCGACTTGACCGAGGGGCGCGGGGCGCATGCATCGGTGGATGCCGCCGGAGTTCCCGCGTCGTTCAACGCAATGCTGCATGGCACGCGAGTCGACGGCACTGCCGTGGTCGTCGCCATTCATCATCACCCCGTGGTGATTCCGCCGTTCGATTTGCTCATGCCCGAGGTGAATCTCACCGGGGTCGCCATGTCGACCCATGCCTTCCCCAGCGTCATCGCCGCGATGGCGCAAGGGGACTATCCGCTGGACGGGTGGGTGGAGACGATTCCCTTCGAGAATTTGCTGGAGGATGGCTTGGAGCGATTACGCCGGCAGGAGGGATTGAAAATTCTGGTCGACGTGGGTTCAGGGGCGCGTCAAGCGCATCGCGGAAACAACGCTTGAAGATCAGCGAATTGTTCAAGGTCGAGGGTTACGGCGTCATCGTGACGGGGGGCGCCAGCGGCTTAGGCTTGGGTTATGCGGAAGCGCTGGCGGAAAACGGCGCGCGCGTGACCATCCTCGATGTCGACGCTGCGCGAATTGAGCAGGAAACGCGGCGGCTGCAGGCACTGGGATTGGCGGTGCGCGGCGAGGTGGTCGACGTGCGCGACCACGCGGCAATCGACCGGGCCTTCGACGCCGCGGTGGCTGCGCACGGACGCCTCGACGTGGTATTCGCGAATGCGGGTATCGATTCCGGACCGGGCTTCGTGAGCAGTTGGCTGGGGTCGCAGCGGACCCGCAACCCCGACGGCGCACTGGAGAGCTACACCGACGAGCGCTGGAACCGCGTGCTCGACATCAATTTGAACGGTATCTTTGCGACGCTGCGCGCCGGCGCCCGCCTGATGCGCCCGCAGCGTTCGGGCCGCATGATCGTCACCACCTCGGTCGCGGCGTATCAGTGCGAGCCCGCCATCGGCGCGGCGTACATGACGGCCAAAGCGGGCGCCGCCCATCTCATGCGCCAGGTGGCCCTGGAGCTGGCGGCCTACCAGATCACGGTCAACGCCATCGCGCCGGGTTTTTTCGCCACCAATATCGGCGGCGGCCACGCGAAACAGCTGCCCGTGCAAGAGGCCATGGGCAAGGTCATCCCCATGCATCGCGTGGGCTTCGCGCAAGACATCAAGGGTCTGGCGTTGTTTCTGGCGTCGCCGGCGTCGGCCTATCTGACCGGCCAGCAAATTTCGATCGACGGCGGCTGGACCTTGGGTGTGGCGGATTGAAACGAAGGGGTTAAACAATGGGTCTCGTAGGTTTTGGTCAACCGGACGATGGCATCATTCAAATGTGCTACGTGGTCCCCGACATTCAGGCGGCCATGAAGACATGGATCGACAAGCTCAAAGTGGGTCCCTGGTTTCTGCTCGATCACTTCAGCGGCACCACGCCTAAGTACCGCGGCAAAGACTCGACCGCTGACGTGTCGCTGGCCATGAGTTTCGCCGGGCACATGAACATCGAACTCATCCAACCGAACGACCATTCACCGTCCGTGTACCGCGAGTGGATCGAACGCCGCGGTTACGGCTTCCATCACTGGGGCCGCGCCTCCGCGAATTTCGACCGCGATGTCGCGGCCTATCAGGCCGCGGGGCATGACCTGGTATTTCTCGCGGGAGTGCCGAGCGGCGGCCATGTCGCCTACATGGACACCACCGCCGAGCTGCCGGGCTATGTCGAACTGATCGAGATCGGCAGTGGCTTCGAGACGGTGTTCAGCAAGTTCTATCGCGCCAGCATCGGCTGGGATGGCTCCGACCCGGTGCGCTCGTTCATTTGACGCGGACCTCGAGCAGCATCGGCACCTTGGCGGCGAATACCTCGAGAAGGGCCGAGTCGAGATCCGCGCAGCGCTCGATGCGCTTGGCCTCGACTCCTTGAGCCGCGGCCAGCGTGCAGAAATCAAGATGCGGCAACCGCACGCCGGGCAGGGATTTGATGCCGAAGTGGCTGCCGAACTCTTCGAGCGCGCGGTAACTGCCGTTATTGACGATGATGAACGCGATCGGGAGCTCGAGTTCGGCGGCGCTCCACAGGCCTTGAATCGAGTACATGGCGGAGCCGTCGCCGAGCAGTGCGATCACCTTGCGGCCCGGCCGGTGCAGGGCGACGCCCACCGCCGCCGGCAGGCCGTGGCCGAGCCCGCCGCTGGCGCAGGTATGAAAGCTATCGCGCTCGAGCATGGGCAGATAATCGTGCATGGGCCCGCGGCTGCTGGGCGCCTCCTCGACGATGATGCTGTCCGCCGGGCGCAGCGCCGCGATTTGCTGCAATAGATACCGGTCGCTCAACAGATCGGGGGCGAGGCGCGGCGGCCGCGCCGGGATGGCGGGCGGCGCGCGCTGCGCTGCCGGCGGGTGACCCCCCAGTGCGGCAACCCCGAGCTTAAGATGGGTCACGATGGACGTGCCCGCGGGACACCATGCCGCGGCGGCGGGATCGTCGGTCAGTTGCATGAGCACGGCGCCCTCCGGGATGTGAGGCCCGTGTCCCTCGACGTGATAGGTGAATACGGGCGCGCCCAGGACCAGTATGAAATCCGCGCCTTGAAGGCGCGCCACGATGGCGGCGCGATTGGCCGGCAGGAAGCCGGCAAACAGCGGATGGTTCTCCGGAAAGCTGTTGCGCGCCGACATTGGACTCACCCAGACAGCAGCCTGGTGCTGTTCCGCGAGCGCAATGGTGTCGTCCCAGGCGCCGTCGCGCGCCACCGATGGGCCGACGACGAGCACCGGCCGGCGCGAGTTGCACAGCGCGGCGGCGGCGCGATTCAAAAGCTCGGGGTCGCCCGCCATGCGCCGGCTGACGTCACGCGCCGCCGGCGGCAGGCAGGTCTGGTCCCAGTCATCCACGGGAATCGAGACGAAGGTGGGGCCGCGGGGCGGCTGCATCGCCGCATAGTAGGCGCGCGCGATGGCCGCGGGGACGTCGGCCGCGCGAGCCGGTTCGCTGCTCCATTTCACGTAGGGCTTCGGCAGCTGTGCCGCCTGCTCGGAATACAGAAAGGGTTCGAAGGGCAATATGGAGCGCGCCTGCTGACCGGCGGTGATCACCAGCGGAGTCTGGTTCTTGTGGGCGGTGAATATGCTGCCCATGGCATGGCCGACGCCGATGGCCGAGTGCAAATTGACCAGAGCCGCGTCGCCGCGGGCCTGCGCGAAACCGTCGGCCATGGCGACGACGACGGACTCCTGCAGACCGAGCACGTAGCGGAAGTCCGAGGGAAAGTCGCGGAACATGGGCAATTCCGTGGACCCAGGATTGCCGAAGACAGTCGTCAGACCGAATTCGCGCAGCAGCGAATAGACCGCCTCACGTACGGTGACTTCGTGGTTCAAAGCAGGATGACCACTTTGCCGAAATGCGTGCCGCTTTCCAGGTGACGGTAGGCGGCGGCGGCCTCGTCGAAACCGAATTCTCGATCGACGATGGGTTCCATGCGCTGCGTGGCAATGGCGGCGTTCATGCGTTCGAATTGGCCCCGTGATCCGACGTAGACGCCGTTCAAGCTCGCCTGTTTGCCCAGCAAGCCGTAGGGACTGCCCGCCGCGCCGACGCCGGTCAGCACGCCGATCATGGCGACCTGTCCGCCCACCGCGACCGCAGCGATGGAACGCGCCAGAGTGCCGGAGCCGCCGACGTCCAGCACATGATCGACGCCGCGCCCGTCGGTCAGCCGCAGGACCTCGCGGTCCCACTCGGGGTGAGTGCGATAGTTGATGCAGCCGTCGGCACCGAGCGCCTTGGCCCGCGCGAGCTTCTCGTCGCTCGATGACGTGATCAGCACGCGCGCGCCCGCGAGACGCGCGAACTGCAGCGCGAATATGGAGACGCCGCCGGTGCCGAGCAGCAGCACCGTCTCGCCGGGAGCGATGCCGCCGATGTCGACCAGCGACCGCCACGCCGTCAGCGCCGCGCACGGCAGAGTGGCGGCTTTTGCGGGCGAGAGATGGGCGGGTACTTTCACCGCGTTCTGTTCGTCGAATACGGCAAATTCCGACAACACGCCGTCCGCGGGCGGCGCGCCGAGCGCGATCAGCGGTCCACGGGGCGGCTTGCCGTCGATCCAGCCCCGAAAAAAAGTGCCCGCGACGCGCTCACCGACCCGAAAGCGGGTGACATTCGATCCCACGGCGATGACTTCGCCGGCGCCGTCGGACAATGGGGTGGTGTTGGCGGAGACCGCGCCGCCCATGTAATGGCCGCGCGCAATGAGGAGGTCGCGATAGTTGAGCGACGCGGCTTGGATGCGCACCAGTATCTGCGTGGGCAGAGGTTCGGGGGTGGGGCGCTCACAGCGGCGCAAGCCGTCGAGAGTGCTGCTGCCGGCAATGATTTCATAGGCGCGCATCGAGAGGTCCTCCGTCGGTGTTCATCAGTCTACCTGCAGACGTCCGGATGCGCTCGCACGGTGCGCCGCGATGCGCTGAGATTGCGGGGATTCGCCCGCCTAAGCTTCGTCGTATGAAAGCTCGTTCACTCTGGTGTGATCGGAACCGGCGACAACGCGCGCATCCTATGGAGCCGTTGGCCGTTTGCGGCCTAAGGCGAGGAGAACCATGGCGGGCGCTGCGACGCAAAGATACGACTACGTCATTGTCGGGGCCGGGTCCGCGGGATGTGTTCTCGCGAATCGATTGACTCAGGATCCCAACGTGACGGTGCTGCTGCTGGAGGCCGGCGGTGCGTCAACCGGGTTGTTCAAAGACATGCCCATGGCGTTTCCCAAGTATGTGCTCCGGCGCGACTTGAACTGGAACTTCGAGAGTGAACCCGAGCCTCATCTGAACGGGCGGCGGATCGAGATTCCGCGCGGCAAGGGCCTCGGCGGTTCCACCATGATCAACGGCATGGTTTACGCGCGCGGCCATCGGCGCGACTACGACGATTGGGCGCGGCAAGGACTTTCCGGCTGGAGCTATGCCGATGTCCTGCCCTATTTCCGGAAATCAGAAAATAGCTGGCTGGGCGAGAACGCCTACCACGGCGCCGCGGGGGAAATGGCAATCACCGTTCCCCGCTCGAACATGTTGTACGAAGAGATTCGCGCGGCGAGCTTTGCGGCAGGATACCCGGCGACGGATGACTATCACGGCCGCCAAACCGAGGGCTTCCAGCGCAGTGAAATGACCGTCGTGGGCGGCAGGCGGGGCAGCGCGGCGCGCATATTTCTGAAGCCCGCGATGCAGCGGCGCAATCTGCACGTCCAGACACGGACGCTGGTGAACCGGATCCGCATTCAGGATGGACGCGCGCTCGGCGTCGACTACCGGCGCGGCGCAGATACGCTCACGGCGCTGGCTGACCGTGAGGTCATCGTCGCGGCGGGCGTCTACGGCTCGCCGCAGCTGCTCATGCTCTCCGGGGTGGGACCGGCCGATCGTCTGACCAGCGTCGGCATCGCGCCGCAGGTCGATTTGCCGGGAGTGGGAAAGAATCTGATCGAACATCCGTTCATGTTCGTCGGATGGAACATGCGGGCCGGCGCGTTCCGCAGCGAATTGCGGGCTGACCGCGCCACGCTGTGGGTGTTGCTGTGGGCGTTGTTCGGCAGGGGCCTGTTCGCCACCAACGGCGCGGCCGGCAACCTCTTCATCCGCACCGACCCGCGCCTGGACCGGCCGGACATGCAGTTTACCTGCATGTGCGGCGAAGTCGCTGCGCGCGAGCTGTGGTTTCCGCTGATCGGCAAGACGCCGCCGCACACCCTGGGGGTAGGGCTCTCCATGATCAAACAGGACAGCCGCGGCGAGATGTGGCTGCGCAGCGCGGACGCGCGGGACCCGCCGCGCATCCAGTTCAATTTGTTCAAGGAGCGGTCCGACATGGACCGCGCGATCCGCGGCCTCAAAGCGATCCGCGACATCTATGGGCGGGAACCGCTGCGCAGCCTCGCCGGGGATGAAATTCTGCCGGGCGCAGCCAAGGTCTCGGACGCCGATCTCGAACAGTTCGTGCGCGACACCGGTGCGATCACTCAACACGCGGTGGGCACCTGCAAAATGGGGGTCGCGGCCGATGGTCTCGCGGTGGTGGACGCGGCATTGAAGGTGCGCGGCGTCGATGCGCTGCGGGTCATCGACGCCTCGGTGATGCCGAACGTGCCGGGCGGCAACACCAATGCGCCGGCCATCATGATCGCGGAAAAGGGCGCCGACCTGCTACGCGGCCGAACGCTGCCCCGCGCGGATATTTAGCAAGGGGCGCGATGCATGCAGGACCTCAAGGGCAAAGTGGCGTTCGTCACCGGCGGCAGCAGCGGCATCGGGCAGGCCATTGTCAAAGTGCTGGCCGCCGAAGGCATGAAAGTCGCGTTCAGCTACCGCCGCCAGGACCATTTGGATCAGACCCTGGCGTATTTTCGGGACCACCCTCTGCAATCGGTGCATCCCATCAAGCTCGATGTTGCCGACCGCGCCGCCGTGAGCGCCGCGAAACTCGAGATCGAGCGCGTTTATGGCCCGGTGCAGCTGCTGATCAACAATGCCGGGGTCGGCATCTTGGGGCCGATGGAGCAGGCGACCTTCAGCGATTGGGATTGGATCATGAGCGTGAACCTCGGCGGCGTGATCAACACCATCGTGATTTTCCTGCCGGGAATGATTGCCGGCGGACAGGAGGCGCACATCGTCAATGTGGCATCGATGGGAGGCATTGCCGCCTTGGGCGCGGCCGGCCTGTATGCGACCACCAAGTTTGCGGTCGTGGGGCTCTCCGAGGCGCTGCGCACGGACATGATCGGGCGCAACATCGGGGTGTCCGTCTACTGTCCCGGCACGGTGAAATCGAATATCGGCGAAGGCGCTGCGCTCCGCGAATCCAAGGACTCGGGCTATTCGGTACCGCCGCCGTCCAAGGAGGGCGAGACCTCGTTCATGGATGTGGCCATGGACGCCGTGGAGGCCGCGGGTCATGTCTTGCGGGGCATCAAAAACAATCAATTGTTCATCATCAGCCATCCCGAATTTCGCGGCGTCCTCGAGGCGCGGCATGCCAAGATCGAGGCGTCCATCGCCGCTGAGCCCATCGATGCGGCACGCGCGGCATCGGTGGGCTTCATTCTGTCCAATGCCATCTACAGCGAGGATGCCTGAGCGTTCATGTCGGCCACGTGAGCGGCAGCCGCGTCAGCCCGTGAATGATGCCGGTGGCCATGACCGGCGGGTCCTTTGGATCGAGCGCAAATTCGGGAATGCGCGACAGCCATTCCTCCAGAAATATTTTCATTTCCTGGAGCGCCAGGGGGGCGCCGATGCAGCGATGGATGCCGTGGCTCAGCGTTGAATGTTGGTAGCTGTCCTTGCGGTCGAAGCGCACTTCGGTCGGGGCCGCGAAACTGCGCGCATCGAGGCCATGGATGCAGGTCGCCATCAAGATCTGCTCGCCTGCCTTCAAGGATGCGCCCAGGTACTGCATGTCATTCTTGACCACGCGGGCGATGTTGGCGATGGAATAGCGCCGCATCAGCTCGTCGATTGCCCTGGGGATGCGTACGGGGCGGGCGCGCAACTCGCGCCGATGCGCGGGATTTCGCGCCAGAAACAGCGTGATCCAACCCATGGTTGCGGCCACGGTGTCGAGTCCGCCGCCGAGCAGTCCGCTGGCGAGTCCCATGGCCTCTTGCCGGTTCATGATCCGGCCGCCGATATCGGCGTGAAGGGCCGCGCTCAAGATGTCGGCTCCGGGGTTGGCGAGGCGTTCATCCAGCAGCTGCGCCAGGTAGTCGTTGAGGCGCTCGCGGGCGGCGGCGCGCTTCGCGATATCGATCGACCGCAGGCCGGTGCCGATCCAGTCGATGAGCATGCGGCGATGGTCGAGCGGCAGGCCGATCATCCGGAGAAAGATGATCGTGGGCAGCTGTTGCGCGAAATCGCCGATGAATTCACAGCGGCCGTCGGCCTTGAATCCTTCGATCAATTCGACGGTGAGGCGCCGCGCCTCCGCTGACCACTGCGCGATGGCCTTGGGCGAGAAAGCCGGAAGCAACACTTTGCGCAGCGGACCATGCTCCGGCGGGTCGTACTCCAGAGGCACACCCTTGGGCCGATTGGACATGCCGATGAAGGCGCGGCTCGACGAGAACAACTCGTGGCTCTTCAGGATCACGGGAATGTCCTCGCCGCGGGTTGCCAGCCAATGGCCGCCGTTGCGCGGAGTCCAAACCAGCGGCGGTAAACCGTGCAGCCGGCTCCAGGCCTCGAAGGGATCGCACCCTTCCGGGCCGGGCCGCATGAAGTCGAAATCCACCGTAAGCTCGGGCGGCACATGAGCCGGTCTGTTGACGGCAGCCAAGACGCTCATCACACTCCTCTCGCTTCGGGAAGGCGGTTCAACGCATCATCGGACACGACCGCCCGCAGTACTCGACTGCTACGGAAGGCGGACTCGCAATGAAGCGCACTCGACGCGCAGCTGCGGCGCACCGCGCGATCAGTGCCAATAGGGCGGCGACGACCGCCCGATGGCCGCAAGCTGTCGGCGGCAGCCCGCAGGGATTATCTGGCGCGTAATAAACTTGCCTGCCAATAAACCGTGTGCTACCAAGTAAATCTATAAAAACGGGGATGGGTGTATGTATTCAAATTCGAGATTGACCTGTGCTATTGCCGCCATTTTGAGCAGTGCGGGCGGCGGCGCTGCGTATGCCGCATCCGCGGCCGACACCGATGTGTCGGAATCGATTCAAGAAATCACCGTGACCGCGCAGCGCCGCACGGAAAACATCCAGAACGTGCCCATCGCCATTCAGGCGCTCACGGCCGAAACGCTGACGCAACTGAACGTTCAGACATTCGATGATTTCATCAAATATCTGCCCAATGTGACGGCGCCCACCGCCGGCCCGGGCCAGGCCGAAATTTTCATGCGGGGACTGAGTGCCGGCAGCAACGGCACCCAATCCGGGGGTTCCATCAGCGGGTTCCCCAACGTCGCCATCTACTTGGACGACCAGTCGGGCCAACTGCCGGGCCGCAACCTCGATATCTACGCCGCAGACCTGGAACGCGTCGAAGTCCTCGAAGGCCCGCAGGGAACCTTGTTCGGCGCCGGCGCTCAGGCGGGGGTCATTCGCTACATCACCAACAAGCCGAAGATGAACGTGACCGAGGGCAGCGTGTCCGCCGGCTACGGCATCACCGCGGGAGGCGACCCGAATACCGACCTGACCGCGGTCCTCAATCTGCCGCTGATTGCCGATACGCTCGCCGTGCGCGGCGTCATCTACAATGACCGGCGCGGCGGCTACATCAACAACGTGCCGGGCACCTTCACGCGCAAGGCGAGCGATATTGGCATCGGCTATGCGCAATATCCGACGGGCTGCGGCTCCGGCGTCCCGTGCCAGCCGCCGCCCGACAGCGCCCCCATCAACAACTACGCCATCGCGGCCAGGGCGATCAATCCGGCCACCTACCAGGGGCTGCGAGTATCGGCTCTCTGGGACATCAATGCGGACTGGAATGTCCTGGTGACGCAGAGCTACCAGAGCATCGACGCCGAAGGCGTGTTCTACCAGATGCCCAATGCCTCCGACGGCGCACCGCTGCCCAAGCAATCGGTCACGCTGTTCAATGATTCCTTCAACAAGGACAAATTCGGCAATACCGCGCTGACGATCAATGGGCGGATCGGCGACCTCAAAGCGGTCTATACCGGGGCCTATCTGGTGCGCAACGTGAGCCAGATACAGGACTACACGAATTATGCGCGCGGCGTGTATGCGGACTATTACCAGTGCCACGGCGCCGAGCCGGCGAACGGAATCGGATCCAAGTGTTATTCACCGAGCACCACTTGGAACGAGACGGAACACAATTCCCATCAGAGCCATGAGTTTCGACTCAGCACTCCCGACGATTGGCGGTTTCGCGGCATCGTCGGCGCTTTCTGGGAGCAGTTGAAGATCGAAGATCAGCTGAACTGGCTGTACAAGACCCTGCCGGCCTGCACCACGACGGTGACGGTCGGGTGCTTGACCGATCCCGCGCCCGCGCCGGGTTCGAGCGCGTCCGACCCCAGCACACGCAATGACAATATTGCTTTTTTCAACGACGTGCACCGCGGCTACAAGCAGTATGCGTTCTTCACCTCGATGGATTTCGACATCATTCCCAAGGTATTGACGGTGACCGGCGGAACTCGCTACTACAATTTTGACAATACTGAAGTCGGCGCCGTCACGGGCAGCTTCGGCTGCTACGAGGCGGGCCTTCCCCCCTGCCTGGCGTCCGCCACCAACATCGACGCTGAAAACCTGCATACGAAGTACAAGGGTTTCAAGAGCCGCGCCAATGTGACGTGGCACATCCTGCCGGATGTGCTGGTCTACTACACGTGGTCCCAGGGTTTCCGCCCGGGCGCCTTCAATCGGAGTTCCGCCTGCTACATCCCGGACTCCAAAGGGACGCCGCTGTACTGCTCGCCACTGGCGTTCACCTCCGACAATCTGACCAACAATGAGATCGGCTGGAAGACCGAATTTCTCGACCACCGCCTGCAATGGAACGGCGCCGTCTATCAAGAAGACTGGAACAACGTGCAGGTCAACTTCTTCGACCCGGGAGTGCTCGGCAATGTCGGCTTCGGCGCGAATGGACCGAACTACCGGGTTCGCGGCCTGGAGACTTCCATCATCGCCGTGCTCGCTCCGGGGCTGACGGCGCAGGGAGGGGCTTCCTGGAACAGCAGCAAACAGACCAACTCTCCCTACCTCATCGCCAACAATCCGGCGCTGCTGTTGGATCCGGCGACCAAGGCGGAATACGGACAGCCCATCCTCAGCGTGCAGAATCCGTATGGTCCGCCCGGCAGTCCCGCGGCCAATTCGCCGCCGCTGCAATTCAATTTGCGTTTGCGGTACGAGTGGAAACTCAACGACTACAACGCCTTCGTGCAAGCCGGCGGCACGCATACCGGCCATTCATTCACCCAGTCCGGCAGCAATCCGCCGCTCTCGGTGGGTGGGAACGTGAGTACTACTCAGTTGCGGTTTGAAAATCCCGCCTATTCACAATACGACGCCTCGGCGGGGGTCGGGAAGGACGCGTGGACGGCGGAGCTGTACGCTCAAAATCTGACCAATGTGATCGCGAGCGTATTCACCTCGACCACCCAGTTCGTTCCGGCCGAGACGATTACCAGGCCGCGGGTGCTCGGCGTGAAGTTCAGCTATCGGTTTTGAAGCGGCGGCGTCACTGCACGATTTCGTCGATCTGGATGGTCGGCATGGTGTTGGTGAAATTGGGCACATCGGCGATCAGCGTGGGGCCGTGTTTGGCGCCTGCGCTGTCGAACGCCGCCTGATCGGCGATCCAGATGTTGATGACGGCGACGTACGGCACCGGCGAACCGTCCGGCGTCGCGCTGCCGCGGCGCAGTTCGAGCTTCGCAATGCTGCTGCCGTAGAGGCGGTCGATCAGAGCGGCGTGGTGCTTGAGGTAGTAGTCGAAGTCGAAGGTCACCCCGGGCTTGTTCGGGTAGAGCACGGTGATGCAGCGGCGCGGTTTCGCGGTCATGAGGTGGCTCCTGAGATGCGCCTGGCGTCCGCCCAATTGCCGTGTATCGCCGGCCGTAATCGGAAGGGAAGTTTGGCGCGGGCAAACGGACCCTCGGCAATGCGCCGAGCGTCGAATAGCGCGAGATCCGAGTAGTTGGTCACCATGTTGTCGAGCACGGCAACGAGATAGCCGTCGCCTTCGGCCGCCACGGCCGAACGCGGAATGAAGCAGGGTTCTTGAACGATGGTCTGAGGTCCGGCCCACCACACACTCTGTTTGCCGGTGCCGAAATCGATGTGCGCGATCGAGTTCATGACGAGCCCCGAGGCGCGGCCGCTGGGGCCGTCGAAGGGCTTTTCCCGGTCGGATACCAGCAGCCAGCCATGCTGCTGCGCCTGGGTGGCATAGCGTTCATCGATGCGCGGGAACTCGCCGAATAAATCCGTCAGCCGTTCGGACTTCTCGAAGCTGTCGCCGGGGGCCGCCATGTCGACGGTCCAACGGGTGAGAAAGCTCATGGCTTCCATGGGATTGAACGGCGCGCCGCTGATGTCCGGAAAGAACGGAAACATGTTGTTTTTGGCGACCGGGATGTCGAAGTGGATGCGGGTGCCGTCGTTGAAGGCGTTCATGACATGGCTGGCGAACAAGGTGGGCGACTTGAACCAGCGCAAGGCGCGGGCATCGCCATGTCGGGGCAGCACGCCGAGATACACCGGCAGCGAGGTGTCGAAGCCGAAGTGGGGCAGACCGGCCTTGAGCCGCTCCCAGGAGCTGACGATCGGCACCACATGAAATACCGCATAATCCTGGGTAACGCCGAAGTCGTGCATCATGCAGTAGTACGGTGCTTCAAACCACGTTTCCCGCAGCAGCTCCCCCGTCGGGCTCAATTCCATGTAGTGGCAGTCCCGGGTCAGCACTCCCTTCGCGGCATAGCCGAAGGCGCACATATTGCCGGTGACGGGGTCGATCTTCGGATGGGCGCAGAAGGTCTTGCCCTGCATCTTGCCGCCGAAGTCCGTATACCCCTGAGTCTCGAGGCTCAACGGGTCCATGAGCAAGGCGGGGCTGTCTTCCTTGAGGGCGAACAATTTGCCGGCGAAGACCAGAACATTGGTATTGGCCGTGCCGCGCACCCGGCCCTGCACCGACGCATCGTCGGTGAGCGGATTGCGGTAGGCGCCGAACAAGGCCCGTTGCGCCTGGCGTTCGAGCTTCCACTTGTCGGTTTGCGCGTAGCGCTGGCGGAAGTCGATTTTGCCGCCGCGGAAGTGGAATAGACCGATCATGCCGTCGCCGTTGAAGAACTGATCGCCGGCGAACATCGGCGGGAACTGGGCGTCCGGATGCACCCGATGATAGGTGCCGTGCAGTTGCGGCGGCAGTTCGCCTTCGATCTCGACATCGTGAATGTCGCCTTCGAAGCGCAGCGGGCGAAGCGTGCCGGTGAATCCCGGCGTATTGGGGAAATGGGCCATGGCTGCATCATCCTCGCGCCCGCGCGGCCGTCTATATCGAGCGGGAGCAGCTTTTCGCCGCACAGAGAACTTAAGGCCGGGCAGGGCCCCTGCTATATCTCCCGGGTGAGCCGGGCCACCAGGTCGCGCAGCCAGGTATGCGCAGGATCCGAATCGTGGCGCTTGTGCCAGAGCAGGATCTCGTGCAGTGCGGGAGTCTCGAAGGGCAGCGGAAAGGCCTTGATGGGCAGGCTGGAGGCGAACATCTGCGCCACCCGTTCCGGCATGGTGGCAACCAAGCGGGTGCCGCGCACCACCAGCGGCAAATGCAGCAGGCTGGGCACGGTGATGTGGACGGGAAGCTCGATGTCGAACAACCGTCTCACCAGCTCCTCGGCCGTTGCCGTGTAGCCGCTCGGGCGGCCGAATACATGAGGCAACGCAAAAAACTGCTCCATCGAAATGCTGTCGCCCACGGTGGGATGGTCGCGGTCGACGACGCACACCCAGCGCACCGGCCGTAGACGCACGCTGCGCAGGGTATCCGGGTAGGCCCGAACGTCGAACAGCCGCAGGCTGTCCAGGCACAGGCACAAATCAGCCTCGCCGTATTCCAGTCGATTCAAGACCAGGTGCGAGACCAGCTCGATATTGATGCGGATCCCCGGCGCTTCGGCCGAGACGCGCTCCAGAATGGCGGGCAGCAGCCCGGGCACCGCCTCCTCGGACAGGATCAGCGTGAATTCGCGCTGCGTCGTGGCGGCGGTGAAAGTCGGCTGAGTGCCGAGCGTCGCCTGGATCAGCAGCAGTGCTTCGCGGACCGGATCGACCAGCGATTGGCCCCGCGGCGACAACTCCATGTCGCGGCCGACGCGCACCAGCAACGGATCGCCGAAATAGTCCCGCAGCCGGTGCAGCGCCGCGCTCATGGCCGGCTGCGACACGAACACCTTTTCGGCGGCCCGGGTGATGTTCTTCTCTCGCAGCAAGGTGTCGAGCGCGATCAGCAAATTCAGATCGAAGCGGTGGAATTGCATGCACGGCACTGGCTGGAACGGTTGCTTATTTTAGCAGATTGCCGCCGGCGACATGCTTGGCGTTGCGCTTTCGGTGGAGCGGGTATTCCCCGAGGGTCGAGCGCAAAGTAGGCTTTGGCTGCCTCATGGGGGGATGCTGATGAAACCGCCGTTTCGGGCCGATCAAGTGGGAAGCTTGCTGCGTCCGGCGGCCTTGGCCGCCGCCCGCGCGCACTTCAAGCAGGGTGTGTTGTCGGCCGGCACTCTGCGTGGAGTCGAAGACGACAATATCCGTCATATCGTGGAGAAGCAGCAGTCGATCGGGCTGCGCTCGATCACGGACGGCGAGTTGCGCCGCGACTATTGGCACATCGATTTCTTGCGGCAGCTGGACGGCGTCACCATCGCCGAGATGCCGAATCAAAGCCGTTTCGGCGGCACCGAAGAGCAGCCGCCGATGGCCACGGTGACCGGCAAAGTCGGCTGCTCACGGCCCATCATGACCGATGCATTCGAGTATTTGCGCAGCATCGCCCGCGGCACCGCCAAGGTGACCATCCCGTCGCCCTCGATGCTCTACATGCGCGGCGGCCGCAAATCCGTGTCCAAAGCGGTGTATCCGGACCTCGAGGAATTCTGGCGCGACGTCGCCGCCGCGTATCAGCGGGCCATTGCATATTTTGCGGAGCGAGGCTGTACCTACCTGCAATTGGACGACGTGTCATTCGCCTACTTGTGCGATCCGAAATTTCGCGACGGCTGCCGGCTCAACGGCGATGATCCACAGACGCTGCCGCGAACCTGCGCCGACGCCGTCAATGCGGCGCTGCGCGATCGTCCGGCGGGAATGACCGTCACCATGCACACCTGCCGCGGAAATTTCAGAAGCTCGTGGGTGGCCGAAGGCGGCTATGAGAGCATTGCCGAGGCCATGTTCTCCATCGATGTCGACGGCTTTTTCATGGAGTTCGACTCCGCACGCGCCGGCTCATTCGAACCGCTGCGCTTTCTGCCGGCCGGCAAGCGGGCGGTGCTCGGCCTGGTCACCACCAAGCAGGGCGCGATCGAAAGCGACGATGAGATCAAGCGGCGGATCGACGCGGCGAGCGCCTACGTGCCTTTGGAGAGCTTGTGTCTATCGCCGCAATGCGGCTTCTCCAGTACGCATCATGGCAACGCCGTCTCCGAAACCGAGCAATGGCGCAAGCTCGAATTGGTCGTGCGGGTGGCGCGCGAGGTTTGGGGCGACGCATGAATGCCGCGGCGCCGGACACCTCGCCGAGACGCAGTTTCTATGGTTGGACCATGCTCGGAGCCCTGTGGCTGATCATGTTCCTGAACCTGGGCTTTCCGGCCTATGGACCCGCGGTCATCAATCCAGCCATGGCCAAGGCCATGGGACTGCCGCGCGAGACTCTCGGCGGTATTTTCTCCATTTACATGATCATGTCGGGGCTGCCGGGTCCGTTGGTGGCCATGAGCGTCAATCGTTTCGGCGTGCGCACGACCCTGTTGCTCGGCAGCGCGTTCACCATCGCGGGCGCGCTGCTGATGGCCACGGTGGTCAACGGCGGGATTGGCGCGATGCTGTGCTATGGCCTGTTGGTCGGCGCCGGAGTGGCGACCGGCGGGGCGATGGCCTCTCAGGCGGGCCTGGCGCGATGGTTCGTGAGGCGCCGCTCCCTGGCGCTCTCGGTTTTGTATTCCGCCGGCGCCATCGGCGGGTTCGTGGCGGCGCCGCTGCTCAATCGATTGATCCAAGCAACAGGCACCTGGAGGGCGGGATGGTGGCTGCTCGCGGCGCTCTCCGCCGTGGCCGCCTGCGTGGCGCTGATTGCCGTGCGCGAGCGGCCGGAAGATGTCGGCCAGGTGGCCGACGGGTTTGGCGCGCAGCCGGCCGATGGTGAAGCGGCAGCCGATACACGGCCGCCATTCATGACCCGCCGTGAATGGACATTCCGCGAGGCGGCGCGCCATCCCGCGTATTGGCTGCTGCTCGGTTCACTCATCGGCGGCAGCGGCGGCTATACTTTGTTCCTGGCCCATGGCGTGGTGCATTTGCAGGACCTCGGGTTTACCGCGGCCGTCGCCGCCTGGGCCGTGAGCATCGCCACGGTGTCCGGACTCATCGGCAAGGTGATTCTCGCGGCCTTCGGCGACCTGATCGATCCGCGCTATATCTATGCCCTATTCATAGCGGTGTTCGGCGCCGGACTCGTGATCATCGTCAACGCGCAGGCGTTATGGCAGGTGTTTGTGTTTGCAACGTGCATCGGCATCGGTTTTGGCGGCGGCGTCGTGTGTCTGATGGCCGTGTTGAGCAATTACTACGGCACGCAGCCGTTTGCATCGCTGGCGGGTCTTGCCATCGCGATCAATACCACCTTGTCGGCGATCGCGCCGAAAGTCGCCGGACGGCTGTTCGATCAAGGCGTGGGCTATGGCATCACCTTCTATTTTCTTGCGGCGTGGTGCTTCGTCGGCGCCGTGGTGCTGTTTCTGATGCGCCGGCCGGGAGTTGTCCATGAACGCCGTTAAAGAAGGCGACTTGCTCTGGACCCCGAGCGCATCGCGCCTCGAACAGGCGAACCTGACCCACTACCTGGCGTGGCTGGCGCAGCGTGGACGGCGCTTCGATTCCTACGAGGCACTGTGGCAGTGGTCCGTCGACGATCTGGAAGGGTTCTGGGGTTCGCTCTGGGAATACTTCGACATTCGCGCATCGCAGCCCTACGAACGAGTGCTGGGGAAACGCACGATGCCGGGCGCCGAATGGTTTCCGGGCGCCCGCTTGAACTACGCCGAGCATGCGCTGCGGCATGAACGCGCCGGCGCCGATGCGCTGCTGTTCTTGAGTGAGCGCCGCGGCCTGAATTCGCTGTCATGGAACGACCTCGGCAACCAAGTCCGCAAGCTCGCGACGCAATTGCGCAACATGGGGCTGGCTCGCGGCGACCGGGTGGTTGCTTACCTGCCGAATTCCCCCGAAGCCGTCATCGCCATGCTGGCCACCGTCAGCGTCGGGGCCATCTGGGCGAGCTGCGGGCCGGACTTCGGACCGCGCGGCGTGGTCGACCGCTTCCTGCAATTGGCGCCCAAGTTCGCGTTTTGCGTCGACGGCTACTACTACGGCGGCAAGCCTTACGATCGCCGCCCGGAACTGGCCACGATTTTGAGTTCGCTGCCGTCGCTCGAACGCGTGATCTATCTGCGGCAGCTCGAGCCCGAGAATACGGCGATGCTGACGGCGAACTCGATGTCCTGGGAAGAGGCGCTGTCGGGCCCGGACATTTCGCCGGCCGACTTCAAATTCGAGCAGGTGTCGTTCGCGCACCCCCTGTGGATCCTGTTCTCATCAGGCACCACCGGTTTGCCCAAGCCCATCGTCCATAGCCACGGCGGCATGATCATGGAGCAGTGCAAGGCGCTGACGCTGCAGATGGACATGCATCCCGGCGAGCGCATGTTCTTTTTCACGACCACCGGCTGGATGATGTGGAATTTCCTCGTGAGCGCGCTCCTTGTCGACGTGGTGCCGGTGCTGTACGACGGAAATCCCGCCTACCCTGCGCCCGACGTGCTCTGGAGCATGGTTGAGCAGACCGGCGCCAGCTACTTCGGCGCAAGTCCGACTTACGTGAGCATTCTCGAGAAGGCGGGCATCTCACCCAAGGAGCGCTTCGACTTGTCGCAGCTCAAGTCGGTGATGTTGGCCGGCTCGCCGGTGACCGCCGAATGCATGGCGTGGTTCTACCGCTGCGTGAAGAGCGATGTGTGGGCGGGTTCGGGCAGCGGCGGCACGGACGTTTGCTGCGGCATCGTCGGCGGTGCCGTGATCCTGCCGCTGTACGCGGGCGAAATTCAGGCGAGGCAGCTCGGAGTGGCGGCCTATGCGTTCAATGAACAGGGGCAGGCGGTGGTCGATGAGGTGGGGGAATTGGTCATTACGCGGCCCATGCCCTCCATGCCGGTGGGTTTTTGGAACGACGCCGACGGCAGCCGCTACCGGGAATCTTATTTCGATCAATATCCCGGCACCTGGCGCCACGGCGACTTCTTCAAGATGAATGCGCGCGGCGGCTGCTTCGTGCTGGGGCGATCCGACGCCACCTTGAACCGCCACGGCGTGCGCATCGGCACCGCGGAAGTCTATCGCGCGTTGAACGAGGTGCCGGAGATCGATGATGCATTGATCGTGAACCTGGACCTGCCGGGCGGCGGTTTCTTCATGCCGCTGTTCGTCAAGCTCAAGGACGGCCTGCGGGTCGATGAAGCGCTGCAGGAGAAGGTGCGCGCCCGCATGCGCAAGGCCTACTCCGCGCGGCATGTGCCCGACAAGATCTATCAAGTGAGCGCCATCCCGTACACACTCACCGGCAAGAAAATGGAAGTACCGGTGCGCCGCATACTGACGGGTGTGCCGATCGAGAAGGCCGCGAATCGCGCGGCCATGTCCAATGTGGAATCGTTGGACTATTTCATCGAATACGCGCGCACGCAACAGGACTATCGGCTGAGTTGACAGGAGTTTCCGATCGCCAGCGCCAACTCCTACGACGATCTCGCCCGGCATTACCAGGAGGGCGTCGACTACGCCGTGCACGTCGTGCCCCGCGAAGGATCCGGAGTGGCGATTCTCGCACCCCACGGCGGACGCATCGAAGGACGCACGTCCGACATTGCGCGTCTGATCGCCGCGGACGACCACGCGCTGTATCTTTTCGAGGGATTGCGCTCGACGGGCGACAACTTCGACTGCCTGCACCTATCCAGCGGCCGCTTCGATGAGCCGCGGGCTCTCGATCTCATCTCGCGCTGCGACACCGTCGTGGCCGTGCACGGCTATGCGGCGGCGGGCCCCGACGTGCTGCTGGGGGGCCTGAACGCGGGCTTGAAGAGCGAGCTCGCGCACGCCCTGCCGCAAGCCGGATTCTCGTGCATGAGCGACGGGCACCGTTTTCCGGGCAAGGATCCGCGCAATATCTGCAACCGCGGCCGCTCCGGCAAAGGTCTGCAACTCGAACTGAGCGAGGGATTGCGAAAGGGCGGCAACTGGTCCGGACTCGCCGCGGCGGTGCGTGCGGTGTTGGCGAGCCGGGCAATGCACGAACCTTCCGAGTGATGGACATGGTCTCTCCCGATCGCGGCAGACAGGGACGGGTATTCACTGAAAGGCTATGATAATGCCGCCGGTGCCACCACGTTTTTTCAATTCGAATCCCGAGGAGAATCCCGATGCGTTTGCATAACCTCACGATTGCTCTTGCCGCGCTTGGCTTCAGTGTGAGCCTCACCGGTGAAGCGCAGACGCCGCCGCCGGCAGCAAATCCGCTCGACGCCGTCCCTGACGCCATGCCGTTCGACGTTCCCTACGGGGCGCCGATTCCTCTTGAACAAGCGCAAGGGGCCATCGCCGCCGCCATTGCCGAAGCGAAGAAGCACAACTGGAAACTCAACGTTGCGGTCGTCGACTCGGGCACGAATCTGGTCGCCTTCGAGCGCATGGACGGAGCGCAGCTCGCGTCGATTGCGGTTTCACAACACAAGGCCCGTGCCGCCGCCAGCTTTCGTCGCGAGACCAAGGCCATGGAGGATGGCATCCAGCTCAAGCAGAACTACTACACGCTCACGCTCGACGGCGTGATTGCCTCGCGCGGCGGAATTCCGCTGGTCGAAAAAGGCAAACTGATCGGCGCCATCGGCTGTTCGGGCGGCACCGGGTCGCAGGACGAGGTGGCGTGCAAGGCCGGCGCGGCGACCGTCAAGTAGCCGCATCGTTGTAGATCCTGCCGTGCAGGCACGTTCTCTGACGATCGAATCAAAGCTCGTTATCGGTAGAGCCTCCGGCGCCTGGTGTGGTGCTTGATAACGTTCTAGGATCCGCTATCGACATCAGTGGAGAACCGCCCGTGAACGCAAACCTCAATACCGGCGCCGGCAGCATCGCCGCGCAGCTCAGTCCTTCCGCCGCCGTCAGCAAATTCCTCGCGTTAAAGCCGCGCTTGTTCATCAACGGCGAATGGGTGGAGGCGCGATCCGGCAAAACACTCAAGGTGTTCGATCCCGCCACCGGCCGCGAGATCGGTCAAGCCGCGGACGCGGGTCCCGAGGATGTCGACCGCGCAGTGGCCGCGGCGCGCGCCGCGCTCGAAACCGGGCCATGGGCGACGATGCTGCCTTCCGGACGCGAAGGGCTGCTGTGGAGATTGGCCGATCTCATCGAGAAGAATGCCGAGGAGTTTGCCGAGATCGAGAGCCTCGACAACGGCAAGACGCGTTTCATGGCCAGCATCGTCGACGTGCCGGGCGCGCAAAAATATTTCCGCTACATGGCGGGTTGGGCCACCAAGATCGAAGGCACCACCATGCAGACCTCGATCGGCGTGCCCGGCGCCAAGTTCCACACCTATGTGGCGCGTGAACCAGTGGGCGTGGTCGCGCAAATCGTGCCTTGGAATTTTCCCCTGGCCATGGCCGCGTGGAAGCTGGGTCCGGCGCTGGCCGCCGGCTGCACTTGCGTGCTGAAGCCGGCGGAACAGACGCCGCTGTCGGCGCTGCGGCTCGGCGATCTGATCCGAGAAGCCGGCTTTCCTCCCGGCGTGGTCAACATTCTGACCGGTGAAGGAGAAACCACCGGGGCGGCACTGGTCGCGCACCCCGGCGTCGACAAGATCGCCTTCACAGGCTCGACCGAAGTCGGCAAAATGATCAGCAAGAGCGCCTCGGACACCGTCAAGCGGGTGTCGTTGGAACTCGGCGGCAAATCTCCCATGATCGTGCTGCCGGATGCGGATCCCCAGGCGGTGGCCGGCGGGTCGGCCGGCGCCATCTTCTTCAATGCGGGCCAGGTATGTACGGCCGGTTCGCGGCTGTACGTTCATAGTTCGATCTTCGACAAGGTTCTGGAAGGCGTGAGCGCTGCGGCATCGGGTATCCGCCTGGGTCCGGGTCTGGATAAGGCCACCGACATGGGTCCTCTGGTGTCGAAGGAACAGCAGGAGCGCGTGCTCGGCTACATCGAGTCCGGCCGCAAGCAAGGCGCGTCCGTCGCCGTCGGCGGCGAAGCGCCGTCGCACCCGGGCTACTTCGTCAAGCCCACGGTGCTGGTGAACGTGAATGCGAACATGCGGGTGGTGCGCGAGGAAATCTTCGGACCGGTGCTGGTGGCGCAGCGCTACGACGATATCGAGGATGTGGTCAAGGCGGCCAACGACACTCCCTATGGCCTGGGCGCGAGTATTTGGACCAACAATCTGTCGACGGCGCATCGGCTGGTTCCGCGTATCAAAGCGGGGACGGTTTGGGTCAATTGCCACAATCTGGTGGATCCGAACATGCCGTTCGGCGGCTACAAGCAGTCGGGCATGGGGCGCGAGCACGGGCGCGTCGCGGTGGAGATGTACACCGAAACCAAATCCGTTTGCATGCTGATCTAAGACTCGCGTGAATAACGGAGTCATGGCCGTCGCGGCGCTGGGCCTCGCGCTCGGAGGGTGCGGGCAATCGGCCGCTCCGCCGCCCGACGCGGCATCGCCGGCGGCTGTGAAGCCGGCTGCGGCGGTCGATGGGGCACGGCTGCTCGCGGCGGACACTGAGCCCGGCAATTGGATGAGTCCCGGCCGAACCTACGATGAGCAGCGTTTCAGCCCCTTGAAGACAATCGATGCCGGCAATGTGAAGCAGCTGGGGTTGGCGTGGTTCTACGATCTCGACGCGGCGCACCGCGCGCAGGAATCGACGCCCTTGGTGATCGACGGAGTCATGTACGTCACCAGCGCTTGGAGCAAGGTCTTCGCGCTCGATGCGAAAACCGGCGCGCCGCGATGGACCTATGATCCCAAGGTGCCCGGCCAGGTTGGAGTCAATGCCTGCTGCGACGCCGTGAACCGGGGAGTGGCCGCGTGGAAGGGTCGGGTGTACCTCGGCACCCTGGATGGGCGCTTGATCGCGTTGGATGCGGCGACCGGCAAACCGGCGTGGGAAGTGGCGACGGTGCCGGCCGGCGGCCGCTACACCATCACCGGCGCGCCGCGCGTGGTGAAGGGCAGAGTTCTGATCGGCAACAGCGGCGCTGAAATGGGCATGCGCGGCTACATCACGGCCTACGATGCGGACACCGGCCGGCAAATCTGGCGTTTCTATACCGTGCCTGGCGACCCTTCCAAGCCGTTCGAGAGCCCGGCGCTCGAGAAGGCGGCGAAAACCTGGAGCGGCGAGTGGTGGACGCTGGGCGGCGGAGGGCCCGTATGGGACTCGATGGCGTACGACCCCGCCTTGGATTTGATCTTCATCGGCGTCGGCAATGGCACGCCGTGGAATCGAGCGAAATTACCCGGAGATGCGCTGTATCTGACGTCGATCGTGGCCTTGAAGGCCGATACCGGTGAGTACGTCTGGCATTACCAGACGACCCCGGGCGACGAGTGGGACTACGATGCCTGCTCACCGCTGATACTGGCGGATCTGACCATCGCCGGCGTGAAGCGCAGCGTGATCATGCAAGCGCCCAAGAACGGCTTCTACTATGTGCTGGATCGCGCCAGCGGCGAGCTTCTCTCGGCCGATCCCTATGCCGTGACGAACTGGGCCAAGCGCGTCGATCTTAAGACCGGTCGGCCCGTGGTCGACGCCGCCGCACGCTATAGCGAGAATGGCAAACCCTTTGTCGCCATGCCCGGACCCGGCGGCGGTCATAGCTGGCAGCCCATGTCGTTCAGCCCGGCGACGAATTGGGTCTACATTCCCGTGACTGAACTCGGGTTCCCGTTCTTCCCCGAGAAGAGCGCCAAGCTGCACGAATTGGCCTGGAATACCGGCGTTGATTTCAATTCCGGAAGCTTGCCCCAGGATCCGAAGATCAAGGCCCTGATCAAGAGCGGCCTCAAAGGGCACCTCGCGGCCTGGGATCCGGTGGCGCGCAAAGAGGCATGGCGCGTCGAGCTCGGGCGTCCTTGGAATGGCGGAGTGGTGTCGACCGCGGGGAATCTCGTGTTCCAGGGCAACGGCAAGGGTGAGTTCGTTGCCTACCGCGCGGATACCGGCGAGCGCCTGTGGTCGGCGGAAACTCAAGCCGGCGTTCTGGCGGCACCCATTGTCTATGCGGTGGACGGCGAGGAGTACGTGGCCATCGAGGTGGGTTGGGGCGGCGCCTTCGGTCTCGCCGCCGGCGAACTGGCGCGCGATTCGCACGTGGCGTCGAACCTGCCGCGGGTGCTGGTTTACAAGCTGGGCGGCGCCGCCGCGCTACCGCCCTTGCCGGTCACTCCGCCGCCCCTGCTCGATCCTCCGCCCGATACGGCGAGTGCAGCCACCGTCACGGAGGGCAAGGCGCTGTATCACACCTTCTGCTCCAGCTGTCATGGCGACAGCGCGACGGGGTCGGGCGTCCTGCCGGATCTGCGCTACTCGGGTCTGATCAAGAGCCCCGAGGCTTTCGACATGACGGTGCGTCAGGGAACGCGCCGCGACCAGGGCATGGTCGCCTTCAAGGACGAGGTGTCGCCGCAGGATCTGGAGAAGATCCGCGCCTACGTGATTCACCGTGCGGCTGAAGATAAAAAAGCCGAAGCTTCCGCCGCCCCGGCGCATTAGGGCCCGAGGTGTGCTGTGGAGCTTGGCCTTAAGCCTGTCGATGGGCGGGCCGGCGGCCGCGGCTGCAGCGAATTTCGACATCGAGCCAGAACGAGCAGTGCTCGCGCGCCTGCTGCATTCCCGGGCCTCCCAGTTCGAGCTGGGAACGATTGCGGCACAGGACGGTCACGAGCGGTTTCGAATCTCGACGGCGAATGCGCACATCAAGGTCGACGGCAGCACGCCGAGCGCACTGTTGTTCGGTGTGAACTGGTATCTCAAATACATCGCACGCGTGGACATTTCATCCAACGGCGACCGGCTGGGGCCGCCCGGGCCCTGGCCGCTGCCGGCCGCGGCAGTCGACATCGAGACCCGCTACGCGTACCGCTATGCGCTCAATCAAAACGTCGACGGCTACACCGCGGCCTATTGGGATTGGCCGCGATGGGAACGCGAGATCGACGTGCTGGCGTTGTCCGGCATCAATGCCATGGTGGTCGAGCGCGGCATGGACACGGTTCTCTACCGCACGTTTCGCGATGCCGGATATTCGGACGCCGATGTGCGCACCTGGATCACACAGCCGGCGCATCAGAATTGGCAGCTCATGGGCAATCTGTGCTGCTTCGACGGCCCGATCAGTGGTGCGCTGCTCGGTAAACGCGCCGCCTCCGCGCAGCGCATCGTGACGCGGTTGCGGGAACTCGGGATCGTGCCGGTGCTGCCCGGGTTCTACGGCATCGTGCCGGCGGATTTCCAGAGACGGTTCCCCGCAGCCCATGTGATCCCGCAGGGTGAATGGGCCGGCTTCACGCGGCCCGGCTGGCTCGACCCGCGCGATCCCATGTTCGCGACGCTCGCCGCCGCCTTCTACCGTCACCAGCGCCGGCTGTTCGGCGACAGCAGCATCTACGACATGGAAGTATTCCAGGAAGGCGGCGCCGCCGGGGACGTGCCCGTTGCGCGCGCGGCGCGCGCCGTGCAAGACGCGCTGCTGGCGGCGCACCCCAGCGCCGGCTGGATGATGCTCGCCTGGCAGGGCAATCCGCGCGCGGACTTGCTCAGCGGCGTCGATCGCCGTCACTTGCTCATCGTCGATATCGATCACGACCGCGTACCGCGGGACGACCGACGCCGGGATTTCAATGATGCGCCGTTCTTGTTCGGCGGTATCTGGGAGTTCGGCGGCCGCACCACCCTGGGCGCCAATGTCGGCAACATCACCGAGCGGCTGCAACGCCTGGGGCGCAGCAATGGCAATATGGCGGGTACCGCCGTCTTTACCGAAGGAATGGACACCAATCCGTTCGCCTTCGACCTTTTCACCGAAATGGCGTGGCGCAGCGAGCCCATCGAGCCGCTGCGATGGACTGCCGAGTATGTGCAGCGGCGCTATGGGGCCGCGGATCCGCATGCCCTCGCGGCATGGAAGATCTTGCTGAACACCGCCTACGGCATCCGCATCGACGGCGTCAATTTCAACAGCGAACGCGACGCTGCCCAGGAATCGCTGTTCAATGCGCAGCCCAGCCTGACGGTGAATCACGCGTCGAATTGGTCGCCCGAAGCCATGCGCTACGATGCCGCGAAGTTCAAGGGCGCGTTGCCCGAGATGCTGCAAGTGGCGCCGGAGCTGCGCGCGAGCGATACCTATCGGTACGACTTGGTGGATATCGCGCGCCAAACAGTGGCGAACGAGAGCCGGCTGCTGCTGCCGGAGATCAAATCCGCCTACGACGCAAAGGACCGGCCGCGCTTCGGCACATTGACCCGACGCTGGCTGCAGCTGATGGATTTACAGGATGAACTGCTGGCCGCCAATCGATTCTTTCTGGTCGGCACCTGGCTGGCGCGCGTGCCGTCGTGGGCCGCGACGCCCGAGGAGGGCGCCAGACTCAATCATGACGCACGCTCGCTCTTGACGACCTGGGGAGACCGGAAAGCCAGCGAGGGCGCCGCCCTGCATGACTACGGGAACAAGGATTGGGCCGGACTGACGCACGATTACTACCGCAAGCGGTGGCGGAGTTTCTTCGATTCACTCGACGCGGAACTGCGCACAGGCATCCGCGCCGAACCGATCGACTGGTTCGCGCTGGGTGATGCCTGGAACCATCAGACGCAGCACTACGCCGATCGGCCGCACGGCGACGCTCATGCCGTCGCTGCGCGGATTGCAAAATCGTTGAATCTCGCCCCGAGCAACCCGTAGCACGGCCGCCGTATTTGCTATACCGTCTGGCCGGTGCAAGCGTTGTCGTTCAAGAAAACCGCATTGTTCAAGCGCGGGGTGTGGCTGAGCGCGGCCGCGGTGGTGGCGTGCGTGGCGGCGCCGTTGCTGCTCAACGGCAGCCTGTGGACGAATCCGTTGCCCAATGTGCTTGGCGTGGGGATCTTGGCCCTGTTTTTCGCCTACGTACTTCTCAAGGCCCGGTTTCATCGCCTCGCCGATGAAGTCATCGATTGTGAGGACAGGCTCAAAGTTCGGCGAGGCCGCACGGAGGTGGTGGTTTTGTTGTCGAACATCGTCAAAGCCGATGTCGCGACCGGCGGCGGCATCCAGCGGATTGCACTGAGTTTGCGCGAACCGACAGCATTGGGCGGGCAGATCGAATTTCTGCCGCAAGCAAGTCTTTGGTCCAATCCCGCCGCCGTCCGACGTGTCGCGATGAGCCTGATGAATCGCGCGAATGGGAGCGGCTGAACTTGTTTTCGGTGCTGCGAGAGACCGTGCCCGTGGATGCGCTCTTGAAGACCTATCGAGGGGGCCTGAGTCCCGAGCGCTGGGGCGGCTACGGCGACTGCTTTTCCGTCACGGTCGATCGGGCCGTCAATCTCGGGGAATTCGTGTTCGCGTTTTATACATCGCGCGTGTTCCGAATCGAGCGATGGCTGCTGCGTGTCTTCATCGGCGCGCGCTCCAGCGATCAGGATGCGCAGGGCTTGGCGGACGGTACGAAGGCCTCGTTTGCCGCGTGGTATGTCGGCGACCGGAATGCAACGCAGTTGTTGATGTGCGATCGCTACGAGCGGACGCGATCGTGGTTTCGCGTCGTGCCCGTGAACGGCGGCACCACCGTACTGCAATTCGGATCGGCGGTTGCTGCGGCGCACGGCGGCGGCGCAGCGGCGCGGCCGCGGGGCGGAGGATGGCGGCTGGTGCTCCGATTTCACGTCCTGTATTCGCAGGTGCTGTTGCACGCGGCGAAGACGCGGCTGATGACGATGAACTAGCGGACGCAGGTGCTCAGAGGTCGAACACTTTCTCGGCATTGGTCTGGAAGAACGCCTTCTTGTCCGGCGCGCTCATCGCCATGGCGTCTTGCGCCGCCACTTCATCCGCCTGGTACTGATAAGGATAGTCCATGGCATACATGATGCGGTCTATCCCGAGCGTCGACCTGCAGAACTGAATCGCCGGCTCCCATGCAACGCCCGAGAAGGTGACGTAAATGTTGCGTTTGAAGTAGCCGGAAATCGGCAGCGCGAGCGGCTTCAAGAACTCATAGCGGCCGGAGCGGATGCCCGCGGCATGCATGTAGTCCAGGCGATAGGCCCAATACGGCAGAGCCTCGCCGCCGTGTCCGACGATGAACTTGAGCTTGGGGTAGCGATCGAACATGCCCATGACGATGAGCCGCAGCAGATGCAGTCCGGTGTCGACTCCGAATCCGAACACTGCGCCGTCGAGTCCCCGCTCCAGCAGCGGGCCGATCAACCCCTTGGAGGGACCTTGGGGGTGCAGATAGATGGGGGTGCCGAGCGCTTCCGCCGCCTCGAAAATCGGCCAGTATTTCGCGTCGTCGGTGTATTCGCTGTTGACGTGCCCATTCAGAATCACGGCCTTAACCCCAGCGCGTGGCCGCGCTGTATTTCCTTGGCCGACCAGGCCGGATCCTGAGGCGCGATCGCGGTCATGCCGATGTAGCGATCGGGGTGGCTGCGGCAGGCAACGGCGAGTTGATCGTTGGCATCGGTGGTCAATCGCTTGGCCTCATCCACGGCAAAGACATGGGTGCCCGGGGCGGTGAGCGCGATGATGGCCTTGTCGATGCCGGTGGCGTCCATATCGGCGATGCGTTGCGCTCCCAAGTCCTGCAATTTCTCCCGGATGGAGGTGGCGCGCGCGGAAGGCGAACTCGAGTAAAAGCCCCACAGACTCACGAAACCCGGATCGTCGATGCCGGCCGCGATCAGACGCCTGTACGCGGCCAAGATCTGCGGGGTGATGAACGCTTCTTCAGTGGCGATTCGCAGGTAGCCTTGCGCTCCGCCGGTCTTGAGTTCGCTCATGTTGATTCAAGCCTGGTGAATCGCCTTCGTCACCAGACATGCCTCCAGCCCCTCGGGGCCATCCTCCGAGCCATGCCCGGAATCCTTGACTCCGCCGAACGGCGAATCGGCGCCGCCGACCATGGTGGTGTTGATGCCGATCATGCCGCTCTCGATGGCGTCTCCGAGCAGCAGCGCGCGACGTCCGTTCTCGGTGAAGCAGTAGGCGGCCAGTCCATAGGGCAGGCGATTGGCCTGTTCAATCGCCTCGTCAAAGGTCTTGAACGGGCGCATCAGCGCAATCGGTCCGAACGGCTCCTCATTCATGACACGCGCCTCGAGCGGTACATCGGCTAGCACCGTGGGTTGAAAGAAGAAGCCAGTGTCGCTTCCGCCGCCGCCGCGTTCTCCACCGATGGCGATACGCGCACCGACTTTCAGCGCATTGTCGATGAAGCCGGCGATGGCTTCGGGGCGCCGCGGATTCGCCATGGGCCCCATGTGGTTGCCGGCGTCGAGACCATCGCCCACCGCGACTTTGGCAGCCCTCGCGGTGAATTCCTTGACGAAGCGTTCGTAGATTCCTTCCTGCACATAGAAGCGCGTGGGCGAGATGCAGACCTGGCCCGCGTTGCGGAATTTGTGCGCGACCAGAAGGCCCAGGGCGCGGTCCACATCGGCATCATCGAATACCAATACGGGACCATGACCGCCCAGCTCCATGGTGGTGCGTTTGGCGCCCTCGGCCGCCAGCTTCATCAAATGCTTGCCGACGGCCACCGATCCGGTGAAGCTCAATTTGCGGATGACGGGGGAGGCGAGTAGATGGCGCGACACCTGGTCGGGCACGCCGAAGACGCAGCTCGCCACTTCTTTCGGCAGGCCGGCATCGAGCAGGCAGTTGAGCACCTCGATGGCCGAGGCGGGTGCCTCCTCCGCCGGCTTGATGATGATGGAACAGCCGGCGCCGATCGCCGCGCCTAATTTGCGCGCCGGATTGCCGATGGGAAAGTTCCATGGACAAAAGGCGGCCACGGGGCCCACGGGCTCCTTCATGACTCGCGACAGCGTTCCCGCCGGGCGCACCAGCACCCGTCCATACACGCGATGCACTTCGCCGGCGTAGAAATCGAATAGATTGGCGGCCATCACGACTTCGGCCTTGGCCTCGATCATCGGCTTGCCTTCCTCCATGGTGGCAATGGCGGCGATCCGATCGATGCGCTGCCGCAACAGTTGTGCCGCTCCGGCGAGCACGCGGCTGCGGTCGGCTGCAGGGCGGGCGCGCCACAGCCGGTAGCCGCGCGCGGCCGTGTCGAGCGCCCGATCAAGATCGGCGGCGGCGGCCAGCGGCAGCTCGCACAAGGTGGCACCGGTCGCGGGGTTGATGACACGGTGAACGGCGCGGCCCGCGGTCCCCAAGCGTTCACCGTCGATGTAGAGATTCAATTCGCCGGGATACTCGTAGGCCATGCGGCTTTCCTCTCGCGGCGCTGCGCGGGCTGCAGGCTCAGGCGATGCCGGTTTTCTCGCGGCGATACTCGCGCGGCGTCACACTATACTTGGCGCGGAATACGCGTCCAAAGTGCGTCGGGCTGTTGAATCCGTAGTCGAACGCAATCGCCGTCACCGTGCGGCCGCGCTGGGCACGGGACTGCAGCGCGCGCGAGCAAGCCTCGAGGCGGCGCCGCAGGATGTAGCGCGCCACGGTTTCGTCCTGATCGGAGAACAGGTGATGCAGATATCGCGCGGTCATCTTGCAGGCTTCGGCAATGCGCGTCGGCGTGAGATCCGGATCATTCAGATGCGCCTCGATGAAATTGATGATGCGAATGCGGTGCGCCGTACCGAGCGAGGAGCGGTCGGCCAGCGCCTGCGGCATGTCCGCGTAGGCGGCGCCGATGAGGTCGAGAATGGCCACTGCGACGCGGCCGCCGGTCTGCTCGTCGAGCCCCTGGTGGTACTCGCTCCAGTATTTGCGCAGCAACTGCGACAGGAGGCCGCTGGCGCCGCGGACACCCGACATCGGGATGGCCGCCAGACTCTCCGGGCAGCCGATTTGGCGCCGTAGCGTCGTGTTGGGGATGCCGAGGACCAGCATGCGGTTCGCGCCCGTGAATATCATTTCATAGCGGCGAGTGCTGTCGCATAGCGTGAAGTCGCCCTCGCGCAGCACGGACTCGCGCCCGTCCTGGCGGCTGACGCTCTCGCCTTCGAGCTGCAGATGCAAAAAGAACATGGCGTCCTTGGTGCGCGCCACGTGAGAGCGTGAATGCCGGACGATCTGGGCGTCGGAATACACCTCCGCGAGAGTCATGTCGCCGATCGAGCCGCGCGTGATGGATCCATTGAAGACGCGGATGTCCTCAGGTTCGGACACGAGCGGTGAAAAGCTCTCGCTTGCCCGGTCATTCCAAAACGCGAGCTTGCGGCGCGGGTCCAGGCCAATCGTAGAGAACGACTCAATATGTGCCATGTAAATCTCCCCCGTTGATCCCGGGAACCGTCGTAGTTGTGCATCCAGGCCTACACTTGTTGTGGAGTTAGTTATACGTAACAATCAATTCGCCAAACCAATTCTTTCGGCTTATACGTGCTATAAGCCAAAGGCAGTGCGTACCCCGGTGCACTGGGCATAATATCTTTAATAATCAAATACTTAAGACGGATTGGAGAGCGCCATGGCGCTCGCTACTCGAAACGGCCAATCGCATATCACTCTGCGTCGAGTTTTTCGGCCCGCCGCGCGGCACCATTCAGACATAGGGGATCGGCACTGCCGATGTGACACACGGGTGAGACCCGCAACGCGTTCTGCGAGAAACGCGCGACGCACAGACGGAGTCGTGGAATGACGCCACTCAGCGGCTATGTAGGTTACGCATTGCGGCGCGCGCAGGGGGTCATTTTTGCGGATTTCAACCATACGCTGGCGGAACTCGATCTGCGCCCCGGTCAGTTCGCGGTCTTGCTGATGATCGATCAGAATCCGGGCACCAGCCAATCAAGCGTGTCGACCGCGCTTGGCATCCAGAAGGCGAATTTCGTCGCGATCATCTCCGACCTGGAGAAGCGCGGTCTGGTGCGGCGCCGAAAATCCCACACCGACGGCCGCACCTATTCCCTCGGCCTCACGCCGCGCGGCCGCGCCCAGCTGCAGCGCGCGGCTGAATTGCAATCCGTGCATGAAGCCAGAGTCACCGCGCAAATCGGCAACGAAGGGCGTCAGCAGCTGCTCGCCCTGCTGGATCGATTGTCGGCGCTGCCGAGTGCCTGGCAGCTCAAGTGAGCCGCGCGCAGCCTCATCCCCAACGCGAGGCTTCGATGCCGGGAACGAACTGCCGCTGCGGATGCGGAGTGCGCGCGCTGCGGCGCGCGGCGCGCACCGAATCGCGCGCCTCGATGCGGCCGAGGTACTCGCTGATGCGCGGCGTGGCCTCGGCATTGACCAGGGACGGCGCCAGATCGGGCAGCACACACAGCATGGCATAGGCATCGATGTCCGCCACCGA